>Ga0315910_10005770_pt1 | contig 10110 bp, 4 predicted proteins | sample EdamamesoilMG_FD_204470 | JGI IMG/M metagenome (GOLD analysis project Ga0315910, IMG submission 204470) | Garden soil microbial communities collected in Santa Monica, California, United States - Edamame soil | ecosystem: Environmental > Terrestrial > Soil > Garden | place: USA: California... | reverse complement strand
CTGGCCGTCCTCCCCATCCGCCCCCCCGGGCCCCCGCCCGGGGGGGCCAACGGCGACGGGGGCTTCGGAGCCCCGGGAGGCGGCATGGCGGGCCCCGCCACGGGGGGCTTGGGCGCGGCTCCCACGGGAAGAGGAGGGACCCCTGGGACCGGAGGCTTCGGAGCAAGGGGTGGAGCTCCTTGACCCTCGACCTTGAAACCATCCAGGTTATCGAGGTTAAGGATGCTGGGCGGTGCGGCCGTGGGCTTGAGGCTGTTCGGGACCACTGGAGCGCCCGGCACAGGCGGTTTTGGCGCGGCTGGGACCGGAGGTGCCGGAGCCGAAGCGACCGGCGGACTCGGAGGGATGGAACCCAAGGAGGGTGGTTTCAAGGCCGGGGGGACGGCTCCGGGCACCGGAGGAGCGATAGGGGATGTCGGAGCAGGGGCCGCGGCCTTCCTCTCCAGGAGCGATTCCAATCCTCCCGGCAAAGGGGAAGGGGCGCTGGCAGGTTTCGGCGCGACCGGGGTCGGTGGGACCGCAGGGGCCGGTTTCTTGTCCAACAAGGAGTCCAGGACCCCTGTACCAGCCGGTGGGACCGGAGGTTTCGGGATGATCGGAGGCGGTGCCGGCATCCCAGGCATGGCCGGTGCCCCAGGCGCCGGGGTCAAAGGTGAAGGCGTAGCAGGGGCAAGGGATGGGGGTTTGAGGGGCGAAGGCGCTCCTGCGGTGGGGAGGGGAGGCTTGATCCCGGGAGCGGTGACCGAGGGGACCTTCCCCGCCAAGAGCGAGTCAAGGACCCCCGGGCTAGCGACGGGTTTAGGAACTCCTACGGCCGGTGTTCCTGGAGTGGCCGGTTTCACCGCCCCGACCGAGGGGACGCTGATCTTGGGCGGGCCGGCCGGCGCGGCGATGGGCGCTCCCACGGAAGTCGCGGGCTTCGAGGTCGCTGATGGGATGTTCAAAGAAGGCATGGCGCTCGGCCTCTTCACTTTGGTGGAGAAGGTGAGGATCAAGTTGGTCCCTGCGGCGGCCTTCTCGGCCACCGCCCCGCCACCATGGGCGGCCAGGATCGTCTTGATGAGGGCGAATTTGAGGCCCGTGCCGGCCAATTGAGGGGAAGCGGGGTGTTTGGGATCGTAGAACTCATCAAAGAGCTTGGGCAATCCCTCGACGGCCACCGTGAGCCCCGGGTCCGATACGGTCACCTTGACGTTATCACCGATCAATTCCACGGGGATCGTGATGGCGGCGCCGCGGGGGGCGTCCTTGATGACCTGGAGGTAAAGGATGTTCCATAGCTGGTTGAATCGACGGCGAACGATGGGGATCTTGGGAACGCCCGGCTTGGCTTCCACCTTGATCTTGATGGATTTCACCTCGGCTTGGGCCTGGAAGTTGAAAGCCAGTCCCTCGATCTCGGAAGCCAAGTTCACTTCCTCATGCTTGGCGTCGGCCAACTCGATCTCGACCTGATAGATGTCCAATAGGTCGTTGATGAACTTCTCCAATCGGGCCGATCGGTTGATGACCATTCCGAGGAATTCTTGCTGCTTCTCGCTGATGGTCCCCTGTTGGGTTCCGAGGGCCGAGGAGACGTATCCCTTGATGATGCCGAGCGTGGTCTTGAGCTCATCGGACATCGTACGGATGGCCGCCGCCCTGACTTGGGACACTTGGATGGCGGAGGCCGCCGCCACCGTTTGCAGCATCTTGGACTCCATCTCGATCAAACGGCCTTGGGTTTCCACGACCTTTTTCTTCAGGTCGGAAGTGGCTTCTTCGGTGGCCGTGATCTGGCTGCGGAGCTTCGCGTTCTCGGACTTGGCCTGCTCGTTCTGTCCCCTGAGACCCTCGGACATTCCCTTGAGGGCATCCAATTCCCGCAACTTATCGTTGAGGACCTGGTTCTTCTCGTTCAATTCGTTGCGGATGGATTGGGCCTGTTGTTGGGCTCCTGCCACGTCCTTCTCCGCCTCCTTGGCCTTCTCCTCCACCTGGGAGCGGGCCTTTCGGAGGGCCTCTTCCTTCTCGGTGGCCGCGGCTTGGCGGTCCTTGGAGAGCTTTTCCAACAACGAAGAGGCCGCCTGCACCATTTTCCCGACCTCATCGTTCCCGAACCTGCGGACCGTCTCGGCTCCTAGGGAACCCGAACCATTGGCGGCCGCCAGGACCACGTCAGCCGCCTTCTTCACGGGGCTGGTGATGGAACTGGAGAAGAGGGATCCCAACAGGAAAACCATTCCTAAGGCCACGACAATGGCGATGATGACCATCATCCCTTGGGTGGACCGCAGGAAGTCGGGTAGGCCCTCCAGGCCCGTCTTGACCGGGGCGACCGGCGCCGCGGAGGCGAGCGCGGAGGAAGGGATGAGATGCACGATCCCGGACTTGGCGAAGTCCACCGGGGCATAAACCGCGGAACTGGAACCGGGACGGAAGGCGGAACCAGCCTGCCCCACGGCCAGGTCCGATTGGATCTTCGATAACCACGCGTCCTGGGTAGGGTTGAAAGGACTGCTCAATTGAGCGGGGTTGGAATGGAAGAAATAATTCCCGGTGCCGGTACCCAGGATGAAGATCTCGCCGCCTTTAAGGTCCACTCCCTTGAAGAAATGACCGAGATCGAAGGCCAGCGCGGCGACCCCTTCGGGACCCAAAGGCACGATGAAAAGCAGGGCGGAATAGCCCAGACCCTGGGGGAAATAGATGTAGGGGACCTTCGCTCCTCCCGCGACCTTGGCGAGCGCTCCCTGGAATTCCTCCGTGGCCCCATAGGCGGCTTCCAAGGGAGGTTGCGCCGCCGGGACGGACTTCCCCAATACGCCTTTATGGGTGAAAATCGCCAACCCCCGGACACCCGGGTGACTGGCCACGAAATTCTCCAGGTCCGCGTCCGAGTGGGCACCGGTCAGGATCGGCGCCTCTTCATTGGTCTTCTTGACATTGACGCTCAAAGAGGACGCGATGGAACGCACCTGGGTCTCCACCTGGGCCAGGGCCGCTTGTGCCGCTTGAGGGTCCCCTTTGCCTTGGGAAGACGTAGGGGATTGGAGGGCCGACCAAAGGAAGACCCCGGCCAATAAGAGCACCGGCAGGACCCCGGTGAAAAAGAGGGCTTGATAATACTTACCCTTCACTCACACCCTCCTTCATGGGATCGCTTCATTTCCCTTCAGCTTCCTCGTCCTTGGGGACGTTCACCACCGAGACCAAGTGGTCATCCTCGGACATTTTAATCAAGCGAACGCCTTGAGCCAAACGCCCCGTGGTCTTGATCTCCTTGACCCTCTGACGGATGACCTTCCCCTCGGCCGTCATGGCGATGATCTCGTCGACATCGGCCACGGCGGTGATGGAAATCGCTACCCCGTTCTTGGCCGTGGTCTTGATATTGAGGATGCCCTTCCCCCCCCTCCCCTGCCGGCGGTAGGCCTTCAGGAGGGTCCTCTTGCCGTAGCCTTTGGTGGTGGCGGTGAGCAGGGATTTGGCGTCCTCCACGATCACCATACCGATGACCGCGTCGCCCTTGCCCAAACGGATGCCCTTCACGCCCTTACCGGCGCGACCGACCTCTCGTACTTGCTTTTCAGGGAAACGGATGCTCTTGCCCTGGCGGGTGGCCAGGAGCACATCCTGTTTGCCGTCGGTGATCTCCGCCGAGACCAGCGCGTCCCCTTTGGAAAGGGTGATGGCGATGATGCCGCCCGCCCGGGGTTTATCGAAAGCCGAGAGCGAGGTGTTCTTGATGAGCCCTTGGGCCGTCGCCATGAGCACCGCCATCTTCTCGTTGAACTCCTTGACCGGCAGGACGGCGGAGATCTGTTCCCCCTCACCCAGCTTCAGGACATTGGCCAGGGCCGTACCCTTCGCGTAGCGGGAGGCCTCCGGGATCTCATAGACCTTGAGCCAATGCACCTTGCCGAAGCTCGTGAAGATGAGCAGGTAATCGTGCGTGGAGGCCGTGTACATGCGCTCGATGAAGTCCTCCTCGCGCATGGTGGCCCCGGCGACACCCTTCCCTCCCCGCTTCTGCTTGTGATAGGTGTCCGCTGGCAGACGTTTGATGTAGCCAGCGTGCGAGAGGGTGATGACAGCCTGTTCATCCTCGATGAGGTCCTCGATCTTGAGGTCCTGCGCCTTGCCGATGATCTCGGTCCGGCGAGCGTCGGCGTACTTGACCTTGATCTCGGCGAGCTCGTCCTTGATGACCTGCCAAAGCTTCTTCTCGGAGGAAAGGATCCCCTTGAGGACCTCGATGGTCTTCAGGAGCTCTTTGTACTCCTCCTCGATCTTCTTGATCTCCAGGTTGGTCAATTGCCTCAGCTGCATCTCAAGGATGGCCTGGGCTTGGATGGGCGAAAGATCGAACTTCTCCACGAGGGAGGCCTTGGCGTCCTCGGTGGTCTTGGAGGAACGGATGGTCTTGATGACCTTGTCGAGGTTGTCCAGGGCGATCCGGAGCCCTTCGAGGATATGGGCCCGCTTCTCGGCCTTGTCCAGATCGAAACGCGTACGCTTGATCACTACATCCTTGCGATGCTCCAGGTAATGATGGAGGAGACCCTTGAGGTTCAGCACCCTCGGCTGGCCATTGACGAGCGCCAGCATGATGATACCGAAGGAGGTCCTCAGCGAGGTCTGTTGGAAAAGGTTGTTCAGGAGGACCTGGGCGTTGGCGCTCTTGGAGACCTCGATGACGACCCTCATGCCATCTCGGTCCGACTCGTCCCGCAGGTCCGTGATGCCTTCGATCTTCTTGTCCCGTACGAGCTCAGCGATCTTCTCGATCAATTGCGCCTTGTTCACCTGATAGGGCAGTTCCGTGATGATGATGCGCTCGCGGTCCTTCTTGTCCGTCTCCACCCCGGCCTTGGCCTGCAAGCGCACGCTCCCGCGCCCGGTGTTGTAGGCCTCCACCAAACCTTCCCGGCCCAGGATGTACCCTCCGGTCGGGAAATCCGGTCCTTTGATGTGACCAATGAGGTCCTTGACGGTGGCCTCGGGGTGGTCGATGAGGTGCAGGAGACCATCGATGACCTCCCCTAGGTTGTGGGGCGGGACGTTGGTGGCCATCCCGACCGCGATGCCCGTGGAACCATTGACCAAGAAATTGGGGAAGGCGCAGGGCAGGACCAGGGGCTCTTCGCGCGTCCCGTCATAGTTCGGGACGAATTCGACGGTCTCCTTATCGATATCCTTCAGGAGCTCCTCGGCCAAGGGGGACATGCGCACTTCTGTGTAACGTTCGGCGGCTGGCGGGTCCCCATCGATGGAACCGAAGTTCCCTTGTCCGTCCACCAACACGTAGCGCATGGAGAAATCCTGCGCCAAGCGCACGATGGTGTCATAAACGGCCACGGTCCCGTGGGGATGGTAGTTCCCCGTCACGTCCCCCGTGACCTTGGCGGATTTACGGTAGGGTTTGCGGGAAGTGAGTCCTAGGTCGTGCATGCCCATGAAGATGCGCCGGTGGACCGGCTTCAGGCCGTCCCGGACATCGGGAAGGGCCCGTCCCACGATCACGCTCATGGCGTAATCGAGGTAAGAATCCTTCATCTCGTCCTCGATGTTGGAGGGCTCCACCCGTCCACGGTTCTCGTCGCCCCCATCCCCGGCTCCCGGAACGGGGATCAAGGCCTTCGGGGAATCCTGCCCGCCGTTCAAGGCCGTTCCAGGGGCTTCCTTGGGGGTCTCTTTTTTCTTCTTGGGCCTAGCCATGGGTTTCCTTAAGTTCCGTTAGATGTCGAGGTTCTTCACTTGTTTCGCGTAGGTCTGGATGAAGTTCCGACGGGGTTCCACTTGGTCCCCCATGAGCACGTCGAAGACCTTATCGGCTTCCGTCACATCCTCCAACTTCACCTGCAAGAGAGTGCGGCGCTCGGGGTCCATGGTGGTCTCCCAGAGCTGTTCCGGATTCATCTCGCCCAAGCCTTTGTAGCGCTGGATGGACAGACCTTCCTTGCCGAAATCCTTCACCTTTTCCACGACCTCGTACATGGATTCCAATAGGTAATCGTGACTGCCATGGGCGATGGCGTATTCCGGCTTGATCTCTTTTTTCTTCCCATCCTTCTCGTCCTCTTCCGGGGGGAAGAGTTCGGCCACCTCGACCCCACGGCCGGTCATACGTTTTAGGATATCCTCCAATTGCTTGACCTCGGCCATGTCCTTGATGGCCCTGACCTTCACCATGTCCTTGGCGTCCCTGCTCGTATCGTAGATGAAGTCGATCCCTTCATCGGCCGACTTCCCTTTCTCGGCCGCCTTCTTCATGTCCTTGACCTTCTTGATCTGTTCCTCGTAGATATCGTCCTTTTCTCTCTCGGTATAAGCGTGTTCCACACCCAAGGGACTCTCGATCTCATAGAGGGGTTTCTTTTTCTTACCCGTGAGGGCCTCCATGAACTCCCGTAGGTTCAGGCCCACCTTCTGCAGGGCCGAACTGATGGACCCCAGCTTGATCAGGTCCGTTACCAGGTCTTTGATCTTCTCTTGGGGGAATTCCGTTCGGGCCTTTCCCTTGAGGCGATAGAGCCGGATGCCTTCCATTCCTTCTTGCAAGAGGAACCGGGTCATTTCCGCCTCGTTTTGAAGGTACATCTCCTTCTTGCCCCGCTTCACCTTATAAAGGGGCGGTTGCGCGATATAGATGTAGCCGTTCTCGAGGAGAGGTTTCATCTGACGATAGAAGAAGGTCAAGAGCAGGGTGCGGATATGGGAGCCGTCCACATCGGCGTCCGTCATGATGATGATGCGGTGGTAACGGGCCTTCTCGACGTTGAAATCCCCTTCCCCGATGCCGGTTCCCATGGCGGTAATAAGGGTGCGGATCTCATCGTTGTTCAGGATCTTGTCGATGCGGGCTTTCTCAACGTTCAGGACCTTGCCCTTCAGGGGCAGGATGGCCTGGAATTTCCGGTTCCTCCCTTGTTTGGCCGAGCCTCCGGCGGAATCACCCTCCACCAGATAGATCTCGCTCTTGGAAGGATCCTCTTCCTGACAATCGGCCAGCTTGCCCGGTAACGAAGAGATCTCCAGGGCTCCCTTACGGCGTGTGAGGTCCCTCGCCTTTCGGGCGGCCTCCCTGGCCTTGGCGGCCATGAGGCATTTGCCCACGATGCGGCGGGCGACGGTCGGGTTCTGCTCAAAAAATGTCCCAAGGCCGTCGTTGCAGGCCTGGCGGGTGATCCCCTCCACTTCCCCATTCCCCAGCTTGGTCTTGGTCTGACCCTCGAACTGGGGATCCGGAACCTTGACGGAGATGACCGCCGTCAGACCTTCCCTCACATCGTCCCCCGAAATGGGCGGGTCGGAATCCTTCACCATGGAATTCTTCTTGGCGTAATCGTTGATGGTGCGGGTCAGGGCGGACCGGAAACCTTGCACATGGGTCCCGCCTTCCATGGTGTTGATGTTGTTCACGAAGGAGAAGACATTCTCGGCGTAGGTCTCGTTGTACTGGATGGCCACCTCAACGACGACCTTGTCCTTGTCCTTCTCGAAATAAAGGGGCGTGGCAAAGAGGACTTCCTTGCTCTCGTTCAAGGCTTTCACGAATTGGATGATGCCACCGTTGAACTGGAAGACCGACTCTTTACCCTTACCACGCTCGTCCGCCAACTTGATGTAGATACCCTTGTTCAGGAAGGCCAGCTCCCTGAGACGCTTGGCAAGGATGTCGAACGAATAGACCATCTCTGTGAAGATCTGTTTGTCAGGAAGGAACGTGACCTTGGTGCCGGTCTTCTTGGCCTCTCCCGCAGGCTTGACCTTGCCATCGGGCTTACCGCGCTTATAGGACTGTTGCCAGATCTTCCCCTCGCGGCGGACCTCCACTTCCATCCATTCGGAAAGAGCGTTCACGACGGAAGCACCCACGCCGTGCAACCCTCCCGAGACCTTATAGGTGTCGTGATCGAACTTGCCGCCCGCATGCAGCTTGGTCATGACCACGTCGAGGGTGGAGATCTTCTCGGTCGGATGGACCGCCACGGGGATGCCGCGGCCATTGTCGGCCACGGAGACGGAATTATCGGAGTGGATCACGACCTCGATGGAATCGCAATGGCCCGCGAGCGCCTCATCGACCGAGTTGTCCACGATCTCATAGACCAGATGGTGCAGACCGGGGCCGGAAGTGGAACCGATGTACATAGCGGGGCGCTTACGCACCGCATCCAGACCCTCCAGCACCGTGATATTGCTGGCGTTGTATTCCCCCGGCTTTTTCACCTGTTTTTCTTGAGCCGCAGGGACAGGGGGCTTCGCCGGTTTGGTCTTCTCTTTTTTAGCGGCTTTCTTGGCCATAGAGCCTTGGTTCTCCCGTTATTTCCCGGATGGCTTCCGGGGCGCTGATAAATTCAGGGTGATGGACCTCACCCCGGCTTGCGGCAATGCTTGTTGGATCTTCCTAAGGATCTCCGCCTTGCGGAAGTTCGCCTCGTTGATCCAGATCGAATGATTGAAAGAGAGCTGCAGGGCACTCCCCTTCATCGTCACATCGGTCAAAGCCCGGGAAAAAGCCTCCCCCAACACTTCCCGGCAGGCCACCCCCAACCGATGCTTCTCGAAAACACCCTTCATGCCTAATTGCTGAAGGGCCCCTTCCAAAAGCGTTCCGACCTCCACCAACCCACCCTTGTGCTTACGCCGGCTTCGCATCATCGATCCAAAGGACAATTAATGGTCATAAATTGGAACCTACCACCGAGCCAGGCTGTTCCAGACGGACCCTGCCCTCCTCGACGGAGAAGATCCTGGCGCCTTGGGAGGCCGCGATAAAATCCCCCGCGGAGGTGCCGGTCAGGAAAGCTTGCCCTCCCTGGCGAAGCCTCTCCAAGAAAAACATCCTCCTCTTGCGATCCAGTTCGGCCATCACATCATCGAAGAGCACCATGGGAGCCGTGCCACACCCCTCCCCCAAGAGGGAGAGTTGGGCCAGCTTCAGGGCTAGGGCCCCGGTCCTTTGCTGACCTTGGCTTCCGAATTTCCTCAAAGGTCTCCCATTCACGAACAAGCCCAGGTCATCCCGATGGGGCCCTACCACCGTCACCCCCCGGGCCAACTCTTCACGCCGGGCCTCTTTCAAGGCCTCCTGCATCCTGGCTTTCAATTCCCCACCACCTTCCATGGGAAGGGAAGGCTCGTACCGGACCTCAAAGAGCTCTGCGCCCCCCGTGAGGTCCTGGAGCGCTTTCCCCGCCAGGCTGGAGAGCTGAGAGGCGATCCGGGACCGGCGTTCCATCAAAGCCGCCCCATGCTCGCTCAAGGCGGCATCCCAGATAGGGATCTGGCTTTCCAGACCAGGACTTCTCTGGCGCAGGAGCGAATTCCGCTGCTTCAATGCCCTTTCGAACTGCTGGTAATGGGCCAAATACCCCTGATCCATTTGAAGGATCGTTAGGTCCAGATACCTACGGCGCAGACCCGGAGAACCTTTCACCAAAAACAGATCGTCCGGCGAAAAGACCACCGACGGCAGCTTTCCTAAAAGACTGGAAAGCTTCTTCTGCTTTTTCTCGTCCAAATAGAGGGCCTTACCTTTGTCCCGCCCGAGCTCCAGGCGGACCTTCTCCCCTCCTTCTTCTCGCCGAAGGTCCCCTTCGATGGCCCCTTGTTGCGCGCCAAATTGGATCATTTCCTCATCGGTAGCTGCTCGGAAGGACTTAGTGGTGGAAAGCACGAACAGGGCTTCCAGGATGTTCGTTTTTCCCTGGGCGTTCGGTCCCAAAAAAAGGTTCAACTGAGGATGGAACTCCACCTCCAAGGACCCATAGTTACGAAACTGAGAAAGCCGCAGGGAACGAACATGCACTCATTGGCCTCTTTAATAAATGCTGGGCTCTCCATGGTCCGTGATAGATCCTCTCCGGAAATGGGGAAGGGAGGTCACCCGGAGCTAGGCGGGTCCTAAGGGCGGATCCCTTAAAACACCTCCTAAAAATCGGTTCATTATAATCATATTCACTCTTAATTACATTTGAAAATCCTGGTTTTTTAAGAGTTTTGCACTGGTCTTATGACCTATGCACTTTAATTTGTGCACTTATTTGGGAGGGGAGGATCGAAGGATGTTCCACATGGAACAGGCGTGCTGGGATTCATGAACCGCCACCAAGAAGGCGGTTC
>Ga0315910_10005769_pt1 | contig 10110 bp, 10 predicted proteins | sample EdamamesoilMG_FD_204470 | JGI IMG/M metagenome (GOLD analysis project Ga0315910, IMG submission 204470) | Garden soil microbial communities collected in Santa Monica, California, United States - Edamame soil | ecosystem: Environmental > Terrestrial > Soil > Garden | place: USA: California... | reverse complement strand
GTGCCCATGATGTGCTGGCCGAAGTAATCGCGCGCCAGCGAGGCGTACAGCGGCATGCCGCCGCCATAGGCCACGCCGAAAATCACGGCGAGCGTGTAGAACTCGGCCTGGGTGTTGACGCCTAGGAAGGCGGCGATCGCAATGGATTGCGCCGCGAGCGTCGTGATCAGCACACGCTTGGCGCCGAAGCGGTCGGCGAGCAGTCCGATCACCACGCGGCCGCCGAGGCCGGCGAGTCCCTCGACGCTGTAGACACTGACCGCCGCCAGCGATCCGAGCCCGCAATACATCGCGTAACTGACGACGTGGAAGATGGGCCCCGAATGCGCCGCGCAACAGAGCATGAAGGTGAAGCCGAGCACCAGGAACTGCGGCGAGGTCAGCGCCCTGCCCACTTCGCCCTTTCTGGATTGCGCCGCGGGCCGGGCGACGATCGGGCCCTGCGGCGGGCGGCGCACGAAAAACGAAGCCGGGATCAGCAGCACCCAGGCCATGATGCCGATATAGAGCATCGCCGAGCGCCAGCCATGCTGCGAGATCAGCCAGCTCGCCAGCGGCGAGATGGTGAGCGGCGCCATACCCATGCCGGCCGAGACCAGCGACACCGCAAGATTGCGCCGTGTCTCGAACCAGCCGGTCACCGTGGCGATCATCGGCGCGAAGAATGCGCTTGCGGCGAGGCCCACCAGGATGCCGTAGGTGAGCTGGAACGAAAGCAGCGACGTCGCGCGGCTCGCCATCACCAGCGCCAGGCCTAACAACACCGCGCCGCAAAACGTGACGACGCGCGCGCCCCAGCGATCGCTGGCGGCGCCCCAGCCGAACGAGCCGAAAGCCAGCACCAGGAAATTGACGGTCATCGCGGCCGAAATTCCGGCGCGCGACCATTGCGTCGTCTCGGACATCGGCGCCAGGAACACGGCCAGCGAGAACATCGCGCCGATCGAGACGCAGCCCATGAGGCCGCCCAGCACAACGATGACCCAGCGGTACGGAGACTCGACGGCCGTCATCGCTTGTGACCGTGATAGACCTTGTTGGCGATGCGCCAGGTACCGTCGACCTTCAGCAACACGAAGTAGTCGGTGAATACGGTCGCGCCGTGATCGAGCGTCGCCCTTGCCATGGCCGCATCGCCCGAAACGTCGATCGAATCGACAGTTCGCCTGCGCCCGGCCTCGTCTTGCGCCGGCTTCCCGTCGAACAGGCCGCAATACTCGTCCAGCGACCAGGAGGTGAACTTGCCGTCGCGGATACCTTCGATGTGCGCGGTGGGCAGGAAGGCGAGACGGAAATGCGCGGCATCACCCGTCGCATGTCCCCTGAAGTAATGATCGATGGTGGCGCGGATGGCGGCCTCCGCCGGCTGATCCTGCGCCGATGCCTGCAGGCAACAGGCAAAAACGAGGGCCAGAAACCCGCTTCGACGGACAGTGGTCATCATTCGCGTCTCCTTTCACACCACGACAACTGGTCGAACGGCGCGCGCGATATTCGACAGCCTGCCTACCAGCGCGGCGCGACCGGTTCCCCCGGCAGCAGCTCGTACGGCGGCTTCCAGCCCGGCAGCTGTTTCAGCCGCTCGGTCCACCGCGCGATCGCCGGGTACTGCTTGGCGAGATCGTAGCCGCTCTCCTCCACCGGGTAGTAGAGGTACCCGGCCATCGACATGTCGGCGATGGTCGGCTGCGTGCCGACGACGTACTCGCGGTTCGCGAGATGGCGCTCGGCGATGCCGAAGGCATTGTCGATGCGCCCACGCAGGAATTTCTCCACCGCGGGATCCGCCTGCACGGGCATGAACGATTTCATGAACCGCCAGGTCGCGAGATAACTGGTGAACTTGTGGTTGTCGAAGAACAGCCAGCGCAGCACTTCCTGCCGCTCGCTTTCCGATTGGCCGCCGTAGGCGCCGTGTTTGTCAGCCAGGTAGAGCAGGATGGCCGCGGATTGCGTCAGCTTCCGGTCGCCGTCTTCCAGGATGGGCAACTCGCCCATCGCGTTCTGCTCGGCGCGCCAGCCGTCGGAACGCGGCACGCCACCCACGAAATCGGCGAATGGCAGGTGTACCGGCGCCCAGGGCTGACGCAACGCCTGGAGCAGCAGCGCCACCTTGAAGCAATTGCCGGATTGCGAGAAAGAATGAAGTTTGTACATGGCGTCCGCAGTGTAACAATCGTCAGGCCATGCCGGACGCCGAATTCCAGGTCCCAATCCTGTTTGACTACGTCGCGACCTTCACCTGGGCGGTGAGCGGCGCCATCGTGGCCATCAGGCGCAGATTCGACATCACCGGCGTATTCATCGTGTCGCTGCTCGCGGCGATCGGCGGCGGCCTGCTGCGCGACGCGATGTTCCTCAACCGCACGCCGGTGTTCCTGGTCGACCCGGCCTATCTATCGTTGATACTCGCCGCGACCATCGCCACCGCCGTCTTCGCGCGCTACCTGCGCAACATCATCGCCCCCGACACCGTGCAGAAGATCGTCGACTACATCGACGCGCTCGGCACGCCGGCGTTCGCGGTGTTCGGCATGCAGCTCGCGGAAAACGCCGGGTTGCCGCTCATCGCCATCGTGTTCGTCGGCGTCGCCAACGGCGTTGCCGGCGGCCTGCTGCGCGACGTGGTGGTGCGCGAAGTCCCGGCGCTGATGCGTCCCGGACAATACGCGTCCATCACCCTGATGTTCGCCTGCGGCCTGTACCTGCTGCTGACACTGCAGGCGCAGATCGGCGCGACACGCGCCGCCTGGATCACGGTCGGCACGTTCTTCGTCGCCCGCGTGCTGACGATCCGGTTCAACTGGCAGACCGCGCCCGTCTGGGAAGACGAATCCGGTCCACATTGACCTCAACGAGCAACTCCATGCGAGCAATCCTTTCCATTCTTGCGCTGTTCCTGATGTCGCCCCTGGCACATGCGGCCGAAGACGATCAGCCTGCCAGGAGCGTCGAAGAGCTGCGGACGCGCATCGAGAAAATCGTGCAGGAAGGCGGCGTGCCCGCCATCGGGATCGCGCTCGTCAACCAGGATGGGCCGTACTGGATCGCGGGCTGGGGCAAGGCGGATCTGGCCAGCGGCCGCGCAGCGGACGAGAACACGTTGTTCCGCATCGGCTCGATTTCGAAGATGTTCGCGGCGTTCTCGGTGCTCAAGCTGGTCGAGGAAGGCAAGCTGTCGCTGGACGACAAGCTGCGCGATCGCGCGCCGGACCTGGAATACGCCAACCCCTGGGAGTCCACGCACCCGGTGCGCATCGTGCACCTGCTCGAGCACACCACGGGCTGGGACGACACACACCTGCCCGAATACGCCTTCGATGCGCCGGACACCATGAGCATCAAGGGCGGCCTCGACTTCCATCCCCATTCGCGCACTTCGCGGTGGCCACCAGGCACGCGCCACTCCTACTGCAACTCCGGAACTGCTGCCGCGGCCTACGTGGTGGAAAAAGTCACGGGCCGCCGATACGAGGACTACGTTGCGGAAAACTTCTTCGTGCCGCTGGGCATGGACTCGACCAGCTACTTCAGGACGCCGGCTTACGAGTCCGCCGGCGCGACGCTGTACCTCGGCGTCGAGCCGCAGCCCTACTGGGGCTTGATTCATCGCGCGGCGGGCTCGATCAATTCGTCGTCACGCGACATGACGAAACTCGTTCAATTCCTGCTGCGGCGGGGCGCGACGCAGGAAGCACGGCTTCTCGCCGAAGCCTCCATCGACCGCATGGAAGTGCCGCACTCGACGCTGGGCGCCACGGTCGGCGTGACCTCAGGATACGGGCTCGCCAATTTCTCGACGGGGCACAAGAACCTCGGTATCGCCTTCCACGGACACAATGGCGGCGTCATGGGCGGTTTGTCCGACCTGGGATACGTGGAAGAACTGGGCCAGGGCTACGTCGTCATGATCAACAATGGCAATGGCGCCGCGCTCGGCCGCATCACCACGCAGATCAAGGACTATCTACTTCGGGACCGCCAGGCGCCGCCGCCGACCGCGGCGAAGCTGCCGGCGGAATACCGGGAAATCGACGGGTACTACGTACCCATCAATCCGCGGCAGCAATCCCTGCGGTTCATTTCCAACTTCGCGTCGGTGATGGCAGTCACCCACGACGAAAATGCGCTGCATCGCTCGCCTCTCATGGGCAGCTGGGTCAGCAGCGACCGCATCGGCGACGGCCGCGCGCTCATCGATGCCTGGCACGGACTGCCCGCGATCGCCCGGGTCGAAGATCCGCTGGTTGGCCCGGCCCTGCAGATCGGCAGCGATATCTTCCAGCGCGTGGCCGGCTGGAAGGTGTTCTCGCGCATCGTCGTGCCGCTGGTCACTATCGTGATGACTCTCGTCGGCGTGGTCGCGATCATCGTCTGGGGCGTGCGGCGGGCCAGCGGAACCAGCACCGACCGGCGGCTGTTGATGAGACTGTGGCCGCTCTGCGCCACCGTGGCGCTCATCGCCTTCCTGTTCTCGCTGATGTCGGTGGGCAGGTTCCTGAACCAGGCTGGCACGATCTCGCCGCTTTCCATCGCGATTTTCGTGCTGTCGCTGGCTTATCCGCTGCTGGTGCTGCTCGGCACGTTCGAATTGTTCCGGCCGGCCATACGCGCCAGCAGGAACCTGCCGTACTGGTTTGCCACGGCATTCGTGCTCTGTCACCTGCTGGTCGCGGGTTACCTGGGGTGGTTTGGCGCGTTCGGCATCAGGACCTGGTCCTGACGCAGATGCGGAAGCTGCTCGTCTTCCAGCATTCCGCCCGTGAGCCGCTCGGCCTTCTCGATCCGATGCTGCGCCGCCACGGGTTTCGCATCCGCTATGTCAATTTTTCGCGCCAGCCCGACCTGAAGCCCGACGTGAGCCGCTACAACGGCCTGATCGTGCTCGGCGGCCAGATGAACGTCGACCAGGCGGATCGTTACCCGCATCTGAATGCCGAGATTGCCGCGATCCGCCATGCGTTGCAGCTCGACATCCCCATCCTCGGCATCTGCCTGGGTGCCCAGCTGCTCGCCGCGGCGCTCGGCGCGGACGTCCGGCCGCATTCAGTGCGCGAAATCGGCTGGTACCGGCTGCATCCCACTGCCGCGGCGCAAGCGGATCGCCTGTGCCGCCACTTCGACGGCGCCCAGCACGTATTCCAGTGGCACGCGTACACCTTCGACCTGCCGCCGGGCGCCGTTCATCTCGCCAGCACGCCCACCTGCCCCAACCAGGCGTTTCGCTTCGGTGACAAGGCGTACGGTCTGCAATTTCACCTCGAAGCGGACGAGGCGCTGATCCAGCGCTGGCTGCACGTGCCTGAATACCGCGCCGAAGCGCAGGCGTCGGGACCGGAGCCTCGCCTGGAACATATTCTCCGGGACACGCACGGGCACGCACCGCGGGCCGGCGAATTGAGCGCGCAAGTCTTCGGTGAATTCCTCGAGTTGTTCCAGTGGCGAAAGAAGGTGCGTCTCGGAAGCCTTTGAATCCTCCTTTTCCCGAATTGACCGCTGCACGAAGCCGTGGTGAAGTTTCGCCATGAACAGCCTCAAGACTTGTATAGCAATTGTCGCCGTCTCCTGCGTCGCCACCGTGGCCCTGGCCCAGATCGCGCCGGGCGAAACTCACCCGAGATCCGCCGTCGCCTCCGGCAAGACCCGCAACATGCAGTCGGCGAGCCAGGAAACCGGCACCATCATCAGGAAGGACATCCGCTGGGACTCGAAAATCCCGCTGAACAAGACCTACGCGGAACTCACGCCCGAGCAGAAGGCAGAGCTGCACAAGATGTACGAGAACCTCCCGGCAGGCGACGAACCGCCGTTCCCGGAACAGGGCATGAAACCCATCTTCAGCGCCATCAAGAAGGCGCAGCGCATCCGCCAGGCGCGCGGCGAGATCAACATGGCCGTCACCGTGGATGCGCAGGGCAACGCCACCAAGGTCGAGGATCGCGGCGGCGTCCACGACATCCAGATGACGGAGATCGCGCAGCAAGTGCTGCTGCTCACCAAGTTCAAGCCGGCCGTGTGCAGCGGGCAACCCTGCACCATGCAGTTCCGCTTTACGCAGAAGCTCAAAGCTGGCTGACAATCGCGCCATGAAGGAAATCAGGCTGCTGCTGTCCGTTGCCTTCGCCGCGCTGCCGTTCAGCGTGGTGCAGGCGCAGAGCAGCCCGCTCTCCGAGTTGCCTAAGCAGTCGATCCCCTCGCAGTACCCGACCAAGAACACCAGCTCGGCGACCCAGGAAACCGGCACGATCATCAAGAAGCAGATCCGCTGGAACTCCAAGATTCCGCTCGACAAGTCCTACGCGGAGCTCACGCCGGAGCAGAAGGCCGAACTGCGCGCAATGTACGAGAACCTGCCGGAGGGCGACGAGCCGCCCTTCCCTGAGAACGGCATCAGGCCCATCTTCAACGCCATTCGCAAGGCGCAACGACTGCGCCAGGCGAGCGGAGAGTTGAACATGGCAGTGACCGTCGGTCCCGACGGCCAGGCGATCAAGGTCGAGGATCGCGGCGGCGTGTACGACATCCAGATGACGGAAATCGCGCAGCAGGTCCTGCTGCTGACCAAGTACAAGCCGGCGGTCTGCAATGGCCACCCGTGCACCATGCAGTTCCGTTTCGTACAGGACCTGCGCCCGCGCTAGACCGTTCTGCGATGAAGCGCCCGGGACCAGGCTCATGCTGAAGACAGGATGATCCCGATCAGCCAGAAGAAGCAGACGAACTGAACCAGGAAGAACCCGAACCGCACGGACGCGACCAGGTTTGTGTGCACGAAGCACACGTGCACCATCGACTGAAAAACCCGGAAGACCAGCACCGTCGTGCACAATGCGTCGACGAACGGGCCGTCGACGTTCGCCACGTGCAGCGCAAAAACTATGGCACCGAACACCGGCAGGTTCTCGATGCAGTTGGCGTGCGCGCGCGTCGCGCGCCGGTACCACTCCTCGCCACCCGAGGCGTCGGCCGGAAAATCGCGGATCGCGACCCGACCGGCGAAGATGCGGCTCCACCGATAGATGCCGACGGTGAACAGCAGGAGGAGCGCTGTCCACGTGGCAAATCCGAGCAGCATCCACACCGGAAGGGTCACGAATCACCCGTGCCTGTCTACTGCCGCTCGTAGACGCGGATTTCGGGATCGGCCATCAGCAGCGGCTTCAACTCGCTGACGACGTCGATTCCGAACAGCTTGCTCGCCAGGTACTTCTCGGCGAACGCCCGCGACTCGAAGGTGTGGATCACCTGCACGTCTTCGTCGCGAAGCAGCAGGTCCTTGGTTTCGGCACCTGGAACGGTGGCGAGGAATGGCGCCTTGTACTTCGCGTAGATTTCGCCGGCCTTCGGCCGGTTGGCGCCGGAAACCTTCATGGTGATCTCGAGAATTGCCTTGTTCATGGTGTGTTCCTGTCAGTGGGGTACGTGTGCGCACTCTGACAGGCGGGCTGCGGGCCGGGTGTTAGCCAGCTGACATGCAGCGGCAAGCGTTTCTCAGGATCCGATCAGCTTCTCTATGTCCTCGATGCGGCGCACACACACGTATTCGCGGTTGTAGCCGAGCACCCCGAGGTCACGCAGCCGGTTGAGGATGGTGCTCACCACCGGGCGGCTGGCGCCCACGAGGTCCGCCAGTTCCTGCTGCGACAGCCGCAGGTGCTGGCCGAAGCCGTGTTCGCAGCGGCTCGCGAAGCCGCCCGACAATTCGCGAAAAGTCTCCGCGAGCCTTGCCTCGACTTTCCTGGATGCGAGGGACTCGAGCCGGCGTTCCACCCGGCGCTGGCGCTGCGCCAGCAGCGACGCGAATTGCCAGGATGCGTCGGGGTGCTGTTGCAGCAGGCGCCGGAATTCTTCGAGCGGCGCGCGCCACAGCGAGACCGCGCCCTTGGCTTTCGCCGTCTCGCCCAGCGTTTTCAGGCCGGGAACGGCACCCAGGAATTCGCCGGGCGCCAGCACCGTGGTGGTGACGTTCGCGCCCGCGTCGTTGACGCGCGTCAGGGCTACCTGCCCATCGAGCACACAGCACACGGTGCGCGCCGCTTCACCCTGGCGGTAGATAGTGCCGCGGTGCCGCACCTCGAAGATACGCGCCGCGGGGCAGTCGCGCCGCAGCTCGGCTGGCGGAATTCCGGCGAGCAGCGGGCTGGCTTCGAGACCGGTCGGCATGGCGGACCCCCGGCCCGGAAGCGTAGCCGCTTCCGGCCCGGGATCGAAGTCCGCCTATTCGAACACCATGCGCAGGCTCAGGTACCACTGGCGCGGCGGGTTGTAGGTTCCCACCGTTTCACCTTCGGCGCCGTTCACCGAGCCGACCACCAGGTAGCGGTCGTCGGTGAGGTTGGTGCCGCCCAGGGTCAGCACGTACTTCTCGCCGGGCGAGTAGTAGTGAATCGCCGCGCCCAGGTTGTCCGTCGACGGGCGAGCCAGCAACGGCGTGTTCGGTGCGTCGTTGAACATCGAGGCGGTCTTCGTGTAATCGATGTTGAAGCGCAGCTTGCCGGTGTTGGCCAGATTCACGTCGAGCTGCGGGCTCACCGTCACCTTGTACTCCGGCGTCTTCGGCAGAGCGGTGTCGAGCGTGATGCCCGTGACGGAGGTCAGCAGGCGCGTGTACTCGGCGTCGATGTACGACCCACCCACGTAGAGCGAGAAGCCGCCGCCGAGCAGCGCTTCGAGCTCGAGTTCCGCACCCTTGAGCTCGGCATCGCCGGCATTCTGCGACACCGGTGAGGCGCCTTCCTGGATCTGCAGCTGGATGCCGGTGTAGTCGGTCCAGAAGATAGCCGTGTTCAGCTGCACACGGTGATCCAGGAACTGCGACTTGTAGCCGAATTCGTAGGTCTCGCTCTCCTCCGGCCCGAACGCCGCGTCACCGATGTCGGCCAGCGGATTCGAGAGACGCGTGGTCCAGCCACCGGCCTTGAAGCCCTTCGAGAAACTCAGGTACAGCATCTGGTCCTGGTTGACGTGCCACTGCGCACCCAGGGTCGGCGTGAAGATGTCGTAGTCCAGGTTCTGTTGGCCCGGCGGGAAGTAACGGTACGGGTTGGTCGGATCCGGGAACGGCGCGAGGCCGACGACTGCGGCGAACGCCGCCCAGCAGGCCATGTCGGGACCCGTCGGCCCCCAGCATCCCGCGGACTTGTAGTTGTAGCCGTCGAGATCCGCCTGTCCGCCTTCGAACTTCTTGTCGTCCTTCGAGTAGCGCGCGCCCACGGTCAGGCCGAATGCGTCGCTGACCTGATAGTCGACGTGGAAGAACGCCGCGTACGACTTGGTGTCGACGTCATTCGCCACGTCGTAGATGAACAACGTGCTGCCGAACGGCACGAAGTCGTGCACGAAGCCTTCTTCCTGGAAGTAGTACAGGCCGGCGACGTAGTCGAGCTTGTCGTCGAAGGCCTTGCCCGTGAGCTGGAACTCCTGCGAGAACTGCTTCTGCGCCTGGTGGTCGGTGACTTCCTGGATGGTTTCCGGCAGGCCGTCGAGATCCACGCCCACCTTCCAGTCGATGCCGCGCGCGCCGGTGATCGATTTGAATGCCATCGACTCCGAGATGTCGTAGTCGAGGGTGATCGATGCGCCCCACGCGCTGTAACGCGCGAAGCTCGGACCGCTGGCGTAGGTCTTGTCGATGTCGCCGGTGTCCGTGTTCGCGAGGTTCCAGTAGATGCGCGGCGCGCTGCTCGAGGGATTGCCCGCTACGCCACCCGGCGTGTACGGCACGGGCCCGCCGACGTAACCCGCGCCACCCAGCGGCGCGCCGCCCGGCGCGAGACCGAGGCCGGTTGCACGCGGGCCGCACAAGCCACCGTCACCGGTGTGAAACAGCGGCGGCGCACCGGTCGCGGCGCCGAACGCCGCCGGATCGTTGAGCAGCGCCGCGGGCGTGCTGATGCAGAAGTTGTAGTTGGCACCCATGAAACCATACGGGCCCGGCGGCCAGGCGTCGAACACCGTCGGCAGGTTGTCGCCCGCCGGCGTGGTGACGTCGAGCACCGTGGTCGGGTACGACGACTGGTTCTGGTACGAATAGTCGCCGGCGATGGTCATCCGGAACTTGTCCGAAATGTCCCAGAGCGCCTTGCCGCGCACCACCTGAAGGTTCTGACC
>Ga0315910_10005768_pt1 | contig 10111 bp, 9 predicted proteins | sample EdamamesoilMG_FD_204470 | JGI IMG/M metagenome (GOLD analysis project Ga0315910, IMG submission 204470) | Garden soil microbial communities collected in Santa Monica, California, United States - Edamame soil | ecosystem: Environmental > Terrestrial > Soil > Garden | place: USA: California... | reverse complement strand
TCTGCTCCGGCGTGTACTTGGTCGGCCGGCCATCCTTCTCCGCGACGATCCAGGAGTTCTTCGGCTCCTTGGGACGGTCGCCCATCAGGGTCCGCTGGTTGAGCCCCGTGACCTCGGCCACGGCCCCGTAGGTCGCACGCTGGTAGTTCTTGCCGAGGAGGCGGACGATGGTGTCGAGGTCGCGGAGGTTCGTTTCGCTCATGGCGTTCTGTCCGGTCCGAGAGGATTGGTGCAACGGGTGCCCGCCCCAGGCATCGGCACTGGCGGGACGCTCGACGTTGGCGGGACCACCATCACCGCATCTGCGATAAAGTTTCCACCCGCCACCGGCATCGGGCAGCTCCTGAAAGGTAGCGCAACGGACCAAACGGGGCTTGCCAGTGGGATCCCGCGCGGGGGCACCGGGAGTGGGAGCACCTCGAGCTGGAGCTGGATCAGCGAATCAGTGGGGGTCACCGTAGTCTGCGCCGCACCGGCCTTGGGGAGGAAGAAGACCCCAAGGGTGAGTCCGGCCGAGGTCAACAGGGGTCGGATGCGCATACAGATACGGTACGAGTTCCCGGTCGGCGCGTCAAATGCGCGGCTCGAAGGATGAATCGGTGGGGGCAGAGACCCTTAGAACCCTGAAACCCTGAGGGTCTCTGGCTCCAATACCCCAAAAGCTTTTGTGCTTGTTGTTGCAGTTATCAGGGTCTCAGGGCTTTCAGGGTCTCAGCCCCCGCCCATCTCTCCGTCAGCTGCGATCCCGCTGCCCTCTCGCCCTCAGCGCCGCCAAAAAGACCCCGATCGCCCCGAAGAAGAGTGCCGCCCCCGCGAGCCAACAAGGGATGTACGTGGTGAAGAGTCCCCCCGGGGAGTCCCGGTTGAACGGGATCTGCTCCGGGAGCCAGACCGCCGTCGCGACGCCGAGGAGTGCCACGGGGAAGGACCAGTAGAGCCCGAGCTTCCGCCACGCTCGTGACGACTCGGCATAGGGCCGGAACTTCCCCGCCACCCACCAGGCGTAGAGCCCGGCGATGCCGAGGATGATGAGGAGCGTGCTGTTCAATCTCCGGGTCCTTTCTGCCAAGCTCGGGATCAGGGGAACGGATCGGCGGGGGCTGAGACCCTCAGAACCCTGAAATCCTGAGGATCATTTGACCTGACACCCCAACAATTCTAGTTGTTGCGGTCGTCAGGGTCTCAGGGCTCTCAGGGTCTCAGCCCCCGCCCATCTCGACTCGCACCGGAGCACTCAGTCGTCCGATTCGTTGCTTGGCTTGGCGAAGAGAGCGCCGACCATCGTCGAGAGCATCAGGACGCCCCCCACTCCGCCGAAGAGCCAGATCAGGGTCAGCATCACGAGGGTCCCGGGGGAGCCCGGGGTCTCCGGGACCTTGGTGGAGAGGAACCAGACCACGAGCCCGATGACGACGATGAGCGCGGTGCCGCCCAAGAGGATCCGCCGCTTCAGAGCGCGGGAGGTCTGGGCGCTGCGGTACCCGGCGTACCCCACGGAGCCGAGGAGGGCGAAGAGGAGGAGGGTGGAGATGGCGGGACCCATGGAGGGAATATGCAGTCGAATGGGGAGGTCCGCCGGAGGCGCGGGGAATCCTCCCCGCGCTGTCATCCCGAGCGCAGCGAGAGATCTACCATCCGATTCCCAGGAGCGTCTCCCGAGTGCCGGACAGTAGATCCCTCGTCGCTTCGCTCCTCGGGATGACACGGGTGCGACCATTCCGCGGCTCCGCCGGCGGATCAACCCGAATACTTCGCCAGGATCCGGTCGACGGTGTTGATGTTCCGCCAGGTGGACATCGTCCCCAGTCGCTTGTCGATCGGGACCCGGAACGCCTCCGACTCGCTCTGCATCGTCTGGATGAGCCAGTAGATCTCGCGCCCCTCGACGTGGAAATCATCCTTCGGCCCCGTGAGGGCGAGGACGATCTTCTTCTGCGCTGGCGTCAGCGGCTCCGGGAGGAAGCCGACGATGAAGTTCTTGGCACTCTTGTGTCGGCCTGCCGCGAAGGGGCGCACCGTGGCGACCTCGGCCAGGTGGTCCATCGTCCGGAGGAAGGTAGGGACCGGGTAGCCGAAGGTCTTCTGGAGATGGGGCTCCAACTTCTTCACCAGCGTCGCTTCACTGGCTTTCGAATCGAAGATGACGTTCCCGCTGGCGATGAAGGTCGCGACCCTCTCGAGGCCGAGTGCGGTGAAGGCGCGCTCGAGCTCGGGGTTGGTGACCCGGCGCTTGCCGAGGTTCATCCCACGGAGGAAGGCGACGTATCGGGGCATTGGGTCGGAGGCGCTCCCCCTCTCCCGCAAGGGAGAGGGGGTTGGGGGGTGAGGTCAGACCTGCGGCGATCCGTCATGCCGAGAGCTTGGGGGTGAGGTCAGACCTGCGACGATCTGTCATTCCGAGGACTTGGAGGGGAGAGGTCAGACCTGCGGCGATCCGTCAATCCAGGGACGTGGAGAGGGGGCTGGAGGGTGAGGTTGTGCTTGGGGCGAATGTCTGCTTGTGCGACCCTGCGCCGCTGCGTCCCTGCGTCTAGTGCGCCCCGTCCGACTTCTTCTTCGCCACTTCGTCGAGGAACTTCCGTTCCGCGGGGGTCAGGCTCCCCATCCCGGTCGCGCTGATCTTGTCGAGGACCCGGTCGAGCTCCGCCTGCGTGGGGTCGACGGCGGGGGGACGCGCCGCCTCGCGTCGCGGGCTCGGTGCGGTCTCGGTGGCATCGATCCGGCCCGCGACCACCCGGCGCTCCGCGGTGCGGGGAGCGCGGGGGACACCCGGGGTGTCGAACTGCCAACGCGTCCCCTGCAGCCGGAAGAAGATCCACCCGAAGAGGAGCCCTCCCAGGTGCGCCTCGTGGGCGATCCCGTCGTGCAGGAAGGTGCGGAGGAAGAGGATGCCGCAGAGGTCGTAGATCGCGACGATCAGGACGAAGGTACGGGCCCGGATCGGGATCGGGATGGGGAAGGTGAGGATCTCGCGCTCGGGATGGATCACCGAGTAGGCGAGGAGGAGACCGAGGATCCCGCCCGAGGCCCCGACGAACGACGGGACCGGGTAGAGCCGGTCGAGCGCCGCGGCGAAGAGGGCGGCCCCCAGCACCGAGTAGACGAAGAAGAGGAGGAAGGCGGGGCCGCCGAGCCGGCGCTCCACCGTCGGGCCGAAGATGAAGAGGCCGAGCCCGTTGAAGAGGAGGTGGAAGAGGCCGCTGTGGACCAGGGCGTAGGTCAGCGCCGTCCAGGGCCGCGCGAACCAGTGGCCCGGATCGAAGGCGAGGGCCGCGACCACAGCAGGCGACGTGAGGATCGTCTCCAGCACCAGCTGCACTCCGGCCATCAGGGCCAGGAGCCGGATCACCCAGGGGGTGATGCGCGGGGCAGGGAAGGCGGTGGAGTGCATGGTTTGAATCTAGCGGCGGACATCGGCGCTGCTAGAAGCCTCACCCCCTGTCCCCCTCTCCGCATACGCGGAGAGGGGGAACGCCACAAATGGACTCCCCCTCTCCACGCATGTGGAGAGGGGGCCGGGGGGTGAGGCGGTACGCGGAGAGGAACTCGGGGTACTAGGGCTTGTCCCGCCGAGCTCCGGCGCAGATCCGCTCGCAGAGCTCCGGGAACGGGATCCCCACCGCCGACCCCGACTGCGGCAGGAGCGAGGTCGCCGTCATCCCGGGGAGCGTGTTCGCCTCGAGGCAGTAGAGCTTCCCCTCCGGCGAAAGCCGGAAATCGATCCGGGAGTAGTTGCCGAGCTTGAGGGCGTGGTGCGCGAGGACGGCGAGGCGCTGCGCCTCCTTGGCGATCTGGTCGTCGAGCTTGGCGGGGAAGATCTCCTCCGACATCCCCGGCTGGTACTTGCACTCGTAGTCGAAGATCTCGTGCTTCGGGATGATCTCGCCGACCGCGAGCGCCTTCCCATCGAGGACACCGACGGTGAGCTCGCGGCCGGGGATGAACTCCTCGAGCATCACCTCGTCGTCGTGCCGGAAGGCGAGGTCGATCGCCGGCTTCAACTGGTCGATCGACTTCACCAGGGTGAGCCCTACGGTGGAGCCCTGCTTGGAGGGCTTCACGATCACCGGCATCGCCACCGGGGCCTCAAGCTTGCCGTCGGGCGGGACCATCAACCACTTGGCGACCGGCACCCCCGCCGCCTGGAAGAGCTTCTTCGAGAGATCCTTGTCCATCGCGAGCGCGCTCCCCAGCGCCCGGCTCCCGGTGTAGGGGACGCCGATCACCTCGAGCACCGACTGGATGGTGCCATCCTCGCCCGCGCCGCCGTGGAGGGCGAGGAAGAGGACATCGGCCCCCTTGATCGCCGGGATCTGCGCCAGGGAGCCGACCAGCACCCCCCGCTGCAGCTCCTCGAGCCGCGCGGTGCTGGGCGGTGCGACCCCGACCTTCGCCGGGACCAGCGTCGCCTCATCGACCTCGGCGATGTAGCCACGTGCGGTGTCGACCACCGAGACCTGGTGGCCGCGCGAGCGGAGCGCCGCGACGACCTGGACGGCGGAGGCGAGGGCGACGTCGCGTTCCGCGGAGGTGCCGCCGGTGAGGACGGTGACGCGCATGGGTGAGCGGTCAGCGGTAAGCGGGGCGTGGGCGGTGCGGTGGGAGGATCCCCCGCTCACCGCTCACTGCTCACCGCTCACCTGGTTCCAATCAGCTGCTGCAGCACATCGTGCCGGCTCACGATCCCGATCAACTTCCCTTCCTTCTGGACGACGGCCGCCGGAGCTTCACCGGCGAGCAGCGGCCCCAGCCGGTCGGTGGGGGTCGAGGCGTCGACGATGGGGAAGGGCTCCCCCATCACCTCGCGCACGGGGCGGTCGAGGAGCTGCGGCTGCAGGAGCGCCTTGGTGGTGAGCGGCCCTTCGACGAGCCCGCCGACGACCTTCCCCTGGTCGACCACGGGGATCTGCGACACTCCCCACGTGCTCATCAGGTTCAACGCCTGCCGCACCTGCTGCGCCGGCTGCACGCTCACGAGCGCGGGAGCGCCGGAGGGGCGGCGGGCCAGGAGCTCCGCCACCGTGATGCGCGGCGCGTCGAGGAGCTGGTTCTCCTGCATCCACTCGTCGTTGAAGACCTTGGAGAGGTACCGCTCCCCGGTGTCGCAGAGGATGGTCACCACCATCGCGGCGGGGTCGTCGAGCTGCCGGGCGATCTCAAGGGCGATGTGGACGTTCAGCCCCGCGGAGCCGCCGACCAGGATCCCCTCCTCGCGGGCGAGGCGGCGGGTCATCGCCATCGCGTCGCGGTCGCTCACTTGGTGCCACTCGTCGATCACGTCCCAGTGCACCGTCGTCGGGATCTTGTCGCCGCCGATCCCTTCGACCTTGTACGGTGCCCCGGTCCCCATCGTCTTGGTCTTGCCGTACCCGGTGTAGAGCGACCCTTCAGGATCGCCGGAGATGATCCGGATCTTCTTGTTCTGCTGCTTCAGGTACTTCCCGGTCCCGCTCACGGTGCCACCGGTCCCCGCCGCCGCCACGAAGTGCGTCACCTTCCCGCCGGTCTGCTGCCAGACCTCGGGGCCGGTCGAGGCGTAGTGCGCCTCGGGGTTCACCTGGTTGTAGAACTGGTTGGCGAGGATCGCCCCCGGGGTGTCGTGGACGATCTGCTTCGCCTTCATCACGTAGTTCTCGGGGTGGTCGGGCGGTACCGCGGTCGGGGTGATCACGACCTCGGCGCCGTACGCCTTGAGGAGCCGCACCTTCTCCTGGCTCATCTTGTCCGGCATCGTGAAGATGCAGCGGTACCCCTTGAGCGCCGCGGCGATCGCGAGCCCCACGCCGGTGTTCCCGCTCGTCCCCTCCACCACCACCCCGCCCGGCTTCAGCTCCCCCCGCCGCTCCGCGTCCTCGATGATCGCGAGCCCGATCCGGTCCTTCACCGAGGCGCCGGGGTTCACGTACTCCGCCTTGCCGTAGATCGGCGTCCGGATCCCGCGCCCGATCCGCGCCAGGCGGATGAGCGGCGTCCAGCCGATGGTGTCGAGGACGTTGTCGTACGGCGTGAGGTGCTGGGGCTTGGTCACGGGGTCACTCCCGCCCGCTGTGGGTGACGGAACACGATCGGCTGGGTGAAGCTCATCCCGATGGCGGCGCCATTGCGCCGCCCCGGGGCGAATCGGAGGTAGTCGACCGACGCCACCGCCGCGCTGTCGAATGCCGGGTACCCCGACGACTCGGCGACCTTGGTCGAATCGTCGTCGAGCTTCCCCGTCGAGTCGACCCAGAGCTTGAGGAGGACCCGTCCCTCGATCCCCTGCTGGTAGAGCGCCTTGGGGTACTCGATCGGGATATCGGGATTGAGCGCCACCGGGGGCTCATCCTTCTTCCCCGCCTGCGCCGCCGGGGCGTTCGGGAGCTGGACGACGGAGGGGTCGGGTGCCTTGCAGGCCACAGGGAGCAGGCAACAGGCGACAGAGAGCAGGGAACGGATGACGGACGCTCGGACGCTCGACATCACGACTCTCCCGCCTTGCGCTTGAGCTCCGCGAGCCGATTCAAGGCCTCCAGCGGGGTCAGCGCATTCAAGTCCAGGGCACGCAAGTCATCACGGAGTCGTTCACTGTTGTCCGTTGTCCGTTCACGCGAGCCCCCAGAGAGCAGATCCAACTGCCCCGGGTCGGATCCTTGTGGGGGCGAGCCGGGCGCCACCCGATGCTCCGCCTCCAGCGTCACCAGGAGCTCCTTCGCCCGCGCCACCACCCTCCCGGGAAGCCCGGCGAGCTCCGCCACGTGCACCCCGTAGGAGCGGTCGGTGCCGCCGGCCTCGAGACGGTGCAGGAAGATCACCTTCCCGTCGATCTCGCGGACCGCGACGTTGTAGTTCTTCGCGTGCTGCAGCGTCTCGGGGAGCTGCATCAGTTCGTGGTAGTGGGTGGCGAACATCGTCTTGCACCCCACCCGGTCGTGCAGGTGCTCGCTCACCGCCCAGGCGATGGCGACACCATCATAGGTCGAGGTGCCGCGGCCGATCTCGTCCAGCAGCACGAGGCTCTTCGCGCTCGCGTTGTGGAGGATGGCACTCGTCTCGCTCATCTCCACCATGAAGGTCGACTGGCCCCGCGCCAGGTTGTCGCTGGCGCCCACGCGGGTGAAGAGCCGGTCGACCACGCCGATCGTCGCGGCAGTGCAGGGGACGTAGCTCCCCACCTGCGCCAGCAGTGCCGCGAGGCCGATCTGCCGGAGAATGGTGCTCTTGCCGGCCATGTTGGGGCCGGTCACCAGGAGCACCCGCGACGCCTGGTCGAACCGGACGTCGTTCGGGATGAAGGTCGACGGCGGCATCCGCCGCTCCAGCACCGCGTGCCGGCACCCGGTGAGCACCAGCTCGAACCCGTCATTCACCACGGGGCGCACATACCGATGCCGCTCCGCCACGTCAGCGAGCGCGGTCCAGACATCCAGCCGCGCCAGCGCCCGGGCGGTCTGCTGCAGCCGCCCCGCCGCCCGTCCCGCCAGCTCCCGCAGCGCGCCGAAGAGCTTCGCTTCCTTCGCGGCGATCTTCTCCTCGGCGCCGAGGATCTTCTCCTCGTAGCTCTTGAGCTCGGCGGTGACATAGCGTTCCGCGCCGGTCAGCGTCTGCCGCCGCTCGTAGTCGGCGGGGACCTTGTCGGCGTGCGCGTGGGTGATCTCGAGGAAGTACCCGAAGACCTTGTTGTACCCGATCTTGAGCGACGCGATCCCGGTCCGCTGCCGCTCCCGCTCCTGGATCCCGGCGAGGGTGTTCTTCCCCCCGTCGCGCAGGTCGCGGAGCTCGTCCAGTTCGGCGTCATACCCCTGACGGATCGTCCCGCCGTCGATGAGCGTCGCTGGAGGACGGTCGGCGAGCCCGTCGCCCAGCGACTTGGCGAGGTCGCTCAAGAGATCGAACCGCTCCTCGATCTCCCCCAGGGCGGTGCTCCGGTCGCGCCGCGCGAGGCCGGTGAGGCCGGAGAGGACGTCGGGGAGCCGCTGCAGCGAGTCGCGAAGGGCGCCCAGTTCACGCGGTGTGGCACGTCCGGCGGCGGCGCGGCCGGCGAGCCGCTCCAGGTCGCGTACTCCTTCGAGGGCTTCGCGCACCCGCGCTCGGCCGCGGCCATCCTCGAAGGCGACCGTCACGGCATCGAGCCGAGCGTCGATCGCCTTGGGGTCGGCGAGGGGGGAAAGGACCCACTGCCGGAGGAGACGGGCCCCCATCGGCGTCACCGTGGCGTCGATCGTCTCGAGGAGGGTCGTGTCCTTGGCACCGGCGCGGAGTGGCTCCACCAGCTCCAGATTCCGCGTCGTCATCTCGTCGAGCCAGCAGAGTCCTTCGCTCCGCCGGGCGACGGGGCGCATCAGGTGCGGCAGTCCCGCGGGCTGCAGCTCGGCCAGGTAGCGGAGGAGGGCCCCCGCGGCGCCGACCGCCGGCGCGTCTTCGGAGCCGAGCCCCAGGCCATCGAGCGACTTGAGCTGGAAGCGGCGCGCGAGCTCTTCCTCGGCGAGGGCGGGGTCGAACTCCCAACGCTCCCGCGGGGTCTTGAGGACGCCGTCGTCGAGCTTGATGGACGCGTCGGAGGGGAAGACGACTTCAGCCGGACCGAGCCGGCCAATCGCCTCGGCGACCCGGTCCCCCGCGACCGTCTCGAGGAGGAACTCTCCCGTCGAGAGGTCGATCGCCGCGACGCCACCCTTCTCCTGCGACCCTCCGACACTGCGCCCCTGCGCGGCGACCAGCCAGTTGTTCCGCCCCCCCGCCAGGAACCCGTCATCGAGGACGGCGCCGGGGGTGAGGGTCTCGATCACCTCGCGCTTGACGATCCCCTTCGCCTGCTTGGGATCCTCCACCTGCTCGCAGATCGCGACGCGGTGTCCGGCGGCGATGAGTTGGCGGAGGTAGTCGGCGGCGGCCTTCACGGGGACGCCGGCCAGGGGAACGCCGTCACCCCGGGAGGTGAGGGTGATCCCCAGGATCTTCGCGGCGAGCTCGGCGTCGTCGAAGAACATCTCGTAGAAGTCGCCCATCCGGAAGAAGAGGATCGCGTGCGCGTGCCGCGCCTTGATCTCCCGGTACTGCACCATCAGGGGCGAATCCGCCGAGGCCTTGCTCACGGACGCTCCTCGACCACGAAGGCGGAGGGGTACTTCGCGCGCACCCGGGCGAGGAGCGCGTCGGCCTCCGCGCGGGTCGCGACCTTCCCGACCCGGACCTTGTAGGCGGCACCATCCTGCACCACGTACCCGCCGGGGAAGCCGTCGCGTCCCAGCTTGGCGACCGCGTCGTTGGCGAGAGCGGTGGTGGACGACGAGGCGATCTGGATGCTCCAGAGTGGGCCAGCGGGCCGGTCGGCAGGTGGGCCGGCGCTATCCCGTCGAGCCGGCATGGAGTCCCTGGCCCCCGGGCCCACCGGCCCACTGGCCGCCTGCCCGCACCGCCCATTCAGGAAGACGAGTCCATTCCGGAGCTCGACGTCGAGGGTGTCGGCGCGCGCGAGCCCGTCGGCGAGCCAGCGGCACCCGTCGGCGTTGTTCTGGGTGCGGAAGTAGGCCCGCGCGGTCCAGAGTGCCGCCTCGGGGATCACCTCGCTCTGCGGGTAGTCACTGCTCAGCCGCTCCGCAGTACGGGTCGCCGCGGCAAGATCGCCGCGGGCGAAGTTGAGCTGGATGAGCCTGAGGAGCGCGTCATCCGACCAGGCGGAGCCGTTGAACTCCACCGCCATCCGCTGGAACTGCCGCTCCATCTCCGCCGCCGAGTTCGCCACCACCCCCGAGGTGTACACCGCCTCGGCGTAGAGGGGCTGCGCCGCCGGGGTCGCGTCGAGCACCCGCTTCACGATCGCGCGGGCGGAGTCTCCCTGGCCTTCCTGTGCCAGTCGCACGGCGGAGACGAGGCGGGGGTCGGACTGCGCGGCGCAGGGACGCAGGGGCGCAGTGGCGCAGAGGGCGGCCACGGCGAGGAGCAGCGGATAGCCGATAGCGGATAGCCGATAGCGCTTCAAGCAGCCCCCTCCGCCGGCATCCGCGCGGCGATCTGGAGAATGAGATCGGTCAACACACCCTCTTCGGTGGAGATCCTCGTTTCCTTGAGCGCCTGGTCGGCCTCGAGGAGCGCGACGAGCGCGCGGCGGATCCTCCCGGCGCCCCATTCGCCC
>Ga0315910_10005767_pt1 | contig 10112 bp, 6 predicted proteins | sample EdamamesoilMG_FD_204470 | JGI IMG/M metagenome (GOLD analysis project Ga0315910, IMG submission 204470) | Garden soil microbial communities collected in Santa Monica, California, United States - Edamame soil | ecosystem: Environmental > Terrestrial > Soil > Garden | place: USA: California... | reverse complement strand
CATAGGCCACCTGTCAATCAAGGGACTCGTGGGCAAAGTGGTATACTTCCCCCATGTCGGATCGCCCCCCATTTGTCCATCTACGCACCCATTCGCACTATTCCTTGTTGCAGGGCCTGTCAAAAATTGATGATCTTATTTCGTGGGCGCACGAACACGGCATGACTGCGCTGGCCCTAACCGATTACAGCAACATGCACGGCACCATCGAGTTTTATAAAGAGTGCAAATCAAAAGGAATTAAACCAATCATCGGAGTAGAAGTATATCTTGCTCCGCGATCGCGACACGACAAGGATGCTGGTATTGATGACATCACCAGTACCATCGTGCTCCTTGCACAGACAACTGCGGGCTACAAAAATTTGATGAAGATTATCAGTATCGCCCACATGGAAGGATTATTTGCTGGACGTCCGCGTATCGACATGGAAACATTGCGCAAGCATCACGAGGGATTGATAGCACTATCAGGCGGGCCACAGGGTGCGATTGATCACGCAATTGTGGTTAATGATATCGGGCGTGCAGAAAAATTAGTTGCCGAATTACAAGACATCTTCGGCACTGACAATTTCTTTCTCGAAATCACCAAACACGAGGATGTCGAACATAGTGAAACTATTTACGAAGGAGTAAAAAAACTCTCTGCAACAACAAAAGCTCCACTAGTTGCAACATGGAATTCACACTACTTAAGCGAAGAAGACCGTGAAGCATTTCGTGTGTTGCTACAAATCGACAACCATGGCGATCGTGCATTCCGTGAACGGTTTCGCGACAACCGCGCAAACTATGCATTCATTTCAAGCGAGGACGCCTATGCGTTGTTTGCCGATATTCCCGAAGCAGTTGCTAACACCGCCAAGGTTGCCGACAGTATTACGATGGAAATTGATACCACATCGTGGTTCTTCCCCGAATTCCCTATCCCAGCTGGTACTACCCACGATGCTGAATTACGAAAACTAACCTATGACTGCATCGAAAAACGCAAACTTGAGAGAACACAAGAATTAATCGACCGTATCGAATTTGAATTAAAAATTATTGGAGATAAGGGATACTCGTCGTACTTTTTATGTGTTGCCGATTTCCTAAATAATGCTGCTGCAATGGGAATCCTCAGTCAGACTCGTGGTTCGGCAGCGGGATCAATCGTTTCGTACCTGATCGGGATTTCGAATATCCATCCAATGAAATATGGTCTCCTGTTTGAACGTTTTCTTAACCCCGACCGTCCATCACTGCCCGATATCGATATGGATTTTGCCGATAACCGTCGTGACGACATTATTGGGTATGCGCGCCAGAAATACGGTGATCAAGCAGTTGCACAGATTGGTACTTTTGGAACCATGATGGCACGTGGTTCGGTACGCGATACTGCGCGCGCTTTGGGATTTCCCTATGGCATTGGTGACAAAATCTCAAAAATGATTCCTATGGGTTCCCAGGGTTTCCCAATGACAATCAATCGCGCCTTAAAAGAAGAAAAAGAGCTTGCGGAACAATACGAGACTGATCGCAATACCAAAGAAATTATTGATATGGCACGCAAGGTCGAAGGTAATGTACGCCACATTTCGGTGCATGCTGCCGGTGTGGTTATTTCACCAACAGGACATGTCGACGATTTCTCTCCAGTACAGTTTGATCCCAAGGGTGAAGGTAAAATCATTACCCAATACGACATGTACTCGGGTGATCGCGAAGGTATTATTAACCTTCCCAAGTTCGACTTTTTGGGATTACGCAACCTCACCATCATGGCCGAAGCAATCGAACGCGTACATAAGATTCGCGGCATTGCTATTGATTTGGAAACTATTCCACTGGACGACAAACTAACGTATGAATTGTTCGGTCGGGGTGAAAGTATTGGTGTATTCCAGTTTGCATCGTCTGGTATGCAAAAGTGGTTAAAGGAACTGAAACCATCGAACCTAGAAGACCTTATTGCTATGGCATCGCTGTATCGTCCTGGCCCGATGGCATTTATTCCCGACTACATCGAACGCAAGCACAATCCAAAAAAGATTAAATATTTAGATCCACGCATGGAAAGCATTTTAAAGAACACTTACGGTATTATCGTGTACCAGGAAGATGTCATGCGTATGGCAACCGACCTGGCCGGCTATACCCGTGGTGAATCAGACAAATTCCGCAAGGCAGTGGGTAAAAAAATCCCTGAAGAAATGGCAAAGCAGAAAGATCACTTCATTGGGGGCTGTGTCGAGAATGGTATGCAAGACAAAGCTGCACACGAACTATGGGAGATGATCGAAACATTTGCTGCATACGGCTTTAACAAATCACACAGTGCTGTGTATGCACTGTTGGCATATCGTACGGCGTACATGAAGGCACATTACCCTGCAGAATATATGACTGCGATCTTAACGTGTGAATCCGACAATATGGATACCGTGACCGAAATGATTAACGAATCAAAGCGTATGGGCTTTACTATCCTGCCACCTGATATTAATGAATCATTTTCTGACTTTACGGTTGTGGTAGAAAACGGAGAAGTTACCGATAAAATACGATTCGGTTTGCGTAGTATTAAAAATCTTGGTGAAAATATTGGGAAGGCTATCATCCATGAACGCAAAGAACATGGTCGTTATGCGTCCTTGGAAAATTTCTTGGAACGCGTACGTCACAAGGATTTGAATAAAAAATCACTTGAAGCGTTAATTATGTGTGGCGCACTTGATTCCCTAGGAGAGCGCAAGCAGCTGGTGGTAAATATGGAAGACCTACTGGCGCATACCAAAGAAATTGGTAAACGTCATGCCGCGCAAGACTCATTGTTTGGAGACATGCTTGCCCAGACATCAACACTGAAGCTTGCACCCAGCGAGCCTGCAAGCAGTAAAGAAAAAAGCGAATGGGAAAAAGAGCTCTTGGGTATCTATGTATCCAGTCACCCACTTGATCAGTACCGAGACAAACTTGCTAATAGCAAAATCAATTTGGCATTCATTAAAAACGAAGGACGCAAAGGTTCCAACGTGGTCTTTGGAGCACTTATCGAGAACGTAAAAAGTATTGTTACCAAAAAAGGCGAACGTATGGCATTTGTTAAATTCATCGATCTATCCGGAACTATGGAGGCCGTAGTGTTTCCTAAAACATTCACCGAATATAAAGACAAACTGATTGAAGATACAGCGGTGGTGGTTGAAGCAAAGATCAGTGATCGCGACGGTGACAAAAGTATGATCGTGGATCGCATAAAAATCTTGCAATAAAAAAGACCGTTCCCTGATAGAGACGGTCTTTTTTCATAAAACGATACTATGTACAGCTAATTGAAGTTTATTTCACTGTACGAACCATGATCAACGGTAATTGGCTGAATGTTCCATGTTTGTGTCGAAGAACTAATCGTTACCTGATACACCCCAGGATCTAGGATAAACGATACAGCGTTTTGATGGGTGCCACAACTCCATGGACCACCCATTGGAGGATAATACTCATGAATAATCTTGGTATCACCACCTATAGTGACAGTAATGTCGCCATATGCGTTGTAACCAACATGGCTTACCATGACGGTTCCTTTTGGATCCTCACACGAGGACAGTGTAACGGTGCAAGTAATACTTGCAAGTAATGCTAGTACAATAACAAATGATTTCATTGATTTTTTATTTCTTGGTTTTGTAAAACTATACATTAAAAAATCATTCTGTCAAAATACTAGTACAAGTACATTCTCTCTATTAAAAAATCCCCGAACCATTTATGATTCGAGGAATTTTCTTTTTTGGATCTACATAATTAATCTGTCCTGACACTACTTTCAGAAATAAATTTCCATATTCCATCTTTATACTGGAATTCAATGAGTAAACCAGATTCTGTCCTAACCGATAAGAAGTCATCATTCACACCTAAGGATAATCCCCTGACGATCAATAACTGTTCTTTAGTCTCATTGGGCCATATAATCCTGTACCACTGTTGAGTATTATTGTTATAGAAAAATAACATTTCCAACCGTGGCACCAATGGGGTCATATTTTCAATAGGATCCTGTGAAAGTACGAAAAATCTTCGGGTATTTCTCAGTCTTTTAAACTCATAGAAGCCGTCATCGTGAACATTAAGCCCGGTTATTGGAACAGTATTTCCATTCTGTACCCATGCTAACACTTCGGCGCCGTTGTGATCAGTAAGAACGTTGTAATATCCACTCTGCGTGTAAGCACATTGCAGACACATAACAGATAGCACTAAACTAATTGTCTTTCTCATTTTTGAATCGTATTTTCTGTGAATATACTACGTAATTAAAATACGTCAAGTATCTCCCCAATCTGCTGTTATTTTGCTACAGTAGTGAAATGACACCAGAACAACTTTCACACGCTCGCCATACCCTAGCCCACCTACTTGCCCAGGCAGTGTTGCAGCACTATCCAAACGCTCAATTAACACTGGGCCCTGCTATTGATGATGGGTTCTACTACGATGTTGATTTTGCTACTGACACGCTTCGCGATGATGATCTACAAAAAATAGAAGACACCATGCGTGCAAATCTACCAAACTGGACACAGTTTTCGCATAACGAAGTATCAAAAGACGAAGCGTTGGAAGTATATAAAAACAATCCCTACAAGACAGAGCTTATCAACGAAATCACTGACAAAGGTGAGACGATTACCTTGTACACGTGTGATGGTTTCACCGATCTCTGCCGCGGTGGACACATCGACAATCCTGCAGCAACTATTCCTGCAGACTCATTTAAATTAGATAAAGTTGCTGGTGCATACTGGCGCGGAGATGAAAAAAATAAAATGCTAACCCGTATTTATGGATTTGCATTTGAGAACAAAGAAAAACTTGATGAATACATACATATGCGCGAAGAGGCAAAAGCGCGCGACCATCGAAAGCTAGGCGCGGAGCTTGATTTGTTTATCACCTCACCATTGGTTGGTGCAGGTCTTCCCCTATGGACACCTCACGGTACGATCATCAGACACCAGTTGGATTCGTTTATTTGGGAACTGCGCCAGCAACATGGCTATCAGCGGGTAACTATCCCCCACATCACCAAGCGCGACTTGTACGAAACATCAGGTCACTGGCAAAAATTTGCTGATGAACTATTTCGCATTACCACCCGCGAAGGCAAAGAGTACGCACTAAAGCCGATGAACTGCCCACACCATACGCAGATCTTTGATCGTAAGCCACACAGTTATCGCGAAATGCCACAACGTTATGCCGAAACAACCATGGTGTACCGTGATGAACAATCAGGAGAATTAGGTGGACTAACGCGTGTTCTATCGATTACACAGGACGATAGTCACGTATTCTGCCGTCACAACCAAGTGCGCGAAGAATATTTTAAGATTTGGGATATTGTTGATCGATTTTATGGCATGTTCGGATTCAAATTGCGCGTGCGCTTGTCATTCCACGATCCTGAAACACCAGAAAAATATTTGGGAACTGCAGAAATCTGGAAGAATGCAGAAGACGCATTGCGTTCAATTGCACAGGAACGTAAGGCAGATTACTTTGAAGCACAAGGTGAAGCCGCAATGTACGGACCAAAACTTGATTTTATGGCAAAGGATTCGTTGGGACGAGAACATCAAGTGGCGACAATCCAACTAGACATGAACATGCCCGAGCGCTTTGATTTAACCTGCATCAACGAAAAGGGAGAAAAGGAGCGTATTGTCATGATCCATTGTGCAATTATGGGATCGATTGAACGATTCAGTGCTGTGTTAATAGAACACTTTGGTGGCAACTTCCCTACATGGCTTTCTCCGGTACAGGTTGCAGTTCTACCGGTTTCTGGTGAACATCACAGTGATTATGCAGCACAAATTACACAAGAGCTTTATGAAGCAGGTATCCGTGCCGAGTTATTTGACCAAAACGAAAGTTTGGGCAAACGCATTCGTATGGGTAAAACTATGCGCATTCCCTATCTAGTAGTCATTGGTGATAAAGAAAAAGAAAGCGGGGTTCTGACTATAGAAGGTCGCAATGATTTGAAAGTAGAATTGACAAAAGATGAATTCACAGCCCGATTACTTGCAGAGATCAAGCGCCGTGATAGCAATGCTATACTACAGGCATAGCAGCGTAACCAACTACACACGCTATGAACAACGACAATTTATACAACATGATGACTCAGCTAACACAAGAGGCACGTAGCCTGTGGCGGGTTGAAAAGCATTACATCGATGAAGCTGGATCAGAAGAAGAGCGTGTGTTTTGGAAAAACCTAATCGCCGATAAGCAAAATCATATCCGCGAACTAAAGGAGTTGATCAAAAAAGAAATGTCCAAATAACAAAAAAACCGCCGTCGGCGGTTTTTTTGTTTAGATATCAATCTCTGCAAGTTTGGCATTAGTTTGAATAAAACTCTTACGGGATGGAACATCGGTTCCCATTAAGACATCAAATACTTTATCGGCCTCTTGAGCATCTTCGACAGTAACCTGTTTCAAAATACGCTTCTTAATATCCATAGTCGTTTCGTTTAATTCTTCTGGGTTCATTTCACCAAGACCTTTATAACGCTGTACAGAAATCTTTATAGTCTTTTTCTTCTCTGTTTCTTCAGCTTCCTCACCTTCAGGAGTTATGTCATCAGCCTGTACAACTTCTCCACCCATTGATTCAATCACTCGCTGTTTCTCTTCGTCAGAAAAAGCATATGCTACCTCTTTTCCCTTTTTTATTTTATAGAGAGGTGGCTGTGCGATAAACAAATAACCAGCATCAACGACGGGACGGAAGTATCGGTAGAACAGTGTTAGTAACAATGTAGTGATATGGGCACCGTCAACATCGGCATCGGTTGCAATAATGATTTTCTTATAGCGAATCTTCTCTAGATCAAATGTTTCACCAATCGAGGTTCCCAGTGCAATAATCATGTTCTTAATTTCTGCAGAACCAATAATCTTATCCAAACGCGCACGTTCGACATTTAATGGTTTACCCTTTAGTGGCAAAATGGCTTGAGTTCTACGATCGCGACCCTGCTTACCCGAACCACCCGCCGAATCACCTTCCACAATAAACAATTCTGCTTCGTCAGGATTCTTCGTCTGACAATCGGCTAATTTACCGGGCAAGGTAAATCCTTCTAACGCACCCTTACGCAAGATAGAATCTTTTGCAGCTTTTGCTGCCTGGCGCGCACGCAAAGCGAGTAATATTTTTTTGATAATTGCCCTTGCATCATCTGGATTCTCTTCAAGAAAATCACTAAAGGCATCACCAAATACTGTTTCAACAGCACCACGAGCTTCGGGACTTCCCAGTTTAGATTTTGTCTGACCTTCAAATTGAATTTCGGGCATCTTAACCGAGACGACTGCGGTCAACCCTTCTAACACGTCCTCTCCAGTAAAACTACCATCCTTTTCGGAAAGAATTTTATTTTTCTTATTGTAATTATTCAATAATCGCGTCAGCGCAGTCTTGAAGCCTGTCGCATGCATACCACCTTCTGCTGTATAAATATTATTTGCAAACGTTACAATTCGTGGAGTGATATCATCAACATACTGCAGTGCTACTTCAACATTGATATCTTCAATCTCGCGTTCAATATAAAAAATATTATCTTGGACTGGTGTTTGCCCACTGTTTAATTGACGTACCATTGAAATTAAGCCACCTTCAAAATAGTAACTAACACTTGGAACTTCAAGATGTAATTCTTTCAAATATATGCAATCAGAAAGATCGATCTTGTCTTTGTAGTCGCGCGCATCAATAACACTAATACGCAATTTCTTTACCAAATACGCCTGGTCTCGCAGATGATGTAAAATCCTAGTCCAACTAAATTTGATCTCGCTAAAAATTTCTGGATCCGGTTCAAACATCACAATAGTACCAGTGGTCTTTGAAGTGCCAACCTTTTTTACGTTCGCTTTTTTCTTACCGCGCTCGTACTCCTGCATAAATTGTGCGCCATCACGATGCACAATTACCTGTGTATATGTCGACAATGCATTTACCACTGACGCACCCACACCATGCAAACCACCCGACACTTTATATCCAGAATCTTCACCGCCGAATTTTCCACCAGCATGTAGCACGGTCATTACCATTTCCAATGCTGACACCTTTGTCTTTGGATGAATATCAGTTGGAATACCACGACCGTTGTCGACAACACGAATACGATTATTTGGTAGCAGCGCAACTTCAATATGATCAGCATGACCACCCATCGCTTCGTCACGACTGTTATCAAAAATTTCCCAGATCAAATGATGCAGTCCGTCGGGACCAGTAGATCCGATGTACATTCCGGGGCGTTTGCGTACCGGATCAAGACCTTCAAGGACAGAGATATCCTTTGCGCTATACGTTTTTTTGTCAGGGGTTTTTGCCATAGGGAGAAATAAAAAACAGCGATTTCGCTGCTTCTATTCTACCATAATTTGATGCTTTAAAATACTTGATTCACCCTAAAAATATGGTCTAGATCACTGGTTCCGGGCTTGGTTCGGGTTCCGGTTCTGGAGCGGGTGCTGGTTCAGGCTCGGGATCTGGAGAAGGACTACCTTCACCGCCGGTATCACCACCAGTGTCGGTTGGTGGAAGTATATCTCCTCCGCCAGTATCGCCACCCGTGTCACCTCCTGTAGGAACATTACCACCTCCAGTATCACCACCTGCTGTACCATTACCAAAGACATCACTAAATTGTTCTGCAGTGATACATACACCACCGACACACAATTCCTCAGTTTCAACGCGTCGTGCTTTTAATGTATCCACCATCAATTCCCCAATCTCAGCCCCAGTGTTGGTTCCTAGTGATACTAAATCAATCTTGGCATTCAATTCCTGAATAGCTGCAGCAAAGAATGGAGCAAGGTTAGAATATGCAACAGACTTCATGCCGTCTTGGTCAGTAATAACTAATTCAGGTATCACTTGCTCAAGCTCTTGTGCAATAAATCCGGGACGTAATGGATCAGTTTCACTATCTTTTAACCAGCGATAAGTAACGCTGCGTAGTCCAAGAATTTTATCCAATGCACCACTCATGGTGGTAACTTCTTTCTTTCTTCGAATGTCTGATGAACACGTGATACCACCTACGACCGTTGGATTAATGTCACAGGTACCGTCAGTATTTTCTACACGCAACTGTGCGGTGTTTGATGCATATGACGAGTCACCGATTTCCAACAAGAAGCCTGATGTTTCGGTTGCTTCGTAGTTGTCGATACCGATACCAACATGACCGTCTTTAAGGATGGTGAAGGCGTCTGAACCAGCGCCATTACCGTTACCCACTACCAATAAACGGTCATCGGCGTCAAAAGTACTGGTACTATCTGGGGTATATGTAGTATTTTGAGAACCTAAAGCAGTTTCCGAAAATGAAATGGCTTCTGTACCGACACCAATAGAAATTGAAGAGTTTCCACTAGCTGAAGCACTGTCACCCATTGCTACAGATGCAGTTCCACTTGCATGGGTAGCGCTACCAAGTGAAACACCGTCATCACCATTAGCTGTACTTAGATTTCCAGCAACAAAGCTTCTAAGGCCACCGGCAGTACTGAATTCACCAAAGGCTGTTGATGATACGCCGGTTGCCTGACTTCCCAGTCCAAATGCTGTTGCATTTTCAGCGACTGCTTGTGTACCATTACCAAAAGCAGTTGAAGTCAATCCTGAAGCAAGGCTACCATTACCAAACGCTGTTGCGTTCGTATTTGATGCAGTGGTGCCGTCACCAAAAGCAGTTGCTTGAGCGCCAGATGCTGTAGTGTTGTTACCAAACGCTGTTGCATTATCAACTGTCGCATCGCTGCCAGTACCAAAGGCAGTAGTAGCAGTATCTGAAGCAGTAGTTCCAGCACCGAACGCAGTTGACTGACTTCCTGAAGCAAGGTTACCTACACCCCACGCTGTTGCGGCTGATGCTCCTGAGGCAGTGTTATTAGCACCCCATACAAATGATGAAGCACCTGATGCAATGTTAGGACCAGCAGTGCCACCACCCATTGCTGTCGAAGCAATTCCTGTTGCCTGAGTGTTTGCTCCTGTGGCAAATGAATTAGCGCCCGA
>Ga0315910_10005765_pt1 | contig 10113 bp, 10 predicted proteins | sample EdamamesoilMG_FD_204470 | JGI IMG/M metagenome (GOLD analysis project Ga0315910, IMG submission 204470) | Garden soil microbial communities collected in Santa Monica, California, United States - Edamame soil | ecosystem: Environmental > Terrestrial > Soil > Garden | place: USA: California... | reverse complement strand
AATACAAAGCGCTAATATTATGAGAATTAAAGTAAGAACACTTGGTGTAATACCTAAACAAAAATTAAGAAATAGATTAGGTTATACTGCTACAATAACTGAAGTTTTCCCTTGTGACCGAGAAGGTGGAAGAACAAATTCTACTTTTGCAGAATCAGATTATATGAGGGTGCAAATACAGAATGCTGGATTGGGTAGTTCGGGCCAAATTTATAATATGGGTGATTTCAGAAGATTTATGGATTCCTATGATGTTTCAGAACCAGAATGGCTTAAAGGTAAGCCAGTAATATCAGTTTATACCAGGGATATGGGTGAAATGTTAGCTGGTTTGATACCTTTAGGATCAAGATCAAAAGTTAGTTTCTAAATATTTACTTTCTTCCTTCAAGTTTCTCTATTCTTTTCTCAAGTTCTTTAATTTTGATATCGCTTTCTTTTTTATTTGCATAAGGTTCTTTATCCATGCTTTCTACAAAATCTCTCAAATAAGCGTTAAATAAAGTGCTTAATTTTCCCCCGAACAAATCAAGTTTTGTTTTTGCTTTCTTTAGTAATTCTTCATCAACTGTTATGTTAACACGCGTTCTTCTATTCATACACACTAATACACATTAGAGTATAAAAACCTTTTCTCTAGCATAGGTTTAAATACCCTTTTTGATAGCAATAAAAATGAAACAAACGATGAAGCATTATACAAATTTAAGTAAGACAAAAATAAAGTTTCGTTCAAAAGTAAAGACAAATCCTTCTGTAGTAGAAACTCTTAATTTAGCTTTAAAGAATAAATCTTGGCTTTCTATTGCAAAAGTTATAGCTGGTTCAAGAAGAGCTTATAAAAAAATAAATTTAGTTGATGTCGAAAATAATTCTGAAAATGGAGATGTAGTAGTTGTTATAGGAAAGGTTCTTTCAGGCGGAGATTTAACAAAAAAAGTAAAATTAAGAGCAATGTCATATTCAAAATCAGCAGAAGAAAAACTAAAGGCATCAAAAATTGACTATGGTTTCGTACTTGAAGAAATAAAGAAAAATACTAAATGTGAAGGAGTTAAATTACTAAAGTAAAATGGCAAACGAAGAAAGAATTGCGGTAGATGTAAGAAAAATTGTTGTTGATGCAACTGGAGCTATACTTGGAAGACTTTGTAGTTTTGCTGCAAAACAAGCTTTACTTGGAAAGGAAGTAATAATTGTAAATTGCCAGAATGCTCTAGTTTCAGGACAAAAAAGTAATGTTATAGCAGAATATCATGTTGCAAGAGTTAGAGGAGGAACAAGCCTTAGAGGTCCACACTTCCCAAAGAGTCCAGAAAGACTTGTTAAAAGAACAGTAAGAGGAATGCTTTCATTCCAGCAAACAAGAGGAATTACTGCCCATAAAAGAGTTATATGTTATAACGATGTTCCAGCAGAATATCATGCTCAAAAGAAAATAAAAATCGAATCAAACAAGAAGACAAAAACAATGACTCTTCTTGAATTAAGTCAGAGGCTATAATGGAAAAAGTAGAAAAAATAATAATCTCGGGAAAAAGAAAAACTTCAATAGCAAAGCTTAGAATAAAATCAGGAAACGGAAAAGTTTACTTTAACTATCTTCCTCATACTGAACTTAACTTATTTCATAAACTAGCTCTTTCAGAACCAATAAAGATATATGAAAAAGTAATAGGTCCTGTTTCAAATGACTTTTTTGTTAAAGTTAAGGGCGGAGGAAAAGAATCACAAATTCAAGCAGCAAGACTTGCAGTTGCAAGGGCATTAGTAAGAGTTAGTGGTTCTGAGGTTTTAAGAAAGGCTTTCATATCCTATGATAGAAACATTCTTGTACAAGATTCAAGAAGAAAAGAAACCAGAAAACCTGGAGATTCAAAAGCAAGAGCAAAGAGACAGAAGTCTTACAGATAGTTTTTTATTTTTTTAATAAGTTTCAAAACCTAAATCTTTTCTTTTCCCATATGTCTCAAAAGTGAAACTGTCCTTTTTGATCTCATCTTTCATTTTTGTAGTAGTTTGTCTATCTGCTTCCTCTCTTTCCTTCTTTTCAAATAATCTCTCAAATTTTACTTTTTTTGTTTCTTCTTTTGGTTTTTCACCCACTTCCTTTACTATGTTCTTCTTTTCGGTTTTAGTGTGCATCTGATCTATATTCTTTATTTTTCTTACAGTACGCATTCTATTTGCTATTAATAATCCAACTATTACAAAGAATATTATTATGAATACAGAATAGAAGGAACTACTGCTTAATCTATCAAAGAATGCAAATCCAGTTATGGGTTGTTTTGAATCATATACAAAAAATTCATCAACTATCACTGCTCCTCCTTTCTTTGATATTTCTACTCTTAATAATCCCTTTTCAGCTTTGCTTACATCAAGTTTAGTGCTGTAGAATGTTTTTCCAGCTTCTACTTTTATTTTTCTTTCCCTTGTTGAAAGTATATTTTCAAATGAATCAAAAACTTTAATCAATATATTTTCTTCAAACTCAGAGTTACCTATTACTGTGTAGTTCATTATAAGTTCATCTTCAGACATGAGTTCTAGACTTGTTATTTCTATATCTAACCCATATGTAAGAATTATTACGTTTATAGGAACACCAAAGTTTCTCTCAACACACTCAAGGCTCAAGTTAGATTTTAGACTTTTGTTTGCGTTAAGAGGTATTGTTATTTGGAATATATATTCAGTTATCTCTCCTGGATTAATATTTGCAACACTATCAGATCTAACCCAATTAGAATATTCTCCTTCACCTTTTAGTTTACATTTATTAAGGAAAGTTTCACCAGTATTTCTAACACTAAGTTCAAGTGTTTTTGACTCACCAGGACTTATTATTACATCTCCAAGACTTTGAAATTCTAAAGAGATTGACTTTTGAGGTTTAGGTCCAACTGCTCCTCCACCGCCCCCTCCTCCACCGCTTGAAGGATTATTTGTAACTGGAGGACTTGATACGACAACATATCTTGTTAAGTTGTAATTAGTGTAATTTTCATTTCCAAGGTAAGATATAGTTACCTCATTACTTCCCGAATTAGAATTAAATGTGTGATTATAGCGTAGAGAATTTATGCTTGAGTTTATGTATACTCCGTTAATGTATAATGATATGTTCGCACTTACTCCATAAAGTAAATTTAATTCGCTAGCAATTTCAACCAAACCTCCAGTATGTGAAAGAGTTATATCTGTGCTAAAGTTATTTAATCTAAGAGTAGTGCTTGGCTCTGTTTTAGCCACATTCAGTTGAGTTGAAACTGCACTAGGATCAGAATAATTTTGTGTAGTGCCTGCATCGCATCCATAATTATAAACGCCTGCCCCAAGAATTGAGTTATCAGGATTTGATATTAAAACAAAATTTCTTTCAAGAGAAACAATTTCAGAAGTTTCAACGTTATTTGCAATGCAACTAACACTCATAAGTTCCCCATATTCAATATTGCTGCTTGGCGATACTGTTATTATTAATGCCGCATTTGCTTTTGAAACTGTTAAAACATCATTTGGAGAACTTACTGTATTTGAAGAGCTATCATTTGCGATCCATCTATAGTTATAGCTTCCAGCAGCTAAATCTTCTAACTCTATATAATATTCATCTCCACTTCTTTCTATATCTCCATTAACATAACTATAATTTATCCCGTTAAATCTAAATATTACCTCATTAATTCCTATATCATCGTTCCAAGTAGCGTTAAAGTAATATTTTTTCATTGATTGATATGTTGCAGAGTGATCTGGACTTGCTTTTAGATTAGAATAAAGTGGGAAATTCGAATCATAAACATCTATTTGTCTAGAAAGTTCTGTCGCATAATAATTATTGCTTTCAGTTATATTTACTTTCCAAATATATGCTCCAGGAGTTGTATAGTTTATGTATTCGTCTAGTATTGTTCCGGATGAAATTAAAACTCCATTTTCAAATAAGTCCACATTTTCAAGATTAGGATTTTCTGAATATGCAGTTATATTTACTATGGTAAATACTCCAACTCCTATGTCTGAAGAGAAACCATTTAGTAAAAGCTCTAGATCTGGAGTAGCTTTATCAACATATACAAAATAAGTTATAGTTTTTGCGCTATAGTTCTGGTTACCGTTGTAAACAAGAGTAAAGTTGTAAACTCCAGCATCAAGAATTATGTTTTGTCCTCCACTTATTCCAAGTCCATCAAAGTAAAGTTGTACTCCAGAGTCCGCGCTTACAAATGAAGCATTCAGTATTTCTTCATATGTTATGTTTATATCAGATTCGTTATTATTTAAGTAGAGTTTAGCTCCAAATTCTGATTTATTTATAGTAAACTCTATGTTATTAGTGTAATTGAGGTTTCCTAAACTATCATTTGCATAAGATTTCCAGTAGTATGTTCCAGCAGGTATAACTCCTGAATATGAATATCTCCCACTACCAAGTGAAGTCATACTGTAATTTCTAGCACTTCCAGAGAAATTGCTTTCAAATAAAACACTGCTTATGTTATTATCGCTCCAGGTTATGTTAAAATGCGAATTATTATTTTGATATGCCGCTAAAGTATTTGTTGTTATATCTGAATATGTTGGCGGAGTAAGATCAATATTAAACACCACACTAGAACTATTTAAGTTACCTAAAGTATCGTTCGCATAAACTTCAAGAGTATGTGCTCCATTTGAAACGGAAGTTGTAAATGTAGAACAACTAGAGCTTATTAATATGCTATCTAAGTAAACTCTACAAGATGATACTAAAGAATTATCTGAAGTTGAAAAGTTTACAAATATATTGCTTGTTCCATATGTAATGTTTTGAGGAGAGTTAATACTAATCGCAGGGGGAAGACTATCGACACTAAACACCACACTAGAACTATTTAAGTTACCTAAAGTATCGTTCGCATAAACTATTACGTTGTGACTTCCCTCGCTTAAAGAAGTAAGTGTTGTGTTAGTACAGCTTGACAAGGTTATATTTGCAGCACCATCAAGAGAATACTTGCACACATTTATTCCAGAACTATCTGAAGCAGTATAATTAAGAGATATGTTCTTTACGTTATAACTTGTATTTTGAGGACTCGATATGCTAATTAAAGGAGGAATGCTGTCAAGCAAACTATAATTTAATGTAACATTAAATAATTCAGAACTCATGGCAGTTTCTTGTGAATTAAAATATGCTTTATATTGGAAATATCTTCCACTTAAATTCAATACGCTTGAATTAGAAATATAATTATTTTGTGTTCCATCAATTCCAACAAACGGTTCATTTGTACAAGAAACTGAACAGTTTCTCACTTGTAATGTTAGATTAGTGTTTCTTACAAATGAATTAATACTAACGACATTTGAATTTCCACTATTGAAGTCGCTTACTTGCCTTGTAAAGTTTGTTGCATTGTCAGTTGAAATAAATACATCCTCATTTGAATCCACAGTATAGATATAGTTGTTTAAACCAATTCCAATAGTTACGCCATTATGCAAGTCCAAAGCACCATTAAAATCAGATATTGTGCTGTTCCAGTTAACTCCGTTATCAATTGATTTATACACCGCCACATCGTCAAGAGCATATAAGTTATCATTGCTATCAATTGTTAATCCATTAATATTATTTCCAGCACCACCATTATAGTCATCCTTTATTAAAGTCCAGTTAACTCCACTATTATTAGATCTCCAAACATCTGCTTGAGAGTCTATTGCTATAAGCCTATTAAAACTGTCAACAACTAATCCTCCGACTTGTCCATTTCCTCCATTTATATCCGTACTTACTTTAGTCCAGTTAACTCCACTATTATTAGATCTCCAAACTTCTTGATCGCCTTCAATTATATAGAGGGTGTTGTTTTTATCAGCTATTGCAACAAAAGAATTTTGTCCTTCTGCCCCATTATAATCGTCATTAATTCTCGTCCAATTAAAACCTAAATCAGTAGATCTATATACTTGCTGACTAAATAATATGTAAAATGTATCATTATTATTTATAAAAAGTGTAGTCGCCCCATTTGTGGTTGCACCATTATAGTCATCCTTTATTAAAGTCCAGTTAACTCCACTATTATTAGATCTCCAAACATCAGAATTTATATCTACACTATAAAAATACTCTTTAATGCTCTGGTTTTTGTTAAAATATATTGAATTTAGGTTCGCAAGTGAACCTGCATCAAATATTCTGCTGGTATAATTACCTGTCAGATTATTAGTATGTAACTTAAGCGATGATGTATATTGCGTATTATTATAAGTTCCAAGATCAAAATGCGTTTGATTATAATCGCTAAAATTAAGAGCAGATGTAAAGTTAATCAAAAAGAAGAAAGAAAATATAAGCAAAAACATTCCTTTTTTACTCTTTATTATATTTTTCATAAAGATTTCAATCTTTTTTGAGAGCATTATAGCATTATTTTCACAATAATCTTTAAACTCATCGTACACCTTAGATTCTATGCTCAAAGTCACCTTCTTTTTTGACATAATTTACTAAGCTAATATATCTATATAAATCTTTTTAACTTGTATTTATTAATAAGTATGAGTAAGTAAATATATTTCTATATACATACATAGAAATATATTATCTTTGATAAAATGTTTATTTCTAGCCAGAAAGATTTATATATAAAACTTAATTAATCCAAGTATGAAAAAGTGGTGTTTGTTAGCTTTCTTTGTACTGATTTCTTTTAGTTTTCTAGCTAGTGCCGAGGAGTATGCTCTCGATATAAATATAGAAAAAAGTATATATTCTTCAGGGGAAGAAGTAAAATATAAAGTAATTCTTCTAAAAGATGGGGTTCCATTTAAAGACACTCTTAAAGTTTTCATTTCAGATGTCTCTTCAAAAAATAATTTTGATTTTGATGTAGGTTCAAACGAAGAAAATTCATTCCCTATTGAAAGCGGATTTGCAAGTGGATATTGGAAAATTGAAACATCATACAATGATAAAAACGTAAAAAGATTCTTTACGATAGGTGAGAGACAAGAAGCAGAGTTTTCAATAGAGGGAGACACTCTTATAATTAGAAATTCTGGAAATGTTCCTTATACAAAAACCGTTCAAATTCTTATAGGGGAAAAAGTTATATCTCAAAAGCAATACATAGAGATAGGAGACTATAAAGAAATAAAACTTATAGCCCCAGAAGGAAGTTACAATATTCAAATAACTGATGGGGTAAAAACTATTTCAAGGCAAGACATATTTTTATCAGGAACTGGAAATGTTATAGGCGCACTTGATGAAGATCTTCTAGATTCTCAAGCCACTCTTGGAGGAGCAAGAGAGTCTACAGACGGTATTATATCTTCTAAGAATTTTTCTGTAGCATTTCTTTTTATAGGTGCAGTTTTCGGACTTTTCATTCTTCTTCTAGTTGAAAGAGTTATGCAAAAAAGACGCGCAAAAGCCGCTGACGGTATGTTTAAACTTCACTAGCTAAGTTTCTTAATCTTTTAGGAATAGGACAATTTTTATTTAAAACGCAATTAGCGCAATTCCTATATGGTCTTTCTCCACAATATCTCGCGTAAACCATAGCGGTTTTAGCAACATCAAAACTAGGCCTCTTACTTTCGCCCATTATTGCGTTGTATAATTCTATGACTCTAGTTGCAACATCAACGCCTAGTCTTCTAGTAAAAGCCCTAACTAATGGCTTAGAATCATATTCTCTCTCATAGAACATAAAAATAACTGCATTTTTGATTAATAAACATTGTTATTAATTAGTAATAGGATTATTTAAGCTATCAAATGGATTTTTAATTTTCTTAATTTGATCGCTAGAGACATGCGTATAAACTTGAGTTGTGTTAAGAGAGGCGTGCCCAAGTAATGTCTGAATAACTCTTATATCTGTTCCTTGCTCTAACAAATGAGTTGCAAAACTATGTCTAAGTGTATGAGGAGTTACTTTTTTGTCTATATTAGCTCTTTTTTTAGTTAAAGCAATTATTTTTTGTATGTTTCTTGTTGTAAGAGGTTCTTGCTTTGAAAAAATATAAAAATTCTGTCTTTCTTTTAAGTATTCTTCAACTTCTTTTGATAAACTTCCAGACAAACTAAATATTCTGTCCTTTGCTCCTTTTCCGCTTCTTACCCAACCCGTATTTTCTGAGAAATCTATATCGGTTACTTTTAATTTTACTACTTCAGATACTCTAAGTCCAGTTGAATAAAGCATAGAAATTATAAGCCTTGACTTTACGTTATCTGTGGCATCTATTAGCCTTTTGACCTCATCTTTTGTCAAAACTTCTGGAAGTTTTTTATCCTTTTTTGGAACATGTATCTCAGAGAAATCTTTCTTTAATATTTCCTTAAAAAAGAATTTTATAGAAGCAGCAGCAAGCATTATAGTGTTTTTACTTTTCGTATCAAAAAGCTCTGACAAATAGAGTTTAGCGTCATCTTCGTTTACTTCGGAAGCAGGTTTATTCGCCCTCTTAAGAAATTTATCTACAAAGAATCCATAATTTCTTACAGTCATAGGAGAAAATCCTCTTAATTTCAATTCGCTTCTTAATTTTTCAACTTCCTGCATTTTTACCTCTTTTTATTATCAGTGTATGATAATAATTAACCGAACGTTTATTTAAATGTTATTGTTTTCTATAACTTCCTTAAATATTCTATTTCATCAATCAGATTTTTGTATTCACATCCAAAAACCAATTTATTTTGTGCTTTATTTCCGAATGTGTCTGTCGCAAAGTAATCGTAATTATAAATTTCGCTTTGACATTTCACCATAAAATGCCAACAGTCAAGAGCTCTATGTGCTTTGGCTTCAATTGGTATTCCGACTCCTTGTTCTATTAAGCTTAATGTAAAAACTCTATTCGTATAAGAAAATCTTAAAGCAAATTCTACGGATTTTCTTCCACCTATATCTATAGTTCTTCCAAGCATTCTATCTAAATCCTCTAAAGCAGATATTTTATTATCTTCTAGAGTTTTTATTAAATCGCTTGCATAACTTCCTAGGTCCTTTCTAGTTATTAACATAAAAAAATAATTAAAAATATTTTTTTAAAGAAGTTCTCCCGCTTTTACTTCTGTAAACTCTGCAATATAATGTTCAAGAGGCTCTTCTTCTTTTATATCCCATCTATGTAGCAGAAAAGGCATATCGTAAACGTGAGCAATTAGTAATGGATCCTTATCAAATGCAGTTACATCAATTTTAAGCTCAGATGATTTAGGAATCCAAAACATCTTAATTTTAGGATCTGCTCTTCCAGTTTCCAGGTCTCTGTGAACAAGAGGCCCGATTATTCTGCTATCAAGAGCTCTTGAAAATGAATCCATATATATTTTTCTAAATTCCCTTGCTTTAACTTTAGCTTCGATAGTTAAAGGAGGTATTTCTGAATCTATATTGCATTCATAATTGTAATTTGTGTCATCTGTTCTGAATTTATAATGGACCATATTATCCAAAGACGATTCTCCGTTTAAACTAGTGGAAAAAAATAAAGGTATTACAAATTTTGCAGGCATAGTTTTAGGTCTTCCATAAGCCTCATTAGTTACCCTCGCATCCTTAACTTCTATAGTTCTAGTCAGTTTAAACAAATCGTTAGACAGTAAATCATAGTGTGTTCTTAATTCCAAACCAATATACTGTGCAACTAAGTCATCAATTGTTGATCCAACTGAAAAACTTTCTGCAGGCATAACAACTTCTTCTCTCAAACCTCTTATAGTTCTAAGAATATTGCTTTTTCTATCATTAACTTGTTTTGTAAAACTGCTATTCATTCTTCCGCAGAGTCTAAATGGATCTTGTCCGTTGCCTAATCTTGCACAATTTTCCCAGTTATAATTAGGTAGAACAAGATCTGGTAAAAAATATTCATCTTCAAGAGATCCAATTATACTCCCAAATTCATTCCTTACCGCAAGCGGATTATTTTCACTCATTTTTTATTTTTAAAAAAACCTCCTTTCAGTTATTCTCTTTTCATGCACTCTTTTTCTTTGTGTGTTTAAAAGAGTGGTATCTTGGTATTCAATTTCTATTTTCCCGCTTAATGGAGAAGCAGCCATTACTCTATATCCTCTCATTATAAGTTCTT
>Ga0315910_10005764_pt1 | contig 10113 bp, 7 predicted proteins | sample EdamamesoilMG_FD_204470 | JGI IMG/M metagenome (GOLD analysis project Ga0315910, IMG submission 204470) | Garden soil microbial communities collected in Santa Monica, California, United States - Edamame soil | ecosystem: Environmental > Terrestrial > Soil > Garden | place: USA: California... | reverse complement strand
GCCAGTGGGAAACCCTGAGAAAGGTCAAACCGCATTTGGCGTCCAAAAACGGAAACTGTACCGGTTCCCGTGCGATCGGTTTTATGGCTGCCATTTTCGAGGATGTCTTTCATTAAATCCAGGTACTGCTTCATGAGATCGTCATTATGATCACGCAAGTAACTTTGCTGTCCTTGATTTTGCAACAATATTCAGCGGCATATAAAAAAGAACGGGCGCTGATTATCAGCACCCGTTTTTTCTTTGAATCATGAGTTCTATTTCACTGAAATATTCCGGGTAACTCCATTAACCGTTACTGAAATGGCTCGGCAATCACCCTTTCCGTAGTCGATAATAATTTCCTTCTGATTATTGATGACATATTTTTTGATTCCGTCTACGGCTATAAAGCACGTGCGCTCGTAAACCAGGTCCTCCAGCAGAGTAACTACATACTCCTTACCTAAGCGAGTGGTGCCGTGTGCCGAACTGGCATCGTCAATTACCAGTTGGTCCAATACTGGGCTGATACCCCTTACCCATGTCCAGGTGATGTCAGACTCCCGCGTGGCGATTGATCCATCTTCAAACGTAGCCTTACCATTTTGTAACACGACATTGAACTTCGGTGCGTCTGTCGTGCTGCTTTGCACATTGGTAGAAGTTCGCGTGCCTTCCAGTTTTACACCATTGATTGTATAATTCTCCGTGGTTGTGATCAGTGTTGATCCAGGCTCGAATCGTCTGCCTGCATATTCAAATATTAATTTTCCGGTGCGAACATTTCCCCGAAGGTCTGTACAACCGGTAATACCGAAATCAACTGTAATAGTCCCTGCCGGTGCCTGTGCAGTACCCGTAGCATCAATGGTAACTACAACACCTTCACAATTGAAGCGGTCGTCAGCGATGGTTATCGTTGATTGTTTCCGTCCACCTTCATACTCACTGTCCGAAGGCGCATCCAGGGCCACATTTCCAAGATCATCCATATCCTGAAAATACGTGTCGGTTAAAGCTTCTTCCGTGATATCCTGGGTGTCGTCCCGGGTAAGTCGTTCATCTTCCTGACACGAAAGCAGAAGGCCTGATAACGCCACCATACCAAAAGACAAAACTTTCATTAAAAGACTTGTTTTCATACTTAAGCTGTTTTCTTGATTTATTTTTGGCTTTAGATATACCGCTCAACCAAAGGTTTAAAACGCAAATCAAACTTTTTTACATTTTTGAGTATGGAAAGGAATGGAATAGTAACCACGTGTGTAAGGATGACGGTCATATTCTTACTTTTTAATGCAGCGGCTCACGGACAGATACCCATAAAAATCGCTAAGCTGAAATACCAGGGAGGTGGTGACTGGTATGCTAATAAAACAGCGCTCCCGAATCTGATAGCCTTTTGCAATGATCAGCTTGGAATGAGCATCGCGAGTGAAGAAGATATTGTTGAAACCGGCAGCCGCGATATTTTCCTGTACCCGTACGTTTACATGACGGGACATGGCAATGTTGTTTTGTCTGACTCAGATGCTGCCAATCTACGAAGGTACCTGATGGGTGGTGGTTTTCTACATGTCGATGATAATTATGGCATGGACAAATTTGTTCGTATCGAACTCAAGAAAGTATTCCCCGAACTGGAGCTTGTGGAGCTGCCTTTTGATCACCCCATCTATCATCAAAAGTTTGATTTCCCGCGGGGTATTCCGAAAATTCATGAACACGATGGAAAACCTGCGCAGGGGTTAGGACTAATTTATCAGGGACGGCTGGTTGTGTTTTATTCTTTTGAAACAGATCTCGGCAACGGCTGGGAAGATCAGCGCATTCACAATGATCCTGAAGACAAGCGTCAGCAAGCGCTTCGCATGGGAGCCAACATTCTCTCCTATTGCTTCACGCAATCGCTGAATTAAATCCATTCGCTTATAACCGGCACTTCAATTTTTAGCCGGACGCAAAAAAAATAGCAAATATGTCTTGACTTGTTATAACTAAGAATTTAGTTTTATACCTAAATACATAGTCATGAAAGATTTAAAAGAGCTGACCAAAGCCGAGGATCAGGTCATGCAAATACTTTGGAAAATCGGTAAAGGTGTGGTGAAGGATATCATGGAGGAAATGCCGGAACCACGTCCTGCGTATAATACTGTATCGACCATTGTTCGAATTCTGGAAACAAAAGGATTCGTTGATCACAAAGCGTACGGAAAAACACATGAGTACTTCCCGACAATCACGAAAGAGAAGTACACCAAGTTTTACCTGAATAACCTGCTCAAGGGATACTTTGACGGATCGTTCCAGAATCTGGTTTCGTTTTTTGCCCGGGAAAACAAACTGGAAACAAAAGACCTTGAAAAACTAATGGACGAAATCAAAAAACAAAAATCATGAATGCTTATCTGAACTACGTGCTTGAAGCCAACCTTGGATTGTGTCTGTTCGCACTGGTCTATATGCTAATCCTCCGTTTCGAAACTGATTTCAGAATCAAGAGAGGTTATATCATTAGTGCAGTACTGGCTAGTTTGTGCTTTCCACTTTTTCATTTTGCATCGGCTACAACCGCGATTCCGTCATTATCAACCGTAATACCTGTATACTGGTTACCGGAAGTAGTTGTTCAAGGCGGAGCAGCTTCATCATCAGCCCTAGCCAACGTTACACATACTACCTGGGATTACATTTTCATTCTTTACGGCTCCGGAGTAGTCTTAACGTTGGTTCTGTTTCTTGTGCAATTGTTTCACTTACTGAAACAAATAAATACTTCGCGGTTTTATACACTGGGGAAGTACCGGATTATCGAATCCGAATTGAATCAGTCGTCCTTCTCATTCTTCCGTTTCATTTTTATCGGCCAGGCCAGCCAGCTTACCGCAGATGAAAAGCAACAGATTATTACACATGAAATCGTTCATGTGAATAAACTTCACTCCTTCGATATTCTATTGATTAATGTGATCCGTGTCTTCTTCTGGTTTAATCCGGTGCTGACCTGGTACAGAAAGATATTCGTTCAGCTTCATGAATTCGAGGCAGATGCGCGCGCTGTTGAGAATAGTGATGTGAACAAATACTGCAGCCTGCTGGCGAGGGTTGCTTTATTGTCGGCCGACTTCAAACTCGCCAACCATTTTAGTAATTCTTTAACAGTAAAACGAATTGAAATGATGAGAACCTTAAAAACAAAAATAACCGGGTGGAAGATGATGACAATAATCATTGTTGTTCCGCTCTTCTTCTTCATAGTTGCCTGCCAGGATCAGGTGAGCAATGATATTGCCGAAATTGCAAAAAACACCAACCACGCACTCGTTGCACCTGAAAACGTACAGGCGAGGTATGAACAGTTGAAAAAAGAAAATCCGAACTCCAACTACCTGTTGGTGCAGTTCAATGAAACTGCTGAACAGAAGCTTAAGGAAATGGAACAGACTTATGGAATTCCCAAATCAATCGAACTGTTCACACCCGATGGCAAGACACCCGTGAAAGTTGATGGAAACGTCAAGATTGAAAAAGCAAACAACGTTGATGAGACACCAACCTTTGCCATCATCGAGTACAATGAAAACATGAATCAAATCAGCAACCTTTCCAAACAGGATGGCGATGTCTTCACGGTAGTGGAACAGCAGCCTGAATTTGAAGGCGGGTTTGAAGGACTTGGTGCATTTCTCGGCAGCGAATTGAAATATCCTGCCGAACCAAGAAAGGCCGGAGTTGAGGGCACTGTTTTCACCTCCTTCATTGTGGAAAAAGATGGATCAGTGTCCGATGTAAAAGTGGTAAAAAGTGTTGAACCCAGCTTAGACCAGGAAGCAATGCGGGTGGTGAGTTTAACCAAATGGACACCGGGAAAACAGAATGGCGAAATTGTACGGGTGCGTTTTATTCTGCCCATCAAGTACAAGCTTGGTACCGATTAAAAGCAACTCTTTAAAGACTGGTTGAAAATCATCACTTCAGCCAGTCTTTTAAATCGGCATATGAGATTGAAACAGTCTGCGAACCCAAAACATAGGGACCAACTTCATAGATGTTGAACACGAAGACTATCCCCTCTTTCGTGAATCCGTAATTGTTATTCAGCGCAAATTCACCATCACCAAATTCATAACCTTCATCGGCCAATGAAACATCTGCTGATAATTCAAGACCGGCACGAAATGATTTTTCGCCAAGTGAATTCAATGCCTTGTTGAAACCGGGTTTTAGAAAATCATTAAGGGTGAGTTTTCTGCCCGTAGCCGGGTCAATGTTAATAAAATACGTTCCATAACCCCCGTGTGCTCCTCCTGTAAAATACTCATTCGATACGGCCAAACTAATCAAGGTATCCGATAACACACTCACCTCAACCGTTGAATGATAATACCACCCCATGGGCATTTCCGGAAATTCTTCCTTTGTTTCTTCATAATCGCGGATAAAATCCTTGCCCGCCAATTCAAAGGATAATGTATCTGATTCGGGATTACCTGAGTCGGTCGCTGCAGCAATAACTTTTGTAAGAGAATCTACAACGGCTGGCTGCAAACCATTAAATACCGGATACGACACTTCGTAACTTGCGCAGGGTAACGTATCAGATTTACATCCGCCTTCGGATTCCAGGCGGAATACTTTAAGTTCATACGTTACGGTAGCAGGGGTTTGCTTTTCTTCCTTACGGTTACAGGAAAAGACCGAAGCAGTAGCGATCAACAGAAAGAAATACCGCATGCTAGTTCGCACGTTTACCAAGTACCTCTTCAAGTTTGCTGTGAAGGGCAGCACCCCGCAGGTTTTTGGCGATGATTTTTCCATCGGGATCAAGCAGAAGCGAAAACGGAATGCCATTCACATTGTACGTCTTGGCTGCTTCCGATTGCCAGTACTTCAAATCAGACACGTGTGTCCACGTAAGTCTATCCTGCTTTATTGCCTGTATCCAATCCTTCTTGTTGCGATCCAGTGAAACACCAAAAACGGTGAAGCCTTTGTCTTTAAACTTATTATAGGCGCTTACTACATTCGGATTCTCCTGGCGGCAAGGTCCACACCACTTTGCCCAGAAATCGACCAGTACATATTTTCCGCGCAGTGATGAAAGTTTAACGACAGCTCCGGTAGTATCGGGCAAAGATATTTCGGGAGCGGATTGGCCGATGGCAAGGAATTTCATCTTGTCTACCATGCTCACAAAATCCTTTGCATGAGAATAGGTTGGCCATTCCTTTTTCAACTTTTCGGCAATGAAAACATACGTATCAAAATACTGGTCCTTATCCAGCGTATTGGACTGCAAAAGATTGATCGTTCCCAGCGAAAGTGCTTCGCTTTTTAATAATTCCGAAAGCTTGATGTGACTCTTGCTGATCTCCTTCATGTACGTTTCACGCAAGGCATTCATTTTTGCCTCATCTTTTGCCTGAAGGGCTGCCTGGAATTCCTGATTGAGTCGTGCTATTTCGGAAGAACGTTCACCTTCCTGAAGAATAGTTTGTGCTTTCCGGATCAATTCAATCTCTGGTGAATTTTTAATTTCAACAAACCCCTGTGGGTTGTTGCCATCCACATTGATTTGAATGTTGTTCTTGAATAAAATAAAATCTACAGATTGTTTGTTGAAGAACGTCAGCTTGTAATAGCCGGGCTCTTTTACTTTCACAACCTTCGAAAACGTATAATTACTTTTCATAGTAACTGTATCCTGCCATCCGAATGATCCGCCTTTCATTTCCTGAATGGTAATTTGACCGGATTGCGGAAAACCAATTTTACCGCTTACGGTTACTGTCCATCCGTCTTCATTCGCATCTTCTTTTGTGGTTGATGAACAGGAGAAGCCAAAAGCTAAAAGCAAGAAGCTTAAAGCCAGCATTTTATTCCCGTAGTAATTCAGCAATATCCTTTTCGCCTTTAGCTTTTCGCTTTCTGCTTTTTTCATACCTTTTTTAGTTTCTGTGTTAATAATTCAGTGGCTACTTTGGGATCTGCCTTTCCTTTACTACGCTTCATTACTTCACCCATGAACATACTGATAATTCCTTTCTTTCCTTTGTGATATTCTTCCACCTTCAGCGGAAATTCTTTGATTACCTCCTCCACGATGGGAAGCAACGAATCCTGGCTGCTTTCCTGGATCAGATTCATATTTTGTGCCACTTCCAGCGCTGACTTACCTGGATTCTTTAACAACGCTGTAAAAATCCGTTGCGTGGCAATGGTATAGCTGATTTTTCCCTCATCGATCAGGGATATGAGTTCGGCAATGATACGGGGCTGCAGTGGAAATTCATCAGCAGTCAATCCCAATTCATTGAGGTGCGACTTTACCGGCCCCATAATCCAGTTCGAGGCTGCCTTGTAATTTCGGGTATGTTGTATTACACTTTCGAAATAGACCGCTACGTCTTTCGTATCGGTTAATACAAGTGCATCGTATCCTGGTAAGCCATATTGCGTTACATATTTCCCAGCGAGTTCACGAGGAAGAGCCGGCATTGACGATCGGATTTCATCCAGCCACTTTTCAGATACTTCCATGGGGCTTAAATCCGGGTCGGGAAAATATCGGTAGTCATTGAGTTCCTCCTTTGTCCGCATGCCGTAAGTCTTTCCATTATCAGCATTGAACGTCCGGGTTTCGGATACAACCGGTTCACCTCTTTCGAGTAAATCCACCTGGCGGTCAAATTCGTGTTCAATGGCACGCTGTACATTGCGAATAGAGTTCATGTTTTTCACTTCCACTTTCTTGCCGAGCACCGTTGACCCTTTTGGCATCACTGATACGTTGGCATCACAGCGCAATGAGCCCTCTTCCATGTTACCATCACAGATTTCAAGGTAACGAACCAGTTTGCGTATCTCGGTAAGTATAGCTCCTGCTTCTTCTGAAGAATGCATAGCCGGCTCGGTGACAATTTCAATTAACGGCACGCCCGCGCGATTGAAGTCCACCAATGTATCCGGTTCATTCTCGAGGTGAATCGATTTACCGGCATCTTCTTCGATATGAATCCGGTTAAGAACAATGTTCCGTTCGCCTTCTTTCGTAGTAATGGTTACGTAACCGCCTTTGCAGATTGGTGTTCTGTCCTGGGTAAGCTGATAACCCTTGGGAAGATCGGGATAGAAGTAATTCTTGCGATCAAAAATCTGGAAACGCGATATTTCACAGCGACATGCGAGTCCCATCTTAATAGCAAACTCCACCACCTTTTTGTTCAAAACCGGTAACGTTCCTGGATGAGCCAGTGTAATCACACTGACATTCGTGTTCGGCTGATTACCGAATGCATTGGAGTCAGTGTTGTAGATCTTGCTCTTCGTTAAAAGCTGAGCATGAACTTCGAGCCCAATTACCAGTGTATACTTATCACGAATTGATTTATCCATCATAAAGCCCTGAGGCTGACTAAAAAGTTTAACGTACTTACCCGATCAATTTACGGGCTTTTTCTATAACAGCATCCAGCCCGTTCAGGTTCTTACCTCCCGCAGTAGCAAAGAAAGGTTGGCCCCCTCCTCCGCCTTCAATCTCCTTGGCAAGTTCCTTTACCAGGTTACCCGCATGATACTTTTTGGTTTGCTCAAGTTTCTCACCGATCATCACGGCTACCTGCGGTTTGCTGTCAACGTCCGCAGCAAGAATCAACAACAGATCATCAAATTGATTTCGCAATCCGTAAGCGATGTTTTTCAATGCATCTGCACTAGGGACGGATACCTTCTCAAGAATCAGATGGTATCCATTACTCTTCACGGCCTTTGCAGCCAGTTTATCCTTCAGCAGATTCGCTTGTTCAAGTTGGATGGCCTCAAGTTTCTTTTCCAGCGCATGCTTCTCTTCGATGAGATTCTTCGCGGAAACAAGAATGTCTTTCGGGTTTTTCAATAATGCCTTTACCTGCTCCAACACTTCGATGGATTCGCGAACATACTTCTCTGCTTCTTCTGCTGTGATAGCTTCAATTCTTCGAACACCTGCAGCTACAGAGCTTTCTGAAACGATTTTAAACAATCCAATCTGACCGGTGGCCGGTACGTGCGTACCTCCACAAAGTTCTACGGAGAACTTCGGGTCAAACGTGATTACACGCACAAAATCACCATATTTTTCGCCAAAAAGAGCCATAGCTCCTAGTTTTTTGGCGTCTTCAATAGGTACGTTACGCTTTTCATCTAAGCGAATATTCTCACGTACTTTCTGGTTCACAATGTCTTCCACTTTCTGAAGTTCTTCCTGAGTCATCGCAGCAAAGTGTGAGAAGTCGAAGCGTAATACTTTATCATTTACCAGCGATCCCTTCTGCTCAACATGCTTACCCAATACTTGTCGGAGTGCAGCATGAAGCAAGTGTGTTGCTGAGTGATTGTCCATGCTGAGTTGACGTTTGTGCTTATCAACTACACCACTGAACTGTGCACTCAGATTTTCAGGAAGTTGCTCTGCGAAGTGAACGATCAGTTCATTTTCTTTCTTGGTATCAATGATGAAAATCTTCTCGTTCGCATTTTCAATGTAGCCGGTGTCCCCCACCTGCCCGCCACTTTCTGCATAGAAAGGAGTACGATCAAATACGAGTTGAAAGAGCTCCTTATTCTTCTGCTTGATCTTACGGTACTTGGTGATTTTTACATCCGCTTCCAGATTATCGTAACCAATAAACTCGGGCTTGATATCTCCACCTGTTAAAACCCAGTCACCCGTCTCTTTTGCAGCGGCTGCTTTCGAGCGGGACTTCTGTTTTTCCATCTCCGCTTTGAAACCATCTTCGTCTACACTGAATCCCTTTTCGCGGGCAATCAGGGAGGTGAGATCCAGCGGAAAACCATAGGTGTCGTACAGTTCAAATGCCTGTTCACCGGAAATGGATGTCAGACCTTCAATTCGCTTCAGTCCTTTTTCAAGGGTGCGGAGAAATGAGATTTCCTCCTCAAAAATTACTTTACCTACGTACTCTTTCTGTGATTCAAGCTCAGGAAATACATCTTTGAGTTGATTCCCTAAAACTGCCACAAGTTTATAAATAAAGGGTTCTTTGAAATTCAGGAAGGTAAAGCCGTAACGGACTGCCCTTCTGAGGATCCTTCTGATCACATAACCAGCCCCTGTATTGGAGGGCAGCTGACCATCTGAGATAGCAAACGAAACAGCACGGACGTGATCCGCTATAACGCGCATGGCGATGTCAGTCTTCTCATCTTTTCTATAGGGTATTCCGGATGCTGAACTGATAAAGTTCAACAGCGGTGTGAACACATCGGTATCATAGTTTGAGCTGACCAGGTTTATCGCACGGCATAATCTTTCAAAGCCCATCCCGGTATCCACATTCTTATTCGGCAATGGTCTCAGTAATGTGAGCGTAGATCTTAATCGCTCGCGTGCTGTCTTCTTATCATCACCCTTATATTCGAGATCGAACTTGCCGAGTTCTTTGGCACCCGCTGTCTCTGGATTCCAATAGCGTTCAAATTCCATGAACACATTGTTCCATATTTCAATTACCTGTGGATGATCGTTGTTCACCAGATCGCGACCGACAACTTTCGATCGCTCGCTATCCGGACGAAGGTCAATATGAATTTCAGAACATGGGCCACATGGACCGAGATCAGCCATCTCCCAGAAGTTGTCTTTCTTATTACCGAGAATGATCCGGTCTTCAGCCACAAACTGTTTCCACAGATCAAATGCTTCCTGATCGAACGGCAGGTTATCATCTTTGTCACCGGCAAATACACTTACATACAATCTGTCTTTAGGAAGTTTGTACTCTTCGGTCAATAACTCCCACGCCCAGGCAACGGCTTCTTTTTTAAAGTAGTCCCCGAAAGACCAGTTGCCCAGCATTTCGAACATCGTGTGGTGATACGTGTCGATACCTACCTCTTCCAGGTCGTTATGTTTACCGCTTACCCTAAGGCACTTCTGCGTGTCGGCTATGCGCTTGCTTTTGGGAACAGCATTGCCAAGAAAGTAGTCTTTGAACTGTACCATCCCGGAATTGGTAAACAGAAGTGTGGGGTCATTCTTCAGTACAAGCGGAGCTGAAGGAACGATGGTGTGGCCTTTTTTCTCAAAAAACTCTAAAAACTTACGCCTGATCGAGCCCGAATCCATTG
>Ga0315910_10005763_pt1 | contig 10113 bp, 10 predicted proteins | sample EdamamesoilMG_FD_204470 | JGI IMG/M metagenome (GOLD analysis project Ga0315910, IMG submission 204470) | Garden soil microbial communities collected in Santa Monica, California, United States - Edamame soil | ecosystem: Environmental > Terrestrial > Soil > Garden | place: USA: California... | reverse complement strand
GGCCCAACTATCAGCTCCTGTGAACGACCCTAACGACGTCCTCGGCGCGCTCTATGCCCGGGAGATCGCCAAACGCAAATTCGTGTCCGACAAGGCGCAACTCTCGGCGATTGGTCACCTGGAGCGCTTGCGCAAGGAATTGGCCGAGCACGCTGCCGCACCGCTCGGAAAACGCATTCTGCGCGGACTGACCTCCAGCGCCGAGGCGCCCCGAGGCGTCTATCTCTACGGCGGCGTTGGTCGCGGAAAGACCTGGCTGATGGATCTGTTCTACGGCTCGCTGCCCGCCAGCGGCAAGCGCCGCACCCACTTCTATCGCTTCATGCAGGAAGTGCACGCGGATCTGCGGCGCCTCAAGGGCATGACCTCCCCGCTCGACGGCGTCGCCGACAAGATCGCCAAGAAGGCGCGTGTCATCTGCTTCGATGAATTGTTTGTCTCCGACATCGCCGACGCCATGATCCTCGCCGGATTGTTTGGCGCGCTCACCAAGCGTGGCGTTGCGCTGGTCTTCACGAGCAACGTCAAGCCGAAGGATTTGTACAAGGGCGGACTGCAGCGGGATCGGTTCGTGCCGACCATCGCCCTGCTGGAAAAGCATTGCGATGTCGTCCCGGTCGATGGCGGCACGGACTACCGGCTGCGCCAGCTCACCGCCGCGCCCATCTACCTTCCGTCCGGCAAACCCGAAACCCAGGTCAAGCTGCTCGAACTGTTCGACGATCTGTCGGACGAGGATGTCGAGACCGGCGGCGATGTCACCGTGAACCACCGCAAGATCAAGGTGGTGCGCGAGAGCGAGAACGTCATCTGGTTTGAATTCTCCGCGCTTTGCGAAGGGCCAAGAAGTCCGGCGGACTACATCGCGCTTGCCAGCGAGTATCAGAGCGTAATCGTAGCGAACGTGCCCGTCTTCGGGCCGGATGCGGACAACGCTGCGCGACGGTTCATCAGCGTGATCGACGAGTTTTACGATCGCAGCGTGAATGTCATCCTGTCTGCGGCTGCCGCGCCGGTGGAGCTATATAAAGGTGAGAAGCTCAAGTTCGAGTTTCAGCGCACGGCGAGCAGACTGATCGAGATGCAGAGCGAAGAGTATCTGGCGCGCGCGCACAGGGCGGCGTGAAAAGGGGGCCGAAGCCCCCGCTCAGTCAGACAACGACCAACGTCACCTCGATATTCCCGCGCGTCGCATTCGAATACGGGCACACCTGGTGCGCCGCTTCGACGAGCTTCTGCACCTGATCCTTCGGCAATCCCGGCACCGAGATTTCCAGCCTGGCAGTAATCCCGAAGCCCTGCGGAATCTGGCCGATGCCCACGTGCCCCGTGATCTTCGTATCCGCAGGCAATGCGATCTTCTGCTTGCCGGCGACGAACTTCAGCGCGCCAATGAAGCAAGCCGAATAGCCCGCTGCGAACAGCTGCTCCGGATTCGTGCCCGCACCACCCGCACCGCCGAGTTCCTTCGGCGTCGTGAGCAGCACGTTGAGGATGCCGTCGGAGGACGCCGCTCGGCCGTCACGACCGCCGGTCGCCGTGGAAACACCGGTGTACAGGATCTTTTCGGGAATCGTGGGCATATTGTTCTCCTGGGTTGGCGGCGAACTTTACCCTGTGAACCAGAATGAGTTGTCGCCATTCGCGCGTTGTAGACTCCCCTGCACCACGATGACACGCTCGCGCCACACCATGATGAGAATCGCCGGCAGTATTGCGGCAGCCCTCTTGATATCGAGTGCTCCCGCACTTTCCAAGACCGCCGAAGAAGTGATGCCGCTGGTGAACAGCTATTGCGGCGCCTGCCACGCCGTGCCGCGCCCCGACGTTCTGCCGAAACGCACCTGGCCCGAGCTCATCCGCATCATGACCGGCATCATGCAGGAGCGGACCGGCAAGGCGAACATCAGCGAAAACCAGTTCAACGACATCACCGCGTTCTATTACGGCGCCGCGCCCGATGAGTTGCCGGTGCTTCCCTATGCCGAGGTGCCCCTGGAAGGCAAGGGATTCACCGCGCGGGACATCGGCGCGATGTCGCAGTTGCCGTTCGTCACGAACGTCAACGTCGTCAGACTCACCGGCAAGGCCGACGTCGAACTACTCGCCTGCGACGGCGAGACCCGCGAACTCAAGCTGCTGACAGGCAAGCGCGGCAAGTGGAAAGAGACCGCGCTCGCGCAGGTGGACGTGCCCGTCCACACGCAGGTGCTCGACATCGACGGCGACAAGGACATGGACGTGCTGCTCGCCGACCTCGGCCAGCTGCCGCCTCTGAAGGACCTGGTGGGCAAGCTCTGGCTGTTGCGCCAGACCTCGCCCGGCAAGTTCACGAAGGAACTGTTGTTGGACAAGATGGGCCGCACCAGCGATGCGCAAGCCGTCGACCTGGATGGCGATGGCGACCTCGACATCGCCGTGGCGGTGTTCGGTGGCCACGACGTCGGCGAAGTGATCTGGCTCGAGAACGGAGGCCAGGGCGCCGTAAGCCAATACACCAGACACACGCTGCTCGGAATCAGTGGCGCCATCAACGTCACCCCGGTCGACCTCAATGGCGACGGGCGAATGGACCTCGTGAGCCTGGTTGCCCAGGAGCACGAAGCCATCGTCGTGTTCTTCAACAAGGGGGGTGGCGAGTTCCAGGTCGATACAGTCGCCCGCGCGCCGCATCCCATGTACGGGTCCACCAGCATGACGCCCGCCGATCTCGACAAGGACGGCGACATCGACATCGTGTTCACCAATGGCGATGCGTTCGATGCCCAGACCGATCCCAAGCCGTACCACGGCGTGCAGTGGCTCGAGAACATGGGAGATCTGAAGTTCCGCTTCCACGACATCGGACGCCTGTACGGCGCCTCCACGGCCGCAGTGGGAGACCTCGACAATGATGGTGACCTCGACGTCGTCGCCGGTAGTTGGGTCAGTTTCTGGAACGACCCGAAGCGCTACGCCGTCGTCTGGTACGAAAACGACGGCAAGCAGAACTTCACGGCGCGCGGACTAGCCACGCGACCGGCTGGCATCGCGTCCATCAAGCTCGTGGATGTGAACGGCGACGGCGCCCTCGATATCGTCGCCGGCGCCATTCGCATGGATCTGCTGCTTACGAAGATGGGATCACCCTACCTCGCCGCGCGGCATTTCCCGCCGGCCGACGGGAAGCCGATGCCGCGCGTACTGGTTCTCGAGAATCCCGGGCTCGGAAAGCGTTAGCCGTATTGCCGGACGCTTTTCAATAGTTTCAGCAGGTTTGCGTTGCCTTGCATCGTCGAGAGCGCATCGCAGAAAACGTTCTGAACCCACTGCACCTGTTCGTCGGCGCTCACGTCAAACGGAAATCTTTCGCGGTAGTGGCCTAGCAGAACCGAGTGCGCATTGGCCCGCCAGCGTCCCTGGTCACATGCGTAACCCGACTTTTCAAGCGCCTGGACCAGTGGCGCGAACCTCGTCCTTTCCTGATCTGCGTCGGCCTTCGTGTAGGGCCCTTCCAGTCTCACTATCACATCCAGCGGACGTGATTCGTCCAGGAACTCAGAGCAATGATCCGTCGGATCGTGCATAAGGCCCAGGGTGATCCGGCTTCCGAACATCCACATCCCGACACGGCCGTAGTTCACGACTACATGCGCATCCTTGGTCAGTTCCGATTTCGGAAGTTCTAGCAGCACCCGGTTGCATAACGTCTGGAGATTCTCTCGCAATCGCGTGACGCCCCAGTCCTGTCTCGCCTTGAGCTTGCGGTAGTGCTCGCGCGTGGCAGCCAGTGAAATCGGTCGCACGACGAGTTGCTGCTCGGACAGGAACGCTTCGAACTCCCGGGTAGCGGCATGAGAGTGATATTGGCTCACCACTTCATGCAGCTTCGACCAGCTCATGTGACTCAGCGGTATCTTGGAAGTCGCCGCCTGACATACGGACGCATCCGCATGGCGCGGCGTGAGCAGCACGAGATGTTTGGGTATGACGCGCTCTTGCTGTTCGAGATACCGAAGGTAGCGCGTGAGCTGAGCGGGATCGGCAAATGCGCTCCACTTGTTCTCGATCCACACCTGCCTCAGCTGGTTCTTGTTATCCAGGACTTCGAGCTTCAAATCCGGCAGGCCACTGCTTGTCTCATCCGACAACGACACCTGGGTCGACACACCTACCAACCGCTTTACGCGGAAGCTCTTCCCGACGAAGGCCTCGATGATCTTGATGGCCACCTTCGGGTCCATGGCCAGCACATAGGCGAACGACTCGGTGAGGAAGTTCTCGCGCGAATCGCGGTCCGGGCGGGGCCGGTAGGAAAGCAGGTTGCGGAAGAGGTTGGGTGTTCTGCCGTTGATGGCAATCGTTGCGCTCAAGCGTTATCCCTTTGGAAGGCGGCCGCCGCTGTCCAGGCATTCCTGCAGCGTGCGGTACTCGGTGTAGTGAAGGGTCTGGGCATACCAACGGCTTGATGGCGCGTGGCAGATGCCCGAACTGCTCTTCTTCACAATGCCTGGAGCCGGAGTGGCCGCGGGCGAGCGGTGACAGTGGTACTCACCCGTCTTGCGATTTGTATGGCAGCCCGAGGAATCTAGGCCACCGCCGTGCGGGAACGAGGCGGGGCTTGCGAGAGCGAGCGCGGCCGCTAACAACACCGGACTGGCAACGATCCTGATCTTCCTCATGCCGGTAAGTCTAACTATGGATGCGACAGCCACCTCTCGCGCACGTCACAGTCCGCGCCAGATTAAGGTGCTCGCCGCCCAGGAGCGACCGGCTTTTTGTCAAAACAGGCCGCCCTGAATCCCGGGTTGGCAGGATCGAACAAACGCTGCCGCAGCGTTCTGCATGCGGCGTTCGCAAGCGGGATTCTCTTACTTCTTCGACTTCGCGCGCGTCGCTTTCCGCTTCTTGGGCGCCGCCTTCTTTCCGACCTTCGCTTTCGCCTTGGGTTTGGCCTTCTGCTGGCGCCGCAGTGCCTTCTCCGTGCGATCAAATCGCTCGCGGCTCCCATCCGTCAGCAACTCGTTGAACTCGTCCGTCGAATAGGTCGGCCGGATCTCGAGGACACCCTCTTCGCCTGGCATCGGATTCGGGCATCGCTTCGCCCACTCGACTGCCTCGTCCATCGACTTCACGCTCCAGACCCAGTAACCCGCGACCAGCTCCTTCGTCTCCGCGAACGGACCGTCGATTACTGACTCATGGCCCGCATCTGAAAACGTGAGGCGCTTGGCGGCGCTGCTCGGCTTGAGCCCGTCGGCTTCCTTCATGATTCCGGCCTTCACGAGCTGCTCGTTGAACTTGCCCATGTCCTCGAACATCTTGGTCAGCTGCTCCGTAGGCGCGGGGATGCCCTTCTCGCTGTTGGGCGTGGCTTTGACGAAGACGAGGACTTTCATGGGCTTGACTCCTTCGATGTGGGGTGCTCGGAGGATAGTCGAACGGGAGAGGTGAAAATCGACAGCGCCGCATCATTGTCGGAATCGAAATGTGCCAGACAAAGTCCCGGGCGGTCGCCCAACATCTCCTCCTGTTGGCCTGTGCCCCGCCCCGCCGATGTGGTCAAATCGCCCGCACCCATGACTGACGACACATTGCCTCCGGCGAATGGCCGCGAGAGCCTGCGCAAAGCCGCCCTCGACTACCACGAGTTTCCGATGCCCGGAAAACTCTCCGTGATGGCGAGTAAAAAACTCACCAATCAACACGACCTGGCGCTGGCCTACTCGCCGGGTGTCGCGGCGGCTTGCGAAGAGATCACGGCGGACCCGCTCAACGCTTTGCGCTACACCGCGCGCGGCAACCTGATCGGCGTCATCACCAATGGCACGGCGGTGCTTGGCCTGGGCGCCATCGGTCCGCTCGCGGCCAAGCCCGTGATGGAAGGCAAGGCGGTCCTCTTCAAGAAGTTCGCCAACATCGATGTCTTCGACATCGAGATCAACGAGCGGGACCCGGAAAAGCTCGTCGAAATCATCGCGGCGCTCGAGCCGACGTTCGGCGGCATCAACCTGGAAGACATCAAGGCTCCGGAATGCTTCGAGATCGAGCGCAAACTTCGTGCGCGTCTCAAGATTCCCGTGTTCCACGATGACCAGCACGGCACCGCCATTATTGTTGCCGCCGCCACGCTGAACGGCCTGGCCGTCGTCGGCAAGAAGTTGGACCAGGTGAAGCTGGTGGTGAGCGGCGCCGGCGCCGCCGCGCTGGCCTGCGTGGACCTGCTCGTCGATATCGGGCTTCCCATCAAGAACATCTGGCTCACCGATCTCGCGGGCGTCGTCTACGAGGGCCGCACCGAACTCATGGACCCCGACAAAGCGCGCTTCGCCCAGGCGACGAAACAGCGCACGCTGGCCGAAGCCATCGTCGGCGCCGATATCTTCCTCGGCCTTTCCGCCGGCGGCGTGCTCAAGCAGGACATGGTCAAGACCATGTCCCCTCGCCCGCTCATCTTCGCGCTCGCGAATCCCACGCCCGAGATCCTGCCCGCCGAAGTGCACGCGGTGCGCGACGACGCGGTCATGGCCACCGGGCGCAGCGACTATCCGAACCAGGTCAACAACGTCCTGTGTTTCCCGTTCATCTTCCGCGGAGCGCTGGACGCCGGCGCGACGAGCATCACACGCGAAATGGAGATCGCGGCGGTGCGCGCGATCGCCGACCTGGCCCGCATGGGGCACAGCGACGTCGTTGCCAGCGCCTATGGCATCGCCGACCTCACCTTCGGCCCTGACTACCTGATCCCGAAGCCCTTCGATCCGCGCCTCATCGTGCACGTAGCGCCAGCCGTTGCGCGCGCCGCGATGGAATCCGGCGTCGCCAGCCGGCCCATTGCGGACTTCGACGCCTACCGACGCCAGCTCATGGAGTTCGTGTTCCAGTCCGGCACCATCATGAAGCCCGTGTACGCGTCGGCGCGGCGTGCCGATCTCAATCGCTCGCGTATCGTGTTTGCCGAAGGCGAAGACGAGCGCGTGTTGCGCGCGGTGCAGATCATCGCCGAGGAAAAGATCGCGCATCCGATCCTCGTCGGCCGCCCGCGCGTACTCGAGGCGCGCATCAAGAAGTTCGGCGTGCGCCTTCGCCTGGGCGAGGACTGCACCGTGATCAACGTCGAGCAGGACGAGCGGCACCGCGAGTTCTGGATGGAGTATCACGGCCTCATGAATCGCCGCGGCGTCACCGCGCAATTCGCCAAGCTCGAGATGCGCCGGCGCACCACGCTCATCGGCGCCATGATGGTCCGAAAGGGCCTTGCCGACGGCATGATCTGCGGCACCATCAGCACCGCCTCGCGGCACCTGCAGTACATCGATCGCGTGATCGGCAAGGCGCCGGGCGCCACGGTCTATGCCGCGATGAACGCGCTGATCCTCACGAATCGCCAGGTCTTCATCGTCGACACACACATCAACCTGAATCCCACGGCCGCCGAGCTCGCCGAGATCACGCTGCGCGCCGCGCAGGTAGTCAGGCGCTTCGGCATCGAGCCGAAGGTCGCGCTGCTGTCGCATTCCAACTTCGGCACCCACAACGACGAGTCCGCGCTCAAGATGCGCGAGGCGCTGGCGTTGCTGCGTGAACAGGATCCCGACCTCGAGGTCGACGGCGAAATGCACGGTGATTGCGCGCTGGACGAGGCGATCCGCAAGCAGATCCTCCCGGACAGCACGCTCCACGGTTCGGCCAACCTGCTCGTGATGCCGAATCTCGACGCCGCGAACATCTGCTACAACCTGCTGAAGACCGCGGCGGGCAACAACGTGGCGGTCGGCCCGATCCTGCTAGGAGCCGCGGCGCCCGTTCACATCCTCACGCCGTCGACGACAGTCAGGCGCATCGTGAACATGACCGCGCTGACGGTGACCGAGGCCAACACCCCGGTTGGCACGCCAACGCGCGAGGCCTGATCAACCCGGCGGCAAACGCCTGGCCGCCTGATCGCGCGCCTTGTCCTCTCGTGCTTTCCGTTCTGCCTCGGATTCGAGAAGCTCGTCTTCGGACTGGGGTATCTGGTCCGGCGGAATTTCCGGTTCCTGCTTGGGTCGCTCCGGTGACATTTCGCGCTCCTTCGACTATTGAGCCGGCGTAGAGATGTGCTCGTGCGTCACGAGCCACTCGCCATCACGTCGCTCGAAGCACGTGGTGCCGCGTGTCCAATACCCGGAAGTGCGACCGTCGGGTCGCGCGCCCGTGACGAGCGCGAGGTAGTGGCAGAACGCGACTCCCCCGTCCACCGTGACGCGCAGGTTGTGGTGCTCGAAACCGACCGGGCCTTCGAATGAATCGAACCAGTGTTCGAAGTTGTTCCGATACGCCGCAGCACCGAGCAGATTGATCGAGAAGCGCACGTCGAAAACCTCGACGTCGCGTGCGTAGAACGTCATGAGCTCGTCGAGATTCTTGTCGCGTATGGCCTGGGCCATCGCGTCGACGCGGCGGCGTACGACAGACTCGATGGAGTCTCTCGCCTGTCCGTCCGGAGTCATGCTGAGGATGCGTTGTTCGGGAGACCGGCGGGCCTGGTCGTCGGATGCGCGGGTCTCGCGGTCGGGGGTGTAGTTCATGCACCGACGCTAGCCGGCAGCCTTGTCGGGGTCTGTCGGCGCTTCGCGGCGAACGCTGTCAGCTAGCTGGGTGCGACTTTCTGTTCGCCACGGGCATCGCACAGGGCCAGAATACGGCCGGGTCGGTAATGACTTCGGTTCGAAGGGAGAGGTATCTGGCAATGCTGAACGGGTACAACGGCCTCATTGGCCTTCTGATTCTGATCGGCGACGTCTGGGCGATCATCAACATCTTCCAGAGTTCCGCGTCCAGCGAGAAGAAGCTGGTCTGGACTGTCGTAGTGCTGGTGCTCCCGCTGCTGGGGCTGATCCTTTGGTATTTCATGGGGCCCAGGCAAGGCAGAGCTTAGGCCGTCACGTCCACGCCATCGCCAGCGCGCAATAGTCAGGCTGCGCTGGCTTGCCAGCACTTCCAGAGTTTGGAGGCGTGCAGGTCCGCTTGCGTCAGGCCGAACAGGTATTCGAGCCTGATCAGGCGTCGCTCTTCGTCTTCGTTCAACACCCGGGTCATGTGAAATCTTTCGATGGCGCGCACCCAGCCGGCGACCACCAGTTCGCGCGCACGATCTCCGGAAATACGCGAGTCGCGTGCCACCGCCGCGATTCGCGCCGGAAGACCTTCGAGATCTCCGCTGGCGGAAACCGCGCTCGCGACTTCCATCCCGATCAGTCGTTCACCAAGCTGGAAAACTTCCTCGCAGGCGGGGTGTACGGAAAGAATGTGATCAGCAAGCTCGCCACAATGTCTGCATCTGGCCAATTCGATACTCCAATGACGGAAGGAAGCGATTCCATTCCGATGAAGTTCAGACTGCCGGCATGCCGATCAGTTCGGAACGGGGATCACAGTTCCCCCGAAACAGGTTGTTAGACCTAGGGCTTCCCGGTAGGCGAATACGCGAAATGTCAAAGAGTGTGCAGATGTGTGTACGGGCGCGGCCAATCCACCGCGCCCGTGCGACGTAATCTACCGTCGGAGGCCGCCCAAGATCTCGTCGAGCGGATTGCGCTGACCGCCCATGTTGAGCAGGCCGCCGAGGTCTGCGCCGGGCGCCTCTTTCGCCCGCATGCCACCCAGCATCCCATCTGCTGCACCACTCAATCCCGCGCCACCATCCGCGGAGAATCTCGCGCCGCCGGCACCACGCTGCTTCGCCATGTACCCGGCCACCAGCATCGCGAGCATCGGCAGCATCTTCTTCAGCAAGGACGGATCCTGGCCCGACTGGCCCGCGGCGTTCTGCGCGACCGCGCGACTCACATCCTTCGTTCCGAAGATTTTGCCCAACACATTGTCGCCGAGAGAGGTGTCCGTGGGATTCGACGAGAGAATCGAATCCAGCATGCCACCGCCGCCGAATTGATTGAGCAAACCACTGAAGCCATCGAGACCCTGCGGGTGTGCTTCCGCCTGCTTGCGAAATCCACCGAGCACCGTGGGCGCCAGCGCCGAAGCAGCCTTGGTCGCCTCGGCCTCACTGATGTTGAGTTCGCGCGCAATCGACTGAAGCGCGCCCGTCTGGTTGAGAATGTCTTGTAGCTGCACAGTCGCTCTCCTCGGAAT
>Ga0315910_10005762_pt1 | contig 10113 bp, 8 predicted proteins | sample EdamamesoilMG_FD_204470 | JGI IMG/M metagenome (GOLD analysis project Ga0315910, IMG submission 204470) | Garden soil microbial communities collected in Santa Monica, California, United States - Edamame soil | ecosystem: Environmental > Terrestrial > Soil > Garden | place: USA: California... | reverse complement strand
GCGGAAACGTCGCTCGCTCTTGCGCAGCGACTCGTTCGCCTGTCCCAGTTCGCGCGTGCGCTCTTCGACACGCACCTCGAGCTGCTCCTTGGCTTCGCGCAGCGCGACGGCCGCGGCATGCGCGTCCGTGACGTCGCGCGCCGTGGCATACATGAGGCCGTCGGCCGGCTTCGAACGCCACGACAGCACGCGATAGGTGCCGTCCTTGTGCCGGAACCGCGATTCGAAGTTCTGCACGCGCTCGCCGCGCTCGATCTGCGCACGCACCACCTCGACGGTGCGTTGCCGGTCGTCGGGATGTTGCTTCTCCATGTAGTCGAGCGCCAGTGCCTCTTCCATGGAGTAGCCGAGGATGTCGGTCACCGCGGGACTCATGCGCTTGAACTTGCCGTCGGGGCTCGCGATGGTGAACAGGTCGATGGAAAGGTCGAAGAAGCGGTTGAGTTCGCTTTCGGCGCGCGCGCGGCCTGCAAAGTCCCGACGGATGGCATAAAGCGCGAGTGAGACGAAGATCAGCGCGAGCACGCTGCCGCCCAGGATGACCGACTGAGTGACCTGCGCGCTCCTTTTCGCGTCGCGTTCGCGCGCGTTCAGCAGTTCGATCTCCGCCACTTTCATTTCCTGCGCGAGTGCGCGGATGCGTGACTGGAGACTCGCCCCGGGGCGGTTCGCTGTCTGGGCGAGCCGTTGCTGGACCGCGATCATGCCGCCATTGCGGCGGAGCTCGATCAACTCGGAACTGTGAACCATGCGCGCGCGGATCGCGTCCGCGAGGGGCCCGACACGCGCCAGTTGCGCAGGCACGGTGCTCACGGCATCGCGGAGCTGCTGCACCAGGCCATCGACGCGGCCCATGGCGCGCGTGTATTCGGCGGCGAACGGTTCTTCGCCCGTGAGCACATAGGCGCGTTGAGCGGATTCGGTTTCGAACGTGGTCGTGACCAGCGCGTCGATGTTCGACATCACGAGCTGCGAATGCGCGACGAGCTGGGCGTTCTCGGTGAATCGGGACACGCTGAGATAACTCACGATGCCGATGGCGCCGAGGAACGCGAGACCGATCGCGAAGCCGACACGCACTTTGCGTTCGGTGGTTGCGTACTGTCGCTCGGTGCTGCGAGCAGCCGTCTTGTCGCGCCACTGCTGCAACTCATCGAACAACACGCTGATGAGAACGCCGACGAGCAGCAGGAACAACCAATGCGCGAAATCGAGCGGATCCTTGAACCAGATGCTCCAGAACGGCGGGAACACGAATACCTTGGTGACCACCCCTGACAACGCAGTAGCGAACAAACCGGGGCGCAGGCCACTCATGTAGGCGGCGAGGATCACGGGGATCAGGAACACGAGCAGGAAGGGGCGATGACCCATCCACGGCTCTGCGAGGATGCGCAGGAGTATCACGGCTACCGTGAACGCCAGCGCCAGCACATACGCTCGCCAGCGTGGCCAAGGGCTCAAGGCAGGAATTGATGCCTCATTCTGCACCGCCGCAGAGTAATCGCACTGACAGGGCCGGGGAAGCGCGGGAAGTCCGCTATTGAGGATTCCGTCGCCGGAGGGTCGTTAGGCGCCCTGCGGCGGTGGCGGCAGATCAACCCAGAACGTGCTTCCCTTCCCGGACTCGGAATCGAATCCGATCCGGCCCTGCATCTTTTCGATGAACCGCCGGGCAATGTACAGGCCAAGTCCCGTGCCGCCTTTCTCGCGCGTGGCCGAGGCATCGGCCTGCGAAAACCTTTCAAAGATGCGCGCTCGGAAATCCTGCGGAATGCCGGGGCCGGTGTCGCAGACACGGACGCGCGCGCCATCCCCGGATCGTTCGGCGCTCACGTGTACGGTGCCCGAAACCGGCGAATACTTCACGGCATTGGACAGCAGGTTGCTCAGCACCTGCACGAAGCGGTCAGGGTCGACGTGCACGCGGATTTCCGGATCCACGGGCGCCAGCTCGATGCTGACGCCGTGTTTGCGCGCATAACCTTCGTTCGACACGACGGCCTGGCGCACGACTTCGACGAGCGGCATCGTCGTCATCTCGAAGCGCATCTGGCCCGCGCTGAATTTCTCGATGTCGAGGATGTCGTTGATGAGCAGCGCGAGCCGGTCGGAATTGCTTTGCGCAATCTCGAGCAGGTCGCGGACCTTCTGCGGCAAGGTGCCGGACAACGCGCCGAGGATCAGCCCCAGCGAGCCGCGAATGGAGGTGAGGGGCGTGCGCAGTTCGTGGCTGACTACGGCAGTGAATTCGCTCTTGATGCGGTCCACTTCGAAGCGGCTGGTGATGTCTTCGATGACGCCGAGAAAGCCCGCCGTGGCGCCTTGTTCGTCCCGCAGGGGAGTGATGATCACGTTCGTCGGGAAGCGCGTGCCGTCCTTGCGGATGAAGGTCCACTGGCGCGTTTCGAGGCCGTCGCGCAGCGGAATGCGGGTCAGGATCTCCGGGCCCAGCGCGACGGTTTCGCCCACCTCGAGCGACAGCGTTCGCGCGCGCTCCATGAGTTCCGCGGGGTCCATGAAGATGGGGATCGCGCGCCTGCCGACCACTTCCTGCGCCGAGTAACCCAGCGCCTTCTCCGCGGCGCGATTGAAAATCATGATGCGGTACTGCTCGTCGATGGCGATGACCAGGTGGGCGCTGCTCGAGATGATGCCGGCATTGAGGGCCAGGGATTTCGCGAGGTGCGCGGACTTGAGACGCGAGATGAGCACGTACCGCACCGACAATGCAGCCAGCGCGGCCACCAGCAACCCGGCGCCGAGCACCAGTAATGGCAGTCCCGATTTCTGGCGTTCCACGAAGTCCGGCGTGGGCGCCATGCGCAGCGTCCACGCGCGGTCGCCGATGCGAAGGGTCTTCTCGATCGCAAGATCGCGCGTCAGCGGGCTGTCGCCGCGGCTGTTGGCATAGACCGTCATGCCCTCGTGGATCAACGAGATCGCGTAGTCGTTCGAAAGGCGGTTGTCGACCGCGCCATTGAAGAGATCGGGTACCGAGAACTGTCCGGCGATGAAGCCGTCGAAGCGTCCTTCGCGCCGCACGGGTAGATAGGCGAAGAAGCCGGGATAACCCTGCGGCATCTGCATCGGCGGGGTCATCGTCTCGCGGCTGCCGTCAGAGGCGGCGCGCAGCGCGCTCGCCTGGCCGCTGCCCGCCACCAGGTCGCGTTCGAGCTCCGCTTCGTTGCCGGCGAGCGGCTCGACCCAGCGTACGCGATAGGAGGAGTCGATCCACTGCAGGGCGCGCAGCCCGGGGAATGCGTTGACGAGATTGGCGGCGTCGGTTCGCCAAAGGTCGTACTGGGTTCCGCCCGCGGATTTCCAGCGCGCCGCCATGCGCTGGAGCGTGGCGACGTGTTCGGCGGTCCGGGCCCGCAGCTGCGAATCGATCTCGGCGGAATCGTTGCGCACCTGGCGGCGCACGAATTCGAGCTCCTGGTCGAGGAGCTTCGAATAGAGCGTAAAGCTGCCGACGGTCAGCAGCAGGAACACGAGCGAAGGCACGATGAAGCGCCGCTCGCCTACCATCTGTTCGATGTGCTCGGTACGCCGCACGGTGAGCACGACGAGCAGTAGCGAGAGCAGGGCCGTGAAAAGCAGGCCGCCCACGAGGATATAGAGCGGATTGGCGGAGCGCTGCGCCAGCTCGAATGCCGGCGTGCTCTCCCAGACCAGCAGCCACTGGTGCTGCATCACCTGCACGGTGCCGCGTTTGACGAAAACGGGTGGCGACGTGCGCGGCGCACCGCTCGAATAAATGAGTGCGTCCGGCGTCTCGGCATTGCCGTCGTAGACGCGCAGGTGATAGTCGACATCCTGCCTGTCGGTCAGCGAGGCGAGGAAGTTGCGCGCCACCAGGGGTCCGTCGGTCCAGCCGCGGAAGGCCGCGCGGCGTTCGGCGGTCGTGCCGGCCGGCATGTTGCGGTGGTAGATCGGGTAGAGCATCAGGAAGGCCGGCGTGTGGCCTTCGTCCTGCACCAGCATCACGAGGCCCGTGATGGTGGGGCGCCCCGAGTCGCGTGCCAGGTTTGCCGCCTCCAGCCGCTTGCGCTCGAAGGCGATGTTGAGCCCGATGGCCGCACGGTTTTCGTCCTCGGGTTCCACGAAGGTGACGATGTAGTTAGGGCCGCCACTGGATTTCGGATGAATCGCAAAATCCGGGGCGCCGTCCGCGCGGCGTTTCCGGAGGAACTCGGGCAGGGCCTCGGTCTCGACGGGCTCTACCCACCCGATGCCGTTCAGGCCAGGGAAGTTCTCGCGCATGCGGATCGTCTCCGCATACGTGCGCCACTCGCTGCGCGAAACGCTTGCCGACCCCTGGATGAAGCTCGCGGCACCGAGCAGGGCATTTCCATAGGAGGCCAGGCGATTCTCGAGCGCCTTTTCACCTTCGATGGACAGCGTTTCGAACCTGGCATCGCCGCGCAGGTAGTCGTTCTCGGAAATCACCTGCCAGGCGAAGAACGTGAGCCCGAGTGGCATGAGCAGGAGCAGAAGCGCCGCGAAGTGCAGTTGGCCGATGGCGGCGCCGCGCCAGGTGATCTGAGGTTTGCCGCCGGGAGCCAGCAACACGAGCGGCATGAACACGAGCACGCCGAGTGAATCGCCTGTCCACCAGGCCAGCCAGTTACCGAGGATGGCTTCGCGGCCGATGATGCCCAGTGCCAACAGCGTCCCGACACCGACCGTCGCGGCGATCACGCAGGTGAGGGGCCCCGCAAGCAGCAGGACGCCGAGGGCGTCGCGCTTTGACTTCAGCTGCAAAGGCATGCCGATGAGCCGGGCAATGAGCGCGCGGCCGGCCAGCGCCTGAAGTGACGAGCCGATGGCGATGCACAAGGCGGCGAAGGACTTCTCCGAAAGCCAGGCGTGATCGGCCAGGACGCCGGACTGGTGGGCATTCAGCAGCCAGGAGCCGACGAGGATCGCGGGCCACAGGCGCGCGCCATGGACCAGGAGCATGCCGATGGCGATACCCGACGCCGGCCAGATGATCGTGGCGTAACCGGGCGGGACAGCCAGCAACAGGCCGAGCTTGCCCGTGACCACGTACAGAGTGGCGAGCAGCGTGGCGCGTCCCAGGTAGTTAGTCCACGATTGAATGGTGAAAACCCTTAGGCGTTTTTCCGGGCGTGCAAATGGGATCTGCACCATCCCGGCTTCTGTGACGGCGCACTTATCCCTCGTACACTCGCTACGTTAACGTGGCATGCGATGGTAATCCGTGAAGGCGACGACAACTCGCGATGGGCGGGAGCGATAGGCTCATGACCGCCATCAAGTCCCTGCCCGGCATGTCCGCGGGCGATGAATCCGCAATCACGCAGATCCAGCCGTTGATGGTCTCGATCGCGCCGCGAGTGCTGCTCGTCGACGATGACGAGATTGCGGTCGAACGTCTGCGCGACCTGATCACCGCTGCCGGTTTCGAGGTGACCACCGCCAGCAGCGGCTCCGAGGCACTGGCCTCGCTCAAGAGCCAGTTCGCGCCCATCGTGATCATGGATCGCAACATGCCGGGCATGGACGGCATCGAGGTCACGCGCGTGATTCGCGATGACACGCAGCACCCCGGCTACGTTTACATCATGTTGTGTTCGGCGCACGACTCGGAGGATGAGATCCTCACCGGGCTCAAGGCCGGCGCCGACGACTATATTTCGAAGCGCGTGTCCGGCACCCAGCTGCTCGCGCGACTGGCCACTGCGCGCCGCATCCTTTCCCTGGAGCATTCGCTCAAGCTCGTGATTGAAGAGCGGCGTCGCATGGCGATGACGGATGCGCTCACGGGCGTGCACAACCGGCGTTATTTCATGAACCACATGCGGCGCGAGTTCAAGCGTTCGCGGCGCCTCGGCGGCGATCTCTCGCTGCTCGTGTGCGACATCGATCACTTCAAGCACATCAACGACCGACATGGCCACGCGGCCGGCGATGACGTGCTCGTCGAATTCGCCCGCCGTGTCCAGAAGTCGCTGCCGCGTGAAATCGACTGGTGCGCTCGCATGGGCGGTGAAGAATTTTCCGTCGTGCTGCCGCAGACATCGCTCGCCGGCGCCGCCCGGGTTGCTGAAAAGATCCGGCTGGTCGTGGCCGCCTCGCCCATGGAGACCGGCGCCGGCAATGTCGACGTGACCGTCAGCATCGGCGTGACGAGCCTGTCGGTGCTGGGAGATCCCGGCAAGGCGACCGCCGAGCAGCTTCTGCGGCGTGCTGACGACTGTCTCTATACCAGCAAGTACCAGGGCCGCGACCGCGTCACGCTCGATGGCGCGACACCGGGCGCGCCCGCGGGCAAGCCACTGAAGTCTCTTCTGTACGTGGACGACGATTCCGACATCCGCGAGATCGTGCAGATTTCGCTGAGCCTCGATGGCAATCTCCAGGTGCACACCAGCGATGGTGGTGAGCGGGCGCTACTGAAGATGCGCCTCGAGAAACCCGATCTCGTCGTGCTCGACGTCATGATGCCGGGCATGGATGGGCCGAGCCTGCTGCGCCGGATGCGCTCGGATCCTGAACTCGCCCGCATCCCCGTCATTTTCATGACGGCGAAAGTCAGCGCCACCGAGACCGGCCGGCTGCGCGAATTGTCTTCCATTGGAATCATTGCCAAACCGTTCGACCCGATGACGCTGGGAAAGCAGGTGAGGGCGCTATGGGAAGCACATTGAGCGGAGCCGGGTCCGGAGATGCCGCCGTCAATTCGCGGCTCAACGAACTGGCGCAGAAATTCGTCACGCGAACCACCGGGGACCTGGCGCTGATGCGCGAAGGTCTCGCACGCGTGGAGGCCGGCGACCGCGGCGGGCTCGAGCAGATCCAGCATCTGGCGCATCGCGCCTGCGGCACCGGCGGCACGCTCGGAATGCGCGCGTTGAGTGATGCGGCGGCGGCGCTCGAGAAAACCTGCGAGGCCTGTCCCGCCGATTCACTGCCCGACGCGACGGCGCGCGCCGAGATCGCGGCATGCATCGACGCGATGGCGGCGGAACTTCCCTGATCTGAAATGTTCCCGGCCCGAAGGCGGGCCGGATTTCCGGTCTGTTGACTTTAGAAGCTGTGAATGTGTATATACACATTCATGAATATATCGACCTTCGCCGCGCTCGCCGATCCCATGCGCTTATCGCTCGTCGAGGCGCTTCGTGACGGCGAGCAGTCGGTCAACCAGCTCGTCGAGCGGGTGCACATCCAGCAGTCGGGTGTGTCACGCCACCTTGGCATTCTGAGTCGCGCCGGTCTCGTCGGAGTGCGGCCGGAAGGGCAGCAACGTTTCTATTCCTTGCGCCAGCAGCCATTCGACGAACTCGACGAATGGATCGCGCGCATCCGCGCCCACTGGGAAGCGCGGCTCGACCGGTTCGGCGAGGCGCTCGAGCGTCGCAAGGCGGCCACTGTTATCACGACCCCGATGGTCAAGAAGAAAAAGGGAATCAAATGAAGAAGCGCGTCAATCTGCAGCGCACCTTTCCTGCGTCGCTGGATCTTGTCTGGGAACTCTGGACCACGAAGGAAGGCATCGAATCCTGGTGGGGACCGCCGGGGTTTGAGGTGAAAGTCAGCAAGCTCGAGCTGCGCAAGGGTGGCGCCCTCGAGTACGTGATGACCTGTGTCGGTGCCGAGCAGATCGAGTTCATGAAGAAGCAGAACGCGCCGCTGATCACTCCTCTCAAGGCGCGTTACACCGAGGTCGATCCGAAGACGCTCGCGGCGTGGATGAATCTCGCAGACTTCATCCCGGGCGTCGATCCGTACGAAGTAGAGACACGACTCATGCTGACGGAGCTGGGGCCTGAATCAGTGCGCGTCGATCTGCAGCTCGACGCTATGCACAACGAGTTCTATACCTCGATGGCGACGCAGGGATGGGAAATGGAAATGGGCAAGCTCGCCGCGGTCCTCGAACGGAGGAAAAGATCATGAGCAGCCTCGTTCCTTTTCTGTGGTTCGCAAGGGAGGCCGAAGAGGCCGCGCGCTACTACGCGGGCATTTTCCCGGGTGCGAAGCTGGGTGAGATCCAGCGCTTCCCCGCCAATAGCCGCGGTCCCGAAGGCAGCGTCATGACTGCGAGTTTCACGGTGGGCGATCAGTTGCTGGTCGCGCTCAACGGCAATCCGCGGCCCGGCTTCTCGCCCGCGATGTCGTTGTTGTTCAGCTGCGCGAACGCGGTGGAAGCCGCGGAAGTTACGGGCAAACTGGCGGTCGGCGGCGAAAGGCAGCCGGGCGGGTGGCTTCGCGACAGGTACGGCGTGTCCTGGCAGATCCGGTCGAATGCCTGAACCCGAAGCGGGAGTCAGGAAGCGGGAACGGACTGGTGCTCGAACCGAAACTCGCCCGTCTGCGGATCCAGCGTGACCGACGTGGACTCCACTCCGTCAGGCGGCCAAAGAACATTCACCGTCGCCCGCGGGAAGAACGCGCCCAGAACCTGGTCCACGTGATTGCGCTTCTGCAGCGCTTCCGCCGGCCCGAGTTCCGACCCGATACACGCTCCTGTCGCCAGCACGACGACCGACTCGCTGCCTTCGAACTCGGACGCGGCCTCGGTCAACGTCCTTTCGAGCTTGTCGTCCTCGTAGATGTCCGGAGAGGTCAGGTGAATCGAGAAGGATTTCTTCGATTCGGCGTCATGCACGATTACTCCGACGGCAGACTTCAGGCCGGTGATCGAAACGTCTTTGGGATACTTGCCACGAACGGGGCTGCCACGTTCACCGATTTCAACTTCGTAAGTCATTGCTCGCTCCTCGACTGTCGCACTCCATGACGATGTCCAGGACCTGTTCGAAGGCGAGTTTACGCTCATTCTGCAGCGCGTTCGCGACGCGCTCGATCGTCGACCACTCGCTCTCGACCAACTCGAGGGCCTGCCTGCTCGCGGCGATGAAAGTTTCCTCCTCGAGCGCCAGCGAGGCGAGGGATTCGCGATCGTCCGCCGCGGGATCATCGGCAAATACGTAGTCGACGCTGCGTCGCAGCGCCCGGGCCTCGGCCACCGGTCCCGCCAGCAACACCACGGCAACGCTCTCCGGAGACATCTCGACTGCGCCGGAGGAATGGAGGTCAGTCCAATGCAGCTCGCCGTCGAGTTCGAGATCGAGATCGGGCACGGCAGAGACGTGGTCGAAGACCAGGCCCACGCGGATAGCGGCCACGGCATGCGCGGCTTCGTGAAGTGCGGTGATCCTGTCGATCGTCATGAGAGGTGGTGGACGGTACAGGGCTTGAACCTGTGACCCCTGCCGTGTGAAAGCAGTGCTCTACCGCTGAGCTAACCGTCCGCCCGGCCGTACGGCCTTCCGAGAGGGGCGAGAGTCTAAAGACCAGCCCCCCGCGAATCAATCGCCTGCCTCAAATGCTACGATTCGCGCCCCCAAAAGACGCCCCGAACCCGCAGGTTTCTGCCAAATGACCGAAGTTGTCACGCGTTTCGCCCCCAGCCCTACCGGCATGCTCCACATCGGAGGCGTGCGCACCGCGCTCTTCAGCTGGCTGTATGCCCGACGCATGAAAGGCCAGTTCATCCTGCGCGTCGAGGACACGGACCTCGAACGCTCCACGCCCGAGGCGGTGAAGGTGATCGTCGAGGGCATGGCGTGGCTCGGACTCGACCACGACCAGGGGCCGTTCTATCAGACGCAGCGATTCGACCGATACAAAGAGGTGATCGCGTCGATGGTCAAGGGGGGCACCGCCTACCACTGCTACTGCAGCAAGGAAGAACTCGATGCCATGCGCGCCGACCAACAGGCGCGCAAGGAAAAGCCGCGTTACGACGGGCGTTGCCGTAATGGCAAGGGTCCGGGCCCGGGCTCGGGCCGCCAGCCGGTAGTTCGTTTCAAGAATCCGGAAGAGGGCGCCACCGTGGTCGAGGACGTGGTGCACGGCCCGGTCACGTTCCAGAACAAGGAGCTCGACGACCTCATCATTGCGCGCTCTGACGGCACGCCTACCTACAACTTCTGCGTGGTGGTGGACGACGCCGACATGGGCGTGACGCACGTGATCCGCGGTGACGACCACCTCAACAACACGCCGCGACAGATGAACATGCTGCTCGCGCTCGGCAAGACTCCGCCCGTGTATGCACACGTGCCCATGATCCTG
>Ga0315910_10005759_pt1 | contig 10119 bp, 7 predicted proteins | sample EdamamesoilMG_FD_204470 | JGI IMG/M metagenome (GOLD analysis project Ga0315910, IMG submission 204470) | Garden soil microbial communities collected in Santa Monica, California, United States - Edamame soil | ecosystem: Environmental > Terrestrial > Soil > Garden | place: USA: California... | reverse complement strand
CCGGTGTCCATTCTCTGGGCGCCGAACGCAATCCTCCTCGCCGCGCTGCTGCTGACGCCGCGCGAGCAATGGTGGATGTACCTGGCGGCGGCGCTGCCCTTTCACCTGTTCGCGCAGCTGCTCGATATCCCGGTCGCGCGCGTCGTCATCCAGTACCAGGCCAACGTCGGGCTCTCCACGCTCGGCGCGCTCGCGATCCGCGCCGCGAGCCCGGCCCCGCACCGTTTCGACCGCGTGCGCAGTGCGTTCACACTGGTGTTGTTCGGCGGCTTGCTGGCGCCGGCGCTCACCAGCATCCTCCTGGCCGCAGCATTCGAACTCGCCAACATCACCAGCGACGTCTGGCTCACGATCGTGGCGCGCACCGTGACCAACACCTTCGCCGTGGTAACCCTGGTGCCGCTGATCGTGCACTGCGCGGAGCGGTTGCGCAGCGGACAACGGCCGATCTCCGTCAAGCGCGCGGCGGAAGCCGGCACGCTTGCGCTGGCCACGTTCGCGATCTGCGTGCTGATGTTCATCATTCCTTTCGACAGCCCGGAGCGCACGCCCCTTCTTCTTTATGGTCCGCTGCCGCTGATCGCCTGGGCGACCATGCGTTTCGGTGTGGCCGGCGCCTGCGCCGCCAGCCTGACTGCCGGCGGCGTCTCGATGCTGGCGATGGTCAACGGTTACGGTCCGTTGAACGGTTCGGACCCGGTGGAGAACGCACTGTCGCTGGTGGCCTTCCACGTGGTGATGAGCATCATCTTCCTCACGGCGGCTGCGCTGTTCGACGAATGGCGCCATGCCGGCCAGGCGCTGACCCAGAGCCGCGCACGGTTCCGCAGCATCTTCGAGAACAACGTCATTCCCACCGCCATCTGGCGCGACGACCTGCGCATTTGCGAGGCCAACGAGGCATTCCTGCGCCTGACCGGGTTCAGCGACGAGGATATCCAGCACGGCAAGCTGCGTTTCGACGATCTCGGCAAGCTCAACCCCCGGCAGGCGGCGCGCACCGCGGAGAGCGACAGCGATGACCTGCTCGAGCGGTTCGACAATGCCGAGCTCGAGCTCGCGCTGCGCGACGGGCGGCGCGTACCGGTCATTCTCTCCAACGGCCACTTCTCCGCCGGGGAGGGTGGCGTGATCTACGCGCTCGACCTGTCGGCATTCCGGCGCGCCGAGGCACGGCGCCAGCGCGTCGAGAGCCTGCATGCCGCGGTGCTGGTGTCGCTGCACGACCAGATCGCCGTGATCGACAGTCGCGGCGCCGTCATCGAGATCAACGACTCCTGGCGGCATGCCGTCGACGCCTCGCCCGACGCGCGTTTCGATCGCACGCTCTCCGGTGAGAATTACCTGCAGTGCTGCGCACGCGCCGCCGAACTGGGCGACCGCACGGCAGCCGAACATCTCGGCGCCCTGCGCGCGGTGCTCTACGGCTCCGAGGACCGCCGGCACATCGAATGCCGCGAATCGGGGCCAGGCGATGCGGCCTGGTTCGAGGTGAGTTTCGAGCGGCTGCGCCGCACCGAGGGAGGCGCGGTCATCACGCGCACCGACGTGACCGCGCGCAAGCGCGCCGAGGCGGATGCCCGCAACCAGCGCCTGCAGCTGAACCACCTGTCGCGCGCGGCGGTGCTCGGCCAGTTGTCGGGCGCGTTCGCCCACGAGCTCAAGCAACCCCTGACGTCGATCCTCGGCAACGCCGAGGCCGGCCTGCGCATCCTCAACAAGGGACAGGCAGATCCGGCGGAGCTCAGCGAGATTCTCGAAGACATCGTCGAGGACGACGAGCGCGCCGCGCAGGTCATCCACAGACTGCGCGCGCTGCTCGGCAAGGGCGATGCGCAACAGACGCCGGTGGAGCTCAACGACGTGGTGCGCGAATCGCTCGAGCTCACGCATTCGGAATTCGTGACCCGCAACGTCGTCGCCCGACCGCAGCTCGATCCGGGTCTGCCGGCGGTCATGGCCGACCGCGTGCAGATGCAGCAGGTGGTGCTCAACCTGATCATGAACGCCTGCGAGGCCATGGTGAACACGCCGATCGCCCGGCGCGAACTGATCGTGACCACGCGCTTCCTGGCCGCCGACGAGGCCGCCGAGATCACCGTCCAGGACAACGGCGCGGGGCTTGCACCGGGCGACAGCGAACGCATCTTCCAGCCATTCGTGACCACCAAGGCTCACGGGCTCGGACTCGGGTTGGCCATCTGCCGCTCGGTTGCCGAGGCTCACCATGGAGTCCTGTGGGCCGAGAACGCGCCGCAGGGCGGCGCCATGTTCCGCATCAAGATCCCCATTGCCGGAGGTCCGCCATGAGCGAGATCGAAACGACTCCGACCGTCTACCTGGTCGACGACGACGCCTCGGTGCGCAACGCGCTGACGCGCGCATTGACCGCGGAAGGGTTCCACGTCGAGAGCTGGGCTTCGGCGGATGCATTCCTCGCCGAATACAATCCCGAGAAACCCGGATGCCTGGTCGCAGACGTGGCCATGCCCGGCACCGACGGACTGCAATTGCAGACGTTGCTGTCGGCCAGCGACCGTTCCCTGCCCATCGTCTTCATCACCGGCAATGCCAACGTGCGCATGAGCGTGCAGGCGATGCGCGCCGGCGCGGTGACGTTTCTGCCGAAGCCGGTGCGGCTCTCGGAACTCGCCGCCGCGGTCCGCGAAGCCCTGGATCGCGACAACTCGGTGCGCGAAAAACGCGCTACGCGCGCCGCGATCCAGTCGCGTCTCGCGGCCCTGACGGCGCGCGAGCGCCAGGTGTTCGACCTGGTGGTGGCGGGCAAGATGAACAAACAAATCGCGGCGCAGCTCGGTGCGGCGGAGAAGACCGTCAAGGTCCATCGCGGCCGCGTGATGTTCAAGATGCGTGTCAGGTCGGTGGCCGAGCTCGTGACCCTGGCCACCCAGGCGCGCGAGGCATCGCGACCCTTATAGGACGAATGTCCACTACTCATCGGGGCGTGTCCGTCGCCCAATGGCGCGGCATGGAGAATCGCCGTTCATTTGTCGCAGTGGTCGACGACGAAGAATCGGTGCGCAGGGCCCTCATCCGGCTGCTGCGCGCTGCCAACATGGATGCCGAGGCATTCGCGAGCGGCGAAGCCTTCCTGGGCTCGCTCGACAAGTTCCGTCCCGACTGCGTGGTGCTGGACCTGCAGATGCCCGGGCTCACGGGCCGGGACGTGCAGAAGCGGCTGATCGCCATGCAGATCAACCTGCCTGTCATCCTGATCACCGCCCACGACGACCTGGTGACCCAGCAGCAGTCGCTGTCCGACGGCGCCGCTAACTATCTGCGCAAGCCGCTGCGCGGCGACGTGCTGGTCCGGTCGATCAACGAATCCATCGCGCGGGCGACGCGGCTCGCGGGCGCGCCGGCGCCTCCCGCGGACCATCGGACCTAGGGCGGATTGGAAGCCAGGGCGCCCAACGTTAGCGTGGCGCAAAGATGGCCCGCACCATGTCGCGGGCGTGATGGAGTGACGCCATGAAGAAGATCCTCACCATGCTCGCCCTCGGCTGCGTGCTCGCGGCCTGCGAGTCCGGGCCCAAGCTGCGCGCCAACACCGCCCCGGGCGCCAACCTGCTGGTGTACAAGACCTATACCTTTCCCGAGAAACTCGGCACCGACCGTGGCGACGTCCAGACTCCGCTCACCGGATACTTCAAGGAAGCCGTGCGCCGCGAGATGGACGCGCGCGGTTACAAGTTCGTCGAGGGCGGCAGCGCCGACCTGTGGGTGAATTTCCACGTCGCGGCCCAGGAAAAGACCGACATCCGCAGCACGCCGGCGCCCTACTACGGCGGCGGCTACTACGGCTATCGTGGCGGCGTATACGGCGGCTGGTACGGCGGCAGCGAAGTCGAGACCGTGCACTACAAGGTCGGCACCTGCAATATCGACGTGGTGGACGTGGCGAAACGCAGCCTGGTCTGGGAAGGCGTCGCCGAAGGCAAGCTCACCGAGAAGGTGCTGAAGGATCCGCGCGCCGCGGTGAACGCGGTCGTGACCGAGCTGTACAAGCAGTTCCCGGTGCAGCCGCCTGCGCCGCCCGCCCCCGCCGCCGGCGGCTAGCTACTTCGGCGCGGCTCACGAACGCCGCGCATCGGGGCGCGACCATTCTGGTCACACGTCGGAGCGCGATCAGCCTCTCCGCGCGCCAAGGCGCGCGAGCATCGCCGGGAGATCCTCCGGGCTGATCCAGAAATGCTCGCAGACCCGTCCCCACAACTGCGCGGTGGGGACATTGCGGTCACCGCGTTCGCGCTGGACCCGGGAGAGCACGGAGAGCACCACTCGCTCCTCGCGCGTCAGCCCGTCGCGTACGTCGGGAATTCCGGGCTACTGCATGCCGTGGCATTCTAGCGGCATGAAAGCCATAGCTCTGGGTGACAGTCGGCGCCAGCGGAATTGGGGCCAGTGGATCTGGCGCATCGTCGCAATCGTGGCGACGCTGATTGCCATTGTGCTCACGCTGCGCGTCCTGCAGAGCGAACGCCAGCCGGAGCTGCGTCCCTGGCACACCTGGGCCCCGCAGGAACCCGACCCGGAGCAGATCGAAACGCTCGACTGGGCCGCCTGGCTCGCGCTCGAGGAAAAGGTGATCGCCTCGACTCGGGCGCACTTGCGCGAATCGCTGAAAAACCAGGACCGCGTGCCCGCGAATCGTTATTTCGACGCCAGTCCCCTGTTCGGAGCGCGGTTCGCCCACGACTGGAACCGCTCTTTTGAAATGCTGCCGTCCGGCCCGCCGGCTGGCGCGGTGGTTTTGCTCCATGGCCTGTCCGACTCGCCGTATTCGCTGCGGCACGTGGCGCAGAGTTACGTGAATCATGGCTACGCCGCCGTCGGGATCCGTCTGCCCGGTCACGGCACCGTGCCCGCGGGCCTGACGCGCGTGAAATGGCAGGACTGGCGCGCGGCCACGCGGCTCGCCATGCGCGAGGCACGGCGCCTGGCGGGACCCGGCAAACCGCTGCACATCGTCGGGTACTCGAACGGCGGCGCCCTCGCCATGCAGTACACGCTGGACGCCGCCCGGGACGGCGAGCTCGACGCGCCGGCGCGCGTGGTGCTGCTGTCACCGATGATCGGCCTCACGCGCTTCGCGCGCTACGCCGGCCTCGCGGGCTGGCCGGCGCTGCTGCCGAGGTTTTCGAAGACCGCGTGGCTGGACATCGTCCCCGAGTTCAACCCCTTCAAGTACAACTCGTTCCCGGTGAACGCCGCGGTCCAGTCCTACCAGCTGACGCAGGTCATCGGCGAACAGATCGACGACGCCGTCACCGACGGCAACATGGCGAAGCTGCCGCCCATCCTCGCGTTCCAGTCGGTGGTCGACTCCACCATCGACGGCGAGGCGCTGGTGAGCACGCTGTTCGCGCGCCTGCCGGAAAACGGCAGCGAGCTGGTGATGTTCGACGTCAATCGCTCGACGCCCTTCGACATCCTGATGTCGGACGAGGCGCTGACGCGTATCGGGCAGATGCTGCCGGCGGGCGCGCAGCGCTACCGCATCACCGTGATCGGCAATTCGGCGGGCGATGCACGCGCAGTGGAGAGCTCCCGCCCGCCCGGCGCCGCGGGCGCCGTGAGCCGCGTGCTCGAACTCGAATATCCGCGCAGTTTCTTCTCGTTGTCGCACGTGGCGATTCCGTTTCCGCAGGACGACTCGCTGTACGGCACCGAACCCGACGGCCAGGATTTCGGTGTGCACCTGGGCGTGCAGTCGCCGCGCGGCGAACGCGGCACGCTGCTTCGGGGTGCGGACACGCTGGTGCGAGCCTCGTGCAATCCGTTCTATTCCTACCTCGCGGCACGCGTGGAGGAAGGTCTCGGACCCTGATCGCACCGGCGCCGATGGGTGACCCGCGCGGGCTTCTGCCGTACATTGCGTCACCGCATTTCACGCCGGCACCCGCATGCAGCCCCACGAGACCGAGAACAGCGCACAGCAACTCATCGCTCGTTTCGGCCTCGAGCCGCACCCCGAGGGCGGCTGGTACCGCGAGGTGTTCCGGTCGGTCGAAGTGCTGCAAACCCGCCGCGGCCCGCGCGCCGCGCTGACCTCCATCTACTTTCTGCTGGAACGCAGCCAGGTGAGCCGGTGGCACGTGGTCGGCTCGGACGAGATATGGCATCACGCCGGCGGCGCGCCGCTCGAATTGCTCGTGTACGAGCCGCGCGCCGCGCGATTCCGGCGGCAGGTTCTGGGTCCGCCGCGCGATGGCCAGGAGCCGATCGGCATCGCAGCCGCCGGCGAATGGCAGGCGGCGCGCAGCCTCGGCGACTGGTCGCTGGCCAGCTGCGACGTGGCGCCCGGATTCGATTTCGAGGACTTTGCGTTCGTGTCCACGCTGCCGGAACATGCGGCGGCCTTCACCGGCGCGCTCGCGCCTTACAAGAACCTGCTGTGAACCCGATGATCCGACCCTGGCGCGCCGCCCTGGCGGCGCTGTGCATGACCTGCAGCCTGGCTTCCGCCGCCGACCGCGACTGGCCGGCATATGGAGGCGACGCGGCCAAGACGCGGCACTCGCCGCTGAAGCAGATCGATCGCGACAATGTCCACCGCCTCGCCGAGGCCTGGCGCTTCGACACCGGCGAGAAAGGCGACACGCAAACCCAGCCCATCGTGGTCGGCCGCGTGATGTACGGCTACACGCCCACACACCAGGCCATCGCGCTCGACGCGGTCAGCGGCAAACTACTCTGGCGCTTCGACTCGCGGCTTCCCGGCACGGGCGCCAACCGCGGGCTGATGTACTGGTCGGGCGGCGGCGGCGGGCGCGTATTCGCCGCGGTGGACAATTTCGTCTACGCGCTGGATGCGGCCACCGGCCGGCAGATCGGTTCATTCGGCAAGGGCGGACGCATCGACCTGCGAGAGAATCTCGGCCGCGACCCGGCCACGCAATCGGTGCAACTGACCACCCCCGGCGTGATCTGGCGCGATCTCATGATTCTCGGCGGCCGGGTCGGCGAAAGCCTGCCGGCCTCTCCCGGCTACGTGCGCGCCTATGATGTGCGCAGCGGCGCGCTGCGCTGGACCTTCCGCACCATTCCTTCGCCCGGCGAGCCGGGATACGACACCTGGCCGAAAGACGCCTGGCAGTACATCGGCGGCGCGAACAGCTGGCCGGGCATGACGCTCGACAGGAAACGCGGCGTGGTCTACATACCCACGGGTTCGGCGGCCGCGGATTTCTACGGCGCGAATCGCGCCGGCGACAATCTCTACGCCAACTGCCTGCTGGCGCTGGATGCGGCCACCGGCAAACTCCGCTGGCACTTCCAGTTCGTGAAACACGACATCCTCGATCGCGACCTGCCGACGGCGCCCACGCTGGCGACGCTGAAGATCGACGGCCGGAGAGTCGACGCGTTGATCCAGCCCACCAAGCAGGGATTCGTGTTCGTGCTGGACCGGGACACGGGCCGGCCGCTGTTTCCCATCGAGGAGCATCCCGCTCCGGCCACCGACGTGCCCGGTGAAACCAATGCGCCCACATACCTGCAGCCGGTGACGCCGGCGCCGTACGCGCGGCAGCGGCTGAGCGCCGATACGCTCACCACGCGCACACCCGAAGCAAACGCCTGGGCACGGGCCGAGTTCGCGAAGCTGCGCAACGACGGGCCATTCAAGCCGATTACCATTGGCATCGACACGACTATCTACCCCGGCTTCGACGGCGGCGCCGAATGGGGCGGACCTGCGTTCGATCCGGACACCGGCGTGTTGTACGTCAATGCCAACGAGATGTCGTGGGTGGGTTCGCTGGCGCCCAACGACATCGGGCGCAGCACCGGCAAGTCCGTCTACCTGCGCGAATGCGCGGCCTGTCACGGTGATTCACTGCAGGGCTCGCCGCCGCAGTTTCCCGCACTCCTTGGACTCGGGACGCGCATGACGCCGGGCGAGTTCACCGAGCGCGTGCGCAAAGGCGGCGGACGCATGCCGGCCTTTCCAACCCTGCAGGGCGAGGCGCTGCGGGCCATCTCAAAGTACGTGTTCGAAGGCGAAGACATTCCCGCCGGCGCTCCGGACCTGTCGCCCGCCAACCAGGCGTATCGCTTCACGGGATACCGGCGCTGGCTCGACCCGGACGGATATCCCGCCGTGGGCATGCCCTGGGGCACGCTGAATGCCATCGAACTATCTACCGGCCGCTACCTGTGGCGCATTCCCTTCGGAGAATTCCCCGAGCTGGCGGCGCGCGGGTTGATCACCGGCAGCGAAAACTACGGCGGCCCGCTCGTGACCGCGGGCGGACTGCTGTTCATCGGCGCGACCATCCACGACCGCACCTTCCGCGCCTTCGACAAGCACGACGGCAAACTGCTTTGGAAAGCGGCGCTGCCCTTCTCCGCCGACGCCACGCCGATCACGTACCAGATCGACGGACGGCAGTACGTGGCGATCTTCGCCAGCGGCGGCAAGGAGCGCGGTGGATCGGGCGGCGGCGTCTACCTGGCCTACGCGCTGCCGGAAGCCGCGGATCTCAGGCCCGCGGCACGAAATTGAGCGACACCGAGTTCATGCAGTAGCGCAGCCCGGTGGGATCCGGCCCGTCGTCGAACACGTGGCCGAGATGCGCATCGCAGCGGCGGCAGGAGACGGCGGTGCGTTCCATCATCAGGCTGTGATCCGCGAACTCGTTGACGTTGGAGCTCGAAATCGGCTTCCAGAAGCTCGGCCAGCCCGTGCCGGATTCGAACTTGGTGCGCGAGTCGAACAGGGCCGTGTCGCAGCAGATGCAGCGATACAGGCCGTCGGCGTGATTGTCGTTGTACTTGCCGGAGTACGGCCGCTCGGTGCCGTCCTTGCGCGTGACGTGGAAGGAATCCGCGGACAGCAGCTTCCGCCACTCCTCGTCGCTGCGCACGATGCGCGGCACCTTGACCTTGCCCTGGCTCACGCCGGCGGCGGAGAAATTCTCGATGGTGACTTCCGCGGGCTGGGCCGCGGCAGGCTTTTCCGCCGCGCGTGCGCAGGCCGCGACCGCCAGCGCCACGGGCGAGGCCAGCAGGCCCGAGAGAAAGGAGCGGCGCGAGGACTTCGAATCGTTCATGGCTGACTAACCGAAAGTGAATGAATATGCCTCGACGCGCGGATCGAGGAACTCGATGGTGAACTCGTGTTCCTGCACGCCGCCCTTCTGGCGGATCAGCTGGTAGAGTCGCTGCTCGCGCACCGTACCCTGGCCGTCCGCGTCGATGTCCATGCCGTGGTCGGCGCCCGGAGCCTTGCCGTCCAGCAGCACGTGGAAGCGCACCGGCTTGCCGTCGGCGCCCGGACCCAGCACCAGGTGCAGGTCGCGTGCCTTGAAGCGAAACACGATTTTCCCCGGCGCGGCGTCGAGCACGGCGCGTTCGTCGGCCACCTTCCAGCGGCCGCCGAGCGCCCATTGGTTGAGAGAAAGCGACGCGGGCTGCTGGTAGTTCTTCACCGCGTTGCGCGCGAACGAGCCCGGCGAGCTGAAGTTCTCGGCGCGCTCGAAACCGAGATAGGTCTCGGGCGAGGCGACGTTGGCCAGGTCGGCAGCCGCGGAAACACCCTGCCCCGCCGCCTCATCGAGCGGATCGGGCAGGTTCTTCGCGCCGGCCTCGGCGAGCAGCTGGCGGATGGTGCGCTCGGAGCGCGCGTACTTGCCTTCGCCGAAATGATGGCCGCGGATCCGGCCCTGCGCGTCGACGAAGTAGTGAGCCGGCCAGAAGCGGTTGTTGAACGCCTTCCAGATGGCCATGTCGCTGTCGAGGGCCACCGGATACCGGATGCCGAATTTCGTCACCGCCTGCTGCACGTTCTTCGTGTCCTTCTCGAACGCGAACTCGGGCGAATGCACGCCGATGATCACCAAGCCCGAATCCTTGTAATGGTCGTACCAGGCATTGATGTATGGCAGCGCGCGCAGGCAGTTGATGCAGGAGTAGGTCCAGAAGTCGAGCACCACTACCTTGCCGCGCAGGTTCGCGCGCGTCAGCGGTTTCGAATTCAGCCAGCCGGTCGCTCCGTCGAGCTCGGGCATGTCGCCTTCGATCTTCGGGACGGCAGGACCCGACTTCGGGGACATCATCGCGCCGCCGGGCGCCGCAGCGGCTTCGGGTTTGGCG
>Ga0315910_10005757_pt1 | contig 10121 bp, 7 predicted proteins | sample EdamamesoilMG_FD_204470 | JGI IMG/M metagenome (GOLD analysis project Ga0315910, IMG submission 204470) | Garden soil microbial communities collected in Santa Monica, California, United States - Edamame soil | ecosystem: Environmental > Terrestrial > Soil > Garden | place: USA: California... | reverse complement strand
GATCTCCGCCACCACCCGGTCGGCCGCGGCATGGTCGCCGCCGACGCCGTTGACCGCGCCGCCGGGGTCGTTGACCACGACCTTGGCGCCGCGGCGCGCCAGCTCCAGTGCATGACTGCGGCCCAGCCCGCCACCGGCGCCGGTGACGATGGCCACGCGTTCATCGAATCGGATGCTGCTCATCGCTTGCGGCCTCGTGAAAAGTGCGCCGCACTATAGCTGCGGCGCGGGCGCGCTACAGTGTGCCGACTGCCCGCCTTCAGGAGCCCACCCATGTCCGCCGTGCTCGACGCCAGCCCTGCCACCCAGGCCATCCGCGACGCGGTGACGCAACTGCGCCAGCCGGCGGTGGACCTGTTGTGCGCTCTGGTAGCCGAGCCTTCGCTGCTGGGCGACGAGGCCTCGGCGCAGCTGCTGATGGCACAGCAGTTCCGGCAGCTCGGCCTGCGCGTCGACGAGTTCGAGATCGACGAAGACAAGATCCGCGAGCACCCGGGCTATTCGCCGTCGATCGTCCCCTATGCCGGGCGCCGCAACATCGTCGGCGTGCACCAGCCGAAAGGGCCGGTGCGCGGCCAGTCGCTGATCCTCAACGGCCACATCGACGTGGTGCCGGTGGGCGCGCAGAGGCTGTGGACACGCCCGCCTTTCGAGCCGTGGATCGATGGTGACAAGCTCTACGGCCGGGGCAGCGGCGACATGAAGGCGGGCATCGTCGCCTACTGCATGGCCTTCGAGGCGCTGCACAACCTGGGCTACGAGCCGGCTGCGCCGGTGTATCTGCAGTCGGTCATCGAAGAAGAATGCACCGGCAACGGTGCGCTGGCCTGCCTGGTGCACGGCTACAAGGGCGATGCGGCGCTGATCCCCGAACCGATCCCGGGCATCATGACCAGCCAGATGGGTGTGATGTGGGTCGGCATCGAGGTGCTGGGCCTGCCGGTGCATGCCGCGGTGGCGCAGACCGGCGTGGCGGCGATTGAGTTCGCGCAGTACCTGTGCGCCAAGCTCAAGGAGATCGAGGCGCAGTGGAACGAGCCGGCGAATCGCCACGCGCACTACGCGCTGCACGATCATCCGATCAACTTCAACATCGGCAAACTGTCGGGCGGCGAATGGACGTCGTCGGTGGCCACGCAATGCCGCGCCGACGTGCGCATCGGCTTCTACCCGGGCATGAGACCGGCTGAAGCGCGCGCGCTGGTCGAGGCGGTCATCAAGGCGGCCTACGAGGCGCACCCCAAGAAGGCCAGCGTGCGCTACGAGCTCATCTACGCAGGCTTCCAGGCCGAGGGCATGCTGGTCGACATGAACCAGCCGATGATCGACACGTTGAAAGCCTGCCACCGCGAGGTCGCCGGCGGCCCGATGGAGCTGATCGCCAGCACCGCGACCACCGACGCGCGCTTCTTCCAGCTCTACGGCGGCATCCCCGCCACCTGCTATGGGCCGCAGTCCGGCAACACGCACGGCATCGACGAATGGGTGTCGATCGCCAGCATGATGGAGGTCAGCGCCGTGCTGGCGCTCTTCATCGCTCGCTGGTGCCGGGTGAACGAGCGCTAGAGCGGCTACGCAACGGGGTCGAGTTTCAGTGCCGGCATCAGAAAGTCCACCTTGTCGATATCGCGCCGCATCGATTCGCCATGACGCGCCGACAAGGCCCGAAGCAGCTCGGCATCGACACGGCCCACGAGTCGTGGCAGATCTGCATAACGCAGCCCCTGTCCCGCCAGCCAGTCGATGCAGGTGTTGCGCAGGGTGTTCCAGGTGATTGCCGCCGCCTCCTCGAGACCGGCATCCAGGGCCGCGCTGATGATCATCGCAGCAACATCCGATTCACCCAGGGCCTGGCCGGCGGCATCGTGCAAGACCACTTCGGCGCCCGGCTGCTCCTCAAGCAGCAGGTCCGGCAACCAGGCAGGCATCGGTAGTTGGCGGGTCCACTGACCGCTCACCCGCAGACATCGGGCTTCGCGGTCGACGTCCGACGGCCGGATGCCCAGCACCTCGCGCACGGTGAGCCCCATCAGGCCGGCCGCGCACATGAAACGGGTGGGCCCGCTGGCTGCTGACAGCAGCGCGGCTGCATCGGGCTGACCCAATATCTGGACCGGAGCGGGCAATGCGGCGGCGCCCGCGGGTGCGTAGGGTCCGGTCAGCAGGGGCGCGGCATCGGTGGCCCGGTGGCCCAGTTGTGCGTGGGCCGGATCCCAGCCCGGCGTCAGGACCAGCGTCGCGGTCCCTGCCGACGGAGTGACAACGGGCGAACGGTTGAAAACCTCGACGGTCCCCACCACGACCAGGGCCAGCACGGTGGCAGCGGCCAGGACAACGGCCGCATCCCGCCAATGGTCCGGCCGAAACGGGGCTGACGGCACGGTCGCCACCTCGACGACGCTCACCATGGCAACACGCCGTTGCTCATCGGCTTCGAGTCGGGCGACCCGTTCGAGCAACTCACGACGCAGCTTGTCGACCTGCGCGAGATCGTCCTCGAGAACCTTTGCCTCCGCAAAATGCGTCGCCGTCTTGGCTGCAGCGGGCCGGGCTGCACCCAGCTGGGCGCGCAGGCGATCGACCTGCGCTTGCGCGCTGGCATGTTCCTCGCGCGCCGATTGAAGTGCCGCCTGCTGGCTGATGACGCGCTGTTTGGCGATCTGGCCCTCCAGCTCGACCAGACGCGCCTGTATCGCTCGGGCGCGCGGATCCATGGCGGTGAATGCCGGCGTGTAGCCGCGCTCCAGTTCCTTCAGTTCCTCGCGCGCCTGGTGCGCTCGCGTCTCGAGCGCTGTCAACGCCGGATCGGCGCGCACCTGGGTGCTGCTCCTGCCCTGTTCGACCGCCTGGGTCACTGCGCTCAATCGCGCGGCGGCGGCGGCCTCTTTTTCCACGGCCACATCGAGGGCCGAGTTCAAACCCTTCGAGCGTGCTACGGCCTCGTTGTCGTCGCGTTCCGCCAGCACGCCCACGCGCTGGCGGAACGCCTCCAACTTGCTCCTGCGCTCTGCCGCCGTGCGTTCAAGGCGCGCCAGCTCCTGTCGCGCCACGGAGAGCTGCGTCTCGGATTCGCTCAGCTGGCGCGAGGCCATGTCCTGCTGGAGGACTTGCGGAAGCGCATTGAGCATGTCCGCGAGCAGTCGCGGATCCGGTCCGACCGCCCGCAACTCGACGACTTCCGACCCCTGGACCGGCACAAGCTGCAGCATGGAACGCAGTTGTCCTGCCGGATCAGCGCCCAATGCGGAGCTCGGCAGCCCCCCCTGGAAAAGAGCGTCCGCCAACTTGGCCAGCATGGGCCGGCTGTTGAACAGCTGCAGTTTGGTGGCGTAGGCACTCGATGCCGAAAGCCCGGCTCTGCCCACCTCCGGCAGGCTCAGCTGAAGGCGAGTGCTGGTCTGGTACTCGGACTGGCGACTGAAGTTCCAGGCCTGGCCGGCGAGCAGAGCTGCGGCAAGCGTGAGGCCGAAGACGAGCAGCCGCCGACGATTGCCCTGACGCGCCCGCCGCGCGGCATCTTCCGCGTCGGGCCCGCTTTCCCTGTCCCAGCGGTGGGGGATGCTCTGTTTGGTGATCATCTCCTGGTGTCCCCGCGCGGCAATGACGCGAAACTACATCCCCGCGTAGTTGGGCCCGCCGCCGCCCTCGGGGGTGACCCAGACGATGTTCTGCGTCGGGTCCTTGATGTCGCAGGTCTTGCAGTGCACGCAGTTCTGCGCGTTGATCTGCAGCCGGTCGGAGTTGTCCTCGTTCTTCACGAACTCGTAGACGCCGGCCGGGCAGTAACGCGCCTCGGGTCCGGCGTAGCGCGCCAGGTTGATGGCCACCGGCACGCCCGCGTCCTTCAGCGTCAGGTGCGCGGGCTGCTGTTCCTCGTGGTTGGTGTTGCTGATGAACACGCTGCTGAGCTTGTCGAAGGTGAGCTTGCCATCGGGCTTGGGGTAGCTGATCGGCGTGCATTCGGACGCCGGCTTCAGGTACAGGTGGTCGGCCTTGTCGCGGTGGATGGTCCACGGCGGACTCTTGACGCCCAGCTTGGGCAGCAGCCACTGTTCGATGCCGGTCATCAGGCTGCCGATGACGAAGCCCTTCTTGAACCATTGCTTGAAGTTGCGCGAGCCTTCCAGTTCCTCGCGCAGCCAGCTGCGCTGGAAGCTGTCCGGGAAGTCAGCCAGCTCGTCGTGGCTGCGGCCCGACTGCAGCGCCGCGAACGCGGCCTCGGCGCACAGCATGCCGGTTTTCATCGCCGCGTGGCTGCCCTTGATGCGGCTGGCGTTCAGGAAGCCGGCATCGCAGCCGATCAGCGCGCCGCCGGGGAACACGATCTTCGGCAGGCTGAGGATGCCGCCGGCGGTGATGGCGCGCGCGCCGTAGCCGATGCGCTTGCCGCCTTCGATGTGCGCGCGGATGCTGGGGTGCGTCTTCCAGCGCTGCATCTCCTCGAAGGGGCTGAGCCAGGGGTTCTTGTAGTCCAGCCCGACCACAAAACCGAGCGTGACCTTGTTGCCTTCCAGGTGGTACAGGAAGCCGCCGCCATAGGTGTCGTTGTCCATCGGCCAGCCGGCGGTGTGCACCACGCGGCCGGGTCTGGCCTTGGCGGGATCGATCTCCCACAGTTCCTTCACGCCGATGGCGTAGCTCTGCGGGTCGCGCCCGGCGTCGAGCTTGTACTTGGCGATCAGCTGCTTGCCCAGGTGGCCGCGCGAGCCTTCGGCGAACAGCGTGTACTTGCCCAGCAGCTCCATGCCGATCTGGAACGATTCCATCGGCTCGCCGTCCTTGCCGATGCCGAGATTGCCGGTGGCTACGCCGCGCACCGCGCCACGTTCGTCGTACAGCACCTCGGCGGCGCTGAAGCCGGGGAAGATCTCCACGCCCAGCGCTTCGGCCTGTTCGCCCAGCCACTTGGTCACCGCCCCCAGGCTGATGACGTAGTTGCCCTCGTTGTGCATGCACAAGGGCACGAAGAAGTCGGGCGTGCGCGTGGCGCTGGTCTCGCGCAGTATCAGTACGTCGTCGCCGCTGACCGGCTGGTTCAGCGGCGCGCCGCGTTCCTTCCAGTCAGGGAACAGTTCGGCCATCGAGCGCGGGTCCATGACCGCGCCGCTGAGGATGTGTGCGCCCGGCTCGGAGCCCTTTTCCAGCACGACCACCGAGATCTCGCTGTGCTTCTCCGCGGCCAGCTGCTTCAGCCGGATCGCCGCCGACAGCCCCGCCGGGCCCGCACCGACCACGACCACGTCGTACTCCATCGATTCGCGCGGACCGTAGGTTTCCAGGATCTGTTGCGGGCTCATCGTTGTTCTCCAAGCATGGGGTGGGGCCGATTCTAGACATCGCTTTGCAGGCTCAAACCGTGGCCGCGCGCAGGCCGCGTGCTATCGTGAATGCGCGTTCTGCGAGGAGGAAGCATGAGCTACAACATCGACCTGTCGGGCCGCGTGGCGCTGGTCACCGGCGCGTCCAGCGGACTGGGCGCGCAGTTCGCGCGCACGCTGTCCAAGGCCGGTGCGGGCGTGGTGCTGGCGGCGCGGCGCATCGAGCGCCTGAAGACGCTGCGCGCAGAGCTCGAGGCCGAAGGCGGCGATGCGCATGTGGTCGCGCTCGACGTCACCGACACCGACAGCATCAGTGCCGCGGTCGCCCATGCCGAGACCGAGATGGGCACGATCGACATCCTGGTCAACAACTCGGGCGTGAGCACGACGCAGAAGCTGATCGACGTCAACCCCGAGGACTATGACTACGTGATGGACACCAACACGCGCGGCGCCTTCTTCGTCGCTCAGGAGGTGGGCAAGCGCATGATCGCGCGTTCGCGCGGCGCGGCGCCGGGCACCTTCATCGGCGGGCGCATCGTCAACATCGCCTCGATGGCGGGGCTGCGCGTGCTCGGCCAGATCGGCGTGTATGCGATGAGCAAGTCCGCGGTCATCCACATGACGCGCGCCATGGCGCTGGAATGGGGTCGCTACGACATCAACGTCAACGCACTGTGCCCCGGCTACATCGACACCGAGATCAACCACCACCACTGGCAGACCGAAGCCGGCCAGAAGCTGCTGCAGATGCTGCCGCGCAAGCGCGTCGGCCTGCCGCAGGACCTGGACTCGGCACTGATGATGCTGTGCGCCAACGAGAGCCGCTTCATCAACGGCGCGGTCATTTCCGCGGACGACGGCTACGGCGTCTGAGCCATGCGTGCACTGACCCCGCTGGAAGCGCGCGTGCTCGGCGTGTTGGTCGAAAAGCAATCGACCGTGCCCGACACCTATCCGCTGTCGCTGAACGCGCTGGTCGCCGGCTGCAACCAGAAGACCGCACGCGACCCGGTGATCAACGCCACCGATGCCGAGGTGCTGACCGCCATCGACGGGCTGAAGGGCCTGAGCCTGGTGTTCGAGGGCAGCGGCAGCCGTGTGGTGCGCTTCGAGCACAACATGGCACGCGTCTTCGGTCTGCCCGCCGCGTCGGTGGCGCTGCTGACGATGCTGATGCTGCGCGGCGCGCAGACCGCAGCCGAGCTGCGGCTGCACTGTGAGCGGCTGCACCGCTTTGCCGACATCTCCTCGGTCGAAGGCTTTCTCGACGAGCTGGCGGCCAAGGAGCCGGCTCGCGTGCTCAAGCTGCCGCGTGCACCGGGCGCGCGCGAGGCGCGCTGGGCGCAGCTGCTGTGCGGCGAGGTGACGGTCGACACGGTGGCGGCATCGGCCGGCGACAGCGGCGTGTCGGCCGGCGAGATTGCCGCGCTCAAGGCCGAACAGGCGCGGCTGGCCGACGAGCTGACGCAGTTGCGCGCGATCGTGCAGCGCATCGGTGCCGAACTCGGCATCGACGCCTCTTGAGCCGGCGCGAGGCAAGGCCATGCGCTTCGACATCCCGGAGCAGAAGAAGCTGGTCCACGAGATGCACATGCCCATCCGCTGGGGCGACATGGACGCGATGGGCCACGTCAACAACACGCTGTACTTCCGCTACATGGAAGTCATCCGCATCGAATGGCTGCACAGCGTGGGCGGCCCGCCGGACATGAACGGCGAAGGCTTCGTCATCGTCAATGCCTTCTGCAACTTCATCCGCCAGCTGTCCTATCCGGGCGAGGTGCTGGCCAGGATGTACGCTGCCAACGCCGGGCGCAGCAGCTTCGACACCTTCGTCACGCTGGAACGCAGCGACGAGCCCGGCGTGCTCTACGCCGCCGGCGGTGCCACGACGGTGTGGCTGAACATCCCGCAGGGCAAGACCGTGCCGCTGCCGGACTGGCTGCGCAAGCTCATCGCATGAGTGTCAGCGCCGGCTTCGGGCCGCGTCGCGTTTGGCGCCTGGCCGGCGATCTGGCGCTATAAGCGGGTTTCTGCCATTCCCGGAGTCGCAATGGACGCCGATGCGCCGAGCGAGCTGCTGTCTCGCCGCCACCAGATGTTTCCGCTGCTGGGCGATGCCGACATCGCGCGCATGCAGCGTTTTGCCACGCGGCAGGCGGCCGAGCCCGGCACGCGACTGTTCAGCGCCGGCGAGGCCGCGCCCGGCATGTTCGTGGTGCTGGCGGGCCAGGTCGAAGTCAGCCAGCGCGATGGGCTGGGTACGGTCACGCCGGTGCTGCGCAGCGGCCGCGGCCACTTCATCGGCGAGGTGGGCGCGCTGTCGGGCATGGCCTCGCTGGTCGATGCGGTGGTGCTGGAACGGGCCGAGCTGCTGCTGCTGGCGCCCGGCGCGCTGCGCGCCCTGATCATCGCCGAGGCCGACCTGGGCGAACGCCTGGTGCGCGCGTTGATCCTGCGCCGCGTGGCGCTGATCGAGGCCGGCGCCAGCGGCCCGGTGCTGATCGGCCGGCCCGGCTCGGCCGACCTGCTGCGGCTGCAGAACTTCCTGCGCCGCAACGGCGAGCCGCATCACGTGGTCGATGCCGGCGCCGACACCTGCGCAGCGGCCTTGATGGAGCAGTACGGCGCGGCGGCCGGCGAGCCGCTGGTGGTGTGCCCCGACGGCACGGTGCTGCGCAACCCGGGCGAGGCCGAGCTGGCGCGTTGCCTGGGCATGGTCGACACGCGGGTGCACGACGAGCTGTTCGATGTCGCCGTGGTCGGTGCCGGTCCGGCGGGGCTGTCCACCGCGGTGTATGCCGCCTCCGAAGGGCTGCGCGTGGTGGTGCTCGATTGCCGCGCCTACGGCGGCCAGGCGGGGGCGAGCGCGCGCATCGAAAACTACCTGGGTTTTCCCACCGGCATCTCCGGCCAGGCGCTGGCGGGGCGTGCCTACGTGCAGGCGCAGAAGTTCGGCGCTCACATGCTGATCCCGGCGGAGGTGCGTGCCCTCGACTGCACGCGCGACGCTGCGCAGCACGAACTGGCGCTGCAGCTGGCCGACGGCCGCCGGCTGCGCGCGCGCTGCGTGGTCATCGCCAGCGGCGCGCGCTATCGCCGCCCGCGCGTGCCGCGGCTGCAGGACTTCGAAGGCCGCGGCATCTGGTATTGGGCCTCGGCGCTGGAGGCCACGCTTTGCCAGCGCGAGGAGGTGGTGCTGGTCGGCGGCGGCAACTCGGCTGGGCAGGCGGCGGTGTTCCTGTCCGGCCATGCCTCGACCGTGCATCTGCTGGTGCGCGGCCCCGGCTTGGCTGCCACCATGTCGCGCTACCTGATCGACCGCATCGAGGCCGCCGACAACATCGTGCTGCGGCCCCACACCGAGGTCAGTGCCCTGCATGGCGAGCCGCACAGCGGGCTCGAAGCCGTCACCTGGCGCGACCAGCGCGCCGGCACCGAGGAGCAGCGCGCGCTGCGCAACCTGTTCCTCTTCGTCGGTGCCGAGCCCGAGACCGGGTGGCTGGCCGGCTGCGACATCGCGGCCGATGCGCATGGCTTCGTGCTCACCGGCGACGCGGTCGCCAAGCCGGCGCCGCTGGAAACCAGCATCCCCGGTGTCTTCGCCGTCGGCGACGTGCGCTCGGGCTCGGTCAAGCGGGTCGGCGGCGCGATCGGCGAAGGGGCGGCGGCGGTGGCGCAGATCCATCAGTTCCTGGCCGCACAATGAACCGATCCACTGGAGTATTTTCCCGATGACCCTCGACCTGGCTTTCCAATCCGCCAGCGAACTGTTGCGCCGCCTGCGCCGGCGTGAACTGAGTTCGGTGGAACTGCTGCAGCACTACCTGCAGCGCATCGAGCGGCTGAACCCCGCGCTGAACGCGGTGGTCGTGCTCGATGCCGAGCGTGCGCTGCAGCGCGCCAAGGCAGCCGATGCCGCACTCGACCGCGGCGAAATCTGGGGGCCGCTGCACGGCCTGCCGATGACGGTGAAGGAGTCCTTCGACGTGCCCGGCCTGCCCACCACCTGGGGCTTCGAGACGATGCGCGACAACATCGCCACGCGGACAGCGACCAGCGTGCAGCGCCTGCTCGACGCCGGTGCGCTGATCTTCGGCAAGACCAACGTGCCGGTGGCGATGGCGGATTGGCAGACCTTCAACCCGGTGTACGGCACGACGAACAATCCGTGGGACACGACACGCACGCCGGGTGGGTCTTCCGGTGGCTCGGCTGCGGCGCTGGCCGCGGGCTTGACGGCGCTGGAACTGGGCAGCGACATCGGCGCGTCGATCCGCAACCCGGCGCACTATTGCGGCGTGTGGGGCCACAAACCCACCTGGGGCGTGGTGCCGCAGCAGGGGCAGCAACTGCCCGGCATGGAATGCGTGGAGACCATCGACATCGGCGTCGCCGGCCCGTTGGCGCGCAGCGCGCAGGATCTGACGCTGGCGATGGACGTGTTGAGCATGCCGTTGCGCAGCTTCGGAGCGCTGGGCTGGCAGCCGGCGGCGTGGCGCGATGCCGGCGTGCCGGCACCGCGCCTGCGCGTGGCGGTGATGGCCGACGATGCGCTGGCCGAGGTCGATGCCAGCGTGCGCGAGGCCATCGCTTCGCTGGTGCGCTTCCTGCGCGAGAGCGGCGTGGCGGTCGACGAGCAGGCGCGGCCGGTGGACAGCGTCGAAGCTTGGAGCACCTACGTCCCCCTGGTGCGCGCGGCGCTGATCGGCCCCATCAGCGATGAAGAGCACCAGCAGGCCGTCGGCGAGGCCGCCCAGTGGCCCGCAGGCAGCCTGGACTTCGCGGCGCTGCACTGGC
>Ga0315910_10005756_pt1 | contig 10121 bp, 8 predicted proteins | sample EdamamesoilMG_FD_204470 | JGI IMG/M metagenome (GOLD analysis project Ga0315910, IMG submission 204470) | Garden soil microbial communities collected in Santa Monica, California, United States - Edamame soil | ecosystem: Environmental > Terrestrial > Soil > Garden | place: USA: California... | reverse complement strand
CCTGGACGCCGGAGTCGATCGGCGACTATTGCAGCGGCACGAATCACGTGCTGCCGACTTACGGCTACGCGGGCCGTTATTCGAGCCTCGGGCTCACCGACTTCCTGCGCTCGATGACCGTGCAGGAGCTGAGCCCCCAGGGCCTCCAGGCGCTCGGGCCCGTCGCCGAAACGCTGGCGGCCACCGAAGGCCTCGAAGCGCACGCGCGGGCCGTCAGCCTGCGCCTCACCGAGCTCGACCGGAAGGCGCGGCCATGACCAGCGTGCTCGATCTCGCCCGCGCCGACCTGCGAGCGCTGCGGCCCTATCAGCCGGGCGCCTGGGAGCCCGGCATGACCCGCCTCAACGCCAATGAGTCGCCCTGGCGCCTCCCCAGCGACCCGACCGAGCGCGGCCTCAACGTCTACCCGCCGCCGCGTCCCGCGGAGCTCCGCGAGGCCCTGGCACGCTATTACCGCCAGCCGGCCGAGCGCCTGCTCGTGACGCGCGGGTCGAGTGAAGCCATCGACGTCGTCATCCGCGGCTTCTGCCAGGCCGGGCGGGACAGCATTCTCGTCACGCCGCCGAGCTTCGACATGTATCGCGTCTACGCGACGATCCAGGCGGCCGCGATCCGCACGGCGCCGCTCCGGGCGAACGAGGCCTTCGCGTTCGATCCCGGGAAGGTGCTGGCCGCGGTCGACGAAACGACCCGCATCGTCTTCGTCTGCTCGCCGAACAATCCGACCGGCACGATCGCCCCGAAGCAGGCGCTCGCCGAGCTCGCCGCCGCCCTCGCCGGCCGCGCGCTGCTCGTCGTCGACGCGGCCTACCAGGAATACGCCGAGGACCAGGGGCTCGACGCGCTGCTCGAGCAGTACGATCACGTCGTCGTGCTGCGCACGCTGTCGAAGTTCGTCGCCCTCGCCGGCGCGCGCTGCGGCGTCCTGATCGCGAATCCTGCCGTGATCGGCTTCCTCGAGAACGTGTTGCCGCCCTATACCTTCCCGACCACCTCGATCGAAGTCGTGCTCGCGGCGCTGCGCGAGGACTCGCTCGCCGTCGCCCGCGAACGGATCGCGATCATCCGCAGCGAACGGCAGCGGCTCAGCGAAGCGCTGCGCAGGCTGCCGGGCGTCCTCGAGGTCTATCCGAGCCAGGCCAATTTCGTCCTGGCCCGCTTCGAGGACCGCGACAGCTTCGTCGAGGCCGCCCGGCGCGCGGGCGTGCTGGTGCGGACCTTCGGCGGCGACCCGGCCCTTAAGGACTGCGTGCGGATCACGATCGGACGCCCGGAGGACAATACGAAGCTGCTCGCGGGCGTGACCGGAGGGCGCGCCAGATGAGCCAGCGGATGCTTTTCGTCGTGCAACAGGGCGGCCTGCTCGAGCCCGCGGCAAAAGGCAAGAAGCCAGGTCTCGCCGGCATGCGACTGCGCCGGGATTGTCTTGCGGCCCTGCGCCGCTTCGCGGAGGCGGGATACGGGCTCGTCCTGCTCGTCGATCCGAAGTCCGGGGAGAGCGCTGAGACCGAAGGATTCCTCACGGCCCTGCTGGACTCCCAGGGCCTGCCGCTCATCGACGTCAGGCGCTGCCGGCACCGCAAATCCGCTCGCTGCGACTGCGCGCTGCCGGGCATCGGGCTCGTCGCCAGCTACATCGCGGACGCGAAACTCGATCGCGGCGCGTCGCGCCTCGTGGGCTCGGGCAAGCCGGCCGAGGCCCTCGCGCGGGCGATGGGCATCCGGATGGAAACGATCGGCAAGGCCCGCGGCTGGACCGGGCTCGCGCATGAGGTCCTCGACCGTCCGCGGCGCGCCGTGGTCAGGCGCAAGACGCGCGAGACCGAGATCGAGGTCGCCGTCGACCTCGACCGCAGCGCCACGGCCCGGATCGCGACCGGCATCGGCTTCTTCGACCACATGCTCGAGCAGCTCTCCAAGCACGGCGGTTTCGAGCTCAGGGTCGACTGTCGCGGCGACCTCGAGGTCGACGAGCACCACACCGTCGAGGACGTCGCGATCGCGATCGGCCAGGCGCTCCGCGAGGCGCTCGGGGACAAGCGCGGCATCGGCCGCTACGGATTCGTGTTGCCCATGGACGAGGCCCAGGCCAGGGTCGCGATCGACCTGAGCGGCCGCGGCTATGCCGTGTTCGAGGGCAATATTCCGCGCGCCGAGGTCGGCGGGCTGCCGACCGAGCTCGTCGTTCACTTCTTCCGCTCGCTCGGCGATTCCCTGGGCGCCGCGATCCAGATCGAGGTGCAGGGAGAGAACGCCCACCACATGGTCGAAGCCTGCTTCAAGGGGGTCGCCCGCGCCCTGCGTCAGGCCCTGGCCCGCGCCGGCAGCGATCTGCCCACGACCAAGGGCATGCTGTGAGCGCGGGACCCGCGATGATCGGTTGCTGCGGCGCCAACCTCGCCTCGCTGAAGATTGCCTTCGCACGCGTGGGCTGCGACATCGAGGTCAGCGACGACCCGGACCGGCTCCGGCGCGCGAGCCACGTCGTGCTGCCCGGCGTCGGCGCCGCCCGCGCCGCCATGAGCCGGCTCGCGGAGCACGGCCTCGTGGACACGATCACCGCGCTCGAGGCGCCCGTGCTCGGCATCTGCCTCGGCATGCAGCTCCTGTTCCGGCACAGCAGCGAGGAAGACACGCCCTGCCTCGGCGTCATCGAGGCCGACGTCGAGCGCTTTGCCGACTCGCCGGACCTGCCCATTCCGCAGATGGGCTGGAACCAGATCCGTTTCGAACGGGAGTCGGCCCTGACACGCGGTGTCGACCAGGGCAGCTACGCCTACTTCGTGCACAGCTACGCCGCGCCCGTCGGCGGCTTTACGCGCGCAGTCAGCGAATACGGCCGCCCGTTCTCGGCGATCGTCGAGCAGGGCAACTTCTTCGGCACGCAGTTCCACCCCGAGCGCTCCTCGGAGGTCGGCTCGCGCATCCTGCAGAACTTCCTCGCGATCTGATCATGGAGCTCATTCCCGCTATCGACATCCGCGGCGGCCGCTGCGTGCGCCTGCTGCGCGGCGAGTTCGAGCGGGAGACGCGCTACGAGGTCGATCCCCGGGAGCTCGCTCGCGAGTATCGCGCGGCGGGCGCGCGCTGGCTGCATATCGTCGATCTCGACGGTGCGCGCGACGGCGAGCGCGGCAATGCCGACCTGATCCGGGACATCGCCGCGGCGGCGGATCTTTCGATCCAGCTCGGCGGGGGCATCCGCAGCGAAGCAAGCCTCGTCGCGGCGCTCGACTGCGCCGACCGGGCCGTCATCGGCAGCCTGGCCGTCACGGCACCGGACACCGTCGCCGGCTGGCTGGAGCGCTTTGGGCCGGAACGCATTGCGCTCGGCCTCGACGTCCGGCTCGATCGCGCCGGCACGGCCCGCGTGACGACGCACGGCTGGACCGTGGACAACGACCTCAGTCTCGACGACGCCATCGCAGGCTTCACGGCCGCGGGCTTGCGCCATGTCCTGTGCACCGATGTTGCCCGCGACGGCGCGCTGGCCGGACCCAATCTCGCGCTGTACCGCTCGGTGCAGGCCGCATGGCCGACAATCGCCCTGCAGGCCTCGGGCGGTATCCGGATTGCGGCCGACCTCGAGGCGCTCGCGGCGACCGGGGTTGCCGCGGCGATATCCGGCAAGGCCCTGCTCGAGAAGCGCATCCGTTTCGAGGAGATCCGGCCATTCTTGCCAAACGCATAATTCCCTGCCTCGACGTGCGCGACGGCGTCGTCGTGAAAGGCGTGCAATTCCGCAATCACCGGATCATGGGCGATATTCTCGAGCTCGCCCGGCGCTACCGCGACGAAGGCGCGGACGAGCTCGTCTTCTACGACATTACGGCAAGCCCGGACGGTCGCACGGTGGACCGCAGCTGGGTCAATCGCGTGGCCCAGGTGCTCGACATCCCGTTCTGTGTCGCCGGCGGCATCCGCACGGTCGCCGACGCCGAGGCGATACTGAATCGCGGCGCCGAGAAGATCTCCGTCAATACGCCGGCCCTCGAGAATCCCGCGCTGATCGACGATCTTGCCCGGCGCTTCGGCTCCCAGTGCGTGGTCATCGGCATCGACACACTCGAGCGCGACGGCGGTTACCACGTGTACCGCAATACGGGAGACCCGAGCCGGACGCGCGCGGCCGAGCGCGCGACGCTCGACTGGGTGCGCGAGGTCCAGCAACGCGGCGCGGGCGAGATCGTGCTCAATTGCATGAACCAGGACGGCGTTCGCCAGGGCTACGACATCGTTCAGCTCCGGGCGGTTCGCGCCGTCTGCCGCGTGCCCCTCGTCGCCTCCGGCGGCGCGGGTGCGAGGGAGCACTTCCGCGACGTTTTTGCCGAAGCTCGCGTGGACGCCGCGCTCGCGGCCTCGGTGTTTCACTCCGGGGAGATGCCGATCCCGGGCTTGAAGTCCTTCCTCATCGAGGCCGGCATTCCAATCCGGCCACCGGCTGTTTCAGGGAGCTAGCCACATGTCGACCATCGCGTTTCTGGAAGAGCTCGAGCAAACGATCCGGCGGCGCCTGCGGGAGGCACCGGATGGCAGCTACTCGGCTGGCCTCGCAAGCAAGGGCATCGTCGCCGTGGCGCAGAAAGTCGGCGAGGAAGGCGTCGAGCTCGCGCTGGCCGCAGTCGCGGAGGGCAACGAGAAGATCGTCGCCGAGGCGGCCGACCTTCTCTATCACATGCTCCTGCTGCTCGGCGTCAAGGACGTGCCCCTGGCGCGCGTCGTCGAGGCGCTCGAGGAGCGCCACCGGGCGAGGTCGGCGCCTAGATAACGATCTCGGGCACGCGCTCGCGCAGATTGTAGAGCGAGCTCATGACCTGCCCGTAGGCGCCGGCATTCGCGATCAGAATGACGTCGCCCTCCGTCGCCGGCGGCAGCAGGCGATCCGAGCCCAGCCGGTCGCCCGTTTCGCAGATCGGCCCGACCACCGTCGTGATCTCGGTGGCCGCCTGGCCCAAGCGCGACAGGTTGACGATCTCGTGGTAGGCGCCGTAGAGCGCGGGCCGGATCAGGGAGTTCATGCCGGTGCGCAAACCCAGGTACTGGACGTCCCCCTTGCCCTTGGTCTGCGTCGCCTGGGCGAGCAGCACCCCGGCCTGGGCGACGATGAAGCGCCCGGGCTCGAGCCACAGCGATCGCCCGCCGACCGCCGCCTTGAGACCCGCGAGATCCTGGTCGAGCGCATGGAGGTCGAGCGGCGCCTGACCGAGTTTCTCGGGCACCCCGAGACCGCCCCCGATGTCGAGCGCCCGGACCTCGGGGAAGCGCTCCGCGAGCTCGAGCAGGCAGCGGCCCGTCAGGCCCCAGCTCTCGGTGTCGAGCACGCCGCTGCCCGTATGCGCGTGCAGGCCGACGACACGGACGTCATGACGGCGCACACATTCGACGAGCTCGTCGACCTCGAAGAGCGGAACGCCGAACTTGGAGTGCACTCCCGCCGTGCGGACGTGCTCGTGATGGCCGCGCCCCTGGCCGGTATCGATGCGCAGGAACACCTCGCGTCCGCGAAAGCTTTCGCCCCAGTGACGCAGGATGTAAAGGTTATCCAGGGTGAGCCAGACTTTCTGCTCGAGTCCCCACTCGTACTCTTCGCGGGCCGCGAAATTCGGGGTGAACAGGATTCGCTGCCGGTCGATCTTCGGGAAGAGCTCGAGCAGATAACGGATTTCCCCGGGCGAAACGCACTCGAAGTTGGCGCCGCGCGCGTGGAGCGCCCGGAGCACCTCGGCGTTGTTGTTCGCCTTCATGGCGTAGAAGACGGCATCGATCGACTTCAGGCCCTTGAGGTTATCGAATGCCGCCTGGATCGTCGGGAGGTTGTAGACGTAGGCGGCGCCGTGCTCGCGGCCGAGCTCGATGAGCCGGTCGGCCTTCTCGACCCACCAGGGCCTTTCGGCGCCCGGTCCTGCCACGGCCGGGCTCACGCCGGAAATCTGCTCCCAGGTGTCGCCGAACACGCCACTGCGGAAACGGTTGACGAGCAGGCCGTGGATGCGCTTCACGAGCTTGTAGGCGTGCTGGGCATTGACCACGAAGGTCAGGTTGAGGTCGGTTGCGGCCTGGGTCAGGAGGTGAATCTGCTCATCCTCGAACGTCTCGAAGACCGGTCCGAGCTCATGCAGGATCGTGCGGATGCGTCGGCCGATCAGCGCAATCGCCGCGCAATCCTCGATGACCGTCACGCGGCAATAGCGCCTCAGGTCCTCCGCGAGATCCGCGATCACTTCCTGGTCGACGACGTTCTGCACGATGTCGATCGACACGGTGACGTTGCTTTCCGACGTGGAGATCAGGTCGACGGAGAGGCCGTGCCGGCGGAAGCAGGCGAAAGCGTCCGCCAGGAATCCGACCTGATGCCACATCTCGAGCGACTCCATCGAGATCAGCGTGATCCCGGAGCGCGAGGAGATCGCCTTGAGCTGCGGCGAATCGACGGCGACGGCGCCCGAGATCACGGTACCCGGCTGATCGGGGTTCAGGGTCGAGCGCAGAAACAGCGGAATCCCGGAGCGGCGGACCGGCGAAATGCTGCGCGGATGCAGGATGCCGCCGCCGGCCGAGGCGATCTCCTGGGCTTCCTGATAGTGCAGCGCCCGGATCAGTCGCGCCGAGGGTACGTGGCGCGGATCGGCGCTGAAGAAGCCGGGAACGTCGGTCCAGATCTCGAGACGATAGGCGTCGAGCTTGCTCGCGAGGTAGGAGCCTGTCGTGTCGGAGCCACCGCGCCCGAGCAGCACGGTGTCACCGTCCTCGTTACGCGCGATGAAGCCCTGGGTCAGGATGATGCCCGAGCTCGCGGCGAGACGATCCTTGAGCGCAGGGTCGGTCGAGAAATCGCAGCGCGCAGAGAGGATGGCCGACCGCTCGCTGGCGTCGGGCCCCGAGTCGGAGAGCAGGATCTCGCGCGCATCGATCCATTCGACGGTGAAGCCGATGCGGCGTAAATAGGCCGCGCCGAGGCGCGTCGCGGCCAGCTCGCCCGTGGCGAGCACGCGCGCGTGCACCTTCGGGCTGATCTCGCCGATCAGCCGGACGCCCGCGACGAGCTGGTCGACCTCGTCGAAGTACGCCGTCGCCGGCCCCGCGTCGACGCCGAGATCGGCGGCCAGCGCCTTGTGCTGGGCGACGATCCTGGCTACGAGCGGTTTCGTGTCGCCGCCCTGCTCCGCCGTCTCGAGCAGATGAATCAGCGCATTCGAGACGCCCGCGAGCGCGGAGTGACAGACGACCGGGCGCAAACCCTCATCTACACGCGCGCGCAGGATGGCCGCGATGTGCGCCCAGTTCTCGGCGGTCGCGACACTCCGGCCGCCGAACTTGAGGACGACCCAGGGCGAGTCGGGAAACGGCGTTTCGACCTCGCGCTCGGGCTCGAGCGCGGCGTGGACTTTCAGGCTCATGGGACTCCGCTGTCGATACTGGGCCTAGGCGTCGGTCACGGCGCCGCTCGATGCGGAGCCGACCTGACGCGCGTATTTGGCCAGCAGGCCTCGCGTCGCCCGGGGTGGGGGCGGAGTGAAGGCGGCGAGCCGCCGTTCGATCTCCTGGTTCGAGACGCCGAGATCGATGCGCCGGCTGACGGCATCGATCGTGATCCGGTCGCCGTCCTCGATGATCGCGATCGGACCGCCCACGGCAGCCTCCGGCGTGACGTGCCCGACGACGAATCCATGACTGCCGCCCGAGAAGCGGCCATCCGTGATCAGCGCCACCGACTTGCCGAGACCGCGACCGATGATCGCGCCCGTCGGGCTCAGCATCTCGCGCATGCCGGGCCCGCCCCGGGGACCCTCGTAGCGGATGACGACGACGTCTCCGGCCTGAACGGCGCCGTCGAGTATCGCCTTGAGACAGGCCTCTTCCGAATGAAAGCACCGCGCGCGCCCTTCGAAGCGCGTGCCTTCCTTGCCCGTGATTTTCGCCACGGCGCCCTCGGGAGCCAGATTCCCGTAGAGAATCGTCAGGTGGCTTTCCGGCTTGATCGGACGGTCCAGCGGGAAAACGACGTCCTGCCCTTCCGGATAGGGCGCAACTGTCGCAAGATTCTCGGCGAGCGTCTTTCCCGTGACCGTCAGGCAGTCACCGTGCAATAGCCCGGCGTCGAGCAGCGTCTTCATCAGGGGCTCTATGCCGCCGATGCGGATCAGCGCCGACATCATGTAACGGCCGCTCGGGCGGAGGTCGGCCAGCACGGGCACGCGGGCGCCGATGCGCGTGAAGTCGTCGAGCTCGAGGTCGATGCGTGCATCGTGCGCGATGGCGAGCAGATGCAGAACGGCGTTTGTCGAGCCGCCGAGGGCGATCACGGTCGTGATGGCGTTTTCGAAGGCCTCTCGCGTCAGGATATCGGAGGGACGAATCCCGTCGTTGATGAGGCGCATGACCGCCTGGCCGGCACGACGGCAGTCACTCCGCTTGTCCGGCGACACGGCTTCCTGGGCCGAGCTGTTCGGCAGGCTCATGCCGAGCGCTTCGATGGCCGAGGCCATCGTATTGGCCGTATACATGCCGGCGCAGGAGCCAGGGCCCGGAATCGCCGTGCGCTCGATCTCCTTCAGCTCCTGCGGCGACACCGTTCCCGCGGCATGCCCGCCGACGGCCTCGAAGACCGAGATGATGTCGCGATGCTTCTCGCCCGGCTGGATCGTCCCGCCGTACACGAAGAGACCCGGTCGATTCAGTCGCGCGAGCGCCATGAGGCAGCCCGGCATGTTCTTGTCGCAGCCGCCGATCGCGACGAAGCCGTCGAACCCCTCGCCCGCCACGACCGTCTCGATCGAGTCGGCGATGACTTCGCGGGAAATCAGCGAGTACCGCATGCCGGGCTTGCCCTGCGAGATGCCGTCGGAAACCGTGATCGTGTTGAAAGTGACGCTCTTGCCGCCGCTCTCGTCGACACCCGCGGCGGCCTCGCGGGCCAGCCCGTCGATGTGCATATTGCAGGGCGTCACCATGCTCCAGGTCGACGCAATGCCGACCTGGGGCTTCGCGAAATCGGCGTCGCCGAAGCCGACGGCGCGCAACATGGCCCGCGCCGGCGCGTTGGCGACGCCGTCGACGACGATGCGCGAGTGCTCGCGCGGATCGGGCTTCTGGTCCTTCGGGGGAGACATGCCGGGCAACTCCTTCAGCGGACGGCGATTATCCGGATGCGCCCTCGACAGGGCAACTCCGCTTTCCGCCCCCGGGCACGGGGAGTATCATCCCGGCGGTTCGGGGACTGGCACTTCATGGACTCTTCCGATTCCGGCATTTTCCGGCTGGCGAGCGTCGGCACGTACCTCGACGCGCTGGCGTCGATTACCCATGAGATGAGCCTCCGGGACCGCAGCAATCTCATCCATCTCGACAAATGCCTGCACAAGCTCTGGGGGCTCGGCGCGAACGTCCTCCTGAACTGGTGTCCCAGGGACGACGGCCTCGCCCTGCTCGTCGTGCCCCACTACGCGATTGCGGACCATGCGGCCGGCGAGCTCGAAAACGGCGAGAGCCGCTCGGAAAGCTTCCTGCGGGCGCTGCTGTCCGGCAGGCGACGCCTCGATCCCGCGCAGCTCGACAAGGTCGCACGCCTGCTCGGCATCGAGGTGACGAAGCTGCCTCTGCAGCATCCGCTGAGCGACAACAGTTCGCACCAGAGCATCATCGAGCGGATGATCAAGCGCTACAGCATCACTTACGTGCCCTGCCGCGCGGTGGTGCTCTTCGATATCGTCGGCTTCGGGCTCTTGAGCCCCTTCGCGCAGATGACCCAGCTCAACAGCCTCTCGTATTCAATGAACTCCGCCCAGAGCAAGCTCGACAGCAAACGGATCGGGATCGACTTCGCGCGCTCGACCACGGGTGACGGGTTCTATGTCTGGAATACCGACCTGACCCTCGACGCCAATATCAATCTCTATCACTTCATGCACCTCGTGCTCGCCGACAATGCGATTGCGCGCAGCAAGGCCGAGCCGAATGTCGTTCCCCGGCTCCGGGCCGGGTTCCATGTGGGTGGCAGCTACGAGTTCCATCAGGCCGAGGGCCTGAACCCGACGCTGAACCATTACATCGTCGGCGACGTCACCGTCGATCTCGCGCGCATCGTCGAGCAGGCGCAGCCCGACCAGGTGCTCATCGGGGAC
>Ga0315910_10005755_pt1 | contig 10121 bp, 6 predicted proteins | sample EdamamesoilMG_FD_204470 | JGI IMG/M metagenome (GOLD analysis project Ga0315910, IMG submission 204470) | Garden soil microbial communities collected in Santa Monica, California, United States - Edamame soil | ecosystem: Environmental > Terrestrial > Soil > Garden | place: USA: California... | reverse complement strand
GCCCGAACCAGTCCCGCCGCCCGAGCCGCTCCCGCCGCTGCTCGTAGTCCCAGGTTCGCAACCGACCGGGGCGCTGAACTCCACGCCGGAGAGGCTATCCTCGACGGGTTCGTCGTCCTGCAGGAACTCCTCGTCCTCGCCGTCGTACAGCACCGCATCCAGGCGGTGCACGCCGGTGCCAGCGGGTACCCGCAAGGTGGTGCTCGCTCCCGCCGTGTACACTGGCTCGCCAGCTTCGGGGGTGGCTTTCAGGACGATATAGCCGCACTGCTCGAAGCTCTCGCAGGCGCCCGGTGGTCGGAGCACCCAGTTCTCGAGGTCTGCGCCATCGCGCGGACCGAAGCGCACGTTGATGCTCTGGTCGCAAGAAAGCACGACCTCAGCTGCGTCGCGATCGAACGACTCACCCTGGTTGTTCATGAAACCCTCGATACGGAGTTCGACGGGACCCGAGGGGCCAACAGGCTCGTCGTTGCCGTCGTCGTCGCCGCCGCAGGCGCTGAGGGCAGAGCACGCTACGCAGAGCAGCGTGAAGAAGTGAGGGTTAATTCGAGGTTGCATGGCTACTAATCGAAGTCCTTTGACGTGCCGCCGCCGCGCTCCGGGTTCGGCAGGGCCTTGAGCTCGGCTTCGTCGAGGGCGAGCTGATCGGTGTCGATCTGAAAGCCCTTGACGCTCTGCTCCAGATCTTCGGCAAGCCCCTGGAGGCTATCGCTCTGCTGGACGGCAGTTTCGGTCGAGCGGACCACGCTTTCTGCGATGGCTTGCACGGCGTCCATGTTTCGGGCGATTTCGTCGGAAGCAAGCGCCTGCTCTTGCACGGCGGCGGCGGTGTCGTCAATCACGCTGATCAGGGTTTTCAGGTCGGCGAGGGTGGCTTCGACGAGTCCCGTGCCTTCTTCGACGACACGAGTGCCGTCCTGCATGACGTGGACGGCTTCAGAGGTCTGGTTTCGGATCGTTGCGATCAGGTCCTCGATGTCCCGGGCGCTCTGGCCGGTGCGCTTGGCCAGCGAGCTCACCTCGTCGGCTACCACCGCAAAGCCGCGGCCATGTTCGCCGGCGTGCGCGGCTTCGATGGCGGCGTTCAGCGCCAGCATCGTCGTTTGCTCGCTGATCTGTCGAATCACCTCGACGATGTTTCCTATGCGTTTGCCGCTTTCGCCGAGGGCGCTGATGCGCCGTGCCGCGTCTTCGACGGTGCTGCGGATGCTGCCCAGGCGCTCGATCGCCCGCGTGACGGCTTCGCCGCTCTGCTTGGCGGTGCGAGTGGCCTCGGCCGCGTTCTCGGCGACCTGTTGAATCGACGAGGAAAGCTCGGTCACCGCGGCGGTCGAGTTGCTCACCTTGGTGGCCTGCTTCTTCACGTCCGTCAGCATCTGTTTGCTGACCGCGGAAATCTCACCGCTCGAGGCGTTCACCTGAAAGGCCGAGCGCTGCACGGCCGCCGCGAGGCTGTGGATCTTGGCGAATACGCGGTTCAAGTTGTGCGCCAACACGCCAAGCTCGTCGCGCGTAGCGACATCGAGCCGCTTGGTCAGATCGGCTCGCCCGCGCGTGAGATCTCCGGTGGCCCGGATGTAGCGCTGAAGCGGGCGAGTGATTTGGATCGCCAGGAAGTACCCCATGATCACGGCGATCGCGAGCCCTGCCGCGAACACCATCAAGAGCGTGTACAGGTCTTCTTCGAGTTTGTTGGTGCGGTGATAGCGCGACCGGATTAGATAGTAGTCGCCCAGCTTCGTCGTCGCTGGATCTCCCGTGCCGCGATAGCCGATGGCGGGCCAGGACCAAAAATCGTAGTCCCCGAATTCGCCGAGCTGGAGCACGGGCACGTTGCTGTCTCCGTCGCTGACCTCGGCTGGCTTCTTGATGGCGCTGAGCAGCGCCGCGTGCATTTCGCTCGGCAGCGCGCTCGCGATCACCTGTTCGTTGTCCTCGATCAGCGCGATGCGGTGCTGCTTCTCGGGTTCTTTGTTCTGGGAACGTTTGGCGACGTGTTTGAACCAGGTGTCGAGCTTTTGCCCGAGCAGCACCACGCCTACCGTGCGATCTTGCAGCTTCACGGGTCCGCCCGACACCCGGTAGACACCCTTGCCGATCAGCGCCGGCTTCGCGCGCACGAGCTCGCCCGCGCGCAGATCTTGATACAGGCGCGAGCCGCGCCAGTCGCTGCTCTCGAGCTGCTTGAGCCCGGCGCCGCTGTAGGTCTGCCCGTTGGCGTCGCTGATCACCAACAGGTCGGGGGCCAGCGAGCCCTGCAGCTGATCCATCAGGCGCGCCGTCACGCTCGCGACTTCGCCGGCCTCTTGGTTGTTGAGCGCGAGCGCCAGGCTGGGATCGCTGGCGAGCACGCGAGCGACTGCGAACTCGCCCTGCCCGATATCCTGCTCCATCGCCTGGTAGCGTTCGGCGTGAGCCTCCAAGTAGCGCCCCAAGCCGCGCGACTCCCTGAGCGCGTCGGACAGCAAGTAAGCGCCGCACAAGACCACGAGCGTAGAGACCAGGATTATCGTGCCGAGGATTTTACCGCGTACGCTGACGCGCCATAGCTTCATCATCCATACCGTCCCGAGCTCAGAGAGATTCGCCGTGAAGCTACTCCGACCTCGTGCCGAACACACCCTGGGAAAGCAGAAACAGGCTAGATTTCGGGGCGCGGGGCAGCGGTGCTCAGGAGCTTTCAGTGCTGCTGAAGCGGCACATTCTGGCCGAAAATCTGCCTTTCAAGCTGCGTGCGGGGTGGTTGGCGTCCCCCGAGAACTCGAAGTTCAGAAGGCCCGTCACGTTACCGTGTTTGCCCAGGCTGAGCTCTTTCAGGACGATCCCGCCTCCCGGCTCGAACAAGTAGCTCTTACTGCCGATGCGGGCCGTTGGAAACGCGTACGCTTTGGTTGGATTGTGCACCTCGCCACCGTGCGCGGCGTGCCCGGACCAGGGATACACCCCGGGGGCGGGGGCCACGCCCGTGGGCGTGGTGATCACGATCGAGACGCTGGTTTCTTCGGGCCCGGGGGGCTTGAATGCGTCGCAGTCGGCGTCGTAGCTGGCGATGGTCAGGCGCAGCTCGTTGCCCGCACCGGGCACCTCGATGTACTCGGCGAGGCTGGTGACAGCCTCGAAAGTCCGCTCGAGCGAGGCGTTGGGGCCGAGCTTCAGCTCGACCGCTGCGGTTGCGTCCGCATCACGCTGACACGAGCAGAGCAGGCTTGCGAAGAGAACCAGGGCAGAGCCGCGCACGGGCGTAGCAGCCCACGAAACCGCTCGGAATGCAAGTGACCCGCTCAGGCGCTGATCTGACTGCGCACCTGCGGCGCCAGCGGCCAGGTCTCGCCGCGCAGTTGGGCCGAAGCTTTCGCGAGCGCGCGCCGCGTGTCGCTGGCGTTGGGTCGGCGGCGCGGGTCTTGGCGCAGGCACGCCGCGAGCACCACGCACAGATCGGCGTAGCGGGCGTGGTGCGCGAGGCGCGCGAGCTTGTCCGGCCACCCGTCGTGAGATACGTGGTACGACACCAGCGTCATCTCGTCGTCGGCGTCGAACAAGAGCTCGCCGGTGAGCAGTTCGTACGCCGTGCAGGCGAACGCATACAAGTCAGCGGGCGGAGGTATCGGCGCGTGTCCTTCCGGGATGACCCCGAGCACTTCGGGAGCGCAGTATTCGAGGGTGCCGCAGCCCGGGCGGAGCTGCCTGCCGCTGAGACCGAAGTCCACCAGCACCGGGTTCTCGCCGTCGCGCAAGATGACGTTGCTCGGCTTGACGTCGAGGTGTCCGACGTAGGCCCCGTGCATGGACTCGAGGCCGGCCAAGATGCCGTCCAGATACCTGAAGCAGCTCTCGAGACCGAGGCTGCGACTGCGGATCAAGCGATCGAGACCGGTGCCACGGATGAGTTCCATCACCAGGATGGGCTTGGGCTTGGCGCCGAGATCGAACGTCACGAAACGCGCGAGGTTCTTGTGGGACGGCAGCGAGAGGAGCGCACCGGCTTCTTCGCGAAACAGCTGCAAGAACTCTTGCTCGGACACGCTGCGTGCCGTGGTCGGATCGTACTCGGGCACCTTGAGCGCGAACGAATCGGCCTTGTTGTCGTGGCGCTCTTCGACCCGGCGCGCCACGAACACCGAGCTCACGCCGCCGGCGCCGAGCGCCCGCACCACGTAGAACGCGCCGATCGTGCGCCGCGGCAAGAGCCAGTCGGGCAGGGGAGCGCGCCGCTCAGCCAGCGGGATCGCGTAGACGTCGCTGGGCGGGGTGACGGGCAACGAGCGGATCCGCGTCAGCACCTGGGCGATCGCGGCGCCGAGCGTCGCGGGCAGATCGACAGCGAGCTCGTTGATCGACGAGTGCAGCTGCGCGGAGTTGGCCGGCACGCCGTTGCGCACGGCGCGGTCGATCAGCGACGAGAGCTTCGGGATGTCGGTGACGACCGAGATCTCGGTGGGGTCTTCGTCCAGCATGCGGCGGTTGGCGCTCAGCGCGAGCTTGCGCAAGGCGTCGACCGAGTGTTCGATGTCGTCGATCACCGACTCGTCACCGGCACCGTCGACGAGCTCGGAGAGGCCGCGCGCGGAGGCCGCCGCTTCGAGGGCGCGGCCGAGTCGGAACACGACGCGCCGCACCGCCTCGCCCCGGTACGAGCCGCTGGCGCCGATGCGAGTGCTGAACTTGACGACCCGCTGGGCGACGGCGAGGGCAGCATCTTGCTCGGTCTGCGCCAGCGTGCCTTCGAGGCCCGCCTCGGAGTGTCCGTCGCCAGCATCGTCGAAGCTGTCGGGGTTCATGAAGTGGGCGAGAGCGCGGAGCGCGCCGCTCAGATCGGGGTTGGTCGACGCCTCCGCGATAGTGGCGACGCTGTGGTTGTCGTCGAGGGCGGTGGCGACGATCAGCAACAAATCGCTCGGTTCCGCCACGCCCTCGCGCACGGCCGAGTCGAAGGTGCGCGCCAAGGTCGCGCAGATGATCCGATGCACCATGCCGTCCGGGCCCGCGATCAGCCGCTTCAGCAGCGCTTGCACCGTCGCGCGCACGCGATCGAACACCGCCGGCTGTTCGGATTCCGACTCGGCGGTTTCCAGATCGACGACGTGGAGCAGAGCGCGCAGCCGCCGTTGGTTCGCGACCAGCGCAGGCTGAGACCAGCTCACGTCGTCCGCCTGTTGTTCGGCCTTGAGCAGCCAGTTGCCCATGCGAGTCACCAGTCGATCCAAGAGCGGGACGCTGGCATCGGCTTCGCCCGGGCGACGACCCAAGAGCAAGAGATCGTGCAGCCGGGAGCGTTCGAGCACACTCGCGTCGAGCTCTGCCACGACCTCGAGCACGGCGAACATGTTGTTTTCGTCGAGCGGGTGGTGGGCCTCCAAGAAATCTTGAGCCCCGTGCGCTTCCAAGATCGCCTTGTGCGCCAGCTCGTAGGCGCGCGTAGCGCCCTCATTTTCGAACGCGAAGAGCGCGCGCCGCACATGGGCGCCGATGCTGGATTCGTCGTCTTGGCTGCTGAGCAGCCGCATCGTACGCGCAGCCACGCCGCGCAAAATCGAGCCTTTCTCACCGACGTAGCCGGCCATTGATCCGCTCAAGAAGCGGGCGCAGTCAGCGGCGTAACCAGGCTCACGCAAGTCTGAAAGCAGATTGGCGACGGCTTCTGCGACGTCGGGACGCTCGCTGGCGGCCAAGCGCAACAAGAGCTCTTCCGCGACGTCGGGCTCGGCCTCGATCACGCGCGGCAAGCCCATCACCATGCTCGCGGCGATGCCAGGATCGGCCTCTGCCAGCTGCCCGTCGAGGACGCTGTAGCAAACGCGCAGCGACTCTTCTGCATTGCCGACGAGGCCCGCGACGACGGACACGGCCGCGCGACGCCACTCGGTGGGCGAGAGCGCGGGGTCGAGCGCATTCTCGAGCTCACCGCGGACCCGGGCATCGACGGTGGCGATGAGGCCACGCGCTACCGCGGCGTGCTGCCACACCAAGGGCTCCCGATCGCTGAGCAGTCGATCGAAGACCGGGCGGACGAGCTCGGAGGTGATCAGGCGGAGCGCATGCGGATCCCCCTGCTGCGCGCGCGTCATGGCTTCGCGAGCGGCGCGTTCGAAGAGCTTCGCGGCCAGCCGGCGCGCGGGCAGCGCCCCCATCGACGGCCGCCCCACCCACTGGTCGTGTAGTTCGCGCCGAGTGACCAGGCTGAGCGCGAGCGCGTCGGCGTTCACGGGACTGCCGATGGGCAAGTCGAGCACGAGCCCCACTCGGGCCCGAAGAGTCGGATTGTTCAGGGGTTTTCCGGACCCCAGCGTCATGCGTTGCGCGACCGCAGTGAAGGTCGACGCGGTGCCCTCGTAGAGGCGGGCGAACACCCGTCGCCCCAATTCTCGGCGGGCGCGCCCCGCGGGCAGCGCTGCCGTGAGCTCGTAGAGAGCGACTGCCGCGCGGTCCGGCAGAATCCAGCTCATGTCGTCGACCAGCCCGTCTGCGAGGGCGATGTGTGCGGCGCGCTCGAGCACGACCTCTTCCACGCCGTCGAGCGGCGGCGGGCCCACCCCAGCACTCTGACTCAAGGCAGTGATGGCTTGGCGCCAACTCGCCGCCCGATCCGCGATGGCGTCGTGGCGAGGAAGCAAAACCAGAGCCTCGACGGGATTCGGTCTAGCGCGCATTCAGTCCCTGAAGTTTACGACCAATGCTCGCCCAATCAGTAGGGAATTCCCTGCATATTCCAGAGTTAGGTCGTGAAATGTCGGCCCGTGGCCAGGTGCGATGAACCGGGCAGGCGGGACCCATCGAGAATCTGCGCCGACAGCCCGGACGTCCGGGGCGGAACGCCCGGCCTGTCGAGGGCGCCTACATCGAGCTACCGATCACCTACTCGCTCGGCGCCTACTGCTGCCAGCGGTGAGGGGCTTTCCGAGGTCGATCCAAAGAGGCTATGGTAGCCGAGATGACCGCTCGCGCTCGCGATGGCGTGCTGTTGATCGCTCACGGCACCGTCGCCTCGACTGACGATTTGCCAGCGTTCCTCGCAGAGATCCGCCGCGGCAGACCCGCTCCCGAAGGGCTCGTCGAAGAGCTCCGCCGCCGCTACGACACGATTGGCGGATCGCCCCTGCTCGCGCTCACCGACGCACAAGCCGAAGCGCTCTCGTGCGAACTGGGGCTGCCCGTGTTCGTCGCCATGCGGCTCTGGGAACCGCGCGTCGAACACGTCGTCGCAGGGCTCGCATCGGAATACGCGCGGCTCTGCGTGCTGCCGCTCGCCCCCTTCAGCGCGCACGTCTACAACGCCGCCGCGCGCGCGGCCTTCGAACGCGTGGGCTCCCCGAACCTCCCGACGCCCGTGTTCATCGACAACTGGGGGCTCGAGCCGGCGTTGATCGCCGCGCACGTCGCCGTCATCCAGCCGCTGCTCGAGCGCGCCCCCGCCCAAGCCGAGCTGGTGCTGAGCGCTCACAGCTTGCCCAAAATCGTCATCGATCGCGGCGACCCCTATGCGCGCCTGGTCGACGCCGCCGCGCGCCGCATCGGCGACGAGTTGGGTAAACCCGTTCACCTCGCTTACCAGAGCCAGGGCGCCGACGGAGGCGAGTGGCTCGGCCCCGATCTCCGCGAAGTCATGCGATCGCTCGCCGAGCGGCGCGTCCCTGGCGTCGTCGTCGCCCCCTTCGGCTTTCTCGCCGATCACGTAGAAACGCTGTACGACGTCGACATCGAAGCGCGCGATCAGGCCCGTGAGCTGGGTCTCGAGTTCTTGCGCGTGCCGGCGTTGAACACTCACCCCCAACTCATTCAGACCATGGCCGAACTCGTTCGGCGGGCTCTCTCCCCCAATGCCGCGTCCTAAAATGCAGGGTCGGAACATGCAGCCCAGCCCTTCCTTCCGACGAGTGGCCCCGTGGTTGCTCGCTCTCGCCGCAACCCTCAGCTTTTCGTGCAAGTCGTTCGTCAACGCCAGCCCGAACTTGCGCTGGTGGCTGTTTGCGAACTTCGGCGCCGACCAGCTGTGCCCCGAAATGCTGAAGCGCGGAGCGCCGCTGAAGCTCACCCCGAACGGCAACACCATCGGCCGCTTCTACCCGAGTTCGTGTCGCCACGAGCTGAACCAGCAGGCGCAAACCATCACCGTCTATTTCGGCGGCAACGGGCTCGCTTGGACCCCGATCGCGGGACGCGTCGGGTTTTCCGCCAGCGCTGCCGTCGAATACCGGATGGACTTTTACCTCGGCGACGACGCCGACTACATCTGGGCTCACACCAACCGCATCGTCCAGGGTCCCGACTTCCAGGTAGGATCGGTGGAGAACAAAGTCGTCGACTGGGCCACCAAAACTCCCGTGGGCTACCTCGCCAACACCTTCGGCAGTCAGATCGTGCAAAGTCACCTGACGAGCGGCTTCACCGTCGTGCGCAGCGAAGCCGGTGACGAGTTCACCCTCGGCCACCTGGCCCCGCCCCAGCGCCCCCAGAAGCCTTTCGACACCAGCGCCACCGAGCGTTACGTGTTCATGAACGAAACGACCGAGGTGCAGGTCAATCAGATCGACATGCTCGGACCGTTCGAAGTCGCCAAAAACAGCCAGTCGATCTACCTGCGCCTGCGCATGAGCGGGCCGCCCATCGACGTGCTCGTCTACTACCGCGGCGTCGGCGACCTGTGGCGCAGCGGTCTGATGCTCGGAGCCCCACTCGCGCCTCCCTCCCAGCCTCCCATCGCCTCGTTCACCCTCCAGCCGGGCCCCGAGATCCAACAGCGCTTCAAGCTGCCCGTCGGTCAGTACTACGTGGTGCTCGACAACTCGAACGCCGTCGGCACCACGGCCCCCCCCTGGAACCCACTCGCCACCATGGGCGCCAGCGCCGCCGTCGTCAGCTACAGCGCCGAACTCGGCGAGGATTAGGGGTGACCAGAGGTGGTTCCCCGGGCCGTGTTGCAGGCTCGCCAGCTGATCAGCGCGAAAACGAGATGCAGGAGAGCGACGTAGGTGTCGGCGCGCTTTTCCCAGCGGATCAGTCTCTTGGACGGGGTTACGACCGCCAACCAATCTCGACCTCAGTGCGATCACTTCGCACACAGGGATGCTGACTAGCTTAGCTAGCCCGCCCGCTCTCCTGCGTAGACGACCAGGCTATCGATGGAGAGCTCCACGCGAACGTTGGCGAACCCGGCGGCCGCCAAGGCTGCTTGTTGCTCGTCTGGGGACATGTAGAGCGTCGTGCTCTTCGCAGAATCGTCGAACGGCGTGTGATCGCAGATGATGATGACCCCGCGGTCAGCGAGAACGCTGTGTGCTTGCCGGTACACCCGCTCGGCGTGGCGCTTGTTCCGCAGCTCGTGAATCGCCTGCATCGAGAGGACGCACGCGAAGCGGCCGTCGACGAGTTGGGGCCAGTCGTCGGCCTTGAAGCTGGCGAGCAGGAATGAAGCAGCCGGAAAAAGCGAAAGCCGTTCTCGGCTCAACGCCAACATGGGTTCGGAGAAGTCCACGAGCGTGTAGCTCTCTAGATTGGGGCATTGCTGAAGCACGCAGTGCGCGAGCAGGCCCGGCCCCGACCCGAGTTCAAGGACGCGAGCGCCGGGTGCCAGCGTCGCGACACGAGCAGCGATATGGTCTCGGATCTGGCAACGCCACGGCCGCTGCCGATCCGCGGCTTCAGCGTAGGCAGTCGCTTCTGCTGGGCTGTCCCAGTCATTGCCATAGGGTACATCGTGCTCCTCCAAAGCATCCACTGAGCTACTCCTCCACCACCGGACGGCCCGACGCATCGTATTCTGTCGCGGTGGGCCGCCGGAGGCAATCCAGGAATCGATCGACGCGCTGGCGCGCTGGCGCGGAACGTGCGCGCAACTGTCGCTCGGGGGAGCGGGTCTGGCTAGGGGCTCTCGGATGCACCACGCGAGCTGCTCGTCCTTCGTAGCGTGAGGATGGTTGCGCAGCCGGCCGTCCCCGATCGCATTCATCGCGTCGCCCCCGATCCCGCGCGCAAGCAAGAATCATACACACGCTCCGCGCCGGAGCGGTCGGCGCGGTCGGCGCGGTCAGCGTGGGGTCGGCGTGGTCAGCGTGGGGTCGGCGTGGTCAGCGTGGTCAGCGTGGTCAGCGTGGCCGGCGCGGTCAGCGCGGTCAGCGCGGCCG
>Ga0315910_10005754_pt1 | contig 10122 bp, 5 predicted proteins | sample EdamamesoilMG_FD_204470 | JGI IMG/M metagenome (GOLD analysis project Ga0315910, IMG submission 204470) | Garden soil microbial communities collected in Santa Monica, California, United States - Edamame soil | ecosystem: Environmental > Terrestrial > Soil > Garden | place: USA: California... | reverse complement strand
GCCCCGGTGCGGCGAAGCCGCACGCGAACGACGCAGTGCGTCGTTCGCGAGGGGATCCCGGCAACGCGGCCAGGGTGGCGCAGGCGGGTCGAGTTATACAGCGTACTTCTGAGACAGGACACTAGCGCGGCGGACTCCAAATAGGGCTTGGCGATGCGCCAAGCCGACACGTGGTGTGCACGCGCGTGAGCTCGCAGGCGAGGCCGACCGCGGATCGCCGCGTCGTCGCTTGCCCGCACGCGGCCGGCGACGGAGGCTTGGACCGCGAGCCGCCGTCGTTCGACCTCCGGCAGCTCCATCCGCGACCCTGCATGCCATGAGCGGGCGCAAGCTCGCGTCGGCTGCGCGCGCCTCGCAGCCCTTGACGATGCGCCTGTGAGAACCCGGCGGCACCCCGGCGAAAGACCGCCGGCGTGCCGCCGCTCACCGGTTCACTGGATCGTGATCGACTGCCACCCGCCGCTTCCGCTCGTCGTGTCTTCGTTCACGACCTCGACCACGAAGCTGTTCCACACGCTCGGGTCGTAGGAACTCGTCGGCGGCGGCTCGGTCGGGCTGAACGAGCCGTCCAGGGTTGCCTGCACGTTGGGCGCCAGCGGGCCGCCGTGCATCAACGTGTAGAGCGTCACAGGATCGGCCTCGACGGCGGTCTCCCAGATCTTGTGGCCTTCGGCGTTGACCTGATCGGTCGGGTAGATCGGCAGCTCGAACACGACGAAGGATGTCGAGTTCGGCGGCGGGTTCGCCTGGTCGTCGCCCATCTTCAGGCGCAATCGCGCGCCGTGCCGACCGTTGTCGAGGGCAACTCGGAAGCGGCGCGGGTACTCGTGCCGCAGCGCCGTCAGCCCGTACTGCGGCCCGTCCTGCACGAGGCCCCATTGGAACAGCCGAATCGCCTTGAGCTCCGGCGGCGTGGGGATGGCCAGCGGCGCGTCGTCGCCGAGCCAGTCGAAATCGCCCCCGCTGACTTCCACCGGAATCCAGTTCGCGGTCATCACCGGGGCGTTCCTGTACATCGTGTTCGGCAGCACGTCCTCGAGCGTGATGTTCATCGGGGCGATTCCCGTCAGCGCGGGCGGGGCTCCGGTCGATTGCCACGCAACGCGTCGCTCGCTGCCCAGGGGCGTGACATGGAGCACGAGCACGTCCGACGACTGCGTGAGCAGGGCGAGAAGTCCGCTGCGCGGGAGCGTCGTGCCTCCCTGGTCCTCTCGGTAGATCGGCGTGGCGACCGTCAGGTCGTACCAGTAGCCCGTGAGCCCCGTGCTCGTGCTCAGCTGCGCCACGAGTCCGCAGTTGGCCTTCGCCGCCTGCGCCTCGAAGAGGTTGAACGCCGTCGTCGTGCGCGTGGCCGTGATCGTGCTGGCGAAGACCGAATAGGACTGCCCCACGATCGGGCCGACTCCCGTGTCGAACTCGCGCACGAACTTCTTCACGTCGTTCAGCTCGCTCTGCGTCATGTCCTGGGGGAACGCGATCTGGATGAAGTGGTTGATCGACGCAGCCGAGCCCTCGTGCAACAGCCCGAAGAGGCCGGTTCGCACGTTGCCGGATGCCAGGGGCCCGATCTCGATCCTGCGCTCCTTCTGCCGCATCAGACGGATGCCAGGCGTTTCCATCGGCTGGCGGTTGCCGCTGTTGACCGTGTTGGCGACGAACTCCGTGAGCTTGTTGTTGCTGCCCTCCGGCAGCGCGTGGCACTGGACGCAGGAGCGCCCCGCGCACGCGGCGTTCTCGGCCAAAGCCTTCATCTGGTAGAGCTTGAGCCCGTACTTCGCGCCGTTCCCGGTGCTGAGGTCCGCGGTGCTCCCGAAGGCGCCGGTGAGCGTGCGCGTCGTCAGTTGCTCGGGGTTGGGGGGATAGGCGATCGAGAACACGAAGTCGCGATAGGCCTCCATCTGCTGAGCGCTGAGCGCGCTGGAGCGCCCCAGCAGGTTGACGAAGGCGGGATTGAAGGCGAGGAAATCCTCGCGGTCGCCTCGCCAGTGCAACGGCTCGTTGGAGAAGAAGGACTGCACTTCGGGTTGCGTCTCGAAGTTGACCATCCCCTGCAAGGTCTGGGTGACCAGGAAGTCCTTGTTCGGCGGCCAGTGCGTCGAGGTTCCGTTCGGATCGTTCACCACGCCGTCCTTGATGCCGGCGGGGAAGGCCTGCGAGGAATTGTCGCTCAGGTTCCAGCGCAGGAAATCGCTGCGTCCGTCCACGTGGCAGCTCGCGCAGGACACGATGCCGTTGCCCGAGTGGTGCGATCCGTACAGGAACTCGCGCCCGCTGCGGATGTACTGCGGCGTCGGATCGCGCTGCAGGGCGAAGATCGAAAGCACGTTGTTGTTGGCGGGGTTGATCACCGACACGGCGTTGTCCAGGCGGTTGAGAACGTACAGCCGGGCGCCCGGATCACCGGAGATCCCGCTGGCGTACTTGAGCGCGAGCCCGCGCGGGCCGGACATCGGATTGGTCGAGCCGCTCGCCGTCGGCACCGTGATCTGCGAGATCACCCAGTCCGGCGCCGGCTGTCCCAGGTTGGTGAGCACGCCGACACGGTCGCTGTTGAACCCGGCCACGAAGACCTTGGTCAGCGTTCCACCGGGCTCGTAGATGGCCAGATCGGTCGGCTGCGATACGCTTCGGTTCGATCCCATCTGCGAGCCGTCGTCGGCCTGATTCAAGTCGCGCGAGCGCACCACGGGCGTCGCTGTTCCCGCGCCGGTGACCTTGTAGATCATGCTGCGCACGAAGCCGAAGGGTTCCGCCGCGACCGCGGCTTCCCCGATCAGGTCGAACTTCGCGTCCGTGCCGACGACCCACAGGTCGCCCGCCAAGTCGAACTGCATGTTGAAGTTCAGCGTGCCAAGACCGGAGACCTCGTTGATCGCACCCGAAGTGAGATCCACCGCGCGCACGGCGAAGTCGAAGTTTCCAAAGGGCGTCGGGTCGCAGGGATCGCCCTCGTTGCATCCCGGCGCCAGCGGCGTCGACTTGCCGGCTCGCAGTCCCAGCACGAAGAGCTGGTTGTTCGAGACCAGCGCCGTGCAAGGATCCTTGAGGGCCTTCGTGGGCGTGGTGAGGTTGTCGACGAGATCGATCCACTCGGAACCGGAGTAGGCGGGCGAGAGATCGGCGACGAAGAGCTCGGCGACGGCGCTTTGCGAACCCAGCGTCACGAAGAGGCTCTGGTTGTCGGGCGCGAAGGCCAGGTGGTTGGGTTCGTCGCCCACGATCGTCGTGCGCAGCAGCGTCGCGCTCAACGGGCCGCTCGAGCCTGGTGCGCTCAGCTGGATCACCGAGATCGAGTCGCCCAGGAAGTTGCAGGTGAAGAGCTGCTCGAGTTCGTCGTTGTAGACCACCGAGATCGGCTCGGCGCCCGTCTGCACGCGCAGCAAGAAGCCGTTCCCGTGCGTGTCGTAGATCTCGACGCAGCCGTCGGGCGTGTTGCAGGCAACGAGGTAGTCGTGGCCTTCGACGCGCGCGATCGCGATCGGCTTGCGCTGCGGGCTCTCGACGTTCAAGTAGGCGCCCGTGCCCTGCGCGAGCGCGGACGGGGCGCTCGAAAGCATGCCAGCGAAGAGAAGAAGCGGAATCGGAATCATGGAGTCTGCTCCTGACCAGGGTTCCCCGGAGTTCGAAAGGACGAAGTGGTGATCAGCCAACGCTTGCGAGCGACGAAACCGGGCCCGACCCAGCGAGGTCGAGCCGCCACGTCAGGCCGAACGCGATCGCTCGGCCCCCGGGAAGTCGTGTGTGCGAAGAGGCTTGGGCAAGCGCGTGATTCGATCGCGCAGGCAAACGCTGGCCGCCTGGGGCACGTGCCGAGCAGCGCAGTCCCCGGCGCGCAGCCACGGTCGTGCATCAGCGATTGAGCGCGCGCCATGCAGCGCGTTCCGCGCGGCGAGCGCTCGATGCCGCGGCGGGAGATTGCGCGCTCGATCCGGCGCTTGCCCCACGCGAACAGCGCGGCCGACGAGGACAACCGCGCCCCTCCCACGAAGGGCAGCCGCGGTCCGAGTCGGGCCTCGAGCGGAGCTTGCTTGGACGTTCTCACGGCGGGCGCAGGGGCTGCTCAGCCGGCGAAGGCGAGCGGGCAACGAGGACGTGTCGCGCACCCGGCATGTCGCCGGGCTGCATCCAGGGGGAAACGAGCCGAGCGTCGAGAGCCGCCTGCGAAGTCGCGGAAAAAGGCTCGATTCCGAACGAGCGCGCTCGAAGATGGAACGCGAAGGAAATCGCAATATGCGAGAGCGCAAATGCGGTTTCCTTGCCACCTCCGTTCGAGCCCGCACCGAGCTCGGACCTTTCGCCAGGAATGGAACCGGCGCGCGACGCTTCGTCCGCGCGCGCGCACGCGGACGAGCTCCGATTTTTCGCCAGCCAAGCCGCCGGCTCGTCCCCGGATGAGGACTGCGCACGCGGCGCAGCCATGAGATCGCCGACGGGCCGCGTGCGTGCACGCGGCCGCCCGGAGAAGCCGAGCGCCGGCCGGCCGGCGCTCGCGCGCATCCTGGCGTGGATCGATGTTCAGTTGCGGCGAGGCGCGCGCGGTCCGGCTCCGGCCCAGCGGCTCCCGGACACGAGTACGGGCCGAGCGCGCCCTGTCTGGGCCTTCGACGGCTGCGGGCGCCGCAAAAAACACCCCTACGCGAAGTTCACGCAACGCTCGCGGCCGCGCAGCATGATGGTTGCATGGCCGAGGCGGTTCCGGGAGTCCAGGTCGACGAGCTGTTGCGCGAGGCGGGCTGGATTCGCGCCCTGGCGCGCGGTCTGAGCGACGGCGCCGAGCCTGCGGGCGAGCTGGAGCAGGAGACCTGGCTGGCCGCGCTGCGGGCACGGCCCGCGGGCGGCGGGCTGCGGCCCTGGCTCGCGGTCGTGATGCGCAACCTGGCGCGCGCGCGTTCGCGCGGCGAGGCGCACCGCCTGCAGCGCGAGCGCGAGCATGCGCGCGCCGAGGCCCTGCCCTCGGCGCAGGCGCTGGTCGAGCGCGCCGACTTGCAGCGCGAGCTGGTGGCCGCGGTGCTCGCGCTGGAAGATCCCTACCGCTCGGTGGTGCTGCTGCGTTTCTACGAAGGACTGTCGCCGAGCGAGATCGCGCGGCGCCAGGGCGTGCCCGCGGGCAGCGTGCGCGCGCGCTTGTCGCGCGGCGTGCAGCAACTGCGCGAACGGCTCGATCGTCGCTGCGGCGGCGATCGCTCGCGCTGGATGGCGGCGATCGCGCCGGCCTCTCTGTCGTGGTCGTCTTGGAAGGCGGTGATCGTGGTGAAGAAACTCGCCTGGGGACTGGCTCTGCTGCTCGCCGCTTCGCTCGGTTGGCACGCGCTGCAGCGGCAAGCGGGCCGCAGCGAAAGCCCTGCGGTGGCGCTCGTGCCGCCGGCCGGACCGGTCAGCGTGATCCCGGGCACGACGCAGCCCGTTGCCCGCGGGCTCCCGGAGACGCAGCGCGTCGCGCTCACGCCGGCACGTGCCGACGTTCCTGGGCGAACGCGCGTGCGCGTGATCGACGAGCGCACCGAGGAACCCGTGCCCGAATTCGCCGTGGCGCTCGTCGATGCGCTTCCCGCTTCGAGCGCCGCGGCAGCGCAAGGCCAACACGGCGTGTTCCGCAGCGATGCCGCCGGCGAGTTGGATCTGCCTCTGGCTCCGGGCGAGCGCCTGCGCCTCGACCTGCCCGAACTCGCCAGCGCAGGCGACCTGATCCAGACGCGTGCGAGCACGCCGCCGGCGTCGCGCGTCGAGTTCGAAGCGCCCGCCGCCGGAGCGTCCGCCCCGCGTGAACTGCGCGTGTCCGTCGGCCCCAGCTACCGCCTGAACCTGAAGCCTCCGCCTGGCCATGCGCTGGACACGCTCAAAGTCAGCCTGCGCAGCGGCGATCCGCGCCAAGCCTTCGATGTCGCGCGTGCCGGCGTGCGCGCGGGCGAGTTGCCGTGGGTGCGCTTCGCCTCGAGCGCCTACCTGGTCGCCGGCGGCCCGCCTTGGCGCATGGAGGTCGAGAGCTCCGATGGCCTGTGGCACGCGCAGGCTTTGGTGGAAGAGCGCGAAGGTCGCGCGCGCCAGCCCGTGCGCCTGGAGTTCGAGCCGCGCGCTCGCGTGTTCGGCATCCTGCGCGACGTCGACGGGGCGCCCGTGCCGCGCGCCGTGGTGCAGCTTGCTCCAGCGCCTGGGCAGGAGGCGCTCGGTCGCACGCGCTTCGCCTCGAGCGACTCCGAAGGACGCTGGGAGTTCCGCGCCACGCCGCCGGGAGCCTGGCGCCTGCGGCTGCGCGACACGCAGCGCGCGCCCGCGGAACGCGAGCTCACCCTGGGCGCGCTGCAGGCGCTGGAGGTCGATCTCGCGCTCGTGGCGGCCGCCCCCGGCGAGCTCGCGCGCCTGGAAGTCCTCGTCGAATCCTCGAGCGGCCGTTTCGACGACGCGGTCTACATCACGATCTCGCGCCCCGGCGCGGGCGGCTTCGGCGGCCGCGCGTCGTGGACCGAGGTCGACGGCCACAAGCAGGGCCGCTTCCTCTCCGAGGAGCTCGCGCGCGGCAGCTACACGATCGATGTGCGTGTGCCGGGCATGCTGGAGGTCGAACCCGCGCAGAGGCAGGTCGACGCCGGAGGCGAGCCGGCGCGCTTCCTGGTGCGCGACGACGTCGAGACCGTCGAGTGGCACGTGCGCGCGCGCGCAGGTGACGAGCCCTTGGCCGACTTCCGTGTCGAGCTGAGCAGCGGACTCGAGCAGGGCCGACGCAGCACCGCCGCGACCGCCAAGCAGGGACTGGTCTCGTTCAGGAACCTGCCGCGCGGGAAGCGTTGCGAATTCATGCTGCGCGCAGCAGGTTTTCGCCCGGTGTGGGGCGTGGTCACTTTCGACGGCTCCACCCGTGCCGAGCAACCGCTCGAGGTTGCGCTCAATCCCGGCTGGGGCACCGAGGTCAGCGTGCTCGACGCGCAGCGCAAGCCGCTCGCCGGCGCGCGCCTGTCCTTCGACGGCAGCTTCGCCGCCTCGACCGACGAGCGCGGGCACGCGCGCATCGCGTTGGAGCGCGAACCCTCGTCGGTGCGCGTCGAGTACCTCGACTGGAAGCTCGCGCCAGGCAACTCGATCGCGCCCGACACGGGCCGCTTCCGGACCTGGGAGCCGTTCCTGGTCGTGGTGCTGGAGCCCTAGGATGGCGTATCGAGCCGGGGCACTTCTTACCCGCCATGGATCACTCCGCGTAGAGCGGCGGGTGGATGCCTGCCGCTCTACGCGCGCTGATGCGCAGCAGGCAAAGAGTGCTCCGGCTCCGGTCGCCGAGCAACCTGCATGCTGCTGATTCGCGTGCAGTGATCGAACCAGTCGACCAGCTCACCGCGATGCTGCATGTCGGCCAAGGCGCGGGCCACGAGCTCGCGCAGGCCGCTCACGCGAGTTCTCTTGTACGCGTGCAGCGTCTGCGGCGAGAGCTCGTCGATCGAGCCGATGTCGAAGCGCGCGTCGAAATCGTAGGCGATGGGCTTGAGCCGCCCAACTTCGGTGATCACCAGCGGATTCACGAGATCGGAGAGCAGCCGATCCTCGCAGCGCCATTCGGCGCATTCGCCCAGCAGGCCCGCGTAGTCGTCGCGCTGCCGCCACAGCCCGTCCGAAGGCGCGAGATCGCAATGCACGCGCACTTGGTCTTGCAGCTCTTGCTGCAGCGCCATCACGACCAGGTAGAGACGCGCGCGATCGCTCGCACCGAAGAACGAGGAGTCCGCGAGTGAACGTGCGCGGCCCGCGCGCGCCACCGGTCGAATCTGGATGGCACGCACGCCCAGCCCGACCAGATGGTCCACCAGATCCGGCAAGTCGGGGATCGAGGAGCGGGTCAGGGAGATCGCAGCGGAGACCGGGCGGCCTTGCGCCGCGATTCGCCGCACGCAGGCGCTCGCGCTCTCGAAAGCACCGTCACGGCCGCGCAACGCATCGTGCGTCGGAGCAAGACCGTCGAAGCTGATCGCAACGTTGTCGAGCAGCGGCAGCAATCGATCGACGCGTTCGGCCGGCATGAGGCCATTGCTGATCATCGTCACGCGATAGCCGAGCTCGCGCGAGCGCTCGACGACGCTTCGCAGCGGCGCGAACAGCAGGGGCTCGCCTCCGGAAAGGCTGATGACGCCGTACCCTTCCGTGCGCAGCAGCTCCAAGGCGCTGCACAGGGCGTTCGGATCGAGCGACTCCTTGCGCCGCGGATCCGACTCGGAGTAGCAGTGCAAGCAGCTCAGGTTGCAGCGCCGCGTCGGGTGCAGGTGGATGACGCGGTCGGGCAAGAAGCCCGACCGCGAATCCGCGACTTGGCCAGCGGTCGAGCTAGTGACCGAGCTCACGCGCCAGCCCCTTGCCCTCGAACTCGGCGACGTCGAAGGCGACGCGCACGAGGAAGCGATCCCAGTCGATGATCCCGTAGGGGAAGACCTCCCACTTGGAGACGCCGAGCTTCTTGCTCAAGCCTTCGAGCCTGGGGTACTTGTCGCTGAAGTAGTCGATGCAGATGCCGTAGATGCAGGGATTGAACCTGCCGATCGACAGGCCTTCGATCAGGACCCGGTCCGCGAGGCTGCGGATGGCTGCATCGCTCAACTTGAAGTTGGCCAGCCGTTTCGACATGCGTGCGGACAGTTCCTTGGTGCTCACCGTTGCCATGGAGTCTCCTCGTTCAGGGTGTTGGCCGAGGCCGCGACCCGGCGATTCGCTCAGAACCGCTCGTGCGGCCTTTCGACGTCGAGGAAACGAACAGCGGCGCGCTTCGGAACGCGAATTCCGCATTTCACGCGCCGGCCCGGCCGGGCACGGATTCCACGGCAGGAGCTCCCCGCGCGAAGCGAAGCGAAAGCGCTATGCTGATTTTCCATGCGCGAACTCCCGATCGGCCGGCTGCTGCGCGATCGACGGCGCGTCACAGTTGCGTGGCGCGTGTTGCGCGCTGCGGCATCGCACGACGCGGCCAGGCTCCGGATTCTCGCCGGTGCAGCAGGCGACGGCGGAAGCGCGGGTTCGGTCGGACATGGTTCTGCGCACGCAACGCCCGCGCGCGTCGCACACGCACCGCACTTCGCACACGCACCGCACGTCGCACACGCACCGCCCGTCGCACACGCACCGCACGTCGCACACGCACCGCACGTCGCACACGCACTCCGGCAATCGACGGGCGTGCTCCTGATGTGTTGTCTTGCATGCACCAGCCCCAAGGGTGTCGAACCGGATTCCCTGGGCCAGGGAGGGGTTCCAGCCGCGGATCTCACGCGCCAGGTCGCGTGGGGTAGCTACGGTTTCACACTCCCGGGCGAGCGGGTTGTGCACATTTCCGTCTACAAGCAATTGTGGAGTGAACTCGAGTCGCCCACTTCCTTCGAGATCAAGGTCTATGGACCGCAGGGGGAGTTGCTGGCCTGGCAGCTGGTCGTTGGACCGAGCAGGCATGAATTCCAGCTGAATCCCCAGGAGGCCGCCGAACTGTGCCTCGAGGCCACGCCGGCCGAGAGGAAATGCGAGCTGCTGGACCGGATGCTCGTCCGGTCGCAGCAACCCTAGCCGCGATCCTCCGCGTCATCAGGAATGCAACGCGTGGAGCGCATCGTTCCGGGGAAAAGGAGTAGCGCCGTCGTGACGGACTCCGCACGCAGGCTTCGGCGGGAAGCTCCGCGGCAACCCGCGCTCATCGCGGAACATGAGGAGTCGGAATGCGCACCGCCGCAGCATCGCGGATCATGGGTGTAGAGAGCATCCGGGTCTCGCGCAGCTTCTGAACATCCTCGAGCTTCACCTTGCCAGGCGGTAGACGACGCACGGCTTCCTGGAGCTCGGCTTTCCGCTCGGCGACCCGGGTGCCGGGAACGACGCGCAGGTTCTCGACCAACTGCTCCAGGCTTGCCTTGTCCGGCGCGTTCGCGGGGTCGCCGGTCGTGCCAAGCGCCTGGTCAACGGCCACCTTCACGAACTCGGCGGCACCCTCGCTCCTCACGATCTCCGCGGTCCGCTGAGGATCGAAGGAGGCCCGGTCGCTCACCTTCGCCGCCGTGCCGACCACGAGCTCGAGGATCAGCGCGGCATACAGGCCCTGCTGCTGTTTCTTGTTCGCGAAGATGTTCTTGAAAACGAGCGACAAGCAGGTCACGGCCGTCGTGA
>Ga0315910_10005753_pt1 | contig 10125 bp, 8 predicted proteins | sample EdamamesoilMG_FD_204470 | JGI IMG/M metagenome (GOLD analysis project Ga0315910, IMG submission 204470) | Garden soil microbial communities collected in Santa Monica, California, United States - Edamame soil | ecosystem: Environmental > Terrestrial > Soil > Garden | place: USA: California... | reverse complement strand
GTTGAGCGCGAAGTTGACCATCTGATCCGCAGTGCCGTAGCTGAAGTTGCCCTCTGATGGTTCGAGGGCGTCGAACTTCATCTGGTCTTCGCAGGTGACGCTGTTGTAGTGCTTGGTGAGCAGCCCAGCATAGCTGTTGTACTGCGTGTCGATAGCCGCTCCCATGGCGAAGTGGTCGGCGTAGTACTCCTTCAGCGATGGGATCTCGTCGCCGTGGTCGACCACGCATGGCTCGGTTCCCCCGCTGCCACCGCCACTCGTTTGGGTCGCCGTGCCGCCCGTGCCGCCCGTGCCGCCGGTGTCGGATCCGGTGGTGGGGTCGCCGCCCACACCGCCGTCCGTGGTGCTGCTCGCCGTCGTCGCAGCGCCCCCGGACCCGGTATCGGTACCAGAAGTGGTCGTGACAGGACCCGCGCTGGTGGTGCTTGGCCCCCCAGTCGTTCCGTCGGTCGTGCTCGCAGTGCCAGCTGCCTGACCCACGGTCGTCATGCCGGCACCGGTCGTTGCGCTGACCGTAGTTGCCGCACTGGTCACGCTCGTCGTGGGGCCAGAGCCACCCGCGTCGTTGCCGGAGTCAGAGTTTGCCTCGGACTCGGAGCCACCACCGCCGCAAGCGGCAAGAGCGTGACAAGCGATCAAGGCGACCAGGGGCGGAAAGTGCTTGCGCATGAGAATGGGAGAAGCCTCAGCTGTCATAGGGTCGCTTAATGCGCAACCGGCGCCATCTTGGAATGGTTTCCGTTGCTAGGATCGGACGCTTCCAACGGGGCGCGACTGTTTTTTTCTTCCTTGAATCGATGCGAGTCCGTTGATCGGCAATGAGCATGGCCGGGCATACTCCAGCGTATGAGTCTTTCAGCTTCGTCCCGGAGATCCCTTGACGCAATCACCACTTGCCTCGTCGCGGCTGCCATCGGCTGTTCCGACTCGGGCGCTTCTGGCGACGGCGGTCCGAGCGCTGGGGCAGGCACCACCAGTAGCGAGGGCGCTACCAGCAGCACCACTAGCCTCACGGCCTCGGCGGTGACCACTTCGAGTCTCACGACCTCGAGCAGCGTCACGACCTCGAGCACTAGCGCGGGCGTGACGAGCTCGACGGGTGGCGCCAGCACGAGCGGTGACGGTATGACGACGACAGCCAGCGTCACGAGTACGGGCGGCATGACGAGCAGCGATAGCGTCACGGGCAGCGAGAGCACCACCAGCAGCGCCACAACCACGGGAGCGGGGGGCGCCACCAGCACGGGTGCCGGCGGCACCGGCGGCTCACCGAACGAATGCCCCGAGGTCCCTCCACTGAGTGGCGGTCAAGAGTACTGCGTGACCGAGGACACCGGCGACGTGGGCAACGGATACCGCTGGGAGATTTGGCAGGAGGGAAGCACCAGCTGCATGACGGTTTATGGTGTCGAGGCCGCCTTCGGCGCGAGCTGGAGCAATACGGAAGATTTCTTGGCGAGAGTTGGACTCCACTTCAACCAGACGCAGACGCACACCCAGATCGGTAACATCTTCGCGGAATTCGCGGAGACCAAGACCGAGGTGGGCGGCGGCTTGACGTACATCGGAATCTACGGATGGACGGTCGACCCGCTCGTCGAGTACTACATCCTCGAAGATTGGGGTGCCACGAAGCCTGCGGGAACCGCTTCGGACGGCACGCCTCGCACCAGTCGCGGCACGATTGAGGTCGATGGGGCGACCTACGACGTCTGGACCAAATTCCGCGAAGGCAAGCCCGCCATCACGGGCCCCAGCGAGGATTTCGAGCAGTACTTCAGCATCCGGCAGACCGCCCGCCAATGCGGGCGCGTCTCTGTTTCCGAACACTTTTCGAAGTGGGAGGAGCTGGGTCTGCCGCTCGGGAAATTCCACGAGGCGAAGTGGCTGTTGGAGGCGCAGGACAACAGCGGAAGCATCGAGTTTACGACGGCGACCGTGGCCGTCGAATGAGCGACGATTGCTGCCGCTCAGCGAGCGGGCGGCGCGACTTGGGTGCTTCGGTACACGTGTAGGTCGGCGGACGTCGCAGGCACCCGTTCGAGCCAAGGACGTTCGAAAGCTGGCAAGTCGACCGAGCAAACACGAATAGGCCGGTTGCGCGCGACGCCTTCGAGCGCATCGAGAACTCGCTGAAGGCGCTGCCCGCTGAACGGACAATACAGAAAGAACACGCTTCCGAGTGCGGCACCGGACATCCATTCCAGCGCATCGGTTTCGATGAACTGCAGCCGTGCTAGCTCCAACTCGGCCGCGCGCATGGCCGCCGCCTGCGCGAGGACAGGCTGAACTTCGAGACCGATCGTGCGCGCTCCCGTCAGCGCGTGCACCAAAAAGGCGGTCTTTCCGAGACCAGATCCGATATCGACGAACACGTCCGCCGAGGTCACCTTGGCAGCCTCGACCGCGCTGAGCACGCTCGCGACCGGGCACGGCAAGTACGGCACGCAGCCGCGCGGCAAACTTCGATCGTCGTCCGGAACCTCACCGACATCCCACAGCAGATCCACCCAGGCGTCGCGATCTGCGCGGGGCACCTCGTGCAAGGCGGCTCGGACCATCGGGGGAGTGGCCTGCCCCTTCACCAGCAGTGACCGCAGCTGCCGCACGCCAACCCTGGCTAGCTCTTGCACTACCCGAAGCCCTACTGCAACAGCGCGTTGACGAAGGAGAGCAGGCTCTCGGAGTTGAAGGGCTTCTCGATGCAAGGGGTGCGCACGCGGTCGAGAAAGTCGTGCGCGCGACTGGTGAAAGCGCCGCCGGTCATGAACGCCATCTTTTCGGCCTGATCGGGCGCTTCCTGCGACAGCGCGAGGTGCAAATCCATACCGGTCACGTCGGGCATCATCAGGTCGCACAAGACGATGTCGAAGCGCTCACCTTGCAAGATGCGCTCGAGCGCCTCGCGGGCGCTCGTGAGGCACACGACGTCGTGCGCCGACGCCAACATTCGTTGCACGGTGGCTCCGAGCACCGCCTCATCGTCGACCAGTAGGATCTTTCCGCGGCGGCGTGCGGCCACCCAAGGCCGCACTTCGGGCTCGACGGCTTTGCCGGTGGCAACCTTGAAGATCGCGCGGATGGCGGTACCGGCGCCAGGTTGGCTCTCGGCTTCCATCTCGCCCCCGAGCGCCGTCACGATGCGATGGCAGATTGCGAGGCCGAGCCCAGTCCCCACGCCGATGGGCTTCGTGGTGAAGAACGGATCGAAAATTCTGGGGAGCGCCTGCGCGGCGATACCGGCACCGGTGTCCTTCACCTCGACGACGACTCGATCGTCGCCGCGCTTTTTCGTCTCCACTCGAATCTCGTTCCGATCGGCCTGGCCTTCGGGCAGCGCGTGCGCGGCGTTGACCAATAGGTTCAAGAACACCTGGCTCAAGCGAGCTTCGTTACCTTCGACGAGCGGCACGTCGCCGTACACCTTCACCAAGCGCGCGTGGTGCCGAATCTCGTTGTACGCCATGCGAATCGTGGACTCTATCACGCGGTGCACGTCCACCGGTCCCCGCGTCTCTTCGTCGGATCGGGAGAATGCCTTGAGGTCTTTGACAATCGCCCGCACGCGTTCCGCGGCGTCGCGCGCCTCGTTCAAGGGACGCTGAATCTCCACCAGCCGCGCGAGCGGGCCACCCAAGGGAGCCAACGCGCGGATGTCTTGAATCAATTGGTCGAGGTCGTCCGCAACGAACTCGAGGTTACCCATCAACGCACACAGGGGGTTGTTGATCTCGTGGGCTACACCGGCGGCCAGCGTGCCTACGGACGCCATGCGATCGGAAATCACCAATTGCTGCTCGAGCCTCGAGCGTTCGGCGCGCAGGGCCGCCTCGGCGAGCTCCCGCTCGATCGCCGGGACGAGCCGCGCAAGCCGCCCCTTGGCCATGAAGTCGTGCGCGCCCGCGCGGATGGCGCCAACGGCGGTCTCCTCGTCGACGGTCCCCGAAACGATGATGAACGGGATCTCGATTCGACGTTCTTTTACGAGCGCCAGCGCTTGCGGCGCGCCGAACGTAGGCAGGGTGTAGTCAGACACGATGATGTCCCACGCTTGCCGATCGAGGGCGATGGACAATGCTTCGGCTGTTTCGACGCGCTCGAAGGCCACGTCGAACCCCCCTCGCCCCAATTCTCTCACGAGCAAGACTGCATCTCGCTCGACGTCCTCGACGATCAGCACGCGCAGGAGTCTGCCCATGGGTCAGGCTCTCCGGCCCACTGGTACGGTCTGGTTCAGCACGAGCCAATACAGCCCGAGCTGACGCACGGCCTCGCTGAAGTGATCGAAATCGACGGGCTTTCGGACGTAGCTGTTGGCGCCGAGACTGTAGCCGCGTGCGACGTCGTCTTCCTCGACGGAAGACGTGAGGATGACCACCGGAAGCAGCTGGGTCAGCTCGTTGTGCCGCACCTCTTTCAGCACCTCAAGACCGTCGAGTTTCGGCAACTTCAGATCCAAGAGCACCAACTGCGGCAGCTCGCTGCTCGAGCGCCCAGCGTGAGAGCCGCGCGCAAATAAATAGTCGAGCGCGGCAACGCCGTCCCTCGCGACGACCACCGGGTTCAGGATGTTGCTCTTCTTGAGCGCGCGCAGCGTCAGCTCCTCATCCATCGGGTTGTCCTCGACGAGCAGAATCACCTTCTCGGTTTCCGTTCCAAGCATCGACTTACTCCATGTCCCCCAAGGTGAAGTAGAAGGTAGCGCCCGCATCGACGCGGCCTTCCGCCCAGACGCGCCCGCCGTGGCGCCCGATGACACGTTGCACCGTGGCCAACCCGACACCCGTGCCTTCGAACTCGCTCACGCTGTGCAGGCGTTCGAACACGCGAAACAACTTGTTCACGTACTCCATGTCGAATCCGGCGCCGTTGTCGCGCACGAAATAGGTGACCGCAGCTGCGGTCGCCGTACAGCCGAACTCTATCTGCGCCTGCGAGCGCTTCGACGTGAACTTCCACGCGTTGCCGAGCAGGTTGTTCAACGCGATCGCGAGCAATCTCGCGTCCCCGTCGGCGACGAGCCCCTGCTGCACGATCGTGTCGACCTGACGCTCGGGCTCAGCGTGCCGCAGGCACTCGAGGGTCTTCCGTGCGAGCTCCGACAGATCGATGGTCTCGCGCTGGATCTCGCTGCGTGTGACCCGCGAGAGCGTCAGCATGTCATCGATGAGCTGAGCCATGGTCTGGGCCGCGTCGCGCACGAACCCGAGATACTTCTGCCCCTGAGCGTCGAGCAGGTGGCCGTGGTCTTCGAGCACCGCGTGGCTGAACCCGTCGATGCTGCGCAGTGGCGCGCGCAGATCGTGGGCAACGGAGTGACTGAATGCGTCGAGCTCTCGATTGGCAGCTTCCGTCGCTTCTTTGGCGCGGAGCAACTGCCGCTGCGTCCGCTTGAGCTCGGTGATGTCGCGAACGATCTTGGAGACGCCGATGGCGCGCCCCGACGAATCGAGCACGGGAGAGGTGGCCACGGAAACCTCGAGTTCGTGGCCATCTTTGCAGCGCCTGACCGTCTCGTAGGGCTCCACGCGCTCCCCCCGCCGGCACTTTTCGGTAATGAACTGCTCCTCCTTCGCGAGTCGCTCCGGGAACAGGCGCGACACTGGCTGCGAGAGCATTTCTTCGGCGCTGTAGCCGAACATGCGTTCCGCGCTCCGGTTCCAACTCGTGATCTTACCCTCGAGCGTCCTGCCGATGATGGCATCCGCGGAGTCGGTGACGATCGAGGCCAGGCGAGCACGCGCTTCCTCACCCGCCTTGTACTCGGTGATGTCCTCGGAGATCCCGAGCAGGTAGCGCGGTGTTCCGGCTCGATCGAGGATGGGGACCTTTTTGGTACGTAGGATCCGCATGCCGCGTGCGGTCTGAATCGGCTCCTCCGGAATTTCGACGAGTTGTCCCGCGTTGAGCGTTTCTCGGTCCTTCTTTTGAAAGAAAGCGGCTTCTTCGTTGGGGAAGAAGTCGTAGTCGTTCTTGCCGAAAAGATCGGCACGCGGAACCCCCAAGAGCTCCTCCCCCGCGCGGTTGAAGCGTACGAAGGCCAAGCGCTCCGCATCCTTCACGAACACCATGTTCGGAATGTTCTCGACGATCGCGTCCAAGAACTGGTTGGCCTCTTGCAGGGACGCCTCGGCACGTTTTGCCTCGGTGACGTCCCGCGCCACCGCAAAAATACGGCCCGTTGGAACGGAACGCGCGTTCCATGACAACCAGCGATGAGAACCGTCTTTGCAGCGCCAGCGATTTTCGTAGCCGACGAGCGGCGTGCCCCGAGCCACGTCTGTCAACCTGGCAGCGGTCTCCGCTCGATCGTCGGGGTGTACGAGCTCCAAGAGCGGCAACGAGACCAGATCATCCGCTTGGTAACCCATTGCCTCGACCGCGTGGCTCACCTGTTCGAAGCACCCGTCGGTACTCATGATGCACATGAGGTCGGGCGCGAGCTCGAAGAAGCTCCGAAACAGGGTATCGGTCGCGAGTGGAATGCTCATGGTGCCCCCGGGTCGTCCCCTTATTCGTGCGTGCGTTCCTCCGTGCTGAAGACAACTGTACACGTATGGCCAGTGTCTTTCAAAGTCGCGTCAGATCCAGTGGTTTACGGCCCGGTGCCGCACTGCGCTAGCGCGCCCAAACTGAGCGAGTTTGGCGAAATTTCGACGGCGGTGCGGCCCGACCGTTCACTGGGCACGTGGCGACCGACCCGCACGGATGCGCGCAGCGTCCGGCGGGGCAAAACGGAGCAGTTCGACGAGTTGCGCGAGCGAGAAGACCGGTCATGCCTGTCCGCGAGGGCGAAAGGTCGCCCTCGGCGGCGGCGCCGGTCTGAGCACAGCCTGCGCTTCGAGCAAACGGCGCAGGTCGTCGACGCTCTGTTTGGTGGCTTCCTTGGCGATCTCCGCCACGGTCCGTCGACGCAGCTCCGCCGAAAGCTCCTCGCGCAACAATGCCAAGAAGCTAGAATCGGCAACCAGCACCAGCCCCGTGGCAGCTTGCTCGATCAGCGACTGAGCGAGGCGCTTGTCGATCGTGCGCGCGAATCGCCGCCGCATTTCGCGATGATGCGCGTCGCGATGGTCGTCGTAACCATGCGCCGGGCCACCACCGGGTGCCCGATTCCGGCCGCTCTTGGTGTTGCTGTACACCTCCTGCCCCGAAGCGCGCGCTTCGGGGTTCACCAGGTCGTCCAATTCTTCCAACACCACGATGGGTTCGATGTCCTCGCTTTCCGCGGAAGCCATCCTGAAAAACCGGCACCGTGCAGCATCGGCGACAACCAGAACAGTGGGCGTCATGGGTCCGGGTTGATGCATGGTTCATGCCAGACACCAGACTGTAGCGGCTTGCAATGGACTAACATTCGCTGCTCCCTTTGCGACCGCGAGCCGAGCTGATGGGGCACTCGGCGACTAGTGGGACCTGCGAATCGATACCAAGGGGCGGCCCGGCTCATAGCAACAGCGGAACTTTGCGGCGCAGTTCCGCGGCGCCGAATTTCCTATTCCCCAGCGCCACGGGTTTCGGCAGGAGCGGACATAAACTCCATTGATGAGGTTCGAACGCGCTGCTCTTTTCACGCTTTTGGTCGCTGGCTGCGGCGGAAGCCCGAACGAAAATGGGGATTCCGAGCAACTCGACATCGACTCGACCACCGATGCGGCGACCACCTCGGGAACGACGACTGGCACCGTCGGTACGACGGCGACCCCCGGCAGCACGACCGGTGCAGGTCCGAACAGCACGACCAGCGGCACGACAGGGACGTCGGGCACGACTACCTCGCCAAGCTCAACCACGAGCTCGAGTGCCGGCGGAGCGACCACGGCGGCGACCAGCGACACCTCGAGCGATGTCGGCGGTGCCGGTGGCTCGACCACCACGGGTGAGGGCGATACCACCACCACCAGCACGAGCGCGGGCGACACGAGCACTACGGGCCAGGGTGGTACGGGGGGCGGCGCCGATAGCGGCTGCGAGGTCATGCCGCTGACGGACGAGTTCCGCCAGTCGTACGACGATCTGGATCCGTTCTACCAAAAATATGCGGACGCGGGCGGCCTGCCCGTGGTGTCCTCGCTATCGCCCGCCGACGAGGCTCTGACGCGCGTGTGCGAACTCGTGATCGACATGACTTCCGCGCGCCCGGACGCTTTGGAGGCGCTCATTCGGCAGCACGTCCGCTTCGCGGTCATCGGTGAAGACGAGCTCACCAACGACATCCCCGAATTTTCCTACCTCGACGACTACATCAACCAGCGCGCCCGCGGCCTCGGCGGCCTACCAGCGGCTTCTTGCGCCGAGGAGAGCATCTTGTGCAACACGAGCCTCGACCGCTGGCGCGGCGAGGGCATCTGCGTGCACGAGTTCGCCCACACCCTATCGATGGGCGGGTACTTCGCGGCCGACCCGAGCGCCGAAGGCCGGCTCCGCGACGCCTTCCAGAACGCCCAGTCGACAGGCTTGTTCGAGAACACCTACGCGATGGAGAACATGCAAGAGTATTGGGCAGAGGGCGTGCAAGACTGGTACTTCACGAACCTCGAGTCCGATCCCCCGAACGGCATCCACAACTACGTCGACCGGCGCGAAGAGTTGCTCGACTACGACCCGATGCTGTACGCGCTGATCGAAGAGTTTCTGCCGGAGACGCCCAAGTTCGTCGACTGCTATTCGGACGAGTGAACTAGTTGCCCGGGTAGGTCTGCCCCCCCTAACCCGGGCGAGCCTGTGAATTTCCGGGAGGCTCTTCTCATCTGGGGCCACGGGGACAAGACGGCCCGTTGCTGTCATCGTGGAGTTCTGCAGCCGTACCGCAGCTCAGGGGACGGGTTGCGTCCGATCTGTAAGAATCGTGTCGCTGGGGGCTGGAAAACTTGCCGTCGCGCCCATTGTAGCTAAACCGTTTTAGCACGCCCGATTGCCCTTATTTCACCATGAACGTACCCCACCTCGCTTCGATCTCGCGCACCGGTTGTTTCCTCGTCGTCGGAGCGCTGCTCGGCTGTAGCGGCGAAGCCTCCGAAGACCCGCCGGCAGACACCGACGGGACGACCTCGGGCACGAGTGGGTCGACGTCAGCCGGCACTCCCTCCTCGACCAGCTCGGGCGCGTCGAACACGGCCGCCAGCGCTGGGCCGAGTGGCGTGACGAGCACGACCGGGCAGGCCGCAGTGACTAGCGGAGGGATCGGGCCCGGAAATGCGACGACTACCGGCGCTACCACGGGCACGACGGGCACCGACGGGGGTGTCGGAGGCGCCACCACGAGCGCAGGGCCCTCGAACACCGTAGGCGCGGGTGGCGCAACGACCGGCGCGAACACGAGTGACACGACGGGCACCCCGACGGGGGATGCGACGGGCACCACCAGCGGCACGACGGCCACGACCGGCGGCGGGGGAACCGGCAATCCCGGCTGCGACGCGACTGGCTTCTACGTCGAAGGCACGAGCGTCTACGACGCCAACTGCAACGAGTTCGTGATGCGCGGTGTGAACGTGCCCCATGCTTGGTTTTCGTCCAACACTCAGGGTGCGCTCAACGATGCCGCCTCCGTCGGCGCCAATACGGTGCGCGTCGTTCTCGCCACGGGCGGCCAGTGGTCCCGCACGAGTGGGTCGACGCTCTCGCAGATCATCGGCTGGGCGAAGGAGAACAAGCTGGTGGCCATGCTCGAGGTCCACGACTCCACCGGTTTCGGTGAGTCGGCCGCAGCAGTACACCCCGACGACGCCGTCGCCTACTGGACCAGCAGCGAGATACTCGGCGCAATCACCGGGCAAGAGGCGTACGTGATGATAAACATCGCGAACGAACCGTTCGGCAACACCGAGTCGGCGCAGTGGTCGTCGTTTCACCAAGGCGCAGTGCAAGAGCTTCGCGCCGCCGGGCTCAAGCACCTGTTCGTCGTCGATGCCCCCAACTGGGGCCAAGACTGGGAAGAAACCATGCGCAACGACAAGAACGGCGCGGCCACGAACGTCTTCAATGCCGACCCCGATCGGAACACCCTGTTCTCGGTGCACATGTACGACGTGTACGGCAGCGCCAGCACCGTCACGAGCTACATCGACACCTTCCTCGGACATGGGCTGCCCCTCATCGTCGGTGAGTTCGCCGCCGATCACG
>Ga0315910_10005752_pt1 | contig 10128 bp, 6 predicted proteins | sample EdamamesoilMG_FD_204470 | JGI IMG/M metagenome (GOLD analysis project Ga0315910, IMG submission 204470) | Garden soil microbial communities collected in Santa Monica, California, United States - Edamame soil | ecosystem: Environmental > Terrestrial > Soil > Garden | place: USA: California... | reverse complement strand
CGACTACCGCGCGCGCGATCCTGGAGCGCGTGGGGCACGGGGAGCTTCCGGCGGGGGTGCCGCGCTCCGGCGAGCTCAGGCCGGGGCGGCGGGTGCTCGTTGGCCCGCCACTTTTCCCCAAGTCGCCTGCACGCTAGGCGGCGCTCTCGCGCGCGTGTTGCAAGAGCTCACGCGCGGCGGCCCGAGTCTTTGGCGTGATCCGGAGGCCGCCGAGCATCCGCGCGATTTCTTCGCGCTGTTCGCGGGCGCTCAACCTCCGGATCGTGCTGAGCGTGCGTTCGCTCTGCAGCAACTTTTCGACCTTGAAGTGCCGATCGGCGAACACCGCGATCTGAGGCAGGTGTGTGACACACAACACCTGGCGGTGCCGGGCCACCGAACGGATTTTCCGCCCGATGATTTCAGCCATGCCGCCGCCAACACCACTATCGACTTCGTCGAAGGCGTACATACCCGAAGGCCCCAGATCGGCCAGCACGCACTTGATGGCCAACATCGCCCGGCTGAGCTCGCCACCGCTCGCGACCTTGTGCAGCGGCAGCGCGTCTTCGCCGCGGTTGGGCGCGATCAGGAACTCGGCGACGTCCATGCCATCGGGCCCGAGCCGCACCTGCGGGGAGGCGGCGCCTGCTGCGACACTGCGCTTCTCTGCGAGGCTGCGGTTCTCTGCGAGGCTGCGGTTCTCTACGACGCTGCGGTTCTCTACGGTGGCGCGGCGCTCGACCTCTGACGACGACGTTGCCTGTGACGACGACGTTGCCTGTGACGACGACGTTGCCTGTGACGACGACCCTGCGATGGCTCCGGCCGGGGACAACAGCGCTGACCGCCGTGTGCTCGGCATGTCGCCAGCGTCGCCGCCGGCGTCACACCCCAGCGCCTCCTGGCACTCCAGCGCCTCCTGGCACTCCAGCGCAACTCCGCGCCCCTCGAGCGCTCGGACCTCGACGTGGATCTTCGCTTCGCCCATGCCGAGCGAGGCCAGCTCGGCGCTGATGGCGTGGGCCAGTTGCGGGGCTGCGCGTCGTCGCTTCAGGCTGAGGGCTCGCGCGCGCCGCGTGGCTTCGCGGAGCGCTTCGGCATGCTCCGCGCGCAGCGCTTGCCCGGCTTCGACGTGATGCTCGAGCTCGTCGAGCTCGGTCTTGCACTGCTCGAGCTGCGCGAGCACCGTCTCGAGGGTGCCCCCGTAGCGGCGCTTCAGCTTGCCGAGCTCGAAGAGACGTTGCTCGATGCGTTCGAGCGCCTCGGGGTCCGCGCGCATCGAGTGCAAGTGACGGCTGAGTTCACGGGCCGAGTCTTCGAGCGCGGCTCGCGAGCAGTCGAGTTGTTCGGCGAGCCCAGTCAGCGCCGGATCGAGACACGCCGCCTCTGCCAAACGCTGTGCCGCCTGAGCCAGGCTATCGAGGGCGGACTCGTCCCGCTCGTACAAGATCTCGACTGACTCGCCGAGCAGCTGGAGCAGTGTTTCTGCATGGCGCAGGCGGGCGCTCTCTTCGTCGAGGTCGCGGTCTTCGCCGAGACGAGGCCGCGCCGCTTCGATCTCTCGCACGGTGGCGCTGGCCGTGGCTTCGCGCTGATCGCGGTCCCGCAGGCGGCCCTCGAAGCGGTCGAGCACGCTCCGCGCGCGTTCGAGCGCCTGATACGCCTGCATCACCGAGGCGCGGTCCGCACCCAGCCCCGCGAAAGCGTCGAGGTAGCCGAGGTGAGTGGCCGGATCGGTGAGCGTGTGGTGCAGGTGCTGCGAGGAGATATCGGTGAGGCCGCGTGTCAGCTCGGCGAGCTGCTCGCGTGTGGCGAGCCGCCCATTGATGAAGGCGCGGGTTCGGCCATTGGGGAGCACCACCCGCCGCACGACCAGCTCGTGACCCGCGACGTCGAGCGCCTCGAGCTTTTGACGGAGCGCGTGGTCTTGACCCACCTCGAACAGCGCTTCGACCTCCGCCTGTTTGGCTCCGGCGCGGACGTGTTCGGGTTTGCCCTTGCCGCCGAGCACGAGCTCGAGCGCTCCGATGAGAATGCTTTTCCCCGCACCGGTCTCGCCGGTGACCACGTTCAGGCCAGGGCCGAGCTCCACCTGAAGCTCGTCGATGATGGCGAAATCTCGGATTTGAATGCAGGTGAGCATGGGCAGATACGGAAGGTACTGCTCATGCGAGCACTGGTCAAGTATTCAGTGGTTCCGGCTCTGACGTTCTCTGTCCGGCCTGCTCATGGATTGGGGGTGGGCGGAGCGCCGTAGAGCGGGATCGCTCCGACGCCTCCGGCGCCTGCTGCAGCCGTACCCCCGACGCCCGTGTCGCTCGCTTCGCCGGCAGCGCCCCCGGTGTCGTCGCCTGTTCCGCCATTCCCACCTGCAGAGGTGCCACCTGCAGAGGTGCCACCCGCAGAGGTGCCGCCCGCGGAGGTGTCGCCTGCGGAGGTGCCACCCGCGCCGAAGCCGCCGCCCGTTGCCGGGGCACCGTAGACCGGAACACCGCCGTCGCTGGCCATGCCGCCCGAGCTGGTCGCGCTGTTGACGCTGCTAGTGCCATTGTTCGAGGCGACGGAGTTCGTCGTGCCCATGGTCGAGGAGCTCTGCGTCGAGCTGGTCGTTCCCGAGGTCGTGGTGTCCGTGTCGCCCGAGGTGTCGCTCGATTGTTCTGCGTCACCGCCACAGGCCACGCTCGTCATGCCGAGCACGACCAGGGCCGCGCGGCTCATGCGCTTGGCGGGCGTTCTGCGCAGGGGGCCCGCAGCGACGCTGCCGAGCTCGTGGCTACAGAACGGACACGTGGTCTCGGTCGTGAAGACGTGCCGCTGGCACGCCGGGCAGGGGATCAAAGCCATGGTCAGAGCCTCCTAAGGCCGCTCAGTCTACCACGAATTCGGCAGCGATCCCCGCGCAGGGTCAGGGAGTCGGCGGGGCGCCGTAAATCGGTGTTCCGCTCCCTCCCGTGCCGGGGAAGGGGGTGGAGCCGCCGATGCCGACGTCGCTCGCCTCGCCCGCGGCACCAGCAGTGTCAGTGCCGCCACTGCCTCCGGCGGATGAGCCTCCGGCGGGGGCGCCTCCGGCGGGGGCGCCTCCGGCGGATGAGCCACCCGTCGCCGGCGCACCGTAGATCGGCGAACCACCGTCGACCGTGTTCGCCGTGCTGTCGGGATTCATCGTACCCGTCGTCACCGTGTTGGTGTTCGCGGTCGAGTTGGTGTGCGTCTCGTCGCTGTTCTTGTCGGATTCATCGACGTCGCCCCCACACGCCGCGCTCGTCATGCCGAGCACGACCAACGCCGCGCGGCTCATGCGAGCTACCGGCGGCCGCCGCGGCGCAGTCGCAGCGAGGTCGCTGAATGGGTGGCTACAGAACGGACACGCGGTTTCGCTGACGTAGACGTGCCGGCTGCACGCCGGGCAAGGTATCAAAGCCATGGTCCCATCTCCTCCGGCCATGCTAGCACGATGGCCGCCGCCAAACCTTCGCGCTGTGGGCCTCGAAGGTCAGACTGTGCCGAGTGGCTCTTCCACGATGCGGAACAAGCCCTGATCGAAGGGTAGTCCCGGGGCGTCGGCCACCTTTTCGACGCGTTCGCGCAGACCGCGCGCCGAAAATTCCATGGCTCGGTGATGGCAGTAGGGGTTGTTCCCGGGTTTTCCGAGCAACATGTCGCTCATCCAGGTGCAACCGGCGCGGCACACATCCGCGTAGTAACACTCGCGGCAGTAGCCCCAAAGATCGTCGACCGTGCGCTCACGCGTGTAGCGCATGGGAAGCCCCCGCTCCCAAATGTCTTCGAGCGGCGCATCGCGCACGTTGCCCGCGCCCCAGGCGATGGTACCGAGCGAGGGACAGCCCTTGATGGTGCCGTCGGCTTCGATGCCGAGGGTGGAGGTCCCCGCGCCGCACGAGCCGTGGTGGCCGTTCGGGGTCCAGCCTTTGAACAAGGACTCGTAGGGCCCGAAGTAACCGAGGTTGTTGCCGCGGAAGATGAAGATGCCCAAGCTGTCGGCGATAGGCTTCAAACTCGCGAGCAACGGGAACAGCTCCAAGAGATCGTAAGGCTGGAGCAGCACCTCGGGTTCGTCCGCAGCGCGCCCCATCGGTACCGTGATTTGAAGCTGCCAAGCGCTCGAGCCGTGTTCCCCTAGCGTCTGCAGTAGCTGCGGCAGCTCCGGCATGCTGAGGCGGTTGATCTGGGTGTTGTTGTAGAGGCGCAGGCCCGCGCTGCGACAGGCGTCCATGGCGCGTAGCGCCGCATCGAACGAACCTTCGACTCCGCGCAAACGGTCGTGCGTCGGGCCCAGGCCGTCGAGCGACACGCTGACGCCACCCATGCCGGCGGCCTTCGCCCCGCGCGCGAGCTCCGGCGTGAGCCCGCGGCCCCCCGTGGTCATGCTGGTGGCGATGCCGAGCTCCGTCAGGGCCTGGACAATCTGCAAAAAGTCCGGACGCAAGTAGGCTTCGCCGCCGATCAGCGTGACCTCTTTGACGTCGAGGGCGCCGAGCTGTCGCACGAGGTCGAGGCACTCTGCGGTCGAGAGTTCGTCAGGACGTGCGCGCCCCGCGCGCGAGCCGCAGTGACGGCAGCTCAGATCGCAGGCGAGGGTGATTTCCCAAACGCAGTAGATGGGGCGCACGCGATCGCGCGCCGTGCTCGCGCTGGCGAGTGGCAGCTGGCGGCGCGCGGGCGCAGCCAGCGGCGCGACGGGCAAGTGGCGCGGGCGCTTCTGCGCCATCAGCGCGTCGCGTTCCGCGGTCGAGAGTGGATCGGGTCCACGGGAAGCTAGGTCGCCCGGCTCGCTCAAGCCCAAGGAGCGTAGCTTGACCCGGCGCTGACGGCAAAGACCGGCTCAGCGCTTGCTGCGCCGATGGGCCTTGTTGATCGCTTTCCAGCGCCGTTTCACGTTGGCGCCCAGCACCGGATCTTGCCGCGCCTGGGCGGCCCGCACTTCGCGTTTGAGTTTATGGTAGCTGTGCAAGCGTCCGGGCGAGAGCTCGCCCGTTTGCGTGGCTGCAACGACCGCGCAGTCGGGTTCGGTCTCGTGGCTGCAGTCGCGGAAGCGGCAGGATTGGGCCCGCGCGGCGATGTCGGGGAATGCGCTGTCGATGCCGCCTTCGTCCTCGAGCATGCCGAACTCGCGCATACCGGGGGTGTCGATCAATACCCCGCGGCCCGGCACCACCAAGAGCTCGCGGCGGGTGGTGGTGTGTCGCCCCTTCGCTTCCGAGCCGATACTCTGGGTCGCTTGCAACTCTTGCCCGAGGATGCGGTTTGCCAGCGACGACTTGCCGACGCCCGACGAACCGATGAAGCTGACGGTTTTCTGCGCAGAGAGCAGTCCCCCGAGCTCGGCCATTCCCTGGCCTGTGTATGCGCTCACGCTCACGACAGAGGCCGCGCCCGCGATCTGGCGTACCTCGGCTTCGAGCAGCGCCGGGTCGTCCACCAGATCTATCTTGTTCAGCACCAGCACCGGGTCGGCGCCGCTGTCCCAGACAGCGCTGAGGTAGCGCTCGAGCCGTCGCGGGTTCAGCTCGAGGTTCGCGGAGCTTACGATGAAAAACACGTCCACGTTGGCGGCGATGGCTTGGGGGACGCCGTCCTTGAACGCGGCGCGGCGCACCAGCTGAGTGCGTCGATCGAGCACATGGCGTATGGTGGCGCGTTCACCGTGTTCGCTCACGGCGACCCAATCGCCGCTCACGGGTCGACCGGCGGCCTTGAGCTGACCGCGCAGTTTTCCAGAAAGCTCTCCGAGCGTCGCCGTGCACCCCATGAGCTCGTAAAGCCCGTGGCTTTCGGCGCTGACGCGCGCGGGCGTGAGGGGTTCCTGGTCGGGGAGCAGTTCGATTTGTGCTGAAAAGAAGGGTGTGTACCCGAGTTCATCGAGGCTAGACATGGGGCGGCGCTCCTGTGGCGCAAAAGAGTGGTGACGAGCCACCTCCAGCGAGCCAACGCGGGGCAGTCCCAGCGCTCAGATGCTCAGCTGACACAGCAGATGCTCAGCTGACAGAGCACTCAGAGCGGGCTGCGCTCGAACGCAAAAGAGGCGGCACAAATGGGACGGGTTTCGGTGTCGACAATCATGGGCGCCTCCTTCCAAGCCTGAGGTTCGCACGCTTCTCGGGATCGCGCAAGGCCCAGCGAGCGCCGGGGGGCTCGAGCTCAGCCGTCCAGCTGCGCAGGCGGCGGTTCGAACTCCTCCGGGGGCAGGCTGCCCAGGGTCGGCGCGTTCACCACGTGCGGCAAATGCTGTTGCCACCACGCGAAGGCTTCTTCTGCCGACCACGCACCGGGCAGCCCGGTGTCGACGAGCGTGCTCCAGACGTCGAGCGCCGACGGTCGATCGGCGGGGTTCTTCGCCAGGCATGCCAGTACGAGGCTTTCGAGTTCGAGCGGCATGTCGGGCACCTGCGCGGAGAGCGACGGGGGCTCCTCTTTCAGGTGCTGCTTGAGGATGCCGAGCGGGGTTTTGGCCTGAAATACCAGCTCGCCGACCAAGAGCCAGTAGGCCACGCACCCGAGCGCGTAGATATCGGCCTTGCCCGTGAGCTCGCGCTGGCCGAGGGCAGCCTCGGGGGACACGTAGGCGAGCGTACCGTAGACGCGATTCTGCTGCGTCAGGCGGGTTTCGCGGCTGTCGGGCTGCGGCGTCACCATGCCGAAGTCGAGCACCTTGACGAAGTCGACCTCGAGCCCTTGCTTGCAGAGGTACAGGTTCGAAGGCTTGATGTCGCGGTGCACCAGGCCAGCGCCGTGCGCTTCGGCGAGGGAGTGACAGGCTTGCAGCATGATGTTCGCGACGCGAGTGGCCGGCATGGGGCCGAAGCGTTCGACTGCGTCTTCCAGATCGATGCCGGCGAGCAGCTCCATCACGTAGTAGAACGAGCCGTCGTCGCCGACCCCGAAGTCGTACAGCTTGACCGTGTTCGGCGAGGTCAGCGCCGCGGTGACGCGCGCCTCCCGTTGAAAGCGTCGGATCAGCGTGTCGCGCCCGTTCGGATCGACGTCGCCGCCCGTGATCAGCTTGATCGCCGCCGGTCGCGCCAGCAGCTGATGGCGGGCCTCCCAGACCTCGCCCATGCCACCGACGCCCAGCTGACGCGTCAGCCGGTAGCTGCCCACGGTGGGATCGCTTTCGAGCAAGCGGTGGTCCACATGGAGCTCCGCACCCCGGCTGGCGATGACGCTGCGGCGAACCACGTCCTCGAGCTCGCGCAGATTCCCAGGCCAGCTGTAGTTCCGCAGATCTTCGAGGGACTGAGTGCTGATGTGGGTGATCACGCGGCCGAGCGGCGCGCTGTGGCGGCGTACGAAGTGGAGGGTGAGCGCGGGAAGATCTTCGGGTCGCTCGATCAGCGAAGGCAGGCGAATCGTGTGCCTGCGCAGGTGGTCGCCGAGTTCGGGATCGAAGCCGACCGGGAAGTCGCCGCTCGAGTCGGTGATGGAGGCGATCACGCGACAGTCGATCGCCGGTGTTTTTCCTTCGGCGCGGGCGCGCCCCGTGAACGTGAGCCAGGCGCCGAGCTGGCGCTGCAGCGCCGCCGGTAGTTGCCCGATGTGATCGAGGTACACGGTGCCACCCTGAGCCATCTCGAGCAGGCTGAGCGGTGCCTCGGGGTTGTCGGCGCTGGGCAAGAGCTCGGGCGCGTCCGCGGCCTGGAACTCCGTGCACTGGATCTTGAAGAACGGCTGGTCGCTGCGGCGCGAGGCGTCGTGCACCGCGCGGGCAACGGCTTCGTCGCCACAGCTCGGCTCCGAGAGCAAGAGCAGCGGGGCGTCCGACTTGGCTTGCGTGGCGATGTTGCTCCTGAGCGTGCGCGCCGACGCGCTCTCTCCCAAGAGCGGGCCCTGCAGGCGCGAGAGCTCTTGCTGTCGAGCGGCTTGCGCCAGTGCGAGCTCACGCGACAGTTCCCGGTTCTTCGCCTTCAGGTCGGTGACGAGTCGGGCGAGCGCGAGCTGGGCCTTCAAGCGCACGTGCACCTCTTCTGGCGGCTGGCGGCGAGTGATCACGTCGGCGGCACCGGCGCGCAGCGCCTCCACGCGTTGCTCGGGCATGTCCCAGGTGAGGCACACGATGATGGGTACGTGCTCGAGGCCGTCGGTCTGCTTCAGCCGTCGGCAGAGCTCGAGGCTGGCGGGAGCGGACCCCGACGCGTCGATCACGATCAGCGCCGGCTCGAGCTTGGGGGCCAGGCTGCACGCTTCTCGGGCGCCGGCCGCGGTGTGCAGCCGTTGCCCGAGCGGTGCAAACAGGGGGAGCAGGTCGCCCGAGCTGCCCGGCGCTTCTTCGACCACGAGGATGTCTTGCGCATCGCTCGCCTCGAGCAGCCCGACCGCAGACAACACGCTCTGGATCCAGTCTCTCTCCGACACGAGCCGACCTCCAGCCTCCTTCGTATCTCGGCGCTTCGACGCCGTAAACAGATCGTTGTGGGCGGGTTCGAAAAAGCCTACGCCGAGGGGGTTCGGGCGCATGCCGGGTTCGGGGCGCATGCCGGGTTCGGGGCGCATGCCGGCTTCGGAGCGCATGCGTCGCGCCCGGTTCGGCTGCGGATGATGCGAATGTCGTCGAACGACTCGGTCCACTCGCGGCAGGTCTCACGGATGATCGCTTCGGCCCGAGCTGCCGAGAAGCCACCGCTGCCCGCGCCGATCAGGGGCAAGGCCACCGAACGCGCGCCGAGCCAAGCGGCCAGGCGGAGCGCGGCTTCGGTCGACTCGCGGATCGACGTGACCGACGCTCGCCACAGGTGGTCGATGCCGGCGACGTGGATCACCCAGCGGGCTCGCAGCGAAAAGCCAGAGGTCTCGCGCGCGCCGCCGAGCGGCAAGGGCGGGTGGGCGTTCAGCTGGCGAAATGCCAGCGCGCCCCCTCGGTTTCTGAGCGCGCGGCTCACGCCTTGCGGCAGCAAGAGCCAGCTCGGGATCCAATTTCGGTTCCACGGGTTGACGATGGCGTCGCAACGCTGATCCGCAATGTCTCCCGTGAGGCAACGAACCATGCCCCCGCGCGCGGCGACCGACGAGCGGCTGAGCTTTTCTGCAAGCCATCCGAGGTAGGCTGCGGGGGCGACTTCGGTCCACTCGGCGACCAGACCGTCGCTGCCGAGGTTCGCGCCGAGGATGGCGCCCACCATGCTGCCGATGCTGTCGGTATCGCCGCCAGCAGCGAACACGGCGCCGAGCGCCGCGCGGAAATCGACGGGGTGCGCCTTCAGTACCAGCAGTACGGCGGTCACGCTTTGAAGCACGTGGGGCCCGGTGCCCGCGATCTCGAGCTGCTCCGCGAGCGAACGGCCGGCGAGCGCTTCGCGGAAGCGATCGAGCGGAAACCCCGCGCGTAACGCCAACGCCTCGACGAAGCCGTGATACTGGTTGCCGCGCGGTAGCGCCCCGGGGGCGAAACGCTGGGCCCGGTGCACGAAGAGCGCGATGAGCTTGGCTGCGGCGATGGCGAGCGGCGCGGCATGCGTCTCGCGCCCGTTGAGCTCCACCGCATCGAGCAAGTCGTCGTCGTCCGCCAGCACGAGCCCGAGCGGCGCCACACGCACGGCCACGCCGTTGCCGGCGCTCGCGAGGGGCGCGGCGGCACAGTTCCGGTCTCGCCACAGCCGCCGCGCTGCGTGTGTCGTCGCGCGTCCCGCAGCGACACGGTACGCATACCAGGCCCTGAGCTCGTCCCTGAAGCGCTCGTGGCAGTAGCTGCCGTCCGGCATCACGCTGCGCGCGACCGCGATCGTGAGCTGCGTGTCGTCCGAGACGTCGCCCGCGCGGCGGAAGAACCTGAGCCAACCGGCGCGCAAGCGGGGGCCGCGCGGGTAACGCAACTTGATGAGCCAGGCGGGCAGCTGTTCCGCGGGGAGCCCGACCGCGTCACCCGCGGCGAGGCCGAGCAGTGCTCCGTGGATGCGTGAATCGCGCGCTCCTGCGCCCCCTGCTTCGATGTCGACCGACGAGAGGCGGGGATAGGCGTGGCGCGAGCGGTGACCCCGGAGCCACAGTTGAAACAGGCGCCAGCTCAGGCAAGCGGCGGAGATCCAGAAAACGAGGGCGGCGATGCGCTCCGGTACAGCGTGCATGCTGCAGCGTAGTGCATGCCTCATGCCACCGAACGCGGGTGCGCGCGGGCAGGAGGGATCGCGCCGCCAG
>Ga0315910_10005751_pt1 | contig 10130 bp, 6 predicted proteins | sample EdamamesoilMG_FD_204470 | JGI IMG/M metagenome (GOLD analysis project Ga0315910, IMG submission 204470) | Garden soil microbial communities collected in Santa Monica, California, United States - Edamame soil | ecosystem: Environmental > Terrestrial > Soil > Garden | place: USA: California... | reverse complement strand
GGCCCGGGCGATTGCGCGCTGCAGCCAGGACGCGAGCGCCGCCGAGGAGCGTGCGCGTAGCCTGCTCGCGCCGTCCACACGTCCGCTGGGCGAGCGCGCCGCCGAGCACGTGCGCGCTCGCCAGCGCGCGAGGGCCAGCTGCGTCAGCGCGCGCGCCGTGGCGCTCGCTGCCCCCGGCAACGATCCGAGCGCCGGCGCCGAGCTCGCACGCTACGACGCTCTCTGGCGCAGCGTTCCGGATCGAGCCGCCGCCCCCTGAGGACCGGCGAGCGGCCGACTCAGGCTGGAGGCCTGCGATCGTCACCACGCCAGCCTCGAAGGCCGACCGGTCGCCGGGCGGTTGCCTCTGCTCGCGGGCTTGATACGGTCGCTTCGGGCACGGGCGACGTGGCCCCTGCCATGATCTGCTCCACACGCTCCATCGCTCGCGGCTCGAGGGCACCCGCGGCTCGACGTCGCGCGCTGCCGCTCGCGGCCCTGGGCGTCGTGGGCGTGGTGGCGGCGGGCCAGGTGCCGCTGGCGGGCGCCGTCGAGCCGCGCAGCGCCACCGAGCCGGACGTGCTGCGGGAGCCCGCCGCGATCACGCGCGTGGTCGATGCCTGGGACGAAAGCGGCAGCATCGACCTGCATTTCACGCTCGGCTACGAGCACCGCTGGAAGCGAGCGACGCTGCTGCGCGAGCTGCCGGTCAGCGCGACGCCGGGCGGCGCTACGCAACGCGTGGCAAGCTTCGCCGAGAACACCAGCCGGCTCGACGTGCGCGCCGAGCTCGGCCTGTATCGCGACCTGGGGCTGATCGTGACGGTGCCGATCGTGCTGTCCAGCAGCAGCACCGTCGGTTTTCGCGGGACGCCCGCGCTCGACGGCGCGCCCGGGACGCCCTTGTTCTCGCTGCCGTTCCAGTCGCCGAACCGCAGCGGCGTCGAATACCTCGGCGTCGGCGTCGACTGGGGCATCCTCAACCAAGGGCGAGACGCCGCGCTGCCGAGCCTGCTCGTCGGCGCCGAGGCGCGCTTCAACGTGACGGAGCCGAAACACGCTTGCGGCCCGGTGCCACCCGCGGAGGGGGAGATGGAGCCGACCACCCGCTGCGCGCATCCCGCCGATATCAACCGCAACGGCGTCGGCGGCGAGTACCCGGCCGAGGGCATCCCCTCGCTCGAGGGCGAGCTGAGCGGCTACCGGCGCGCAGGGGTGAGCCGCGGCACGACCGCGTTCGATCTGCACGCGGCCATCTCGCGGCGCATCGCCGCGTTCGAGCCGTACTTCGCGCTCGGTGTCCTGTTCGAGCTGCCGATCGACTCCAGTGACTACGAGGCGTATGGCGGCCTGGAGGATGCCCCGCCGATCGAGGGGCGCGCGAGCATCGGCGCCGAGCTGATGGCGTGGGAGCTGGTCGAGCAGTTCCAGCGCTTGAGCCTCGACCTGCGACTCACGGGCACCTATCGCTCCGAGGGCGTCGACTACTCCGAGCTGTTCGACGCGCTCGGCAGCTCCGGGGCGAGCAGCTATCGCCGGCCGAGCTTCGCGGGTTATGTCGAGAACCCCGACGCGGCGAGCCGGGCGCTGGCGCCGAGCGTCGTCGACGCGAGCTCGCGTCGCGTCTTTCCGACGGGGCTCACCCGGGTGGAGGCGCACGGCGCCTACGCGCTGCGTCTCGCGGCTCGCTGGCAAGCGGGTCGGTACGTGCATTTCGATGCAGGCGGCGCCCTCGCGCTGACGCAGCGCCATTTCATCACGCTCGGGCAGCCCTGCGATCCCGCGCGCCCCGTCGCCGCGGCCGAGGCGGGGCCGTGCGCCAACGCCTCGGGGGCCGTGCTGGGAGCGCCCGATCCGAGCTACCGCCCGGAAACGGACCAGCCCGGTCAGCGTTTCATCGTCGACACGGCGAGCAGCATCGACACTTGGGTCGGGGCGACCGTCATGTTCTAGTCCCTCCGGCAGCTGTCGTGCCTCTCGCTCGCATGCTCCTTCTCGTCCACACATTTCTCGTCAGCCTGCTCGTGGTGCTCTCGAGCGTCTCCGCCGCTCGCGCGCAGGAGGAGCGGCACGTGTGGGTGCTGCCGACGGCCGTGCGCGAGGTGGCGTCAGGCACGCCCGTCGACCTGCAGCCGCTCGCGCACCGGCTGGACGCCGTGCTCGAGGAAGCGGTCCGCGATTTCGGCATGACGCCGCTGCTCGGGCAGCCCGCGATCGGCCAGCGTGACGAGACCTCGCTGACCGAGCTGGCGCAGCAAGCGTCCGTGCTCTCCCCGGAGCTCGGCCTGCGCGGCTCCGACCTGGAGCTCCGGCTCGTGCTGGTGCCGCGCACGTCGAACGTGCTGCTGGTCCGCGCCCAGCTCGTCGACCCGGGCGACGTCGAGGTGCGGAGCCTCGGCATGCTGCGCGAGTTGCTGGAGCCCTCGACCGCGCGCGCGCGCGAGGACTGTCCGCCCGCCAGCGAGGCCATGTCGGCCGAGAGCTTGGAGCCGTCGGCGCGTTCGGAGGGGCGCGTGGTGCTGGCGCTGCACGCGGCCGCTCTGGGCGGCTATCTCGGCTTCGCGCTACAGCGCGCGTCCGGTTCGGACGACGCTCGCCTCACGTATCCACTGGCCGCGCTCGGCGCCGCCGTCGGCGTCGGCTCGGCCGTGATCGTGGCCGACGAGTGGGACATCGACATCGGGCGGGCCTGGTTCCTCGGCGCCGCCATGGTGTGGCCCGCTGTCGGCACCCTGCTCCTGGTCGATCCCGATGGCCCGAGCTCCCCGGGCCGTCGCTACTTGCTCGGCGTGCTCGGCTCGGTGGGCGGCTTGACGCTCGCCACGGCGGGGCTCGTGCTGGGCGACGTGAACGAGGGCGGCGCGGCGCTGACGCACTCGGGCGCGGTGTTCGGGCTGCTGATGGGTGGGCTCACCGAGATGACGATCGCGGGCGACGCCCAGCTCACGCCCCGCACCGGCATGGGTGTCGGCACGCTCAGCGGCGTGCTGGTGGCCGGTGCTCTGGCGACGCAGTTCGAGGGGCCGTCCGCCACCGACATGCTGGCGATCGATCTGAGCGCGTTGCTCGGTGGCTTGACGGGCGCCGCGCTGGGCACGCCGGTGCTCGTCAGTCAGGACCAGAGCCCCACCCGCGACCGCATCTGGCTCTCGGGCATCATGCTGGGCACGGTCGCGGGCGCCGGCATCAGCTACTGGATCCTGAGCGACGAGAGCGGGGGCCGGTCGCAGGGCGAAACGCCGCGCCAGCCGGGCTCGCAGCTCTCGTTTGCTCCTCAGCTCGGCTGGGCGGGTACGCCGCTCGGCTTCGGCGTGATAGGCACGTGGTGACCGAGGCTCGCAGTTTCACGGTGTTACCCGAGGAGGCGGGTGAACGCCTCGACCGCTTCCTGGTTCGCCGCTGCCCCGAGCTCGGGCGCCGCGGCGCCACGTCGCTGATCGAGCGTGGCCTGGTGAGCGTCGCGGGACGGCGCGAGAGCAAGGGCTTTCGGCTGCGCGCGGGTGACGTCGTGCGAGCGCCGCTCGATTTCGGGTTCGCCCCAGCCAGCGAGGCCGCGCCCCTCGCCGTGCTCCTCGAGCGCGCCGATCTGGTCGTCATCGACAAACCCGCGGGGCAGCCGACGGCGCCGCTCGCCCCGGGCGAGAGCGGGACGCTGGCGGGCGCGCTGCTCGCGCGTTACCCGGAGATGCGCGGCATCGGCTATCGCGAGCGCGAGCCGGGTATCATCCATCGCCTGGACACGCGCACCTCGGGGCTGGTGATCGCGGCGCGCAGCCCGGTCGCGTTCGAGGTGCTGCGCGACGCCTTGCGCGCACATCGGCTCGACAAGCGCTACCTGGCGATCGTCGAGGCCGCCGGTCTGCCCGACGAGGTGCGCATCGAGCTGCCGCTCGCGCTCGAGCCCGGCGGCTCGGGTCGGGTGATCGCAGTGGATGGCGCGGACCTCGCGGGCGCCACGCCGTGCCTCTCGCTCGTGCGCGTGCTCGAGCGCCGCGGCCGCTTTGCGCTCGTCGACGTGACGGCGAGCCGTGCCTTCCGGCATCAGGTGCGCGTGCACCTGTCGGCCTCGGGCTGGCCGATCGCTGGCGATCGCGAATACGGCGGCGCACGCCGCGAGGCGCTCGCGGAGCGGCATGCGCTGCACGCCAGTCACGTCGCGTGGGCTGGCGACGAGCGTGTCGCTGCCTTCGCCGTCGACAGCCCGCTGCCGGCCGACCTCGACGCCTTCTTCGCCGCGGGTTCCGGGCTCGGCGACAGCATCAACGACAGCAGCTCCTGAACCAGCGCCACGCTGGTGGCCGCGTCCGGCAGCTTGGGTCGCACCAGGCTGGCGCGCTCCTCGGCGCTGCGTCCGCGTGTCCAGGTGAGGCCGCGCGGCAGCGCGCGCTGGCAGTCCGAGCCCTCGGCGGCGCGCACGACCACCACGGGTCGCGCCGAGTGCCCGCCGAGCCGTTCGCGCAGCTCGATCCCCAGCTCCAGCCCGAGCAGCCCCGGGACGGGGCGCGCGGGCGTGATCGAGAGCCGCAGCTCGTCGACCTCAGCGTTGGCCGCCGCCAGGCGCCCGATGGGGTGGATCACGAGCGAGCCGTCGCGTGCGAGGCGCCGCGCCGCGTCGCTCAGGAAGCTGCGCGAGCAGTCCAGAGCTTCGAGCGGCAGCTCGCCGGCGCGACCCGTGCAGAAGATCGGCAGGAGCGCAGCGCCACCGAGCAACACGCAGGCCCCCACATAGGGCGAGAGCTCGAAGGCCCGCGTCGCGCAGGCGATCACCAGCGCGAGCAGCGCGCACAGCAGCAGGAAGCCACGCGCCCGTCCGGCGTCGAGCCAGGCACCCGGCAGGCACGCGCGCGGAGCGCGCGCGAGCGCCGCGTCTTCGAGCGGTCGCCACTCGCCCGGGCCGCGCGGCGCGCTCGGCGCCACGGGCGGATGGAATGCCGCGAACGCCATGCTGACGATCAACGCCAGCGCCGCCATCCAGGGCGGCTCGTCCCAGGCGGCGGCGCCGGCCGCAGCGGACATGGCGACGCCGGCGGCGCAGGCTCGCCAGGCCGTGCCGGCCGCGAGCCAGGGGCGCGCGTGGGTGCCGCGCGCGGCGGCGGCGGCGTTCGCTGCGCGGGACTTGAGCGCGACCAGCAACGCGTAGGCGAGCCCGAGCCCGAGCACACCCAGCAGGCCGAGCATCTGCTTTGGCTCGGGTCGCGGCAGCGCGCGCGTGGGCGTCGGCTCGGCGCGCGCTGGCTCGCCGTCTCGCGCGAGCGGCTGCTGGTCGAACGCGCCGCCATCGAGCCACACGTTCCAGCGCATGGCTTCGTCGCGCGCGATGTGCGTGCGGACCAGCTCCAGCTCGTCACCGTCGCGCGAGCGGCGCAGCGTGCTCATCACCATGCCGTAGGTGTCGCCGTCGCGCCGCGGCGCGAGCTCGGGCGGGCGCGCCGCCGCGTGCGCGCGGACCAGCAGCGTCACCGAATCGACGCCGTCGTCGAAACGCGGGCCGAGCCAGCTCAGCTCGAACAGCCCCCGCTCGGCGAGCGGGCGGATGGCGCCGCGCTCGAGCAGGTGCGTGCGGTACGCGAACGTGAGCAAGAAGTGATTGCCGCGCAGGCCGCGCGCGCCGGGCGCCGTCAGCTCGAGCTGGCCGTCGCTCGCGCGCACGCCGAGCGGTTGCGTGAGGTTCTGCTCGGGGCTGTCTGAGAGCCGGGTCACGGTGCCGTCGGCGAGCGGCTCCGCGTCTGGGTCGACGCCGCGCAGGGTCAACGTCACGAAGGGGGCGCCGCGCTGCGCGACGCGCAGCTCGTGTCGTATCAGCGCGCCGCCGTTCGCGTCGAGCTCGAGGACCGTCGTGCTGGACTCGACACGCTGTTCGCTGCCGGCCCAGGCAGCCGTGGGCAACAGCGCCAGCAGCAGCAACCAGCAGCACGGCGGCAGGAGCCACAGGCGGCGAGAGACATGTCGAAGGAGACCCGGAGCGGGCAGGCGAGGCATCGCCCTCCGAGTGGGTACGCATCGACCCGCGGCCGGCCAAGTTCTCGGCGACCGCCGAGGCGCCGACGAGGTCGAAACCTGGGCTGCCGTCCGCCCGACGTCACTTGCGCGTCGCCGCGGCGAGCGCAATGTCGCGGAACAACTGGGCGGGGACGTGCACCTCGAGCGCGCTGCTCGGCCCCGAGGCACGCCCGATCGCGCGCGCCACGATCGGCACCTGGTTGTCCGCCAGCGGCGCGAGGAACGTGGCCAGCTCGCCCTTGTCGAAGCTGGGGCTCGCCGCGAGGCCGGCCAGCGTCCAGAAGCCCGCCGCGTTGCCTCGATCGCTGCGCAGTCGATCCAACCCGGCGCGAGCGCCCAGGGTCGGGCTCGCGCTCGCGCTCACCGTGAGCGTGCCGAGCTTCTGTTCGAGCACGCTGCCGTAGGATGAGATGCCGAACCAGCTCACGGAGCCTTCCCGGCTGGTCACGATCACGACTGGGATCGGCGGCAGCGTCGCCGGGTCGACTCCGGAGCCCTCCAGCGCCTCCGCGAAGAACGCTGCCGGCAAGGCGAGCTCGTAGCTCTTGGACTCGGCGAGGCGCGCGGGCCCCTTCCTGCTCTGCACCTTCGGTAGCTTCGAGACGTCGAGAGCATACTTCTGAGCCAGGCTCTTGCGCAGCGGTCCGTCCTGATAGAGCTCGAGCGTCTGCGCCAGCAGCGCCAGAGCGCGCCGATCGGGATCATCGACGCCGATGATGGTGTAGCCGAGATCTGCGCGCAGCTCTTCGCGTGCGTCGCGTTTCTCGGCCAGCGCCTCCTTCGGGATCCCACCCCGCGCCGAGACCATCGGCCCCTTTACCTCGAGCGCCGCGCGGAAGGCTGCAGGCCACGCCTGTTGCACGCCGCGCGAGGCGCCGAGGTGGGCGAGCCCGCTCTCGAACAGACGGTTGAGCACGTCGCTTGCGCGCGCGAAGAGCTCGGGGTTGCGGCTGGCAGAGTAAGCGGCTTGGGTGGCGTCGCCCGGTAGCTTCCAGAACGTATCGGGAGCGACGCTCGCGTGGGTCTCGGCGTCGATCAGCGCGCGGGCGATCCAGCTGCTCGAGCCGCGCAGCTCGAGACCGAGGATCGCCTCGAGCTCTTCGTGCTCGGGCGCGCTCTGATCGACGCGCAAGCGCGCATCGAGCGTCAGCCGCGACAGCTCTCCCAGCGTCGCGATCACCTCGTCCACCAGCGCGGTGGAGCCGTCGCGCAAGGCGCCGTCGAACTCCGCATCGCCGATCGACACCTCACCGAGGAACATGGGCACGGCCAGCTGCAGCAGCTGCGCTTTGTCGCCGAACTGGCGCCACGGGGCGTCGGCGCGCAGCTCGATGTGCAGATCGGCGTCGCCCGTGCTCGCGGAGGGGTTGCCGCGCGTGAGGTAGGGGCTGAGCAGCTCGAGCGACTCGCGGTCTTGACCGCAGACCAGCCGCGCCTTGGCTTGGCCCAGCGCAGGGCCGACGAAGCAGAGCGTCTTGGGGCTCGGACGCACGCTGTGGACTCCGGGCTCGACCAGCTCGATCGGCAGCTCCATGCCCTGGAACACATCGAGCGCGGCCTGGCGCGACGTCAGCCCGATCGACGCGGCGTAGTAAAAGTGCGGCCGCGTCTTCGCCTGCGGATCGAGCGTGACGACGGCGTCGAGCGGGGCGTCGAGATCGAGCACGGGCAGCAACGCGGCGGCCGGGCCCGACGAGAGCAGGGTTCGGAAGCTCAGACCCAGGCCTGTCCAGCCGAGCGCCGTGTCCAGCGTGCGCCCCGGCGTCCGCAGCGTCGCGAGGCCGACCAGGTTGTCCGGCGCCGGCAGCGGCGTGAGCTCGGGCAACTCCTCGAGGGCAGCTTCGCTCGACTCCTGCGCGGGCGTCTGAGCGCTGCTCGCTGGCTCGGGCTTCGAGCACGCGCTCAGGGCTATCGTCGTGAGAGACAGCGCCGGCAGCGCGAGCGCGCCGGCCCGCGACATGAACTTCATCCGAGCCCTCATGCGCCGCACGCTATACGCTCACCGACCCCGGGTCGAGAAACTTGCGGCCGCGCGCGGGCGCGCGTCGCCGGGGTCCGCGGGTGTGGGCAAAAGCGCTACGCGGCCCCGGCTCGGTGAGGAGCGCCCTCGCGCTCAGCCGATCTCGAGCATGCGATCGAGCGGCTTCTGCGCCGCGAGCCGCAAGGCCTCGTCCATCTCCAGGCGCGGCGAGAGCGTGTCGAGCGCGGCGTACACCTTCTCCGGGGTGTTGAGGCGCATGAACGGGCACTCGTTGCAATGGCAGTTCGCGTCGGGCGGCGCGGCGATGAGCTGCTTGCCTGGGGCGCGCTTCTTCATCTCGTGCAGGATGCCGGCCTCCGTCACCACGATGAACTTCTGGGCGTTGTCGTTGACCACGTAGTTCAACAGGGCGTTCGTGGAGCCGATGTAGTCCGCGGTGTCCAGGATGGGCGCCTCACATTCCGGATGCGCCACGACCTTGGCGTCCGGGTGCTCCACGCGCAGCGCGCTCAGCTTGCGCTGGCTGAACGTCTCGTGGACGATGCAGCCCCCAGGCCAGAGCTCCATGTGCCGTCCCGTCATTTTCATCACATAACGACCGAGGTTGCGATCCGGGGCGAACAGGATCTTCTTGTCCGCGGGCACCGACTGCACCACCTTCACCGCGTTGCTCGAGGTGCAGATGATGTCGCTGAGCGCCTTCACCTCGGCCGAGCAATTGATGTACGAGATGGCGACGGCGCCGGGATGTTTCGCGCGCCAGGCAGCGAAGCGATCGGCAGGGCAACCATCGGCCAGGGAGCAGCCGGCTTTCATGTCCGGCACGAGCACGATGCGCGTGGGGTTCAGGATCTTGGCCGTCTCGGCCATGAAGTGGACCCCGGCGAACAGGATCACGTCGGCGGACGTGCGCTGCGCCTCGCGCGCCAGCTGGAGCGAATCGCCGATGAAGTCGGCCAGGTCCTGGATCTCGCTCTCCTGGTAGAAGTGGGCGAGGATCACCGCGTTGCGCTCTCGCTTGAGCTCGCGGATGCGATCGTCCAGATCGAGCGCGGGGCGGGCCGCGCCGGGGTTCGGGGCTGTGGCTAGTGGTGAGCGCGTCGGCATGCTGTCGCCAGTGTCGGTACCACGATCGGCCGCGCCCTATAAGGCCAGCCGCGAAAATCCCGAATCGATCCGGGCCGTCTTGCTGCCCGCGGGCCTGTTCATCCGTGTACCTTCGGTGCCGCGCCCGTGCGGGGCATTCCGGCCGCGCGATCCGGGGTATGCTGCTCGGGAACAGATGCGTCGATCGGGTTTGAGCTTTGTGCTGCTCGCCGCGCTGGGCGTTTCGAGCGCGTGCGCGGGCTCGGGCAGCGTGGCGGCTCGCGTGGCGCACGAGGCCACGACCGAGCCTGCACATGGGGCGGAGCTCGTGGGCTGGATGCTGGCCCCCGAGGCACCCGCGGGCGGCGACGTGCGCATCGGTCCCGACGGCAGCCGTGCCTTCATTCTGCGCGGCACGCGCTGGGTCGATCGCCCCGACGGCAGCACCGAACGTTCGCGCCAGGTGTTCGAGGAAGACGACGTGAAGGCGCTGGAGTTGCCGCCGCATCTCGGCGGCGGCTTCCTGTTTCACGTCATCAGCGGCTCGGGCACGTTGCTCTGGCGATCGGAGACGTGGACCGGCGACGTGCGGCCGTTGGCTCGCGTCGAGCCACCCGCCAGCGAGATCATCGCGGGCTTCGATCGCCTGTATCTGACGAGCGCCACCAGCTACGCGCTGCGCGCGATCGACGCCGAGACCGGTCGAGCACGCGACCTGTCGCCTTTGCCACCGGCTCCGGCGTACGGGAACATGTTGTTCGCGGACGCCTGGAACGCCGTCGTGCTCGGCAGCGTCCGTGGCGCGCTCGCGACGTTTGACGCGGGTGAGAGCTGGCACCGCGTGCGCACTCCGGCGCCGGTCAGCGAGCTCGGACGCTTGCCCGATGGTTCGATCTTGCTGCACACCGAGCGGGGCCGCTTCGCGCTGGGGCCCAAGGGCGAGCTCTCGGCCCTGGCCGCGGACGGCAGCGACGCGGTGTTTCGCGGTAGCAACACGTTCACCAGCTACGGCGCCGACGACTTCGCGGACGCGGCTCGCGCGGGGCAGCTCGACACGCCCGGCGGGCTCGGGCGGCGGCCGCTG
>Ga0315910_10005750_pt1 | contig 10130 bp, 5 predicted proteins | sample EdamamesoilMG_FD_204470 | JGI IMG/M metagenome (GOLD analysis project Ga0315910, IMG submission 204470) | Garden soil microbial communities collected in Santa Monica, California, United States - Edamame soil | ecosystem: Environmental > Terrestrial > Soil > Garden | place: USA: California... | reverse complement strand
CGACCCGAGCGAGAACACCGGGAACACGATGGGCCTCTTCAAGCGGCTACGTGACACGGTCCTCGTGGTCCTCCTGCTCGCGCTCCCGTTCTTTTTCTTGCGCGCGAGCATCCGGCGCCCGGAGGAGCTCAGCGCGGTGGACCGCACGATCCTCAGGCTCGCGGCGCCGCTGCAGTACGCGGCTGCCGCCCTGTCCCGTGGCACCTCGAAGCTCGTCGGAGAGTACGTCTACCTGGTCGACGTGAAGGCCGACAACGATCGGCTGGTGTACGAAACGGCTCGCCTCCGTGCCGGGCAGCGCGAGCTCGCCGGCGCGCTCGCCGAGAATCGCCGGTTACGGCGCCTGCTCGGCCTGCGCGACACCTTGCACCATCAGACCGTGAGCGCGCTCGTCGTCAGCAAGGACACCACGGAGTACTTCCGGGTCTGGCACCTGACGCTGGACGCGCCGAACGCCCAGCTGCGGCCGAACATGCCCGTGATCTCGCTCGACGGCGCCGTGGGCACCGTCCTCCGGGTCGCGGAGCACGAGGCCGACGTGCAGCTGACGGTGGACAGTGGGTTCGGCGTGGACGTCGTCGTCGACCGCACCGGAGCTCGCGGGTTCGTGCGCGGCTCCGGCGACCGCTCGAAGTACGCCGTCCGCGTCGAGTACGTGCCGCGAACGGATCTGGTCGAGGTGGGAGATCTGCTCGTCACGAGCGGGGTCGGTTGCCGCTTCCCGAAGGGGATCCCGGTGGCGCGTGTGAGCAAGGTCGTGCGGCGCGACTTCGGCATCTACCAGAGCGTCGAGGCCGAGCCGACCGTGGATTTTTCACGGCTCGAGGAGGTGCTGGTCGTGCTCGTGGACGCGAGTGAATGCGACGCCACCGAAGGAACACCCGGGCGCCGCCCGCGAGCGTTGCGATGAGCGAGAAAGCCCTCCATGCGTAGCGCGGCGTACCTCGGTGTGGCGGTGCTGCTGCTTCTCGTACAGAGCAACCTGTACCGGCTGACCACGCCGATCGCTGGGCTTTTCCAGCTCAGTTGGCCTCACGGGTTCATGCCGAGCCTGGTCCTCCCGCTCGTGGTCTTTCTGGGCGTGCACGAGCTCTCGACCGCGCGCGGTGCGTTGCTCGCTTTCGCCATCGGCTACGCCGCAGACATCCTCGGCGGCGCGCCGATTGGCCTCTTCACGTTCGTCTCCGTCACGATCTGGTGGCTGGCTCGCGTGACGGGCGTTCGACTCACCGCGCAGACCGCGCTCCCCCGAATGTCCTTGGCGTTGGCCTTCGCGCTCGTCGAAGGTGCGCTGGTTCTCATCCTGCTCGCCGTGTTCGGCGACGACAACAAAAGACCCGTGGAGGTCGCGAGCGTGGTCGTGCCGCGGGCGCTGGCGACGGCGCTCTGTTCACCCCCGGTGTTTCGACTGGCCCATCGGCTGCGGCAGGGGCCGACGCCCGGCCGTGTCTCGGAGGCATAGGATCGCGTGCGGATCTTCGTGCAGCGCTCGGACGTCGGCGAGTTCCGCCGGCGCTACCGCTGGATGGTGCTGGCGGTGATCACTTGTTTCCTGGGGCTCGCCGGCAGGTTGGCGCAGCTTCAGCTGGTCGAGGGTGACGTGCACCGTGCGCAGGCGAGACGCAATATCGTGCGCGAGGGCTATCTCGCCACCACTCGCGGCGTCATTCGCGACTCGCTCGGCCGCGTGCTGGCTGCGAATCGTCCGGCGTACAACGTGTACGTTACGCCGGGCCGCCTCGACATGGAGAAGGCCTGGCCGCTCCTGGTCAAGTTGACGCGGCTGGACGACGCCGAGCGCGCGAACCTCGAGCCGAAGATCCTGGAGCGCAAGAATCTCGACGCGCGCGACCGCCGACGTCTCCAGCAGATCCTGGTCAAGGTCGACATCGATCGGGACGCCGTCGCTTACCTCGAAACTCACGAACGGGAGCTCGATGGCATCGAGGTGGCGCCGTCGCCGGTGCGCTATTACCCGTTCGGCCAACTCGGTGCCCACCTGGTCGGGACCATGCGCGAGGTCAGCCGCGAAGAGCTCGGCGGACCGGGCGAGCGTGGGTACCGTTCGGGTGATCGGACGGGTGCGATCGGCATCGAGCGGCGCTGGGAGAGCTACCTCCGGGGGCAGCGCGGCATGCGGAAAACGGTGCGCGGCGCGGGGCGGCGGCTGGCGCCGGCCGCGCTCGAGGCCAAATACCTGGAGGAGCCGCGGCGGGTCGAGCCGATCCCCGGCCGCGACGTATCGCTGACGGTGGACATCGAGCTCGTGGAGGCGATGGAGCGGGCGATGCGCGGACAGCTCGCCGGAGCCGCGGTCGTGGCGGACGTGCGCACCGGGCGCCTGCTCGGCGCGCTCTCCAAGCCGAGCTTCGACCCGAACGTGGTTTCGGGAGGGCAGGGGAGCAAGGCGGTGAGCGATGCGTTCCAGCGCCTCTACGCCGATCCGCTCAAGCCTACCCTGGATAAGACGATCTCCGCCGCGTACCCGCCCGGGTCGACCTACAAGCCGTTCAGCGCGCTCGCCGGGCTCGCCGACGGGCTCCTCGATCCGCACGCCTCGGTCGATTGCCGCGGCGGGTACGAATACGGCAAGCGCTACTTCCGCTGCACGGGAGTGCATCGGCGCGTCAACCTGCACGAGGCCATCGTGCAGTCCTGCAACACGTATTTCTACGATCTCGGGTCGCGCATCAGCATCGATCGCTTGGCGTCGATTGGCCTGGATTTTGGCTTCGGCGTGACGACCGGCATCGGAGTGAATCCCGAGGCTCGCGGGCGCATGCCGACGCGCGGCTGGTACACGCGCCGGTACAAGGAGGCCTTCCGCGGCGGCTTCACGGTCCTCTCCGCCATCGGCCAGGGTGCGACCACCGTGACGGTGCTTCAGCTGGCGCTCGCGTACGCCGCCCTCGCGAACGGTGGCACCGTGTACCAGCCTCAGGTCGTGCGCAGTATCGAGACCAGCGATGGCACCGTGGTCCAGGAGTTTCCTCCCCGCGTGCGGCGCCTCGTCGACGTCAAGCCGGAGCACCTCGGGATGGTGAAGACGGCGCTGCACGGCGTGGTCGACGATCGGCACGGCACGGCCTACGCGGAGCGCATCGAGGGCGTCGACGTGGCCGGCAAGACCGGTACGGCGCAGGTGAGCCACGTGACCCCGCGCGGTGTCGATCCCGATCGCGTCTGGTACTTCAATCGCGACCACGCCTGGTTCGCGGGCTACGCGCCGGCGGAATCGCCCGAGATCGCGATCGTGGTCTTGATCGAGCACGGCGGCGGCGGCGGAAAAAACGCCGTGCCCGTCGCCATGCGCGTGATCCGTGACTGGCAGAAGCTCAAGGAAGCGCGTCTCTCTGCCCGCGGGCCGAAGGACCAGCCGGCGCGGGGGACGCTGTGACGGTGCGCGAGCGCATGGCGTTCCGGGGCAGCCCGGGCATCGACATGCCGCTCCTGGCGGCGGTGATGGCGATCATCACCGCGGGCCTGGTGAACCTCTACAGCGCGACGAGCGTCTACGCCGACGACGCGCAGCGGGTACAGCTCGCGGACATCTACGTGTCGCAGATCTACTGGGTCGTGGTCGGGACGCTGCTCGCCATCCTGGTGGCGTCCATCGACTACCGGAGCTTCGAGCGCCTGGCGATCGTCGCCTACCTCGGCGGGCTCGTGGCCCTGGGGCTCGTATTCGTGCTGGCACGGAGCATCCGGGGCGCCTCGCGCTGGATCGCGTTCGGCAGCTTCAATTTCCAGCCCAGCGAATTCATGAAGATCGTGCTGATCCTGGTGATCGCACGCTACGTTCACAACGATCCGAAGCTCGAACCGAGAACGCTGCTCGATCTGGCGCCAGCTGCGGGGCTCACGCTCGTTCCGGTCATCTTCGTGATGGCGCAGCCGGATCTCGGGACCTCCATCATCTACATGCTCACGGCCGGGTCGATGCTCGCGATGACGAAGATCCGGACCCGCAGCCTCTTGACCCTGGTGGCGCTCGTCGGTGCGGCGGTGCCGCTGGCGTGGAACTACCTCCTCCTCCCCTACCAGAAGGACCGGGTGACGAGCTTCTTGAACCCGGAGGACGACAAGACGGGCTCCGGGTGGCACGCGCTGCAGTCGCTGACCGCCATCGGCAACGGGCAGCTCTTCGGTGAAGGGTTCATGCAGGGGACGCAGAACCAGTTTCAGTTCCTGCCCGATCAGTTTTCGGACTTTCCGTTTGCCGTGCTGTGCGAGGACTGGGGTTTCGCCGGTGCGACCGTGCTCCTCGGGCTCTACTGCTTTGCCTGCATCTGGGCGATCCACGTCGCGTCGCAGGCGAAGGATCGATTCGGCGCCGCGATCGCGGTCGGCGTCGGGGCGAACCTCTTCTGGCACGTGATCCTGAACGTCGGCATGGCCGTGGGGCTCTTGCCGGTCGTCGGCGTGACGCTGCCGCTCTTTTCGTACGGCGGTTCGAACGTCGTCACGATGATGGTCGGGCTCGGCCTGTTGATGAACGTGTCGATGCGGCGCTGAACCTCGCGTCCGTCGCGGGACGGAGGAGGAGAGTGGTGCGGTCGGACATTTTCGACGCCACTGTGCCGTTGAGCGCACCCTTCGCTAGCACGACCAAGAGACTATTCTGATCGTCACGGCCGCTGCGTCGCGCCTTAACAACCGTGCGCACTCACGCCGTTCTAGCGATCATGTTCGCGTTCGGTTGCGCGAGCTCCAACGACGCGCCGGGGGTGGGAGCTAGTGGCGCCGGCGGCTCGGGAGGCTCACCGACATTCGGTGGCGGGGCCGGCAAGGGGGGAAGTGCCGGTGCTCCCGCAGGGACGTCCAACGGCGGCGGGAGCGGCATCGGCGGGGGCATGGCGAGTGGCGGTGGCGCGGGCACGGCGAGCGGTGGCGCAGGCACGAGCGCGGGGGCATCGAACGGCGGCAGCAGTGCCGGAATGTCGGGCGGCGGAGCCGGAATGGCGAACGGCGGCAGCGGCGCCGGCATGTCGAGCGGCGGTGCATCGAACGGTGGCAGCAGCGCCGGGATGTCGAGCGGCGGCGCTGGGACCTCGAACGGCGGCAGCAGCGCCGGAATGTCGAGCGGCGGCACTGGGGGAATGTCCGGCATGGGCGGCACTCCGACCGCGGGCACGACCGCGACCGGCGGAACGGGCGGGTGCGTGGAGAACCTTGGCTGCGAGCTGTCGCCTCCGCCCAGCACAGGGGACATTCACCAAGACTGTGTGGATCGCATCAACCAGTTCCTCACCCAGTGTGCGTGCCTGCCCCCGTTGGCACGGCGAACCGACGGCGAAGCGTGCGCCGACCAGATGGCGAAATACGACGCCGACAACAACAGCCCTCACGCGGGAGTCATCGACGGGATCTGTCAGCCGGGCGGCTCGCAGAACTCATGCCCCGGCTATGCCTCCAATCAGCAGGTGATCGGCCTGTGCATGCAACAGATGTGGGATGAGGGGCCGCCGCCCACCAGCAACTGCACCGGGGACTGCTACCAGCAGCACGGACACTTCATCAACATGACCGACCCTTCCGTCACCAGGGTCGCCTGCGGCTTCTTCACCACGACCGGCGGCGAGGTGTGGGCGGTGCAAAACTTCTCGCGCTGATCGAGAACGCCATTCCACGACCAGCCAGGGGGCCGGTTGGTTCCGTCCTCGCTGTGATCGATGCACCGAGGGGGGAGCATTACGGGTGTGCACAGCCTTCAGCGCGCCCTGGTTCTTGGCCTTTTCTCCGTCCCTTTTGCCGCCTGCGTGGGGGGCGAGACCACGACCGATGACCCTCCGGGCAGCGGGGGCTCCTCGTCCGGCGTGGGGGGAGCGACGGCGGGCGGGCCCCCCGGCGCCGGCACCGGGCAGGGCGGGAGCGGCGGCTCCGTGGGCGGCTCGGGTGGGACGGGCGGTGCCGGCGGCGTTGGACCGGCCGGAAGCGGCGGCGCTTCGGGTGGCGCGGGAGGCAACGTCACTACCGGTGGTGCAGGCGGCGTCGCCCCGGCGGGCACCGGCGGCAGCGGTGGCGTCGGCGGCTCGGTGAGCGGCAATGGTGGCACCGCCGGGCAGCTGGGCGGCACCGGTGGCACCACCGGCGGGGCCGCCGGCATGGCGACGGGCGGCTCGGCGGGAGCCGGTACGGGTGGCTCTGCGGCAGGCACGGGTGGTGCGGGCGGGGCCGGCGCACCAGGCGTCGTCTGCGGCGCAAGCCCCGCGGCGGCGACGGCCATTCTCGGATTCGGCGCCGGCACCACGGGAGGTGGGAACGCGAACCCGCAGACCGTGACCAGTGGTCTTCAGGGCGCCGTGTCGAGCGACTCGGCGAAGGTCGTCCGCTTTTCCGGCACGCAGTCCGTCAGCAACCTCAGCATCGGTTCGAACACCACGCTCGAGGGGACGAACGCCACCGCGACGATCAACGGCGGCATTTCGATCGATGGCAAGTCGAACATCATCCTGCGCAACTTTCGCGTCAACGCGGACAACACCGGCGCGGCCGACGACGGCCTCAACATCCAGGGCTCCGATCGTATCTGGATCGACCATCTCGAGATCTACGATGCGCCCGATGGCAACATGGATATCACCAACGACTGCGACAACATCACGGTCTCGTGGACCAAGTTCCGCTACTCGTCGACCGGCGATCACAATTTCTCCAACTTGATCGGTTCCGACGACAGCGACAGCGGCAACTACCGCATCACCTTCCATCACAACTGGTGGTCGACGAACGCCATGGAACGCATGCCGCGTGTTCGTTTCGGCCAGGTTCACGTGTTCAACAACTATTACGGCACGGGACAGAACACGAACCTCGGCAACGACCACTGCATCCGCGCCGCCTACCAGGCCGACGTGCGTGTCGAGAGCAACTACTTCGACCGCGCGACGACGCCGCACGAGATCGCGGAGGACGATGGCACTGCGACCCTGACGGCGACGACCTGCGCCAACAACACGTCGGCGGGCAGTGCCGCGGGGTGCAACATCGAGTACCTGTCGCTGAACACCGACGGAAACCCGTCGAGTCGCGGCACGGCCTTCACGCCGCCCTATGACTACTCGGACGCGATGGAAGTCGCGGACTGCGTGAAGCCGAACGTGATGTCCGGCGCGGGCCCGAAGTAGCTCCGCCGGGCAGGGTAGCGGCTCCGGCGCCGCCGGGCCCTGCTTCAATCCAGGCGGAAGAGGTCGTCCAGGTCTTCCCTGGTCAGCTGCTTCTCGCCCGTCTGATCCTCGCTGAGGACGGACGTGACGAGATCCTTCTTGCGCTGCTTGAGCTCGAGGATCTTCTCCTCGATCGTGCCCGCGGCGACCAGCCGGTAGACCGTGACGACCTTCTTCTGCCCGATGCGGTGCGCGCGGTCGGATGCCTGGTCCTCGACGGCCGGGTTCCACCACGGGTCGAAGTGAATCACGGTGTCGGCGGCGGTGAGGTTCAACCCGGAGCCGCCGGCCTTGAGGCTGATCAAGAACACCGGAATCGTCGGATCCGCCTGGAAGCGATCGATGCGTTCCGGCCGGTCCGTCGTGCTGCCGTCGAGGTACTCGTAGCGGATCTTGTCCTCGTCGAGCGCCTGGCAGATGAGCTTCAGCATCGAGACGAACTGGCTGAAGATCAACACCTTGTGACCACCGGCCTCGACCTCGTCCACGAGCTCGCGGAGTGCGGCGAGCTTGCCGCTGTCGTCGTGGCTGAACTCTCGTGGCAGACCGAGGAGACGGGGATCGCACGCCGCCTGACGCAGCTTGGTGAGGCCGGCGAGGATGTGGAGCTGACTCTTCGCCATGCCCTGGCGCTCGACCTCGCCCATGACGTTGGCCCGCACCTCGCGCAGCACCTGCAGGTAGATCGCTCGCTGATCCGGGGCTAGATCGATGATCTTGTCGACCTCGAGCTTGGGCGGCAGGTCCTTGGCGACCTCGTTCTTGGTTCGACGCAGGATGAAGGGGTGAATGACCGCGCGCAGGCGCGCGGCGCGCTCGGAGTTGCCCTGTTCGATCGGGCGCGCGTAGCGCTCTTCGAACTTGGGCAACGCGCCGAGCAGGCCCGGGCTCACGAAGTCGAAGAGTGACCAGATCTCGCTGAGGCGATTTTCGATCGGCGTGCCGGTCAGCGCCAGCCGATGCTCGGCCTGGAGGTCCTTCGCGGCCTGTGCGGTCGCGCTCAGCGGGTTCTTGATTGCCTGCGCCTCGTCGAGGATGGCGTAGTCGAGCCGAAGCTCCTTCAGGAGGTCGATGTCGCGCCGGAGGAGCGCGTAGCTCGTGATGATCACGTTCGAGGTCTCGAGCTCGTCGGCCTGCTCCTTGCGGCCGGCCCCGTGCCAGAGCGCGGTGGTGAGCGCCGGGCCGAAGCGTTCGATCTCGCGCACCCAGTTGGTGACGACGCTCGTCGGGGCGACGATCAGAGCGCGCAGCGGCTGCTCCTTTTTCTCCTGCTTGAGCGACAACAGCAGCGCGATGGTCTCGATCGTCTTGCCGAGGCCCATGTCGTCGGCCAGCACGCCACCGGAGCCGATCTCGTGGATGAAACGCAGCCACGAGAGGCCCTGCTCCTGGTAGGGCCGCAGGGTGGCCTTGAGGCCCTTCGGCTTCTTGGCGGGCTTGATCTCGTCGATCGACTGCAGCTTCTGGAACAGCTCTTTGGTGCTCGCGGTGACCTGAGCGCTTTCGGCGTGTTGCAGCAGCTCCTGCACGCGACCGGCGTGCGAGAGGCCGAGCTTGCCGGCTTTCCCGGCGGCGACGATCAACTCCACCTCGCGATCGAGCATGCTCTGGACGCGCTCGGCGTTGATCGGAGCGAAGGAGTTGTCCGACAGCCGAACGTATTTCTTCCCCTCGCGCAGACAGCGCTCGAGCTCTTCGCGGCTCACACCCACGCCTTCGCTCTCGTAGCTCACCTTCACGCTGAGCCAGTCGACGCCGCTGGAAACGCGAGCGTTCATCATCACGGGCTTCGCACGCACCTGCGTGCCGACGAGCTCTTCGGGAACGTAGAGGTCCCACTCCTCCGGCAGTGAACCCACGCCTTCGGACCAGAACGCGATCGAATCGTCCCCGTGTGCGACGAAGTGCTGGCCGCTCTCGTCCGCTTCGAGACCGAGGGCCAGGAGCTTCGCGACCGCGGTCTGCTGCGCAGCGATGTCGCAGCGGATGCAGCGCGCTCGCTTCTGACCTTCCTGGGGCGGCAGGATCATGATCGGCGGCGAGATGCCGTCGGCGCGGACCTCGACCTCGAGCTCGCCGTAGGCGGCTCGCAGCTCCACCTCGACCTGAGTGAGCGACCCACCGGCGCGCATGCGAAAGGTCGGCTCGAGGTCCACGACATCCGCCACCTGCGACAGATCCGGCAGCTGCGCTCCGACTTCGCTCGCCACCTTCGGCAGCCCGAACGTGATCATCCCGATCAGCTCGGAGGCGGGCTCGGCGATGGTCGGGCTCCGGAGCAGGCGGCGGAGCGCCGAGGGCGCGATCCTGGCGTCGAGGGGTCGCGCCACGCCGTCGCTCGTATCGATGTGCCAACCCGGCGCGCCCTCGAACCATCCGCCGCTCGTCAGCTGGAAGCGCCGGCCGTCGGGGCGCTCGAACGTGACCTTGGCGACGATCGTGTCGGCGCCGACGAGCTCGAGGTCGAAGCGGGGCCTGAGCGGTTCCTCCACGAAGCGGAGCTGCATCAGCGCGGGTTCGAGCAGCACCCGGCGCTCGCGCAGGAGTGGCAAGAGCTCCGCTGCGTCCTCACCACGGATGTCGACGGCAGGGTGTCGCGGGTTGCCGCTTTCGAAGCGCGCGAGAACGCGGAGTGCGGCGCGATCCGGCGTGGGCGAGATCGCCTGCCAGCCGAGAGCAACGCTCGGCAGGAGAGGCACCCGGTGCTCGACGTCGAGCACCGTCACCGTGAGCCCGCCTTGACGCACGTGGACCCTGAATTCGAGGAACAGCTGGCGAGCCGCGGATTCCGGCGGGAGCCAGGCGCCGATCCCCGTCGGACGCGCGCTCGCATCGGCAACGGGCGGCGTGTAGTGCGTGGAGGGAGCGCTCAACTGCTGTGCCTGGGCTCGGCGCCGGCGATCCCGGCGGCGGTTGCCCTTCGCGCCGTCGGCGCCGCCGTTCTGCGAATGCGCGTGAGGATGC
>Ga0315910_10005749_pt1 | contig 10131 bp, 5 predicted proteins | sample EdamamesoilMG_FD_204470 | JGI IMG/M metagenome (GOLD analysis project Ga0315910, IMG submission 204470) | Garden soil microbial communities collected in Santa Monica, California, United States - Edamame soil | ecosystem: Environmental > Terrestrial > Soil > Garden | place: USA: California... | reverse complement strand
GTCCGCGAGCGTGGACCACACGGCGCCCGCAGGAGCGACCGACAGCACCCCGCGCTCGAAGCCGAGCGGGACGCCGCTCACTCGCCCGAGCGTGCCGTCGTAGGCGTGTGGCAGCGCGTGCTCGCGCGCCAGCGCCGCGTCGAAATCGAACGTGGTCTGCGGCATGCCGATCGGATCGAAGACCCGCTCTCGCATCAGCTGCTGGTAGCCGCTCCACAGGCCCTCGTCCGTCAGGGGCATGCCGGCGGCGAGCGCCGCCACGTAGCCACCGGTGGCGTACATCTGGTTGCTGTAGTTGTAGAGCTCGCCGGGAGCCGCCACCATCGGGATGTCGGCGATGCTGGCAATCATCGCCGTGGGCGCCAGCCGCTCGACATAAAACGGCGTGTCGAGCTGGGGGACGCCGCTCGCGTGATTGACGAGGTCGCGCACGCGGATCTGTGGGGTCGCCTCCGGGCTGGAGAGCGCGAAGCTGGGCAACAGCTCGAGCACGGGGCGGTCCCACGAGAGCTCGCCCGTGTCGACCAGCGACGCCATCATCATGCTGGTCATCGACTTGTTGAGCGAGCCGAGCATGAACAGCGTGTCGCGCGTGACGGGCGCCGGGCTCGCGAGGTCGGCCACGCCGAATGCTCCTTCGTAGACGACCTCGTCGCCGCGCACGAGCGCGACGACCGCGCCCGGGACCGAGAACCGCTCGAGCGCGCCGCTCACATAGCGATCGAGATCGCTCTCTGTCGCGGGCAGCAGGGCCGTGACCTCTGCGGATGGCTCGGTGTCAGTGTCGGGCGTGTCGTCGGCATCGCCGCAGGCGACGAGCCAGCCCGCCCCGAGCAGCAGCGCGGCCCACCCATGGTTGAACCCAGTCTGATCGTGGAACATGAAGAATCCTCCGTCATCGCCCCTCGGGGCAGATCCCTTGGACAAAACGCTGCTCGAGCCGAACGCGCACGGCCCGAGCTTCCCCCTCGCCCAGGACCTAGGGCGGGCCCGCGCGCTTGACAACCAATTTGGTGTCCATATAATGGACATTAAATTGGCGGCGCAAAAGAAGACCGAAACGCGCAAGCGCGAGTACCGCATGGGTGCACGCGCCGAGTCGGCCGAGCAGACGCGCCAGAGCATCCTGGCGGCGGCGCGCGAGCTGTTCCTGAGCGCGGCCTATTACGACGACGTCACGCTGGAGCAGATCGCCGAGCGCGCGGGGGTCTCGCTCAAGACGGTCGTGCGCCGCTTTCGCTCGAAGGACGAGCTCCTCGTCGCGTCCGCGCTGACGGAGGCCGAACAGCGCAGCGTGCCCGCGGGTGACCTGGAGGCGATCGTGCGCGTGTTATCGGCCCGCTACGAGGAGAGCATGGATGTGATGCTGCGTTACCTGCCCATCGAGGCGAAGGTGGCCCCCGTCGCCCAGGTGCTGGGGCAAGCCCGTCAAGGTCACTGGGACTGGCTCGAGCAGGCGTTTGCGCCACAGCTGTCCGGCTCGCGTGGCCCGCTGCGCCGCCGGCGCGTCGCCGAGCTGTTCGTGGCGACGGAGATCTATGCGTGGCACGCGCTGCGCCGCCGCTTTGGCTTGAGCCAGCGCGCCGCCGAGCAGGTGCTGCGCGAGACGCTCGAGGCGCTCGTCGCGTGCTGGAACACTCGCCCGCACGCGGCAGAAGGAGAACAACCATGAGCCATGGCAAGCAGTTCCTGTTGGTCAGCTGGGATGGCGGCGGAAACCTCGCTCCGGAGCTGGCCGTCGCCCGCCGGCTGATCGCGCGCGGGCACGGCGTCCGGCTGCTGGGGGACCCCACGCTCGAGGCCGAGGCCCTCGCCAGCGGCTGTGCGTTCTCCGCCTGGACGACGGCGCCGCACAAGAAGGCGCCCGGGCGCGAGCACGACGTGTTCAAGGACTACGAGATGTCGGGGCCGCTGCAGCTCATCGACACCTACATGCGCGAGTTCCTGGCGGCGCCGGCCCCGCGCTGGGTCGAGGACACGCTGCGCGAGCTCGAGGCGCGCCCGGTGGACGCGATGCTCGTGGATTTCGCCCTGCCGGCGACGTTGATCGCGGCCGAAAAGCTCGCGATCCCCAGCGCTACATTGATGCCCAACATCTGGATCATCCCCACCCGCGGCATCCCGCCGCTCGGGCCTGGCTTCTTGCCAGCGAAGAGTTTTGTCGGGCGTGCCCGCGACGCGATCATGCGGGCCATGATCGAGCACGTGTTCCAGCGCGCCTTGCCCAGCCTGAACGCGACCCGGCAGGCGCACGGGCTGCGGCCGCTCTCGGACGTGTACGAGCAGCTGCTCGGCGCCGACCAGGTCCTGGTGCAGACGAGCCCGGTCTTCGATTTCACGTCGCCGCACCAGCCGAGCAAGGTGCGCTACGTGGGGCCCGAGCTCGAGGATCCCGCCTGGTCGAAGGCCGGCGACGGGGGCGGTCGCTGGCAGCCGCCGTTCCCGGCGAGCGATCAGCGGCCGCTCGTGCTGGTGGGGCTCTCGTCCACGTTTCAGGATCAGGTGGGCACGCTACGGCGTATCGCCGGCGCGCTCGCTCGGCTGCCGGTGCGCGCGCTGATCACGCTGGGGCCCTCGCTCGATCCCCTCGAGGTGCCGGGGGCCGACAACGTGGTGGTCGTGCGCTCGGCTCCTCACGCTCAGGTGCTCGAGCACGCCGCCCTGCTCATCACGCACTGCGGTCATGGCACCACGCTCAAGGGGCTGGCGGCGGGCGTGCCGCTCGTGTGTCTGCCCATGGGGCGCGATCAGAACGACACCGCGGCGCGCGTCGTGGCGTCCGGCGCCGGCGTCCGGCTCAAACCCAGCGCTTCGGCGAAGCGCATCGCCAGCGCCGTGCAGCGGGTGCTGGGCGAGCCCGCCTTTCGCGCCGCCGCCCTCCGCCTGCAGCAGGCGATCGCCACGCGCGAGGGCTGCGGCGATGCGGTCGAGGCCCTGGAAGGGCTCGCCAGCGCCCGTCCTGGCGCGCGCCCCGTCGCTGCCGCCTGACGCGGAGCCGTCCGCGACGGGGCGCTCGGCCTCGGCTCGGCGGCGCCACGCCCCCGGCGGCTCATCTCTTCGTCGCGGCCCGCTGCTTCGTAGGTTTGGCGGCGGCCCGCTTCTTTGCGGGCCGTTTGCCCGCGCGTTTCTCGGTTGCCCGCTGTGGCGTGGCTCGCTGCTGGGGCGCCCGGGCGGCAGGTTTTGCGGCCGCGGGCGCTCGGGCGGCCCGTTTCGCGGGCGCAGGAGCGGGCACGTCGGCGCGCTTCGGAGGCTCGTCCGCGCGTTTGTCCGTCTTCGACGCCACGGGCGGCGCCAGCCTCCTACCCGAGCCCACCATGGCGCGCATGGCTCGGGTCGAGGCGGGCAAGACGAACTTGTCTGCCGAGTGGGTGTCGGAGAAGGCGACCACTTTCACGTCGACCAGGCCCGCGGCGCGCCCGGCCGCGCGCACATCCCCTTCGCCGAGGGCCGCGCCATGACCCTTGCGCCGCACGATCCACAGGGCGCCGGCCGGCGGTAGCTGCTCTACCAGGCCTGGCAAGCTCTCGAGGTCGGCGCTCGTCTCGGCGCGCAGAAACACCAGATCCACCCCGCTGCTGGGCTCTACTCGGCGCGCGCCGGCGGCGCTCACCTCGGCCTTCAGCGCGGCGTCGTCGAGCCCCACCAGCGCCACGCGCTGCCCCGCGGCCAGGCCGAGCTTTTGCGCGCGGCTCGGCGGCGAGCGGATCTTGGCCGCCCAGGCTGCCGCCTGCTCGCCGAGCTCGATCTCGAAGATGCCCTCGGCCGTGGCCAGCCGCAGCTCCGAGCCGCGCACGTCGAGCGCCTGGACCCCGGACAGGGCGACGGACACGCTCGGTCGGCCGCCGATCTGCAGCGCTCGAGAGTCGAGATGCACGCGCACGCGCTCGCGGCGTGCGCCGTCAATGGTGACCCTCGTCAACAGCTCTCGACCCACGGCGCTCCTCCTGTTTTTGGCGCTCGACCCTGCCAGCGGGCATATTCCGGCACGCTCCGATCAAACCACGAATCGAGCCCCTACGCCATCGGTGCGGAGCGCGGCCCCGCCACGCCAGCGGCAGGGAGCGGACGCCCTGCGGCGCTCGCGCCTCGCCTCCCAGGCGCGGCCTGCGCGGGCCCCACACGGCTGCCGCCGCCATCTACGGGCTGCGCGCTCCAGGCGACGCGGACGAGGTGCCTGCAGGCGGCGTCTCCAGCCGCCGTCTCCAGCCGCGGCCCCAGCCGCAGTCTCCGCCAGCACGGCGAAGCGTGTTGCCGATCCACCCGCCACGGAAGGAGCGCGGAGCCGTCAGCGCGTCGTTGCCGTCGTGCACGGGCGTGGAGTGTTGGCGGAGCGCGCTTCGTGCGAGGCGAGCGTCGATGATGGTCGGTGCGCCGTCATCGTCGGCGTAGAACCCGATCGACCTCTCGCGACGTCGAGCCGCACGTGCGATTCGAACAACCACGATCGTCAGCCACGATCGACTCCGGCGACGAGTGCTTCGAGCAACTCGTCGCGTATCCGCGGTCGCGCTCGTCGAGCACACGTGTCCGAGAGCGCGTGAAGGCAGCGCGTGGCGCTCACGCTTTTCGGATCGCGCCTCAGCCATGCCCCTCAGGGCCTGGGCGCCCTGTCGAGCGGTGTGAGACCCCCCATGGGCCTGCCCCCACGTGGTGTGGCGGGATGCGCCATGGCACGCGGCCCCGTCGCCGCTCGGTCGCCGCAAATTCTCTCGAAATAGGACACTAACGGGGAGCGAATCGCCGAGCGAACGACATGCGGTCCAGCGGTGAGACAGTTTCGCGTCTGCTACCTGAGAGTTCTTCTCATCGAGTTGCGACAATTCTCTCGGGCCACGTCAGAGCTTTCCGCATGAACCACCGCGCGCCGCGCTGCGGCGCGAAGCGAGGTGGGGGTTTACTCGGACACGTCGACGAGGCAGACGACGCTGGATCGGGTACTGTAGGATGCCCAAGACGGCTGACGGGGGCTCGATGAACCATCTTTCGCATAACGAACGCGTGGAAGAGTTCCCGAAGGCCGAGCCCGCGACGTCGAGCTCTCCGCTCATGACGCCAGAGCCGTCCGAAGCAGAGAGCTTTCGCTCCGTCGCCGACGACGCGCCCGTGCTCATGTGGCTGAGCGGTCTCGACAAGGGCGGCACCTGGTTCAATCGCCGCTGGCTGGAGTTTGTCGGTCGCAGCTTGGAGGCCGAGCTCGGCAACGGTTGGGCGGACCATATCCACCCCGACGATCGAGAGCGTTGCTACGCGACCTATGCGGCGGCCTTCAACGCACGCGAGGCGTTCACTGTCGAGTACAGGTTGCGTCGCCACGACGGGGTCTATCGCTCGGTGCTCGACAAGGGCAACGCGCGCTTCGACGCGGCCACCGGAGCCTTTGCCGGCTACGTCGGCACGTGCATCGACGTCACCGAGTGGCGGCAGAGCGTGGACGTCGCGGAGGAGACCGAGGCGCGCTATCGCACGTTGACCGAGTCCATTCCGCATCTGGTCTGGACGTGTCTGCCCGACGGTTGGTGCGACTACCTGGGGCGCCAGTGGGTGGAGTACACGGGCATCCCGGAGGAGCGTCAGCTCGGCTACGCCTGGGTCGAGCAGCTGCACCCGGAGGATCGCCAGCGGGTGCGAGGGGAGTGGGCCCTCGCCACGACGCGCGGCGAGCGCTACGACACCGAGTTTCGCATCCGGCGCTTTGATGGCGTGTACCGCTGGTTCAAGACGCGGGCGGTGCCGCTCTGCGACGCGCAGCGCCGCGTCGTCAAATGGTTCGGCTCGAACACCGATTTCGAGGAGTACAAGCTCGCCGAGCGCCGGCTCGAGAGCAACCTCGAGCGCTTTCGCCTGCTCGATCGCCTGACCCGGGCGATCGGCGCCCGGCAGGATCTGAAGAGCATGTTCGACGTGGTCCTGACCAGCCTGGAAGAGAGCCTGGCGGTCGACTTCTGCTGCGTGTGCTTCGGCGACAACGGCGCAGAGCGGCTGGAGGTCGCGGCGCTGGGCAAGAGCAGCCAGCGCCGCGCGTCGGCCGTGGGCCTCAAGGCGGGCGATCCGGTCAACGCCGCCGCCCAGGGGCTCGCGGGCTGCCTCAAGGGCCAGCTGTGCTGCGACGTCGACACGCGGCAGAGCACGTTGCCGTTCGCGCGAGGGTTCGCGGCCGCCGGCCTGCACTCGCTCGTCCTGGCGCCGCTGCTCGTCGAGAGCCACGTGTTCGGCGTGCTGGTCGCGGCTCGGATCGGCGCGGACGCTTTCTCTGGCCTCGACTGCGAGTTCCTGCGGCAACTCAGCGAGCACGTGGGGCTCGCGGCGCGGCAGGGGGAGCTGCATCGCGCCCTGCAGCAAGCGTACGACGACCTGCGGCAGTCTCGGGAATCGGCCATGCAACACGAGCGGCTGAGGGCGCTCGGGCAGATGGCGGCAGGCGTCGCTCACAACATCAACAACGCGATCTGCCCGGTGGCGATCTACACCGACGCGCTGCTCGAGGACGAGGGCGGTTTGAGCGACACGGGGCGCGAGTACCTGGAGACCATCCAGCGCGCCATCCGCGACGTGGCCATGACGGTCGCCGGCATGCGCGAGTTCTCTCGGCCCCACGAGCCGGAGCGCCTGTTCGGCAGCGTCTCGCTCAACGAAGTGGCGCAGCAGGCGATCGACTTCACGCGCGCTCGCTGGTGCGACATCCCGCAGCAGAAGGGCGTCAGCATCGAAGCCAGCGCCGACCTCGCGCTGGAGCAGCCGCTCGTCGTCGGGCTGGCGTCGGAGATCCGCGAGGCGCTGATCAACCTGATCTTCAACGCGGTCGACGCCATGCCGGATGGTGGCCACCTCACGCTGCGCACCTATTACGGTCCCGGGCCGGAGGACGGCCACGGTCGGGCCTACGTCGAGGTGGTCGACGACGGCGTCGGCATGGATCAGAAGCTGCGGCTCGAGTGCCTCGACCCGTTCGTGACCACCAAAGGCGAGTGGGGTACCGGGCTCGGGCTGGCGATGGTGTACGGCGTCGTGCAGCGGCACGATGGCAGCCTGGACATCCAGAGCGAGCCGGCGAAAGGGACGCGCGTGCGCCTGGGGTTCCCGCGCGCGTTCGCCGACGGCAGGCAGCGGCGCGACTCGAAGGCGCCCTCCGTCCCCGCGCGCCGCCTGCGCATCCTGGTGATCGACGACGACGAGCTGGTGCTCAAGGTGCTGGCCAACGCCCTGCGCCGAGACGGCCACGCGGTGGTGACGGCGGAGTCCGGGCAAGACGGCATCCAGGCCTTCGAGTCCGCGCTGCCGGGCACATCTCGCTTCGACGTGGTCATCACCGATCTGGGAATGCCGCACCTCGACGGAAACAAGGTGGCTCGGGCCGTCAAGCGTGCGTCGCCCGGCACGCCGGTGGTGTTGTTTACCGGCTGGGGCCAGAGCATGGGCGACGGCTCTCATCCGCACGTCGACATCATCCTGAGCAAGCCGCCCCGCCTGGGCGAGATCCGCGACACGCTGCAGCGCCTGGTGCTGCTCGATCGGCCCGCGTAAAACGCCGCGCCGGCGGCGGGCTGGCCCGCGCCGGCGCGATCAGGGGGTCTCTACGCTCGGGGGGAGCCCCGCCGCGTGGGACCGCGGCTCACTCCGCGGGCATTTCCGCGAGCACCTCCTCTCGTGCGGGTTGCGCCCGCTGCGCCGCCCGATCGCGGCCTCGCAGCAGGTCGATGCAGAACCACGCCAGCGCGCCGACGCCGAACAGGAACAGCGTGTCCCCGATCATCCGCGCCCAGCGCAGAGCGACGATCCACGGCTGCCCGAGGAAGTCCGCGCTGCGCGCGTACCACAGGCCCACGTCCACGCTGGCCACGGCCTGGGCGAGGCCGATGGGCAGCAGGCTGAACACGATCATCGCGGCCAGGCCGGCGTTCATGCACCAGAAGGAGAGCGCGAGCGCGCGCTCGTTCCAGGGGCGGTCTCCGCTCAGACGGCGAGCCACGAACAAGCACAGACCGAGCGCCAGCAGGCCGTACACCCCGAACAGCGCCGAGTGCGCGTGCACCGGGGTCGTGTTCAATCCCTGCAGGTAATAGAGCGCGATCGGCGGGTTGATCAGGAACCCGAACAGGCCCGCGCCCACCGCGTTCCAGAACGTCACCCCGACGAAGAAGCGCAGCGGCCAGCGATAGCGCTGCATCCAGGGGGCGGCCCGCTCGAGCCGCAGCGTCTCGTACGCCTCGAAGCCGAGCAGCGTCAGCGGCACGACCTCGAGCGCGCTGAAGGTGGCGCCCACCGCCAGCACGGAGACGGGCGTTCCGCTGAAGTAGAGGTGGTGCAGCGTGCCGGGGATGCCGGCGAACAGGAACAGCGTGCTCGACGCCACCACGGCGCGTCCCGCGTGTCTGGCCTCGACCAGCCCCAGCTTGGCGAACAACAGGGCGATGGCCGCCGTGGCGAACACCTCGAAGAAGCCCTCGACCCACAGGTGCACCACCCACCAGCGCCAGTATTCCATCACCGACAGGTGCGTCTTCGCCGAGAAGAAGAACGCGCCGCCGTACATCAAGCCGATGGCGATGGTGGCGCCCGTGAACATCCAAACCAGCGTGCGCGAGCTGGCGCGCGCGCGCAGGTTCGGCCAGAGCGCTCGCAGCATCAGCCCGAGCCACAGCAAGAGCCCCGTGAAGAGCCCGATCTGCCAGACACGGCCCAGATCCGTGTACTCGTAGCCCTGGTGCCCGAGCCAGAAGGAGACGTCGAGGCCGAGCTTGCGGTGAATGGCCAGGTACTCGCCCGCGAGCGAGCCGAACACCACGAGCAGCAGCGCCCCGAACAGCACGTTGACCCCCAGGCGCTGAAAGCGCGGCTCGTGCCCGCCGATCAGCGGCGCCACGAACAGCCCCGCCGCCAGGAACGCGGTGGCGATCCAGAACATCGCCGTCTGCACGTGCCAGGTGCGGCTCAGGCTGTAAGGCAGCACCTCCGCCAGCGGAACTCCGAAGAACTCGCGCCCCTCGACGGTGTAGTGCGCCGTCAACGCCCCGAGCAGCACCTGCAGCACGAACAGCGCGACCACCACCACCAGGTACTTGGCCACGGCGCGCATCGACGGCGTCAGCGCGAAGCGGCGCAGCGGGTCGACCGGGGGCGGCGTCACCTCGGGCTCTGGCTCGCGGCGGAAGGCGCGCACCGCGATCACGACGGCGATGGCGCCGAGCAGCAGCACCACGCTGACGATCGACCAGACGACGTTGGCGCCGGAGGGGCGGTTGTCGACGAGCGGCTCGTGGGGCCAGTTGTTCGTGTACGAGATGCTTTGCCCAGGCCGGTTGGTCACCGCTGCCCAGCTGGTCCAGAAGAAGAAGCGCGCGAGGTCCTCGCGTTGATCGGCCTCGGGCAGCACGCCCTCCTGCATCGCGTAGGCCTCACGCAGCGGCGCGAGCCTCGGATCGGCACCGAAGAGGGCGCCGTAGTGCGCCGCCGTGGCACGCAGCGCCGCCAGGCGATCGGCGCTGATGGTCAGCGTGCCGCTGCGCTCGTCGTAGCGGTTCTCGCGCAGCTCGGCGGGCAGCCGCGCCTCGAGGGCCGCGCGTTGGCCAGCTCCGAGCGCGTCGAAGCGCGCGCCGTGCTCACGCTGAGCCCACACGTCGAGCAACGCCAGCGCCTCGCGATGCAGCCAGTCTGCGGTCCAGTCGGGCGCTTGATAGGCGCCGTGACCCCAGATCGAGCCGAGCTGCTGGCCGCCGGTCGACTGCCACACGAGCTGACCGCGCAGGATGTCGTCGCGCGACAGCACCACCTGACCCGACTCGCTCACGACGCGGTCGGGGATCGGAGGCGCCTGGCGATAGATCTCTCGGCCCATGAAGCCGAGCAGCGAGAAAGCGGCGATCAGCGTCGCCGCCAGCGCCCACCACAGACGGCGGGCGCCGGCGGCGGGTACGGGATGTTGGTTTTGGGACATGTAGAACGGAACTCCTGCCTCCCTCTGAGCAGGCGCCGTGCCGAGCCATTAACTATATAACATTACTGGATTTATATGCTCGCCAAATATGATTTTTACAACAGCTCGTGTTGTACTATTCACAACACTGTTGTCCCCATCACAACCGCACCCCATCCTGCTGGAGATCACCCAAGATCTGACGCTCAAGTTAGCGTCTG
>Ga0315910_10005747_pt1 | contig 10133 bp, 6 predicted proteins | sample EdamamesoilMG_FD_204470 | JGI IMG/M metagenome (GOLD analysis project Ga0315910, IMG submission 204470) | Garden soil microbial communities collected in Santa Monica, California, United States - Edamame soil | ecosystem: Environmental > Terrestrial > Soil > Garden | place: USA: California... | reverse complement strand
CCACCACCTGGACGCCCGTGTGGGGGGCTCGTACAAGATGTCGTTCACGAACTTCACCACCGGTAAGAGCCATTCCTTCGGCGGCGAATACCTCGAACTGGTGCCGCACGAGCGCCTGCGCTACACGGACAAGTTCGAGGATCCGAACCTGCCCGGCGTGATCACCGTCACCGTCGCGCTCAAGCCCGTCGCCTGCGGCACGGAGTTGCGCATCGAGCAGGCGGGCATCCCGGCCGTGATCCCGGCGGAGATGTGCCACCTCGGCTGGCAGGAGTCGCTCGACCAGCTCGCCGCCCTCGTGGAGCCGGACATCCAGCAGTGACCGGAGGGGCCCGGCGTCGCGGCGCGCCCGCTCTCGCCGCGGTTGGTCCGGGCCACGCGCGCGGCTCGCAGTTTGCGCAGATCTTGCCAATCCACGAGCGACGGAAGTTCACTGTTGCGCGAGTCGAGGCATCGCGTCCTTAGTCGCGCGGTCATTCGTTCATTCACGGGCGGCGCGTCGTGAACGATCCGGCGAAGCTGCCCCCGAGGTTTCGTCAGATCGGCCGCCGCGCCCTCAGCCGGTCTCGTCTGCCTCAGGAGGATCCCAGCAGTGTCACTTCCCAACATCATCCAGGGCGGCATGGGTGTCGCCGTATCGAACTGGCGCCTCGCCCGCGCCGTCTCCCAACTCGGTCAACTCGGCGTCGTCTCGGGCACGCTCATCGGCGTGGTCCTCGCACGGCGCCTGCAGCTCGGTGATCCCGGCGGCCACATGCGCCGCGCCCTCGCCCACTTTCCGATTCCCGCCATGGCCGAGCGCGTCCTGCGCAACTTTTTCGTCTCCGGCGGCAAGGCGCCCGAAGCCCCGTTCAAGCCCGTGCCGATGCCCGGCGTGACGCCGCCCGCCGCGTGGACCGAGCTGAATGTCGTCGGCAGCTTCGCCGAGGTGTTTCTCGCGCGCGAAGGGCACAATCATCCGGTCGGGATCAACGTGCTGGAAAAACTCCAGGTGGCGACGCTCGCCTCCCTCTTCGGCGCGATGCTGGCCGGCGTCGGCTACGTGATCATGGGCGCGGGCATCCCGCGGCTGATCCCCGGCGCGCTCGACCGCTTCGCCGTCGGCGAGGCGGCCGAACTGAAGGTCGACGTCGAGGGTGCGCCGCCCGGAGGCGAGGCGATCTCGCGTCTCGACCCGCAGGCGTTTTTCAGCGAGTTCGGCCCGGCGCCGCAGCTCGAACGCCCCCGCTTTCTCGCCATCGTCGCGTCGGCCACGCTCGCGATCACGCTCGCGCGCAAGTCCAACGGCCGTGTCGACGGCTTCGTCATCGAAAGCGAACTGGCCGGCGGCCACAACGCGCCGCCGCGTGGTCCTCTCCAGCTCAGCGCCACGGGCGAGCCGGTTTACGGACCGCGCGACGTCGTCGATCTCGCCAAGATCCGGGAACTCGGCCTGCCCTACTGGCTGGCTGGATCGCGCGGCGATCCCGAGGGGCTCACCGAGGCGCGCAGCCTCGGGGCCGAGGGCATCCAGGTGGGCACGGCCTTCGCGTTCTGCGCGGAGTCCGGCATCGACCCCGCCATCAAACGCCAGGTGCTCGCCCTCGCGCGCGACGGTCGCGCCCGGGTGTTCACCGACCCGCTGGCCTCGCCGACCGGCTTCCCGTTCAAGGTGGTGCAGGCCGAGGGCACGCTGTCGGAGGCCGCTGAATACGCGGCGCGCCCGCGCATCTGCGACCTCGGCTACCTGCGCCAGGCCTACTCGAAGGCCGACGGCTCGCTCGGCTACCGCTGCGCCGCCGAGCCCGACGCGGACTTTGTCCGCAAGGGCGGCGCCACCGCCGATCTCGCCGGCCGCAAGTGCCTGTGCAACGGACTGCTCGCGACGGTCGGCCTCGCCCAGGTCCGCACGGAGAGCGGCGCCGAGGTGCCGATCATCACGGCGGGCGACGAGGTGGCGCGTGTCGCGCGCTTCCTGCCCGAGGGCGCCGACTCCTACTCGGCGGCCGACGTCGTGCGCCATCTGCTGGCCCCGGTGCCGGCGCCGGTCTGACCGGCGGCGTGCGCCTGCTCAGTCGGCGGCGGCCGCGGCGACGGCGTCGCCGCCGGCGAGCGCGGCGAAGCGGTGCTTGAGCGGCCCGGTCGCGTCGGCGACCTGCACGAGTGCGGCCGGTGTGGCGTCGACCAGGCGCGCGAGTTCGTCGGTGGCGTTGCCGAGATTCTCAAGATCGGTGCGCACGCCGGCGATCTCCGCGCGGAAACTCGCGAACATGTCGCGCAGGTCCGTGCCCTCGAGCACGCGCGCGGACTCGGTCAGGCCGGAGACCTGCGTCATCTCGAGGCGCAGCACGGTGGTGAGCAGCGTCTCGTTGTGGATCCGGATCTCGGGCACGCGCACCTGGAGCTGGCGGATCGTCTCACGCGTGCCGCGCAGCGTCGCGGCGAAGGCGCGCTCGAGGCGCGACAGATGGCGCGCCCGCGCCGCGCCGTCAGCCGTGCCGTCGACGCGTCCGGACTCGATCATGAAGGCGAGGATCATCTCGAGCTGGAGACGCGCCGTCGCGATCGAGGAGGTGGCGGCCTCGGTCGCGTCGGTGGTCAGCGAGATCTGGCGGTCGAGCTCGCCGATCTCCTGGGCGAGCACCTGGCCGTAGTGGCCGAGAAAAGTCGCGACCGTACCGAGGCTCACCGCCTGCTCGCCCAGCCGCTGGGCCGCGATGTTGGCGTTCATCGCGTTGAGATGAAAGTCCTCGGTCGTCTTCAGCACCGACTCGGTCTTGCGGCGCAGCTCGCCGCTGATCGTGGAGAAGACATCGAGTTTCCCGAAAAGCGCGTTGAGCGCGAGGCTCGCCTTGCGCACGACCGGGTAGAGGTCGGAGAGCTCGCGCGCCTGCGGATGGTTGCCCGCATCGAAGCGGACCGGCGGCTCGGCCCGACCGGCCTCCTTGAGCGCGGCATCGCGGTGGCGCATCTCCTCGGCGAACGCGTGCTGGGCGAAGACCTCGTAGTCGCGGAAGCCCAGTGCCACGATACGCTCGCGAATGAAGGCCGCACCGGCCCGCGCCGTATCCGCCGCGCCAGCACTGCCTCCCTTCAATCCCGCCTCGTGATCGAGCGCGGCGCGGTAGAGTCCCTCGACCACGCCGGCCAGCTGCGGGCCGGTCGGCTTGAAGCGGATGGAGAGGTAACCGTCCGCGACCGGCACGATCACCGCATAGACCCAGTAGTAGGCGCCGTCGCGCGCGAGGTTCTTCACGTAGCCCGAGAACGGGCGGCCCGCCTGCACGGTCTCCCAGAGCAGCCGGAACACACCCCGGGGCATGTGCGGGTGGCGGATGATGTTGTGCGCGACGCCATCGAGCTCCTGAGGCGTGTATCCGCTGATGCGGACAAAGACGTCGTTCCACCCGGTGATCACGCCACGCGTGTCGGTGATGGAGAAGAAGAGCTCGTCGACGGAGAATTCGCGGGACTGGTCGAGCAACGCGGCCGGCTGGTGCATGGATGGGGAGTGCCCGTGGGGGAACGGGCGCGAGGTGGAGTGGCTCCAGTTCATCGATCGACCGGGCGCAGGCGATCTGAATCCTTGAACGACCCGACCGATGGAATCCGGGATATCGCCTACCTCGGGCGATGGCCCGTTGCCCACCGGAGATGCAGCCTGCCCACGAGGCCGGACTCGCACGGTCCTCGCGCGGCGCAGCAGCGCACGGTCGCGCCGGAGCGCCCTACAGCACGACCTTGATGCCCCGACGGCGGAAGGTCGGGATGTCGAGATCCTCGCCCTCGAAGATCGTGCGGTCGGTGTTGTCGAAGTGGCCGCGCGACTCGGCGTCGGCGAAGGAAAACTCCTCCTGGCGCACCGGTGCGCGGTGGACCGGGCTGCGCGCGGCGCGGCCCTCGGCAGGGGCGGTCCCGGCATCGCCCGCCATCGCCTCGGCGACCTCGCGCTCGGCCGGCGACACGCGAGCGGCGGCGGCCTCCTCGACGGCCTGGGCGCGACCGGCCACACGGCTGCGCGCGAGCGCGCGCTCGGGCAGCGCGCGGCGGCCGGCGCGGCCGTTGACGTCGGTCGTGCCGATCACGCAGATCTCCACGCGCTGTTTCCAGCTCTCGTCGATCACCGCGCCCATGGCGACATGCGGGTTGCGGCCGAACTCCTCGGTCACGACGGACATGATGTGCTGCACGTCGTTGAGCCCGAGGTCGGGACCGCCGATGATGTTGACCAGCAGGCGGTCGGCCTTGCGGGAAAACTCCGGCGTGTGCAGGAGCGGGCAGTTGCGAAAGTCCTCGATCGCCGCGTTGACTGCGTCGGCCCCTTCACCCAGGCCGAGACCGTAGAGCGTCTTGCCGCCGCGGAAGGCGAAGATCTCGCGCAGGCTGGCGAAATCGAGATTCATCAGGCCGGTGCGGAAGAGCATGCCGGTGATCGAGCGCACGGCGCGATCGACCCACTCGTCGCCGCGACCGAAGGCCGCGAGCACGCTCGCGTCGCTCTCGCTCTGCTGGAGGAGCATGTCGTTGGGCAGCGGGATCACGGCATCGGCCACGGCGCGCAGCGCGATCAGGCCGTCCTCGGCCTGCTTGCCGCGGCGGCCGCCCTCGAAGGTGAACGGCATGGTCACGAACGCGATCACCACCGCGCCGGCCTTGGAGGCGATCTCGGCGACGACGGGTGCCGCGCCGCTGCCCGTGCCGCCGCCCATGCCGGCGACGATGAGCACGAGATCGCTGTTGCGCACCATCGCGGTGATGGCCTCGCGGTCGGACTCGGCGGCGAGGCGGCCGAGCTCGGGATCGCCGCCGGCGCCGAGGCCGCGCGTCACACCACGACCGATGAGCAGCTTTTCCTGCACGACCGAGGAGCCGAGCGCCTGGCTGTCGGTATTGACCGAGGCGAAATCCACACGCTCGAGCTGCGCGAGCTGAAGGCGGTCGGCGGCATTGCCTCCGGCGCCACCCACGCCGATGAGCTTGATGTGCACCGGACGTTCGTCAGGCGGCGTGCCCGCGTGCGCGGCGGCTTCGGAGAAGGAGGGAAGTTCAGGGGCGTGGTCGGACATGGCGATGGGAAGGCGGGAACTGAGGGCAGACGTCAGGAGTCAGAGATCAGGAGTCAGGTGTCGGAGTCTTGAGATCGGGAATCGGAAGTCGTGGCTTTCTGACCTCTGACTTCCGACCTCGGTGCTCCGCGGTGTCATCAGGCGGGCACAAGGTACTTGCCGAGGCTGCGCAGCCAGGACTTGGCGCGCGACGGCTGGGTGGCGCGGGTCTGGCGGCAGTGCAGGCCGTAGTAGAGCAGCCCGAGCACGGTCGCGTAGGCGGGATCGCGCAGGTCGTCGCGTACCCACGCCGGCATTTCACCGACGCGCGAGGAGATGCCGAAGATGCGGGCGGAGGCCTCGTCGATGCCCGGAAGGCGGGACGTGCCGCCGGTGAGGATCACACCCGAGCGCAGCACCTCGGGTCGGATGAGGTCCCCGGCCTGCTTCTTCACGACCTGGAGGATCTCGTCGACGCGGGCCGCGACGATCTGGTCGATCGCGAGGCGCGGGAGCATCTTGTCGCCGATGGCGAAGTTTCCATTGAGCCAGACCTTCTCGTTTTTCGAGGTGCCGGCGGCGTTGGCTCGGCCGTAGCGCAGCTTCACCCCGTCGGCCTGAACGGAAGTGAGGCGCAGGCCGAGGCTCAGGTCGTTGGTGATGTGGTCGCCTCCGACCGGCACCGCACCGGTGAGGTAGCAGTAGCCGTCGTGGTAGAGCGCCCAGTCGGTCGTGCCGCGGCCGATGTCGATCACGAGCACGCCGTTCTTCTTCTCCTCGTCGGTCGCGACGATCGCGGCGGAGGCGAGGCTGGAGAGGATCAGATCCTCCACGCGCAGCGTGAAGCCGTTGACGATGTGGATGTGGTCGGCGATGCGCGCGGCGTTGCCGTGCACCGTCCAGTAGCCGACCTCCAGACGCTGGCCCTCGAGGTGCTCGGGGTCGCCGACGATGCGTCCGTCGAGGCGGAACGGGCGGCGGATGTGGTGGATGATCGTGCGTTCCTTGGGCAGGGCCTTTCCCTTGGCGAGGGCCATCACCTGCTCCATGTCGTCGCGGCTCACCATGTTGTCGGCGGAGGACACGCCGATGCCGGCCTCGTGCACGAAACCCGCGAGGTGGCTGCCGCTCTGCGCGAGGTAGACGGCGTCGACCTTCACCCCGGCGCGCTGCTCGGCGGCGAGGATCGCGGCGTGCGTGCAGTCGCTCGCGGCCTTGAAGTCGGCCACGTCGCCCTTGATCACGCCGCGCGAGGAACTCGTGCCGAGCCCGACGATGTTGAGGCGACGGTCACCGAGGACCTCGCCGATGAGCACGGCGACCTTGGACGTGCCGATCTCGATTGCGCCAATGTAGCTGCCTTTGGAAACCATGATGCGTGGACGGGGGGAAACAGGATGTGGGCTGAGGGAGTGAGGGTGTGAGGGAAATTCAGATACCGGTCCGGCCGGGCCGGGCGGGCGGCCGGGCCGGAACCCTGGCGCGGACAAGGCGGGACTCGCGCGACGCGGCGCTCGTGCCGGCTCCTCCACGCGGTTTCGCGGTGTCGGCGACGACGTACCGGACGACGACCTGCGGGACCGTGGGCGGCTGGGCGCGGGCCGCGATCGAGAGGTCGATGCGCTCGATCGCGCGCGGCTCGGGTCGGCGCGCCTCCTGGTCGAGGATGTGGTCGAGCCAGGCGAGCTGCCGGCGGACATTGATCGAGTCGAAGACGATCTGCTTGATCGTGCGCGTGCGCACGACCAGGCGCGGGGCCTCCTCCATCGAGACCACGCGCCACTCCGCCGCGAGGTGCGGAGCCTCCTGCTGCACGGCGAGGAGCAGGTCGGAGACCGCGTCGATGCCACGCAACGCGGCGAAGCCGTCGCCCTCGCGCGTGAGGCGCACGCCGTCGAGCCAGGGCAGCGCGTTGAGCATGGCCGGAGCGTTGTTGATCGGCCGGTAGACCACGCCGTCGCGCGAGACCACGAGCGGCTCGAGCCGGCCCGGCTCGATCGCCGCCATGATGCGGATGACCGGCACGCGCTCCTCGACCGTCACGACGAGCGTGTCCGGAAAACTCCGCGAGACGACCACGCCCTTGACCTGGCCAGTCTGGAGCAGCGCGGCGCGCGCCGCGTCGAGGTCGACGGCCATCAACGTGATGCCCTCGGGCAGTCCGAGCGCCTCCCGCGCCCAGGCCTCGGTGAGCACGCCGTCGGTGAGCACGATCACATCGCGCAACGGCTCGGCCTTGACCACCGGGCTGAGCGCCTCGCTCGGCTGCTCGAATCCACGAACCAGATACACGCCGAGGGCGGCGAGCGCCGCCAGGGCCGCGACCGTCGCGACCGCGCGCACGATGTTCATGCCGAGGCGCCGGCGGCCGGGCGCGCTCATGGCGCGCGCGCTCACGCTCTGGCTGATGCCGCGCCACGACTGGGTCTCGGGATGTTCGACCTCGGTGCTCATGGGCGCGACACGGCGGGTTGAGACGGGCCGGTGCTGCAGCTGACCGCGCGAAGGCGATCGATGGCGGGTCGGGTCATGCGGGCGAGCAGCGCGTCGAAATCCAACCCGACCACACGCGCGCTCATCGGGAGAAGACTCGTCTCCTTCAATCCAGGGAGTGTGTTGATCTCGAGCATCACCGGCTGCGCGCCGTTGCCAATCATGAAATCGATGCGCGCGTAGTCGCGGCACTGACACGCGGCAAAAGCCGTCGCCGCATGGCGCTGGAGCAGCGCGGTGAGCGCGGGATCGAGACGCGCGGGCGCGAAGTACTCGGTGAGCCCCTTGGTGTACTTACTCGTGTAGTCAAACGTGCCGCTGGCCGGCACGATCTCGACCACGCCCATGGCCTCGCCGTCGAGCACGCCGACCGTCACCTCCGTGCCGGCGATGCGCTGCTCGACGACACAACCGTCGTCGCCGGCCGCGGCGAGCGCGCGCGCGAGGCCCGCGGCATCCGAGACGAAGGAGAGGCCGACGCTGCTGCCCTGGCAGTTGGGCTTCACGACGAGACTGGAACCGAGGTCGGCGATGATCGCCGACGCGCGCGCCGCATCGGCGCGCTCCGCGAGAATGCCGCGCGCCACCGGCACGCCGACGGCGGCGACGGTCTGCTTGGTGCGCTGCTTGTCGAAACACAGGGCGCTGGAACGCGCGTCGCACCCGGTGAATTGGATTCCCTTCGCCTCGAGGAGCGCCTGCATGCCGCCGTCCTCGCCGAAGACGCCATGCAGGGTGGAAAACACCACATGCGTGCCCGCCTGCACCGATGCCGGCACGACGCGCGCCTCGATCACATGATCCTCCACGCGCGGATGCGTGCGGCAGAGCGACTCGTAGGCGGCCTTGCCGGACCCGAGCGACACTTCACGCTCGGGCGAGACGCCGCCGCGGAACACGGCGATGGTGGGTTCGTGGGTGGAGGCGTGGCTCACAGGACTTCCTTCCAGGTGCGGCCGTAGAGCAGGACCTCGGGCTCGAGTTCGATCTCGCGGCGCGCGCGCACCTCGTCACGCACGCGGCGCACGAGGGCGATCACGTCCGAGCCGGTGGCCTGGCCGCGGTTGATGATGAAGTTGCCATGCACGGTCGAGACCTCGGCGTCGCCGATGCGCAGGCCCTTGAGCCCGAGCTCGTCGATGATCCGGCCGGCGGAGTCGCCCGGAGGATTCTTGAAGACGCACCCCGCACTCGGTTCGCGCGGCTGCGAGGCCTGGCGTTTTTCCTGGTAGGCGCTGATGCGCGCGCGGATCGCGGCGCTCTCTTCGCGCGTGCGCGCGAGCAGCACGGCGCCGATCGCGATCGCGCCCTCGAGTTCCGCACACGAGCGGTACTCGACGTGCATCTCCTCGCGCCGCCGGATGTGCAGCGAGCCGTCAGGTGCCAGGAAGTGAACCTGCTCGACGAGGTCGAACATCCAGCCGCCCATCGCGCCCGCGTTCATGCGCAACGCACCGCCGACGGTGCCGGGGATCCCTTCCAGAAACTCGAAACCGCCCTCGCCCATGCGCGCGGCGCTGCCGCACAGCTCCTTGAGCCGCAGGCCGGCGCCCGCCCAGTAGCGTCCCGGACCGAGGCAGACAAATCGCGCGAAGTGCGCGTGCTGCAATCGCACGACGAGGCCGCGCACGCCGTCGTCGGGCACGATGAGATTGGATCCGCGCCCGAGCAGGTGCACCGGCACGCGCGCGCGACGCGCAGCCGCGAGCAGCGTCTGCAGGTCGGCCGTGGTCGCCGGCTCGGCGTAGAGTTCGGCCGCGCCGCCGACACGCATGGTCGTCTTCGCGCCCAATGGCTCGTCGGCGCGCAGGACGGTCGCGGCGTCGAGCGATGCGCGCACACCCTCGACGAAGGCCTCGCGCCACGACGGCAACGCCAGGTCCGCGAGCCGCGCGACGGTGGCGCGGGCCACGGCGTCGATATCGCCCGCACCGACGAAGACGACACGATCGTCGCGCTCGAGCCCGGCGATGATCGACGCGGGAGCGGCGGCCGCATCAGTGAGCAGGTCGGCGGCCGGCGCAGCCGCCAGGGACCGCAGCGCGGCGAGCACGTCGGACGACTCGCCCCCGACGACGGGAGCCTCGCCCGCGGAATAGACATCGAGCAGCCAGACGCGATCGGCCGCGGCGAGGACACGGGCAAACGCGTCGCAAAACTGCGCCGTGCGCGAGTGCCGGTGCGGCTGGAAGATCGCGACGAGCCGGCGCGACGCGCGCGCGCGCATCGCGCGCAGCAGCGCCTCGATCTCGGCGGGATGGTGCGCGTAGTCTTCGATGACCGTGAGCGGCCCGCGCTCGAGCAGCACGCCCTGGCGACGGCGCACGCCGGGGAAGGCCGCGAGCAGGGTCGCAACGGCGGGCGCCTGCACGTACGCGGCCACGGCGAGCGCGGCGGTGGCGTTGACTGCGTTGAAGTGTCCGGGCACGGAGAGTCCGGCCTCGAACGGCGCGCCATCGGCGCCAGCGAAGCGTCCGACGAGCCGCAGCACCTGCCCGGCCGCGGGCGCGGCGTCGATCGCCTCCGCGAGGGCATAGTCCCCGCCTTCGCCGAAGCTCCAGGCCGCGGCCGCACGCGACCCGGCCGTGAAGATCTCGCGCGAGCTCGCGCAGGTGG
>Ga0315910_10005746_pt1 | contig 10133 bp, 9 predicted proteins | sample EdamamesoilMG_FD_204470 | JGI IMG/M metagenome (GOLD analysis project Ga0315910, IMG submission 204470) | Garden soil microbial communities collected in Santa Monica, California, United States - Edamame soil | ecosystem: Environmental > Terrestrial > Soil > Garden | place: USA: California... | reverse complement strand
CTGCAACAGGCCGAGCGCGCCTGCCAGCGCGCGCAGCTCGGCGGCGAGCGGCGCCACCCTGGGAGAATCGACCGCCGCGGAGCGCGCGCTGTTGAGCTCGCGCGCCAGCCCCTGCAGGACGGCGATGGCCTCCGGGGTGTTGAAGTCGTCGTCCATGGCGGCGTGAAACGCGTCGGTCGCCGCCGAAGTCGCGTGCGCCACCTCGCCCGGCGCCGGCGCGTCGCGCAGGGACGTGTAGAGACGATTCAGCCCGGCTTCGGCGAGCTCGAGTTGATCGGGCGAGTAGTTCATGGGGCCGCGGTAGTGGCTCGACAGCAGGAAGAAGCGCAGCACCTCGGGATGCTTGATCTTCGCGAGCACCTCGCGGGTGGTGAAGAAGTTTCCCAGCGACTTCGACATCTTCTCGTTGTCGATGTTGAGGAAGCCGTTGTGCATCCAGATCTCGGCGAATTTGCCACCGGTGGCGCCACAGGTCTGCGCAATCTCGTTCTCGTGGTGCGGGAACTTCAGGTCGAGCCCGCCACCGTGGATGTCGAAGTGTTCGCCGAGCTCCTTCGTGCTCATCGCCGAGCACTCGATGTGCCAGCCCGGCCGGCCATCGCCCCACTTCGAAGGCCACGCGGGCTCGCCCGGCTTGGCCGACTTCCACAACACGAAGTCCAGCGGATCGCGCTTCGCGCCATCCACTTCCACGCGCGCGCCGGCGCGCAGGTCCTCGAGCTTCTTGCCGGACAGCTTTCCGTACGGCGCGAACTTGTGCACGGCGTACATGACGTCGCCGTCGGACGCCTGGTAGGCGTACCCGTTGTCGATGAGCTGGCCGATCATGGTCAGCATTTCTTCGATGTATTCCGAGGCTTTCGGCTCTTTCTCGGGCCGCAGGCAGCCGAGCTTCGCCAGGTCCTCGTGCATGGCCGCGGCGAATTTCTTCGCATACTCGCGCCAGTCGACACCCGCCTCGCGCGCGCGGTTGATGATCTTGTCGTCGACATCGGTGATGTTGCGCACGTAGGTCACGCGCAGGCCGCGATGCCGCAGGTAGCGGCTGACCATGTCGAACACCACCAGCATGCGGGCATTGCCCACGTGAAAGTAGTCGTAGACGGTGACGCCGCAGCTGTACATGCGCACGTGGCCGGCTTCGACGGGCTGCAGTTCCTGCTTTTGGCCCGTCAAGGAATTGTGGATGCGGATCATGCAGCGAAGCGGTTGAGGCGGTCGTGGATGGCGGAGTCGGACATGGCCTTCAGCAGCGGCGCGAGTTCGGGACCTTCCGGGGATCCGGTCAGCGCCAGGCGCAGCGGCTTCCACAAGGCCTGCCCCTTCGCGCCGGTCGCCGCCTTGACCGCATCGACGATGGCCTCGAGCGACGGGTTGGTGGCGGCCGCCTGGGCGGCCGCGCGGAAGAACTGCGGCCCGGCTTCGCGCACGCGCGCCAGCGCCGCATCGTCGAGCGCCGGCGTCGGGCCGAACACCACCTCACGCCAGTGCGCCACGTCCGCGGGCAGCAGCACGTTTGGGCGGATCGCCGCGATGAAGGCGCGACGCTGCTCTTCACCGATGTCGCGCGGCGTCTCGGCGGCCAGCCAGCGTTCACTCTCCTCGAGCGGCATGTGGTGCGCGACCTCGCGCTGCCAGGCATTGAGCTGCGATTCCTCGAAGCGTGCCGGCGCGCGCCCCAGATGCTTGACGGTGAAGGCGCGCGCCATCGGCTCGGGCGCCAGCACGCCGTTGTCCGCGCTCGAATGCCCGAGGCGGAACAGGTGATTGGCAAGCGCCGCGGGTAGATAGCCGCGCTCGCGGAATTCGCGCACGCTGGTGGCGCCGTGCCGCTTGGAGAGCGGCGCGCCGTCCGCGCCCACGAGCAACGACAGGTGACCATAGGTGGGCGCGCGCAGGCCGAGCGCCTCGAGCACCAGCAGCTGGCGCGGCGTGTTGGTCAGGTGGTCCTCGCCGCGCAACACGTGCGTGATGCCCATCTCCGCGTCGTCGATGGCGTTGCAGAAGAAGAACGCGGCGCTGCCGTCGGCGCGCCGGATGATGAAATCGCCGATGTCGTCGGTGGCGAAACGCTGCGCGCCGTGCACCATGTCGTCGAACTCGACCGTGCGGCCCATGGGCACGCGAAACCGCGTGGTCGGCGCGATTCCCTGTGCGCGCTTGGAAGCCAGCGCATCGGGCGACAGCACGCGGCAGGTGCCGGCGTAACGCGGCGGCCTCCCGGCGGCGAGCTGCGCCTTGCGCGAGAGCTCCAGCTCCAGCGGCGTGCAGAAACAGGGATATGTCAGGCCGCGCGCGGCGAGCGTGTCGGAATGCCGCTGGTACACCGCGCCCCGGCGTGACTGGTGGTATTCCTCGCCGTCGGCGATGCCCGGGCCCGCATCCCAGGCCAGCCCCATCCAGCGCAGGTCGTCCATCAACGCCTGCGTATAGGCGTCCTTGCTGCGTTCGGTGTCGGTGTCCTCGATCCGCAGGACGAAGCGTCCGCCGTGGTGGCGTGCGAACAGCCAGCTGAACAGCGCGGTGCGCGCGTTGCCGAGATGGAGTTCGCCCGTGGGGCTGGGGGCAAAGCGAGTGGTGATGCGGCCGTGAGACACCGGTGGATTCTATTGAAACGAGCCGCCGGCCGCAGCTTCGGTAGAATCCCCCGGCCATGAAAAACTCACGCTCGTTGCTCGGCCTCTTCGCCTTGTTGTTGTCGTTCGCGGCCCAGGCCGCGGCTCCCGAACAGGTGCGCGTCACCACCAACCTCGGCTCCTTCGTGATCGAACTGCAGCGCGACCGCGCGCCGCTGACGGTGGAAAATTTCCTGGGCTACGTGCGCAGCGGCCAGTACACCAACACGCTGTTCCATCGCGTCATCGCGAACTTCGTCATCCAGGGCGGCGGTATCAGCACCGAGTTCAAGGCCAAGCCCGCGTTGAAGCCAATTCCCAACGAGGCCGGCAATGGCCTCAAGAATCTCCGCGGCACGGTCGGCCTGGCGCGCGCCTCGGGTCCGCACAGCGGTGACTGCCAGTTCTACATCAACGTCGCCGACAACGCCGACCTCGATCCCCTGCCCACCCGCTGGGGCTACGCGGTGTTCGGCCGAATCGTCGAAGGCATGGAAGTCATCGACCGCATCAGCGTGACGCCCACCGGCCCGATGGGTCCCTTCAAGGGCGACTCCCCGCTGCAGCCGGTCGTCATTCAGAAAGTCGAGCTGATCGCCGCGGCGGCCGCACCCACGGGCACGGCTCCGTCAGCTCCGGCGGCAACGCCGGGCGCCGCTCCTGCCTCGCCACCGGCCGGTGAGGCACCGCCGACTTCCCCTCCGGCAAATCCACCTGCCACGCCACCGACGACGCCGCCCACCGACGCGGGCGCCGCGGACCGCAAGCAGTAGCCCGCCACGCCTCGATGGCGACGCTGTTTGCCTCGGACCTGCATCTCGACAGCGACGCGCCGTGGGCCATCGATGCGTTCCTGGCATTTCTCGCCGGCCCCGCGCGCGACGCCGAGGCCCTGTACCTGCTGGGAGACCTGTTCGAAGCCTGGGTGGGTGACGACGACCCGGGCGTGGACAACGGGCGCATCTGTGCCGGCCTGGCCGCGCTGACCGCGAGCGGGGTCGCGACCTATGCCATCCACGGCAATCGCGATTTCCTCCTGGGCGAGGAATTCACGCGGCGCACGGGCGTCAAACTACTTCCCGACCCGGTGATGGTGGACCTGTACGGCGTCCCCACCCTGTTGAGCCACGGCGACGTGTTCTGCACCGATGACCTGCCCTACCAGCAGCTGCGCAGCATCGTGCGCAAGCCGGCCTGGCAGCGGCGTTTCCTGTCGCTGCCGCTGGCCACGCGGCGCATGCTGGCCAGCGCCGCGCGCGCGGGCAGCAAGGCGCACACCGGGCGCACGATCCCCACCATCATGGACGTCAACGCCGACGCGGTGCTGCGCGCTTTCCGCGCGACCGGCGCGCGCCGACTCATCCACGGACACACGCATCGTCCCGCGATACACCCCAGCGTGGTGGATGGCGTCAGCGCGGAACGCGTGGTGCTCGCGCCCTGGTACGAAGCGGCGAGCTGCCTGTCGGTGGACGCAGGCGGCGTGCGCGAGGTCCCGCTGCCGCGCTGACAATGGGGTCAGGCCCCGTTGTCAGTGCAATCCACTTCAGGCCGGTGGGCCGGAGTGGAACCGCAGTTCGCGATCGGGCCCGGTGGCGAGTTCCGCTTCGCGCGCGGCGATGAGTTCGAGGCGTGACGCCACTTCCGCGGCATCGAACTCCCGTTCCGCGAAGTTGAGATACATCTCGAAATGCCGCGCTTCGGAGCGCTCGAGCTGTGCGTACAGCTCGCGCACCTCGGCGGGCAGGTGCCGCGCCAACAGGCGGAAGCGCTCGCAGGAACGCGCTTCGATCAGCGCGTGCACGATCATCAGGTCCAGCTTGCGCTTGGGCTCATGCGTGCGCACCAGCTTGCGCAGTTCACTCGCATAACGCCCGGGCTTCATGCGCTGGTGCGGGACTTCCAGCTTCCTCATCAGCCGCTCGACCTGCTCGAAGTGCTTGAGCTCCTCGCGCGCCAGGCGCGACAGCGCGACGCTCAGCGAACGATCCTCCGGATACGCGAAGATCAGCGCCATCGCGGTTGACGCCGCCTTCTTCTCGCAGTTGGCATGGTCCACGAGCAGCGTGGGGAGATCGGCGACCGCGGCGTCGATCCAGGCGCGCGGCGTGGCGGCGCGCAGGATGTCATGTCCGGTGGCGCGGTCGAAGCGGGCCGCGGCGGCCGCCTCGCGCCGCGCACTCACTGCGCCGTCTCCGGCGCGCCGAGCGTGTCGATGGCGGCCTGGATGAGCCTGGCGGCCGCCTCCGAATCCGCGGGGCGCGCCGCGGCATCCTTGGCCATGAGTGTGTCGATCAGCGACTGGATCGCGCTCAGACGTTCCGGCAGCTTCGGGATCGGCGCCTTCGCGTGATGCACCAGGATCGCCATGTGATTGTCGGCGTCGAACGGCTTCTTGCCGGTGAGCATCTCGAACAGCATGACCCCCAGGCTGTAGATGTCGCTGCGCGGGTCGATTTCCTTGCCGTGCCCCTGCTCGGGGCTCATGTAGTGAGGCGTACCGAAGATCAGGCCCTTGTCGGTGACTTCCATCTTCAGCGCCACGTGCTTGGCCAGTCCGAAATCGATCAGCGCGATGCTGCCGTCGTCACGCAGCATCACGTTCCCCGGCTTGAGGTCGCGATGCAGGATTCCGACTTCGTGGATGGCCTGCAGCGCCATCGCGAGATCGCGCGCATAGGTGAGCGACTGGCGCGCGGTGAGTCCTTCGGACATGCGCTTGCGCAGATCCCCGCGCGCGAAGTGTTCCATCGCGAGATAGAGATGATCGTCGGTGACGCCGAGGTCGTAGATCTGCACGACGTTCGGGTGCTTCACGTCGCGGAGAATCTCGAACTCCTGCAGGAAGCGCTCCATCGACTGGTCGATGCCGCTTTCCTTGCGGACCGCCGGCGTCACCTTGAGCACCACCACGCCACCCACCTCGGCGCTCTCGGCGAGGAACAGCTCGGACACCGAACCCTTGGCGATCAGGTCGATGCGCCGATACGCCTTGAGCCGGCAGCCCGCGAAATCCTGGGCCATCTTCGATCCCGCCGACATGCGCCAGCGGCTCTGCGCCTTGGCCTGCTCGTCCGCCGCGCGACGGATCGCGTCGTTGAGCTTGGTGTGCTTGATCTTGGCCTTGCCCACCACGTCGTACGCGCCGGCCGCCCGCGCCTCGGCGGCATCGGGCGACTCGTCGGCGGCCGAGAGGAAGATCACCGGCGCGAAGCCTTCGCGGCCGGCGAAATCGCGCAGCCAGTCGAGACCCGATCCACCGCGCCACTCGTGATCCAGCAACACCGCGCTGTAGCCCTGCGCCAGGAAACCCGGCGTCAGCGGTCCACGAACACGCGGGTTGTAGCTCACCAGTTCGACGTCCGGCCAGTCGCAGGAAATGTGGTGCCGCAGGAGCGTGCGGTACCGCGGATCATCGTCGATGAGCATCAAACGCATGGCCGCGGATTAGAGCACGCGAGGTGGCCCAAGGCCACGCACCGACTTTGCGGCACGCTTGATGCCGACCAGGAGATCCCCGACGTTCGTGCCGGTGGGCCCGGTGTGGACCAGGTCTTCGGACAACTCGAGCGCCGTTCCGGAATCGAAGTCGCGCAACGCGCGCTCCACGTCGCAGCCCGCGAGCTCGGCGCGTTCGATGCTGCCCGCGTCGACGATGGCTCCGGCGTCGTCGGTCGGTCCATCGGTGCCATCGGTGCCCGCGGCGAGAATGGTTAGAGGCTCCCCCGCGCGCAGCAGGCGCGCGGCCGCCAACGCGAGATGCGTGTTGCGCCCGCCGCGACCATGGCGGGCCGGAAGTCTCACGGTCGACTCGCCACCCCACGCCAGCCCGTCGGCAGAGGTCGCGCGCAGCGCCTCCACGAACTCGCGCGCAACCTGCTCGGCGCCGGCATCGAAGCGCGCGGCACGCGCCTCGAGCACCAGGCCCCGGGCGCGCCCGGCCTCGAGCACGGCATCCACCGCCATCCGCACATTCGCTATCACTTCCCGTCGGACCTCGTCGACCGCCCCGCCCCGGCCTAACAAACCGGAACCGATGACTTCCGGATCGTCGTCCGGCACGTCGGAGATGAAGAGCGCGAGCGCCGGCCGGGCCCCCAGCAGGCGCGCGATTCCGCCGCCCTTGATGCGCGACAGCTTTGCGCGCTCGGCATTCAGCGTGGCGATGTTCCATCCGGCTTCCAGCCCCCGCGCATTGAGCGCGCGCAGGTCCTCGAGCGAGCTGCCGTCACGCAGCGCCTCCACCAGGCTCGAGCTGCCGCCCGACACCAGGAACAACGGGAATTGACCGGCCGCGAGCCCACGCACGCGCGTCTCGAGCAGTTCGCCCAGCTCGAGGCTGCGTGCATCCGGCATCGGGTGCGGGCCTTCCCGCTGCAGGACGTTGGGACCCGCGAGACCGGGATCCGAATGCGCGTCCTTGGTGATGACCAGCATGCGGCTGATGCCGCCGCCCCACGCATCGCGCGCGCCCAGCGCCATGGCGCTCGCGGCCTTGCCGATGGCGAAAACCTCGAATGGCGGCGGCGACCGGGTGCCGCGCAGGGAACGTTCCACGCAGGCACGACCATTCACCGCGCGCAGCGCGGCGTCGAACAATTCGAGGAGGGTGTGGCGTGCGCTCACGCAGAGCGCGCCTCGTTCAGGTCTTGACGACCTTGAGGCCACCGCGCTCGGTTTCGCGGCGCGTGGCCTTGGCCGAATCCGATCGCTCGGATTCGAGGCGCGCGAGGTACTCGGGCGTGACGTCACCGGTCACGTAGTTGCCCGAGAAACACGAGGTGTCGAATTCCTTGATGCTGGAATGATCGTGCACGCAGGCCGCGATCAGGTCTTCGAGGTCCTGGTAGATCAGCCAGTCGGCGCCGATCAGCTTCGCGACTTCATCGTCGGTACGCGAGCTCGCGACCAGCTCGCTCTTCGCGGGCATATCGATGCCGTACACGTTCGGATACTTCACCGGCGGCGCGGCCGAGGCGAAGTACACCTTGCGGGCGCCGGCCTCGCGCGCGAGATCGATGATCTGCGCCGACGTCGTACCGCGCACGATGGAGTCGTCCACCAGCAGCACGTTCTTGTTGCGGAACTCGAGGTCGATGGCGTTGAGCTTGGAGCGCACCGACTTCGATCGCTGCTCCTGCCCCGGCATGATGAACGTACGGCCCACGTAGCGGTTCTTCACGAACCCCTCGCGGTACTTCACGTTCAGGTGTTGTGCCACCTGCATGGCGCTGGTGCGGCTGGTATCGGGAATCGGGATGACCACGTCGATGTCGTGGTTCGGGCGCTCGCGCAGGATCTTCTCCGCGAGGCGATCCCCCATGCGCATGCGCGCGCGGTGCACCGAGATGTTGTCGATGAGCGAGTCCGGGCGCGCGAAGTACACGTACTCGAAGATGCACGGGGCATGATGGGTCGTGGCCACGCACACCTGCGTATGCAGCCGGCCGAACACGTCGATGTACACGACTTCGCCGGGCGCCACGTCGCGCACCAGCTTGAAGCCGAGCATGTCGAGCGCCACGCTCTCCGAGGCCAGCATCCATTCCGCGCCCTTCGGCGTTTCGCGCTGTCCCAGCACCAGTGGGCGGATGCCATTCGGATCGCGGAAACCCAGCAGCCCGTGGCCGATGATCATCGCCACCACCGCGTAGCCTCCGCGGCATCGACGATAGACCGCGCCCACCGCCGCGAAAATATCGGCCGGCGTCACGCGCGGCGTGCCCACGCGCTGCAACTCGGAGGCCAGCACGTTGAGCAGGACTTCGGAATCGGAGCTGGTGTTCAGATGGCGGCGGTCTTCACGCTCGATGACTTCGCCGAGCTCACGCGCGTTGGTGAGATTGCCGTTGTGCGCGAGGCAGATGCCGTATGGCGCGTTCACGTAGAAAGGCTGGGCTTCCGAGGCACTGTCGCAGCCGGCGGTCGGGTAGCGCACATGGCCCATGCCCATGTTGCCCTTGAGCTCCTGCATGTGGTGCTGCTCGAACACGTCGCGCACCAGGCCGCGGCCCTTGCGCGTGAACAGCTCACCGTCGGCCACCGTCGCGATGCCCGCGGCGTCCTGGCCGCGATGCTGCAACACCGTCAGCGCGTCGTAGATGCGCTGATTGACTCCGCTGGTTCCGACGATTCCGGTGATGCCGCACATTCGTGGAGGACCCTCGTCAGGTGGCCTTGGGTGTGGATTTCGAAGGGAGGGCTTTCTCGAGCCGCTCGAGATTCTCGCCGACCACACCACGCAGGGCGTCGGCGACGCTGGCGGCGTACGGCAGGAGCCGCGAGCGCTTCCAGGACGGTTCTTCGTCCATGCGCAACGCCTGTACCGCGATCGTGAAGGCGCCCACGATCACCACGCCGCGCACCAGGCCGAACAGGCCGCCGAGGAACCGATCCATGCCGGCGAACATGGAGACGCGAACGTAATGTCCAAGTACCGTCGCCACGGCGCCACCCAGCAGCAGCACGCCTACGAAGATGATGATGCGGGCCGCCCAGATGCGCAGGGGAGACCCTACGAGAACGCCGCCCAGGTGCGGCTCGAGCGAGCTCGCGAAGCTCCAGGCCAGGACGATGGCGAGAAACCAGGTGATGACGGCGATGGCTTCGCGGAGAAGTCCGCGGACCACACCCATGACGGCTGAGATGATGACGATAGCGAGGATGATGTAGTCGACTGCGATCATTAGTCTGGCTGCGACGCCCTCGGAGCAGGCGCGGCATTGTACCGGTGTCGGGTGGGAATGTCGGCATTGAGTCGGCCCGCTGCGACAGAATCCTCATTCGCCGGCGGAGTTTTCCCGACTTTCCCCGCCTTGCACCACCCGGGTTCAGGAAATCGGCACGATGCTGCCCGACTGGCCCATGCGCTTGAGCTGCGCAGCGAGCGCCTCGGCCGCGGCGCGATCGCGGGTCGGGCCGACGCGCACGCGATAGAGCTCGTGGCCATTGCTGGTCACCGGCACGACGAAAGCCGCAAATCCTTTCGCGGTCATCTCGCGCGTCAGGCGATCGGCGTTTTCACGCTGGCTGAAGGTGCCGAGTTGCACCACGAAGCTGCCGGCGGCCGCAGGCTTTGCGACCGACGCTGGGGCGGGCGCGCGCGGCGGCGCCGGACGCGGGGCTTCGGTACGCGCGGGTTGCGTGGCGGGCGGAACGGAATTCGCGGCTGGAGGTGACGACGGAGCCGGATCCGGCGCCGCCGCCTCGCCGGGAACGGCACGCGCCGTCGCTGGCGGAGTGGTCGCTCCTGGTTTCGGCGCGGGCACGGCCGGCAGATTGACGGCGGAATTGTTCGCGGGTGGCGTCGCCTGCCCCGTGGCCGCGTCGTGCCCTTCCAGGTCGATGGTGTAGCTGCGCAACCCCTCTTCCTGCGACGTATCCGCTGGCGCATGGGCATCGCGCGGACCGGTGAGCAGTTCGGGAACCAGCAGCACGAACAGCGCGACCAGGATGACCGCGCCGGTCAGACGTTGCTTGGCTCGCGATTCCATGGCGCGAACTATAGCCGAAGGAACT
>Ga0315910_10005745_pt1 | contig 10135 bp, 12 predicted proteins | sample EdamamesoilMG_FD_204470 | JGI IMG/M metagenome (GOLD analysis project Ga0315910, IMG submission 204470) | Garden soil microbial communities collected in Santa Monica, California, United States - Edamame soil | ecosystem: Environmental > Terrestrial > Soil > Garden | place: USA: California... | reverse complement strand
CGCGTGCTTCGCAAAATGCTTCTCCAACTGACCCGCTGCAAACCCGCCCGCACGATATGCGCCGGATGTCAGCGCCGGTGCAGCCCTTGAGGCATGGGTGGAATCGGACGCGTGATCGCCGTACTCGAGCGTGCTTTTCCGATGCGCTTCGCGAGCTTGCGCACCAAGGCCCCCGACGCGGTGTCGCGAAATTTCGCACTGACCCCTTAATGCGGTTTTGGCGGTGAAGGCCTGCGCAGACGACGCGGCAGTGAGCGCGGCGACGAGCGCCAGGACGAGCATTTGGAGCGAGCGGAGCACGGGCCAGGGAGGCTACTACGACCGCGCTGCACGCCGCGATAGCGCCTCGCCGGGCCTGCGCGTAGACTGTCGGGCGATGAGCTCCCCCGCCCCCAAGCCGACCGCAGAAGAGCTCCTGGAGCAGGCCCTGCAGCTGCCCAAAGAGCAGCGTCTGCGGCTGGCCGACCAGCTCTTGGACAGCGTCGACGAGTTCTCCGAGACCGACGACGAGCTCGATCCCGAGCTGCGTGAAGAGCTCGAGCGGCGTCTGAAGTCGATCGAAGACGGCACCGCGGTGCTGCTGGACGGCGACGAAGTCATGCGTGAGCTGCGCGCCAAGTACATCCGCTGATGGCCCTTCGATATCGCGTTCTGTTGGCGGCGAAGCAAGAGCTCGCCAGCGCAGCGGCCTATCACGAAGAGCGGCGCGAAGGCTTCGGCCTCAAGCTGTTCGATGAGTACGATGCCGTCATCGAGCGGGCGCTGAAGTTTCCGAACTCGGGCACACGCGTAGCGCTGAAGAGCGGCTTCGAGGTCCGCCACTTTCAGCTGCGGCGCTTTCGCTACTCGGTGTTCGCGACGGTCGTAGGCGACGAGTTCGTGGTCTTCTGCGTGTCGCACCACAAGCGCAAGCCCGGCTACTGGGCCAAGCGACTCAAGAAGATCGAGCGCTAGCGACGCCGCGGCCGCTCTCGCCACTGCGGCGCTCGCGGGTCGGGCTCCATGCGTTCTTCCCACGCGTCGCCGAAAGCTTGATGCAGCCACTGCCGCTCCCAGGCACCGGGCCGGCACACACCGTCGGCTGCACGAGCCGCGAGCTCGACCAGCACTGCCTCGGCGCTGCCGTGCTCGTCGAGCGCCGCCACCAGCTGCAGCACTTCTTCCGGCAGTTCGATCGTGACCTTCATGCTTCCTCGTCGAGCTCTATCGCCTCGCTCCGCGCCTCGGCATCGAGCATCGCGTGCAGCGTTTCGAGCGCTTCCCCAGAGGAAGCAGCTAAAGGGGATATGTCCGGCGCGGGCTCGGCCGCTTCCCGCGGTGTACGCTCACGCCGCGACAAGCGCGCACCCGGATGCGTCGCGTCGTGCACCTGCTTGAGCTTGCGGATGCTGACCTGCGTGTAAATCTGCGTCGTGCTCAAGTCAGCATGACCGAGCATCTCCTGGATGTAGCGGATGTCGGCGCCGTGCTCGAGCATCAGCGTCGCCACCGTGTGCCGGAAGAGATGGCACGCACCACGCTTGCCGATATCCGCTGCGTCGACGTAGTTGCGCACGAGCTGCGTCAAGCGGTTGGGTGTGAAGGACTCGCCGAGGTTCGTGAGAAACAGCGTGCCGTCATCAGGGCCGACCACGAGCGTCGGCCGCACCTCATACAAGTACTTCTCGAGCCAGCGAATCGCCCGCTCGCCGATCGGCACCATGCGGTCCTTCCTGCCTTTACCCTGGCGAATGAGCAGCGTGCCGCGCTCCGCATCGAGCGCATACAGCGACAGCCGCACCACTTCCATGCGCCGGATGCCCGTCGAATACAGCACCTCGAGCAGCACGCGGTCGCGCACACCCAGCGGTTCGCGCACATCGGGATGTGCCAGCACGCGTTCGGCCTCGTCCACCGTCAGCACATGCTTGGGCAAGCGATGCTCGAGCCGCGGCAGCTCGAGCTCCGACGCAGGGTTGCTCAGCAGCACGTTCTGACGCGTCAGCCATTTGAAATACGCGCGCACAGGCACCAAGCGCGAGTGCTGCGCTCGAAATGACAGCGGCTTCCCGTCGCGCTTGCGGTGGTGGTACAGGTGGCGCTGATAGCTCTCGAGGATCGGCTTGGTCACTTCCTGCGGGCGCAAGATCGAGCGGCTTTCGCTCCACGAGATGAAGAAGCCGAGATAGCTCTCGCGGTTTTCGACCGTGCGCTCCGAGTAGTTCTTCGTGCGCAGCCACTCGAGATAGCGCTTCATCCACGCGGTCAGGCCCTCGGGGTCGAGCTCGAGGAGCGGGCGCGGCTTCTTGTGACCTCGGCGCGGCATCTCAGCCTGCCGCCATCGGCGGCACGAGCACCGGCACCCCGGCGCCTGCGGCTCCGGAGGTGAGCTCACTGCGGTACGAGTGCCCGTTGACGCGCTTGCCATGCGCGGTCTGCGTGTTCACCCCGACCAGCTCGGCCTTGACCGCGGATTCGTTCGGCAAATCTGGGCGGCCTTCGGCACCGACCACAGCCCGACCAGCCCCCGACCAGTTCGCATCGTACACAAGCTCGTAGACGAGTCGCTTACGCGCACCTCCCGCGTGCACGTGCAGATACTCGAGGTCTTCGAGCCGACCCAGGTGCACCTTGAGCTGCGTGTGGCCCCAGCCAGTGTGCTCGCGCACGTCTCGCCGGCTGAAGCGCACATCCGATCGCTCGAGGCCCCGCTCCTTCGCCACCTTGGCGACCAGCGCATCTACCAGCTCCAGCAGCCGGCGCGTCTGCGGCGCGAGCTCGTCGAGCGAGCGACTCAGCACTTGCGCACACAGCCGATCGGCCGTGGCGATGTCTTCTCGCGTCACTTCGACGTAGCGCAGCTTCGCGCCGCGGTGCTCCACTTCACGCACGGGCCGCTGGTACTGATGCAGCAGCGCGATCGACCGAATCAGTGTCAGGTACTTCATGTGGTCGCGCCGCGTGCGCGTGGCGTGGTCTGCGAAGTGCAGGTCCTGCGCGAAAGGGTTCGCGACGAAGAGCGGCTGCAAGAGCCGCTGCGCGTTTTGATGCAGCGCTTGCAAGCGCCCGCGCTCTTGCTTCGCCAGCAAGCCCTCGAGTGTTTGTGCGAGCCGCTGCCGCTCGTGGATCGCACGCGTCTGCTGTCGACCTTCGTCCACCGTGAGCACCAGGCAGCGGTTGAGCAGCTCTTCATCCACTTCGATCGCCGTCGTCGTCAGAAAGATCATCACCGGCCCCTGCACGCGGTACTCCTGCGTCACGAGCCGACCCGTCTGCGGGTCCTTGCCCGTGCTCGCGATCGTCAGCTCACCCTCGCTCTGCAAGAGCTTGAGCGCGTAGCTCGCGCTCCGCACACCTTGCTCTTCTGCAATCGCCAAGATCTTGTGCGAGAGATCCATCTCGCCCATGTAGAAGAGCGACTGCCCCGTCATCGCCGAGTACTGCACGCGCTCTTCTTCCGGCATCAGCGCCAGCACCGCATCCATCAGCGAGCTCTTGCCCGCCGCGCTGCTGCTCTGGATTACCACCGCCAGCGGCTCATCGAGCTTGCGGCTGACGGCGGCGAGATAGCCCACGAGCTTGTTGGTCTGCTCGCCCACCACACCGCAGCCCTCGAAGTCAGCCAGCACGCGCTCCAGCAGCTTCGGATCGCGCAAGAGCTCGAGCGCCTCGCGCTTGTCGTCGTCGCGCATCTCCTCAGGCTTCTTCTGCTCGAGCGTTTGCTGGATCGCCGCGTGTTGCAGACCTTCGAGCTTCAGCACCAGCTTGCCCAGGTCGCTCTTGAGCACGCGCTCCTCGAGGCCCAGCTCGTCCGCCGCTTGTTTGAGAAACGCCGCTCGCTGCCGAGCGCTGTACAGCTCGAGCGTGTCGACGTGAAAGCACTCGCCGCAGCGGACCAGCACGTTCAGCTTCAGCGACTCGTAGCTGAGGTTTTTGCCGAGACCGCGGACGCGCCACGTCCGATCGCCCAGCCGCACCGTCACCTCTTCCTCGCGCACCTCTGCGTCGAGCTCCTGCGCTGGTGCCATGCTCGGCGCAGGTGGCGCCGGCTCAGCAGATTCGGCAGCTAAAAGGGAAGTGGACTCGCAAAAGGCCTGCAGCACTTCCTCGACCACCGGCGGCGGTGCAGAGGCTTCGGCCGCGTGCGTGCTCGCGCCGCTATCAGCGGCAGGTGCCGACGCATTCTCGTGCACGTGCAGCGCTGACTCTTCACGGACCGGCACCGGGCGCGAGCGCTGCGACGGTCCCGCCATCCACCTCGCCGCTCGCAGCAGCGTGCCCAGCGCTTTGCTCGCAGGCTTCACCTTCAGCGCGTACTCGTTCGCGTCCATGCCTTTCGGAAACACCACGCGCAGCGCTTCGATGCCTTCGGCTCCGAGCTCGGCCGCCAGCTTGTCCGCCGCCTTGTTGCCGGCTTCATCCGCGTCGTACGCGATGTACACGCGCTCCACGCCGTGCTCGAGCAGCGCATCGTGCAGCTCTCGGGTGAAGCCTTCGACGCCGTACGCGCTCGTCACGTGGCGATAGCCCGCGCACCAGAAAGTCAGCGCATCCAGCAGCGCTTCGCACACGATGATTTCCTTGCTGTGCGCGAGTGCTGGTGCGTTGAAGACGCCGCGGTGCGGCCCCGGCAAGTACATGTGCAGCGGCGTCCCCGGCCGTAAGCCAGGCGTAATCTTGCGCCCATACATCTCCGTCACCGCACCACGCGCATCGAAGATCGGCACCACCAAGGACCCCGTGAAGTGCTCGTGCCCGCTCTCGCGCAAGAGCCCCAAGCGCTGCAGCTGTCCTCGGATCGCCTCGCCCGACTTCAGCGCTTTCTTCGGCAAGCGATAGCCCAGCGTGCGATTCGAGAAGCCGAGCTTGAAGTGCTCGACCAGCTCGCCGTGCACGAGACCACGCTGCTCGAGATACCCCAATGCCTCCGGGCTCTGCTTCAGCGTCGCGTGGTAGTAGTCGACGACACGTCGCAGCACCACGTCGTCGGGCTCCTCGGGCTGCGCAAGCGCGTCGAGCCTCGGACCCAGCGCAGGCCGGCTCGCCTGCACTGCCGACGAAGATGAAGAGCCGGCAGCTAAAGCAGGATGGTCCCCGCGCAGCATCTCCACCGCGAGCCGGAAGCTCACGCCTTGCGCACGCATCACCCAGTCGATCACGCTGCCGCCCGCTTGGCACGCACCCAAGCAGTGCCAGACATTCTTGCTCGGCGAGATCACCAGGCTCGGCTCGCGGTCGTCGTGAAACGGACACAAGCCCAGCAGGTTGTCGCCGTGCCCGCGCAGCTGCACCCCGCGGCCCTCCGCCAGCCGTTGCAACGACACCTCGCGCTTGAGCCGCTCCAGCTCGTCTTCTGGGATCCGTGCCATCGCCTGCACCTTCCAAAACGCTGTCAAGCGAAAGAGCACGCTCGACGCCAGCTTTTTGCCTGTCTCGGAATTATAAGCTACTTGCTATATCGTCAAGTGCCTATGCCCCGCCGACCCAGAAACAGCCCCTACAATGCTCGGCATGCCCAAAGCGCAGTCCAGGCCCAAGGCCACCGACACCCGCGCCCCCGTCGAATCCTTCGGCGCATGCCTCGCCCGCCTCCGCAAGGAAAAGGGCTTCACCCAGGTCGAGCTCGCGCAAAAGCTCGACTCCGTGCAAGTCGTCATCTCCGACTACGAGCGCGGTAAGGTGCGGCCCAGCGCGGACATGATCGTGCGCTTGGCCAAGGCGCTCGATGTGTCTGCCGACGAGCTCTTGGGGCTCAAGCCGATGCAGAAGGCCGACGCCGCGCACGACCGCAGGTTTCTGCGACGCCTGCAGGCGATCGCCAAGCTACCCAAGCGCGATCAAGACGCGCTCTTGCGCACCATCGATGCCTTCTTGGGCAATCGAAAAGCCAGCTGATGGGCTGCGGTGTTAGCCGCGCATGCGCTCGCGAAGCTGCCGCTCCCACTGACTCCACTCGCGCTCTTCGCGTGCTCGCTCGCGCGCTTCGTGCGTCGCTCGCTGGGTTTGCGCTCGCTGCTGCTCGCCTTCCTCGAGCGTCACGAGCCATTGCGCGTACAGCTCACGGACCACGCGCGGTGGCGTGCGCGTCACGATCACGATCTCGCTGAGCTCCTGGCCTTGCTCGAGCAGGGCGAAGACGCGGGCCGCGATTGTGCCTTCGGCTCCACTCGGCGCCGACTTCACGCGCGGCAGGCTCGCGATGTCCAGCCCCTCCACCTCGGCCGCATCAAACAGCCACACGCCTCGTTCGTCCTGCTCCGGATGCAGCACCTTGCCCTCCATGCGCCGCACGCTCGCGACGCTGCAGCCCAAGCGATCTGCGACTTGCCGCCGGGTCCATCGACTGCGCCGCGGCTCCTGCCATTTGGCATCCGGACTCATCGCAAATCAGCCTAAAGCCGCACGTTCGCGCTTGCCATGGCAGCCCGAAGAGCAGGCATCCTTGCTGGCACTGCAAGGCACGCCATGGCATCCAAATCCAAGTCGCCCCGCTTCGACGTCGCCGCCATGACCCGACGGATCGAGGCCCGCCTGCACGACATGGGCTGCGACGTCCACCGCCGTGACGACCACAATCCCTTCGCACGCAGATTCGCAGAGGGCTGGCTCGCGACTGGGCAAACGAGCCTTCCGGAGAATCCGTTCGGCCACGCGCTGTGGATTCACGTCGCCGAAGCACACAGCCGAGAGCTCGCTACGCCTCAGCCTGATTGCACGCTCTGCGCGCTGCTGCTCGCCCACTGGTTGCCCCGTCGCGACGCGCTCGAGCTTCCAGACAAGCACAAGCTTCGCGTCGCACGCTTGGCCGTGCGTGCGCTGCACCTGATCGACAAAGCTTCCGCGCTGATCGAGCACGAGCCTGCGGCCCTGGCTGCGCGCGATTGGCTCGACGCCGCAAGCGCGGAGTTGCTGCAGCTCGCCGGGCAGGCGAGTCGCATTCGCGACCCGCAGCTGCGCCTCGCCCTGCGCCGCGGACGGCGGCACAATCACTTGCTGCTCAGCATCGAGGACGCGCTCTCCAAAGCCGACTTCGACGACCGCGACATCGCACGCCTCGTCTTCGGTGCCGACACGCCAGCCATCCTCCGCGCCATCCGCGATCGCCGCCAGCGCGCTGCTGCTCGCGCTCGGGGGGCTGGGGGCAAAGTCCCCAGTCAGGCTCGCAAAGCGAGCCGTAGCCCTGAGAGCTGACAGCCATCGCGGCGCCGACCGCGGTCTGTGCGCTGTCTGCCACCCCGGCGCATCACCGCCCCCCTCGTGAGCCTCTCTTCCGGCTTGGCTGCCAGCAGCTGCAGGGCGTCTATGCGTTTCAGGGGGTACGCACAAATCGATCTGTATTTGTGCGTACTCCCGCAGCGCACGCCGCGTGGGCAGCATGGCCGTCCTATGCCTCGCTCTGCCCATGTCGAGCTCGAAAGCCAGTGCGTGACGCTTGCGCGTGCGGCAGGCGACGGCGCAGCCGGCGCCCCTAATCTTGATACTGAGGGATCTTCTCTCGATTCTCTGCCGTCTCGTGCCGCGCTGTACCAGCCTGTTCGCCTCTCCGAGCGGCAGTACCGCCACCGCGTGGCTGAGCACTTCCGGCGCTTCGCCGACGAGATGGCGACCGGCCCTGCGCAAAGCTCGTTGCGACGCAGAGCAGAGGCGATCGCCGGCTGCGGCGAGCAGGTCGTCGCGCTCGCTTGCGCCGACTGCGGTGCGGTCGACGGGCACTCCGGCCGCATCCTCGTCTCCTGCTCGCTGCGTGTCTGCCCGGCCTGTGCTCGGCTGCGCGCCGACGAGCTGCGCGCCAAGATGGACGAGCTCATCCCTCGTCTGCCCAAGCACACAGGCTACGCGTTTTACTTGTTCACGTTCACCACACGCTTCGACCGAGCCGATCCCGAGCACCTCACCGTGAGCGCCATCCGCGAGCGCGCCCAGCGCTTGCGCAAGGCCTGCGGCTACGTCTGGCGCCGCGTGCTCAAGCGAGATGGCTCGGCCATGCTGCTCGCGTTCGAGGTGTCGCCCAGCGGCGCCGTGCACGCACACGCGCTCTACTACGGGCCGCGACAGGACATCCGCGTGGTGCGCGCGCTTTACCTGGACAAGATTCCTGACTCGCCCTTCGTCAATGTGAAGCGCGTCAAGAAGCCGAAGAAGGCCGTGCGCGAAGTCGCCAAGTACGTGGTCAAAGCCGCTTCGCCGAAGAGAGCCGGCCGATCGCTCGACAGCCGCGGCGAATATCTCGATCCCGAGCTCGCGGCCAAGGTCGACATCGCGCTGCGCGGTGCTCGCCTCTACGACTTCTTCGGCGCTTGGCGCGGTGTGAAGATCGAGCCGCAAGAGCACGAGCATGACGCATCGCTCTACGCCGAGTACTGCGACGGCTGCGGCGCGCACCAGCCGCTCTGGCGCACCGTCGTGCTGTCGCGCAAGCGCTGGCTCGAGCACGCCGCGCCCGATTGGCAGCCACGACACACGCGCACCGACACCGACCCGCCGCTGCGCGTGCCCGCCGAGTTGCGCGAGCACGGCGCCGAGCCTGCGAACGATGTCCGCGATCGACTGGCGCTCTCGCCGCACTGGCAGCAGCGTTTCAGGCAGTGGCAAGCCGCTGCTGCCGACGCACAGCACCGCGCTCGCAGCGCCGTGGGGTTCACAGGAGGACATGTGTCATGACACAGCAAACACCCAGCTATTTCACCATCAAAGAGTTCGCCGCCCTCGTACGCCTCGACCACAAGACCGTGCGGAAGGGCATCAAAGACGGGCATATCCCAGCTCTGCGCGTCGGGCGTTCCTTTCGTATTCCTGCCTCGGCGGTCGATGCGCTCGCGGCATTGCGGCGCGATGGCACGAGCCGATGACAAGGATGTGGCAGCGGGTGGGCCTTCTACGCAACTCAGTCCGTTGCTGGGATCTCTTCAGGCCACGGTTTCCTCACGTCAGACTCGTGCTCACGCGCAATGGCGCCGAACGACGCGAAGTTCGACCTCGCCTGCGTCAAGTTCACTTTGTTTGCTCCGCCGGAGAAGCTTGGATCGCGGCTCTGCACATCGTCGTCTTCCCAGAAGCAAACCGGACACACTTCGTACGTTCCCGGTGGCTCTCCGGCGAGTGTCAGGTATCCGCAGCACGGACACGCGTGGCGTCGGGTCGTGTTCATAGTCCGCTCGTCACCGTTCGCCAGTACTCCATGGCGGCTTGTGGTCTGAACAGAGTTCGTATCGTCCCGTCTGCGGCGCCGACAGCGAACTCGTTTGTGCGAATGTTGTACCGCAGCACGTCGCCATTGGCGCGCACCGCACCAAGAATGTCCCCACCAACTTCTTTGCCTAACAGGCTTTGAGCACGCTTGAGATAGCCGAGTTGCGTGATGTTGCCCGCGCCCCACTCGGCCGCGTGCTTCGCAAAATGCTTCTCCAACTGACCCGCTGCAAACCCGCCCGCACGATATGCGCCGGATGTCAGCGCCGGTGCAGCCCTTGAGGCTACTCTTCTGTGGTCTTCTCGAGAACCTCCTCTTGGAGCGTAAGTAGCGCCAGCGTGACGCCGTCGGCGTCACAAAACTCAACCTCGTACGCAGGCGGGTTGTCGTAGACCATTACGACCGCGCCGATCGCGCCAGCCTCCAGCTTGTGCTCTGGATACGCGCGTCGTAGTCGAACTACATCGTACTCGTGGAGTGTCATAGCTTTGTCGGAATCCCGGTTACAAGACGGACCACACCGTCGCTGCTGTTCTTTATCCAAGCGAACGTGACGTCGATCACGCGACCGTTTGCACCCGTGATCGAGATGACCTGATTGAACTTGGTGCCGTACTGCGTGACACCCGTTTCCACCGCGCGACTTGCGTCAAATACGATCTGCTTCGCGAGATCACCGGCGTTGGCCTGAGTGAAGCCGAGCGCGTCCCGAAACCACACAGCCTTGCTGCCACCGACAGGATGGGTTGGATTCAGGAGGTACCTCGCAAGCTTGTCCGCGACGCTCGCCTCCGTCGCGCTTAGTGCCCTTGAGGCGACCGAAACCGTCTCCCCCAATATACCGGCCAGGGGGCCGGCTGCCATTAAGCATGTGTTCAGTATCTTCTGTTGCGCAGGGACGAGCGGGTCGAACCACTCCATTATCGTACGCGCCTGGAAGACGCCCGGCACAAAGGTCACCCCCAG
>Ga0315910_10005744_pt1 | contig 10135 bp, 5 predicted proteins | sample EdamamesoilMG_FD_204470 | JGI IMG/M metagenome (GOLD analysis project Ga0315910, IMG submission 204470) | Garden soil microbial communities collected in Santa Monica, California, United States - Edamame soil | ecosystem: Environmental > Terrestrial > Soil > Garden | place: USA: California... | reverse complement strand
AGGGGAAGCCGTTGGCGAAGCCGTTGTCGATCAGGAACACGAACAGCGTGTCCTCGAGCTCGCCGCAGGCCGCCAGCTTCGCGCGCAGCGCGCTCAGCCCCTCGTCGAGCCAGGCGCCCATCGCGTACGCGGTGCGCTCGGCCTCGACGAAGGCCGCGCGCTCGCCCTCCGGGATCCACTCCGGCACCGGCACCTCGGTCGCGCGGAAGGGCTCGCGGTGCCGCTCCGGCGGATCGAAGGGCCCGTGGGGCAGCATCGGCGCCCACCACAGGAAGAGCGGGCGCTCGGCGTGGTGGCGGTCGATGAAGGCGAACAGCTCGTCCTGCGACTCGCGCACGAAGCGCTGGAAGACCGCGTCGATCTTCTCGGGTGCCAGGAAGCCCATCGTCGCCGGGCTGCCCTCCCAGAACTTGCCGCCCTGGAAGGTGGCGTAGCCGGCGGCCTTGAGCAGGTTCGGCAGCGAGTCGCGCGCCGAGAGCGTGTGGGCCGAGTCGTTGTCGTAGATCCCGTTCTGCTGCGGCCAGCGGCCCGAGAGCAGCGCCGCCAGCGACGGCCGGCAGCGCGACATCGGCACGTGCGCGACCGGGAAGACGACCCCCGTGCGCGCCAGCTCGTCCAGCGTCGGCGTGCGCACGCGCGGGTTGCCGAGGAAGCCGAGGTGCCCGTAGTCCATGTCGTCGGCCACGACCAGCACCAGGTTCGGGCGCGGCTCGGCCGGCGGGGGCCCGAGCGGCGGCGGCAGGAAGGGCAGGCGCAGCTCGGGGCCGCCGCTCGCACGCCACCAGGCGAGCAGCGCGGCGCGCAGCGCGTCCAGGCGTTCGGCCTGCTCGGGCTCCAGGGCCAGGTTCACGGACTCGCCGGGATCGGTCGCGAGGTCGTAGAGCAGCTGCTCGCCGGCCGAGCGCTCGATCGTGACGAGCTCGCTGACGCGGTCGATCTTGACCCCGACGTCCTCCAGGAAGAGCACGTACTTCCAGCCCTCATCGAGCCACACCAGCGCCAGCAGGTTGCGCTCGAGCTGCAGCGCCGCGCGCGAGCCGGTCGGCGCGTAGGCGTAGAACGAGGCCCCGTGCGGGCGTGGCGGCAGCGTCTCGCCGCGCAGCAGCGGGACCAGGCTGCGCGCCGGCGCGCGCGCGGGCGCGGCGAGCCCCGCGAGCTCCAGCAGCGTCGGGTAGAGGTCGTGGGGCGCCACGCGCTCCGCGTGCGTGCCGGCCGGGACGCGCCCGCCGGGCAGGGCCGCCGCGCCGGCCAGCGCGAGCGGCGCGTGCAGGCTGCCCTCGGCGCAGTCGCGGGCCGAGAACTCGAGCCCGCGCACGTCGCCGTTCAGCGCGAACGCGAACAGGGTGCGCTCGAGCTCACCGCGCGCCTCCAGCGCCGCCACGAGCTCGCCCAGCGCCTTGTCCAGGTTCTTCGCGCCGTAGCCCTCTGGCACCTCCGGGCCCCACCAAAGGAAGAGCGGCGCGCGCCCGCCGTGCTCGGCCACGAAGGCCGTGACCGGCGCCGAGCCGTCCTCGATCACGCTGCGCACCTCGCTCTCGAAGCCGTGGTCGGCGAAGCGCCCCTCGCGGAAGCGCCCGACGAACAGCGTGCGGTAGCCCTGGGCACGGAAGAGCACACCCAGCGTCTCGGCCGGCGGCAGGTTCTGCGGCGCGGTCTTGCCGAACACGCCCGATTGCTGCGCGTCGAGGCCGGTCAGGACCGTGGCCGCCGTCGGACGGCCGCGCGGGCAGGTCAGGGTGCCGCCCGGGAAGAGCGCGCCGCTGGCGAAGAGGGCGTCGAGGGTGGGCGTGACGGCCCTCGGGCCGGGCGCGAGGAAGCCCAGGCGCTCGCGCGTGGGGTCGTTCCAGACGATCACGACGACGTTGGGGCGCTCGCCGCGGGGCTCCTGGGCGGGGCTCGCGGGGGGGAGCAGGGCGAGCAGCGCGGCCAGGAGGGGGGGAAAGGGCATCGGTGCCGATTCTACGGGAGGGCGGGACGCGGGCGTCGAGCAGCGCCGCGGGATCGCCGCGCGGGCGGACGCCCGCGCGACGGAGCCGCGGCGGTCCCACGGACGGTGGTAGCCCGATCTCGGGATCGGGCTATCTTCTCCCGGCCATGCGCGTGATGAAGTTCGGCGGCGCGGCGCTGCGCGACGGGCCCGCGATCGAGCGCTCGATGCGCCTCGCGGCGGACTCGGCGCGCGCCGGGCGCGTGCTGCTGGTCGTCAGCGCGGCCGAGGGCGTCACGGCCCAGCTCGCGCGCGCCGCCGAGGAGGCCGTGGCGGGCCGGCTCGAGACCTGGGACGCGCTGCGCGTGCGCCACCGCAGCCTCCTGGCGCAGCTCGGGCTCGAGGGCGACCTGCTCGACCGGCATCTCTTCGAGCTGCGCGCGATCCTCGGCGAACTGAAGGCCGCCGCGCGCGCCGAGCGGCGCATGGGCGACTACGTGCTCTCCTTCGGCGAACGCATGAGCGCGCGCGTCGCGGCCGCCGTGCTGCGGCGCCTGGGGAGCGAGGCGGCCCCGCTCGACGCCTACGACCTGGGCCTGACCACGGCCTCGCGCCAGGGCGAGCAGGCCCTGCTGCGTCCGCCCGAGCCGGTCTTGCGCGCGAAGCTGGCCGCCGTGCCGGGCATCCCGGTCGTCACGGGGTTCCTGGCGCTCGACGCGGCCGGGCACCTGACCACGCTCGGGCCCAACGGCTCGGACCTGACGGCGGTGTGGTTCGGCGAGGCGGTGGGGGCAGCCGAGGTCGTGCTGTGGAAGACGGTCGCGGGCTTCCTGACGGCCGATCCGGACGTCGTGCCGGAGGTGCAGCTCGTGCCGCTCGTCGGACGCGTCGAGGCGGTCGAGTTCGCCGTGCAGGGCGCGGACGTGCTGCACGCCGGCGCGCTCGAGCCGGCCGCGCGCGGCGCGATCGACGTGCGCGTGGCCGACGTGCGCCATCCGGAGCTTCCCGGCAGCCGGATCGTGGCCGAGACGCCGCGCGCGGGGCCGCTCGGCATCGCCCAGCGCTCCGGGCTCGCGCGCTACGAGGAGGCGCTCTCGCTCGGGCGCGACCACGGCGCCCAGCTCGCCGAGCGCCTGGCGGAGCTCGTCGCCGCCGGCCTCGAGCCGACGCGCGCGGCCTTCGACGGGCGCACGCTGCGTGCGCTCGTGCCCGACGGGCCGCGCGCCCAGGCCTTCGCCGAGACCCGCGGGGCCGGCGCGCGGCTCGCCGGCGGCCTCGGCACCTTTGCGGTCGTCGGACGCGGCGTCGGCGCCGACGCGGGGCTCGCCCGACGCGTGCTCGCGCTGTGCAGGGAGGCCGGGATCGCGGCCGAGCCGGCCCTGGGGGGCACCAGCCCGTCGAGCCAGACCTTCGTCGTGCCGGGCGCGGCGCTCGACGCGGCCGTGTGCGCGGTGCACGCGGGGTTGTTCCTGGGCGAGCTCAGGCCTCAGCCTGCCAGGCTCCAGCCTGGCTCGGCTGCCGTCGGTTCGGAGGTCGGAGCCAGGCTGGAGCCTGGCGCTCCCGGGGGCGGGCTGGAGCCCGGCGGGCCGCGCTAGCGTGGAGCGCGCACGTTGTCGCGCACGGTGTTGTCCGGCTCGACGACCTCGATCTCGCCGTCGACCTCGTTGCCCTCGACCACGTTGCGCCGACAGTTGACGTCCACGCGGATCGGGCAGCGGGCCGTGCCGCGCACCGTGTTGCCGCGGACCACGTGCTCCTCGTTGACGCCCTCGGGCGGGATCTTGAAGGCGCCGTCGTCCTGCAGCCCGTCGTACCACCAGATCCAGATGCCGATGTCGCCGCCCTCGACGCGGTTGCCCTCGACCAGGCAGCGCGAGGCGTCGTTCAGGGAGATGCCCCACAGCGCGTCGCGCACGACGTTGTCGCGCACCTCGAAGCGCTCGACGAAGTGGTCGAGGTCGATGGCCTCGTCGGCGATGCGCTCGAACACGTTGCGCTCCACGCGGCCATCCACCTGGTGGTAGATCGCGACCGCGCGGCCGTACCAGTCGCGGAACTGGCAGTCGCGGATCACCAGCCCCGCGCCGGGCGGCCCGAGGCGCTTCGTGCCGTAGCCGAACGGCGCGGCGGCCCAGATCGCGCAGCGCTGGTGGTGGCCCGGCATCGGGATCGCATCGAGCTTGCCGCCCTCGAAGGCGAGGCCCTCGATCGTCACGCGCCCGGCGGGCGCGGTCATCAGGAGCTTGGTCGGGTAGCCCACGCGGCTGCCGGCCGGGACCTCGAAGGGGAGCGCCCCGCGCAGCACGATGGACGCACCCTCGACGCGCTCGATCCACTGCAGGTCGAGGAAGGCGCTCTTGCCGTCGGGGAAGAGCTCGACGCCGACCGGCGGCAGGAGCTGCACGATGCTCTCGGGCGCGAGCTCGTGGGCGCCGGCCAGCTCGAGCGCGCGGCTCCCGGCCGTCGCCGCGCGCGCGGTCAGGACCGGCGCGGGCTGGTACAGGATGGCGCCGGGCTCGCCGCGCAGCACCAGGTCCGGCGGGAGATTCACCTGCCGGCGGATCGCGTAGCGGCCGGGACCGATCACGATCGTCCCGCCGCTCTTGCGCAGCCGGTCGCAGGCCGCCTGGAGCGCCGCGTCGTCGGCGCCGACCACGTCGGCCGGCGCGGCCTGGGCCACGCGCAGCGTCGGACGCTCGACCGCGACGGCCTCCTGCACGCCGCAGGCGGCCGGCGCGCCCGGCGCGAGGGCGCCCAGCGCGATCCAGCCGGCCAGGGAGAGCGCGCGACACGCCATGCTCGTCCCGCAGTCTACTGGGGCCGCGCTCGGTACGTTTGCCCCGGCGAGCCGGGTATCTTGAGGCGGCCCGCTCTGCTCGCCGGAGCCGACCCACGCCGCCGCCACCCGTGCCCTGGAAGAACTTTCTGCTCTCCGAGCAGGCGCCCGACGACCCGCGCACCCTGCTCGTCAACCTGGGGCTGGTCCTGGTGCTGGGGCAGATCCTGGTCTGGCACTACCTGCGCTTCTCGCCGGTGCTCTCGAACAAGCGCAAGACCGCGCGCGTGTTCGTGTTCATCGCCGCCACGACCCTGCTGGTGATCGCGGTCGTGCAGAGCTCGCTGGCGCTCTCGCTCGGCCTGGTCGGCGCGCTCTCGATCATCCGCTTCCGCACCCCGATCAAGGAGCCGGAGGAGCTGGCCTACCTCTTCCTCGCGATCGGCCTGGGCCTGGGACTCGGCGCGAACCAGCGCCTGATCACCGTGCTCGTGTTCGTCGTGATCCTCGCCTACATGGGCCTCGTGAGCGCCGGACGGACGAGTGCCCTGCCCCCGCGCGTGCTGCTGCACCTCGCGGGCACGCTGCCGGCGCGCGAGGGCGGCGGCGGGACCGAGGCGGCGCTGCGCGAGCTCCTGCGCGCGGCCGAGGAGGGCGCGACGCGCGTCGACCTGCGCCGCGTCGACACCGAGGGCGCCAGCTTCAACGCGACGCTGGTGCTCGACCTCGAACGGGCCGAGGACGTCGGGCCGCTCCTGACGCGTCTCGAGAAGCTCCTGCCGGGCTGCTCGCTCAGCGTGGTCGAGGGGAACAGCCTGGATTGACCCGGGGCAGGAGCCCCCGACCGCCATGCTGACCCAGCCGGAACGATCGCGCGGGACCTGGACCGGGCTCGCGATCCTGGCCCTGGGGATCGCCATCGGCGCCCTGGCGCGGCCGGGGCGCTGGTTCGAGCGCGCGAGCGAGCCGCGCGAATCGGCACCCTTCCCGGCGCTCGTCCCGGCCGAGCGGCCGACCCCGCCGGCCGACAACGGGCTCCAGACGCTGGAGCTCGTGATCCCCGCGGAATCGGCCGCGATCCTCGAGCGCGTGCGCGCCGCCGCGCTCGAGCGCGGGATCATCGTGCAGACCGAGGCCGACACGGTCCCGGCCGAGGTGCGCTTCGACGGCGCGACGCACGCGGCCATGATCCGCCTCAAGGGCGACTGGATCGACCACGTCGAGGGCCAGCGCTGGTCCTACCGCATCCGCCTCGACGCCGGGAGCTTCCTCGGCATGCGCGAGTTCTCGATCCAGGCCCCGGCCACGCGCGGGTACCTGTGGGAGTGGCTCGTGCACCAGGCCGCGCGCCGCGAGGGCGTGCTCGTGCCGCGCTCGACCTTCCTGAACGTGGTGCAGAACGGGCACGCCATGGGCGTCTACTTCCTCGAGGAGCACTTCGAGAAGGAGCTGCTCGAGTCCCAGGGCCGGCGCGAGGGTCCGATCGTGGTGTGGGACGAGAGCACGCTGTGGTCCACGCTGCTGCAGGAGGGCAACGTGCCGGCCAAGGGCGTCGAGGCCCTGGGGTCGGCGGGCACGGAGGGCGCCCACACCGCCGCGGCCGCCGAGATCCGCGCCTTCGGCCCGAAGCGCCTGAGCTCGATCGAGAGCCTCGCCCGCCACCTGCAGGCCGCGCTGGACGAGCTGCGCGGGCTGCGCGCCCTGGCGCTGACCGATCAGCCCGCGACCGAGCGCGCGCGCGCCTTCCAGGCCCTGGAGGAGCTGCGCGGGCGCACACTCGAGCGCCTGGTGGACGTCGACCGCCTCGGCTGCGCCCACGCGCTGCTGTCGCTGTTCCAGTCCGAGCACGGCCTCGCCTGGCACAACCAGCGCTGGTACCACGACCCGGTCCAGGCGCGCCTCGAGCCGATCCTGTTCGACTGCGCCGCGCAGGACCCGGGCGGGCGCGATCCGGTGCCCTGGCGCGCGACCGACCTGACGGCCGCCTTCGCGAAGAGCCCGGCCTACCAGGCGCGCCTCTTCCATCACCTGGGGCGCTTCCTGCGCTCGGACTGGCTCGACGGGCTCTTCACGGCGGTCGCGGCGGACCTCGCGCGCTTCGAGGCGGCCATCGCGGGGTCCGAGGAGCTGCCGCCCGGCCACTCGAGCGGCGAGATGAAGCAGCGCCTGCGCCAGCAGGTCGTCGAGCTGCGCAAGGCCGTGCTCCCCGTCGACGGGGTCAACTTCGAGTGCGCCTACGAGCTGATCGACCCGGCCGCCAGCGCCGGCAAGGGCTGGCTCGAGGTGCGTGCCTGGGCCACGACGCGCGCGCCGGTCGTGCTCGAGGGCTTTGGCTTCAGCAACGGCAGCAGGACGGCCGCCGCCGGGACGCTGGCGGGGCCCGTGCGCGGCGCGCTGGTGCGCGGGGCGAGCGTGATGCTGCCGGTGGACGGCACCGCCGCGCTCTTCCGCATCCCGATGGACGAGCGCCTCGCGAGCCTCGAGACGGTCGAGAAGGTCACGCGCGCGATCCGCGACCAGCTCCGCGACCCCGAGGCGCTCGACCTCGACGTGCGCGCGCTGCATCGCCTGGCGGCGGCCGAGGAAGTCCACGAGGAGCTGCTCGCCTTCCGCCGCGCCCTGCCCGAGGACCCGTGGGGCGGGCGCCCGCCGGCGCCGACGCTCGAGCAGGCGCTGGAGCGGCACCCGTTCCTGAGCTTCGAGCCGGTCGCCTACGAGCTCCGGGTCCCGGCGGGCACCTGGGACGTCGCCGGCGACCTCGTGCTGCCGAGCGGGATCCCGCTCGCGCTGGGCGCCGGCACGACGCTGCGCTTCGCGCCGGGCGCGGTGCTGCTGACGGACGCGCCGCTGCGCTTCGCCGGTGCGCAGGGGCGCCCGGTCGTGCTCGAGCCCCAGGCCTCGGCGCCCTGGGCCGGCGTGATCGTGCTCGGCGCCCAGGGGCGCAGCACCTGGAGCGACGTCGTCGTGCGTGCCACGACCTTCGCGATCCGCGGCGGCTGGGCCCAGACCGGGGCCGTGACCTTCTACCGCTCGCCCGTGACGATGGAGCGCGTGCATTTCGACGGCACGGTGGCCGAGGACGCGCTCAACGTCTTCGGCACCGACGTGGCGCTGACCGAGGTCGTCATCAGCGGCGCGCGCTCCGACAGCTTCGACGGCGACTTCGTGACCGGCACCTTCGAGCGCTGCGAGTTCCGCGACGGCCAGGCGGACGGCCTCGACGTGAGCGGTTCCGACGTGCTCGTGCGCGGCTGCACCTTCCTGCGCCTGGGCGACAAGGGCTGCTCGATCGGCGAGCGGAGCCGCGCGCGCATCGAGGGCGGCCGGGCCGAGGACGTGGCCATCGGCGTGGCCTCCAAGGACGCCTCCGAGGTCGAGGTCACCGGCCTCGCCATCACCGCGCGTCATTACGGCCTGGCGAGCTTCGTCAAGAAGCCCGAGTACGGTCCCGCGCGCCTCGTCGCGCGCGACTGCTCGATCACCGCGGCCCTGGGTGCCGCCATCGCCCAGACCGGGTGCTTCCTGGAGGTGGACGGCGTGGCCACGCCGACCCAGGACATCGACGTCGAGGCCTCCTACGAGGAGGGCGTGCTTGGACGCGCGAAGTGAGGAGCTGAGCGACGACTCGGGCTCGGACGCGCGCGCTGCGCGTGCCCGCTCGGGCGCGGCCCCGGACTCCGAGCGCCCGGGCCTGCGTCACGAGCTGAAGTTCGCCTGCGAGGACGAGGGCTACCCGCGCCTCCGCATGGCCCTGCGCCTGGCGCGCGCCGGCGTGCGGGCGCTGCACCCGCCGCGCGTCGTGCAGAGCCTCTACCTCGATACCAGCCACGGGCGCGCCCTGGCCGAGAACCTGGCCGGCCTCTCGGCGCGCGAGAAGCTGCGCCTGCGCTGGTATGGCGCGGAGGGCGAGCGCATCGCCGGCACCCTCGAGCGCAAGTGCCGCGAGAACTCGTTCGGCTGGAAGGAGAGCGTGCGCCTCGGAGGTCCGCTGCTCGTGCGCGGAGCGGAGCGGCGGCGCTTCGTCGTCGAGCTCGCTCGCCTCGCGGGGGGAACCTGGGCCGAGCGCCTGGCGGGCCTCGAGCCGGCCCAGTGGGTGCGCTACCGGCGCGAGTACCTGACCACCGCCGACGGCCGCGTGCGCGTGACGATCGACCGCGAGCTGCGCTGCGCCGACCAGCGCCTGCGGGCACGCCTCTCCGACGCGGCGTTCACGCCGGTGCCGCGTCTGCTGGTGCTGGAGCTCAAGTGCGCGCCGGAGCACCTCGCCGAGGCGCGCGAGCTGGCGGCGGGCCTCCCGCTGACGCTCGGGCGCTGCTCGAAGTTCGTGCTGGCCTCGGAGCCGTCCGGCGGGCCGCTGCCTTCCGCACTGGGAGCCTGAAGCGTGCGCCCGGTCCTGGCCCTGGCGGTGATGTTGCTCGCCCTCACGGTGGCGCTGGAGAACGCGCGCCTGCTGGAAGCGCCCGCGCCGCCCGGACCGCGCCTCGCGGACCGTGCGCTCGAGCTCCTGGTCGGCGCCAAGGGCCCGCTGCTCCCGGCCGCGCGCGTCGGCACCGGGCCCGAGCGCATCGGGACGGCCATGCGCGTCGGCGACCGCACGCTGGTCGCGCCCGCGCCCGACGGCCTGCGCGCGGCCTTCATCGGGCCCGACCTCGCCTTCCGCGGCGAGGCGCACTACGACGTGGCCGGCTCGGCCGAGGACTGCGCGGCGCTGGCGCGCGAGGTGCACACGGCGCGCGCGGGCGACGTGCTCGTGCTGGCCTCCGGCGGACGGCTCGCGCCGCCCGGCGGGACGCCGCACGCCGCGTTCGCCGACGCGCTCGCGCTGCTCGGCGCGCGCGCCCGCCCGGGCACGACCACGCCCGAGAGCTGGGCCCTCATCGCGCTGCGCGGCGCGCGCGGCTGGGTGCCGCTGGCGGAGGGCTACGGCACGGACACGGGCGTCGCGCTCGGCTACGTGCTCGGGCCGGACCTGGCGCCGCTCGAGACGCGCGCGCCCGATCTCGTCCACGCGCGCGCCGGTCCCCAGGTCGAGGTCGAGCTGTGCGACGAGCTCGTGCACGCGGCGCTGCGCTCGTCCGGTGCGGTCCTGGCGCGCGCGGCGCGCGTGCGCGGCCAGCCGCTGGCGAGCCTGCTCGTGCCGCCCGAGCAGCGCGCCGACGGGACGCTCGCGCCCGGGCGGATCGAGTGGCCCGACGTCACGGTCGGACCGGGCTCGGGCGTCTACGCCCTGCTCGGGCTCGACGATCGCGCGGCCCCGGGCTCGGACGGAGTCGTGTGCCAGGTCTGGTTCGACGGCGAGGAGGCTCCCGGCGCGCGCAGGCTCGTGCCCGGCGGCCCCTGGCGCCCGGCGCTCTTCGATCTGCGGCCCTTCGCGGGCCGCCGCGGCACGCTGGCGCTGGTGGTCGAGCCGCGCGGCGACGCGCGCGGCGATC
>Ga0315910_10005743_pt1 | contig 10136 bp, 6 predicted proteins | sample EdamamesoilMG_FD_204470 | JGI IMG/M metagenome (GOLD analysis project Ga0315910, IMG submission 204470) | Garden soil microbial communities collected in Santa Monica, California, United States - Edamame soil | ecosystem: Environmental > Terrestrial > Soil > Garden | place: USA: California... | reverse complement strand
CGGGCTTCGTCTCGTCGTCCCACGCCTCGACGTAGACGCGCGACTCGGAGAAGCCGGCCTCGGCCATCGCCTCGCGGATCTCCGGCAGCGTCCAGAAGCGCCAGTCGTAGGTGAAGGCGCGGCGCAACGGGCGACCCTTCTCGAACTCGAAGTGGATCGCGCACGGGAACCGGTGCGTGATCGGGTCGAAGTCCTCCTGCTCCCAGACGTAGCGGAACGGCGGCAGGCGCCAGCCGTCCGGCGCCTGCTTCGCGGGGATGCGGCGACGCTCGACGAGCGCCCGCATCGCGTCGGTGCCGCCGAACGCGTTGACGACGAACACGCCGTCCGCGCAGAGGCCGCGCCGCGCCGCGCGGAAGTAGGCGACCAGTTCGGCGCGCGTCTTCATGACCCAGTACGAGAAGTTGTACGCGAGGATGAGGTCCGCCTTCGGCACGCGCGCGTGGAGCACGTCCCCCTGCACGAGGTGCACGCGGTCCTGCACTTCGGGGTCGAGCCGCGCGAGCCGATGCGCGCGTGCCCACGCCAGCACTTCCGGGTCGAGGTCGACGCCGTACGCGACGTGCGCCGGATCGCGCACCGCCCAGCCGACGGCGAGTGCGGCCGTCGCGCAGAAGTCGTCGCGCAGCACGCGCGCCGGCCGCCCGCTCAGGTGCTGGAACAGGCGTTCGGCGAAGTTCAGGTCGTACTCGACGCCCTGGACGGCGGCCTCGTACAGCGCATGCGGATCGCGGGCGAGCGGACTCGTCTTCAAGCAGGGACCTCCGGGGGAAGGGGCCACGCCTCGCCCTCGAGGACGAGTGCGCGGAACATCGCGAGTTGCGCGGCCTCTTCCGGGGTCGGAGAGGGGCCGAACTGGTCGAGGCGCGAGAGATAGACGTAGAGAAATCGCAGTCGCAGCAACTCGCGGAAGGCCTCCGTCAGGAGCGGAGGCGAAGTGCCTGCGATGCTCCGGTAACCCTCGAGGAGCGCGGCGCCGCGCGCCGCGCGATCTGGATCCCGTCGCAAGGTCGAGAGCGCGACGGTCACGTCCATCGCGTACCAGTGCCGGCAGGCGTTCCCGAAGTCGAACGTGGTCACCGTCCCCGTCGCCTCGTCGTACCGGAAGTTCTGCGGGCCGTGGTCGCCGTGGATCGTGCCGTACGAGTCGAGGTCCCGCGGCAGCTCGGCGAGCCGCTCCTGCATCACCGCCCAGCGCGCGCGGATCATGCGGTCGCCCGGAGGCAGCAGGCGATCGGCCTCGGCGAGCCAGGGCTCCTCGTTCCATTCCCAGCGCCGCGGGCCCGTGTAATCGCGCGCGGCGGCATGGAGCGTGGCGAGGGCGCGACCCCAGGCGTGGTCGAAAGCGGGTGTTCCGGTGTGGGCGGAACGCTCGTCGCCCGGGACCCAGGTCACCGAGCTCGCGACGAAGCCGTCGATTTCGAAGGCGAGCATTCCGGAGTCGGTGGGTGCGCCTTCCGCAACGCTCGCTCCTCGCTGCGCGAGGTGTTCGACGAACGCGAGTTCCGACGTGACGAGCGCGTGGTCGCGGTGCGTGGGATCGATCAGCCGCAACACCAGAACCCGGCCTTCTCTGCCCAGGAAACGCCAAGCGGCCGATCCCGATTTCCCGAGGAACGCGAGCGATCCGGGATCCCCGCCCCACGCGGTCACGGCGCGACGCGCGGTCACCTCGTCCGCGTAGCGGATCACGGAACTAGCGCAGCCAGCCAAGCGGGTCGACGGACTGGCGGCCCTTGCGGATCTCGAAGTGGAGAACGGTGCCCTTGAGCGAGCCGGTGTCGCCGGCCGCGCCGATCGTCTGGCCGGACGTGACTTCCTGCCCGCGGCTCACGTTCACGCCCGAGAGGTGGGCGTAGAGCGTGTAGTAGCCGCTCCCGTGATTGAGGATGATCATCTGCCCGTACGAGCCGTAGTCCGAGCTCGTGAAGTCGACGCGACCGCGCGCGACCGCGCGCACGGCCTCGCCCTGCGAGGCGCGGATGTCGACGCCGTTGTTGAACGTCACGGTGCCGAAGCGCGGATGCTTCTCGTTGCCGAAGCGGCCGACGATCTCGCCGCGCAGCGGCCAGTCGAGCTGGCCCTTCCCCTTCTCGAACTCGCCCTCGTACGGGGTGAGCGGCTTTGGCGGCTCGGCCCCGGGGGTCTGCGACGCGGCGCGACGGCGCTCCTCCTCCTCGCGGCGGCGGCGCTCGAGATCCGCGAGCAGCGACTGGATGCGCTTCGCCGTGCGCTCGAGCTCGGCGGCGGCGGCCTCGTTCTCCTTCCGGTCGTTCGTGATCTTCGTCACCGACTGCTGCTTCTGCTTCGTCAGGCGGTCGAGCTTCTGCTGCTCGGCCGTCTTCGCGTTGAGCGTGCGGTCGACCTGGGTGTGCGTCTCGTCGAGCCGCGCCTCGTTCCACTCGATCCGTTCCTTCTGCTCGGTGACGCCGAGCAGGATGCGGCGGTCCTGCCGCGCGACGCGCGTGAGGAAGTCCATCCGCGCCAGGAGCTGCGCGAACGACTCGGCCGAGAGGAAGAACTCGAGCTCGCGGGCCCGCCCGTACTTGTAGAGGTTCCGCAGGCGCTGGGCGAGCCGCGCGCGCTGGTCGCCGAGCCGCGCGCGCGAGCGCTCGAGCTCGGCCCGCGTCGTCTCGAGCTGCTTCTCGAGCTCGGCCTCGCGCGAGGTGAGCTGCTTCACGTTCTTCCGGGTGGACTGGAGCTTCCGCTCGGTCGAGCGCAGGTCCTTGAGCGCGCGGCCCTCGCGGGCCTTGAGCTCCTGCGCGCGCTTCCGCTTCTCGGCCGCCTGGCGACGGATGCTCTCGAGTTCGCGGCGCTGCTGCGCCTCGTCGTCCTCGGCCGCCTGCGCGAACGCGGCGGACCGGAGCGTGACGACCGGCACGACGAGTTCGACGCCGAGCCCGACGAGGCACGCGAGGGCCCACGCACGCGCGGGCGGAAGGGCGCGCGGGCGGCGCAACCTAGTGCCTCCGGCTCACGGTGACGAGCGCGAGCAGGCTCCCGGCGAAGCCGAGCGCCGTGGCGACGCCGACGAAGGCGAGGCACCATCGCCACGGCAGGAAGACGAGTGCGAACGGCCGACCGTCGAGCCCGGCCCACACGATGGCGAGGAGCCCGAGTGCGACGAGGGCCGCGAGACCCGCGACGAGCACGCCCTCGATGACGAGCGGCGCGCGGAGGAAGCCCGGGCCCGCGCCGACGAGCGCGAGGATCCGGATCAGGTCGCGGCGCGCGAGCACCGTGAGCCGGATCATGTTCGCCACGACGAGCATCACCCCGAGCGCGACCGCGATCGCGACCCAGAGGTTCGCCCGGCCGAGGCCCTTCGTGAACAGGTCGAGCCGGCGCACCCACTCGCCGCCGAAGCGCACCTCCTCGACGATCGACTCGCCGGCGAGCGCGTCGGCGATCCGCTCCATCGCCGCGAAGTGCAGGTACTCGGGGCGGAGGCGGAGCCGGATCGAGGCGGGCAGCGGGTTCTCACCGACGGCCTTCAGCAGCTCGTCGCCGCCGAGCTCGCGGGCGAACTCGTCCCACGCCTCCTGCTTGCTCACGTAGCTCGAGGTCCCGTAGAGCGTGTCCATCCGGGCGCGCAGGCTGTCGACCTGCCCCTCGGGGGCGGAGTCGCGCAGGTAGACGACGACCTCGCGCCGGTCGCCGAGCGACGTGAGCGCGAGCTGCGCGTTCGCGGTGAAGAGGAGGAACACGCCGACCGTGAGCAGCGCCCCGGCCAGCCCGGCGATCGCGGTGAGCGTGAGTGCGCGGTGGTGCCACAGGCTCCGCCACGCCTCGGCGAGGAAGTACGCGAAGCGGCTCACGGGCGCACCCCCTCGACGAGGGTGCCGTCCTTGATTTCGACCAGGCGCGCCCCGCGCGCCGCGAGCTTCGCGGCGAGCTCCTGGTTGTTCGTCGCGAGGAGGATCGTCGTCCCGTCCCGGTGCACCTGGAACAGGAGATCGAGGATCTCCTCCCCCGCCGCCGGATCGAGATTGCCGGTCGGTTCATCGGCGAGGACGAGGTGCGGGCGGTTCACGATCGCGCGGGCCACGCCGGCGCGCTGCTTCTGCCCGCCGGACAGCTCCCGCGGGAACGCGTGCGCGCGGCCCGGGAGCCCGACCTGCACGAGCGCCTCGTCGACGCGCCGCTCGAGTGTCGCCTTGTCCCACACCCCGTGGATGCGGAGCGCGAGGGCCACGTTCTCGAACAGGTTCCGGTCCTCGAGCAGCTTGAAGTCCTCGAACACGACGCCGAGCGTGCGCCGCAGTGCGGCGCGCTGGTTCCGGCCGAGGCGCCCGGAAACGAAACTCCCCACCTGGACCTGGCCCCCGGTGGGGTCGGCTTCCATGGTGAGGAGTCGAAGGAGCGAGGTCTTCCCCGCACCGCTCGGGCCGAGGACGACGCAGAAGTCGCCGGGGGCCACCTCGAAGTTCACGTCCTCGAGTGCGACCTGGGCGCCGTAGCGCTGGCTGACGTGGGTCAGTCGGATCAACGCGGCCTCCCTGTCGCGAACGTGGGTCAGCGGTAGTCGATGACGGCCTTCTTGCGCAAGTCGGCGACGAACGATTCGTACTGCGTACGCATCTTCGCCTGCCGGACGAGCTCCGGGAGCTGGTCCTTGATCTCCTCGACACGATAGGCGCGCTCGCCCTCGCGGTCGACGATCTTGAACAGGTTCCAGCCCTGCGGGTTGAGGAGGAGCTGGCTCAACTGCCCGGTCTCGAGGGTGTCGAGCGCGGCACGGAACTCGGGCGTGAACGCGTTCAGCGGGACGAAGCCGAGGTCGCCGTCCGGGCCGGCGGGGCCCCGGTACTTCGAGTAGCGCCGCGCCAGCGTGCCGAAATCGACGCCCTTCACGGCCTGGACGCGCACGTCGTCCATGCGCGTCTTGACCCGCGCCGCGTCCTTCTCGGTCGGCGTCACGCGGAAGAGGATGTGCCGGGCGTGGATCTCGCCCTTCGTGGCGTCGGACTCCTCGACCTTGATCAGGTGGTAGCCGAAGTTCGTCTCGACGATCGGCGAGACCTGGCCGACCGGGACGTTGAAGGCGGCCTTCGTGAACGTCGAGTCGAGGTCGTTCCGGCCGAACCAGCCGAGGTCGCCGCCGCTGCCGGCGGTCGTCTGGTCCTCGGACAGCTCCTGCGCGAGGCGCGAGAACGGCTCGCCCTTCTTGACGCGCGCCGCCGCGGCGTCCGCACGGACGCGGACGGCCCGCTTCGCGGCGGAGTCGGCCTCGACCGGCATCTGGATGACCATCGCGTGGAGCGCGGCCGGGCGCTTCGGGAACTCGGACGAGTGCGCCGTGTAGTAGGCGATCGCCTCGTTCGGCGTCACGTCGACCTTGCCGATCTGCTTGCGGAGCAGCGCCTGCGCCATCATCTGGCGCGAGACGTCCTCGCGGTAGCGCTTGCGCAGGTCGTCCTCGGTGATCCCCTCCCGCGCGAGCTCCGCGCGGTAGGCGGACTCGGTGCCGAGGCGGCGCTTCACGTCGGCCATCGCCTCGTCGACGCCGCGCTCGAGCTCGGCCTCGGGCAGCGCGATGTTCTGGCGCTTCGCCTCGCTGACGATGACCTTCTCCTCGATGATGCGATCGAGGACCTCGCGCCGGAGCTGCTCGAGCTGCGCCGAATCGGGGCGCGCGCGATTCTGGGCGAGGAACAGGTAGACCTGCTCGTCGACCTCGCTGGCGAGGATGACCTCGTTGTTCACGGTCGCGACGACGCCGTCGATGCGTTCGCCCGCGGCGGGCGCCGACTGCGCGCCGGCCCGCGGGGCGACGCCGCCGAGCACGAGCGCGATCGCCGCGAAGACGGCGAGCGACGGTGCGACCAGGCGGGTCAGGGACGTCCGGGACATGCGCACGACTCCTCTCAGGCGCCCGCCGTGGCCCCGGGCCACGGCATGGGGGCGAAGACCTTCTCGTTCACGACCGGCTTGATCTCGGCCTTCAGGCGCTCGACCTCGGCCTTGAGCAGCGCCTGGCGCTTGCGGTTCTGCCAGTCCTGGACGATCTGCTGCTGGATGACGGGCGGGAGCTGGGCGAACTTCGGAATCGGGCCGCCGCCCGCGCCGCCCATGCCGCGCACGAGCGCGTCGGTGACGGAGTCGAGCTCGGCCGGCGTCGGCGTGCCGAGCGACGAGCCCGCGAGGTTCTTCTCGAGGTAGCGGTTCACGAGATAGGCCGTCTGCGCGCGCTTGACCTGGCGGTCGACCTCGGGCGAATCGGCGAGTCCCTGCGTCTTCGCCTCGGCGACGAGGACCTCGTTCATCGCGTGGCCCTCGACGAACATCCGCACGAGATCGGTGCGCGTGAGCGCGGGGCGCTCCATCGGATCGGCCTTGCCGAGATCGCGGAGGAGATCGGCGACCGTGTACTTGTGGTCCCGCCACGTCGCGACCGGGGCTGCGAGATCCTGCTCGGTCAGGCCCGCGGCCTTCGGGTCGGTGACCGCGACGTAGGCGAGCGAATCGTTCAGACCGAGAAACTTCGTGTTGATCACGTCCCAGCCCGCACCCTCGATGGCGAGCCGGTGCGACTGGCGGAGGCCGAGCAGGTAGTCGTCGACGATCGCGCCGCGCTTGCGGGCCTCGAGCGAGCGCATCACGTCGTCCTTCCGCTGCTCGAACGGCGTGACGTTCTCGCGCGGGCGGACGTCGAACACCTGGAACACGTACGTGCCGGTGCGCTGCGCGATCGGCGCGGTGCGCTGGCCCTTCTCGAGCTTCCGGACCGCGGGCTCGACGCCCGGCGGGAGCTGGCCGAGCAGGATCCAGCCCGGGATGCGGCCGCCCGACTGCGCGGTGCCCGGATCCTGCGAGCCGGTGCGCGCGACCTCGGCGAAGTCCTCGCCCTGGTCGAGGCGCTGCAGCAGCGTCGCCATCGGGGCCGGCTCGGTCGTCATGAGGAGGCCGAGCTGGTACTCGTGCGTCTGCTGCTCGTCGAACAGCTTCGCCTCGTCCTCGCTCACCTTGACCAGCTTGCCGACCTTCGCCTCGTAGAGCGCGTCCGGGAGGAGGCGCGGCATCAGCGTCTCCTCGATCGCCGCGTACGCCGAGTCCTCGAGGCCCTGGCGGTGCGCCGCCTCGGCGAGCAGCTCGTAGCCGAGGATGTCGTCGAGCAACGCGCGCTTCGCGACGCTGTCGGGCAGGCTCATGTACGGCTGCGCGACCTGCGGGTCCTTCGCGTACGCCTCGAAGTCGGCCTGGGACACGGTGCGCGATCCGACGGTGAGGATCGTGGGCGATCCGTCACCCGACTTCTTCGCGCAACCGGCGAAGGCGACCACGAGGGCGAGCAGCACGCCCGGGACGGCCGCGCGGACGCGGCGGGACACGACGGTGCGACGAAGTTCGGACATCCGGACGACTCCTCGAAACCGGGCGGGACGGCATGGGGCGGGGGCGGGGCCGAATCGGCCAAGTTGCTTTCGTTGCGTCACTTAGCGGGCAAGTTACCAACTTCCACAAGGTGCTGCAACAGTTTTCGGGCACGGGCGAGGAACGCCTCCCCGCCCTCCTTCCCGCTGACGCGGAGCCGGAGCCCCATCTCGCGTCCCGACAGGAACTCGAGCGGCTCCTTCGACTTCGTCAAGACGGTGTGCGCCTGCTTCGGCGTGAGCGGGCGGAACAGCCAGACCTCGAGCTTCCCGTGGTCGAGGCGGATCTCCGACGCCTTCGCCTCGGCGCCGAGGAGCCGGATGCGGCGCAGCTCGAGCAGGTGCTGCGCGGGCAGCGGCGGGCGACCGAAGCGGTCGGCGATCTCGGCCTCGATCGCGTCGACGACGTCGAGCCTCGACGCGACGGCGAGCCGCCGGTAGAGCTCGAGCTTCTCCTCCGCGTCGGGCACGTACTCGTCGGCGAGATACGCCGGCCAGTCGGTGACGAGCCGGGGCTCGGTGCGCTCCTCGAGCGGCACGCCCTTCAGGTCCGCGATCGTCTCCTCGAGCAGCTTCACGTAGAGGTCGAAGCCGAGGCCGAGGATGAAGCCGCTCTGCTCGGGCCCGAGCAGGTTCCCGGCGCCGCGGATCTCCATGTCCTTGAGCGCGATCTTGAAGCCCGCGCCGAGTTCCTCGAACGACTCGATCACCTTGAGCCGTTTCTCCGCGTCCTCGGACAGCACGCGCCCCTCGGGCACGAGCAGCACGGCGAACGCGCGGTGGCTCGAACGGCCGACGCGCCCGCGGAGCTGGTAGAGCTGGGCCAGGCCGAAGTTGTGCGCGCCGTTGACGAGCAGCGTGTTCACGGTCGGGATGTCGAGGCCGGACTCGATGATCATCGTCGAGACGAGGCAGTCGAGCTCGCGATTGAGGAACGCGAGCATGACCCGCTCCAGCTCGTGCTCGCGCATCTGCCCGTGCGCGACACCGAAGCGCATCTGCGGCACGAGACGCTCGAGCATCGCGGCGACGGTCCCGATCGACTCGACCCGGTTGTGGACGAAGAACGCCTGCCCGCCGCGGTCGAGTTCGCGCATGAGCGCGTCGGCGATCACGTCCTCGCCGTACTCGACGATCTCGGTGTGCACGGGCAGCCGGTCGCGCGGCGCGGTCTCGATGAGCGACATGTCGCGCGCGCCGGCCAGCGAAAAGTTGAGCGTGCGCGGGATCGGCGTCGCGGTCAGCGTCAGGACGTCGACCTGCGTGCGCAGCTTCCGCAGCCGCTCCTTGTGCGCGACGCCGAAGCGCTGCTCCTCGTCGATGACGATGAGCCCCAGGTCCTTGAACGCGACGTCCTTCGAGAGGAGCCGGTGCGTGCCGATCAGGATGTCGACCTCGCCGGCGGCGGCGCGGGCGACGGTCTCCTTCTGCTGCTTCGGCGAGCGGAAGCGCGAGATGAGCTCGACCTTGACCGGGTAGTCGGCGAGCCGCTCGCGGAACGTGTCGAAGTGCTGCTGGGCGAGGATCGTCGTCGGCACGAGCACGGCGACCTGCCGGTGGTCCATCACCGCCTTGAACGCGGCGCGGATCGCGACCTCGGTCTTCCCGTAGCCGACGTCGCCGCAGACGAGCCGGTCCATCGGCCGCGCGGCCTCCATGTCGGCCTTCACCTCCTCGATCGCGCGGAGCTGGTGCGGCGTCTCCTCGTAGGGGAACGACGCCTCGAGCTCGCGCTGCCACACCGTGTCGGCGCCGAACGCGTGCCCCGGGAGCGCCTTCCGGAGCGCGTACGTGCGCAGCAGCTCGCCGGCCATCTCCTGGATCGCCTGCTTCGCCTTGGCCTTCGTCTTCGCCCACGACGACGAGCCGAGGCGGTGCACCGCGGGGCGCGAACCCTCCTCGGCCGTCCACTTCGAGATGAGGTGGAGCTGGTTCACCGGCACGAACAGCTTGTCGCCGGCGCCGTACTCGATCTCGAGGCAGTCGGTCTCCTGCCCGTTCATGACGAGTCGCTTGAGCCCGCGGTAGCGGCCGATCCCGTGCTCGTCGTGGACGACGTGGTCGCCCGGGTCGAGCGCGTTCAGTTCCGCCAGCGAGAGCCCGCCCGTGCGCTTCCGCCGGCGCACGCGCTTCCGGTAGCGCTCGAAGATCTCGTGGTCGGTGAGGACGGCGAGGTTCGCGGCCGTGCAGGTGAACCCGTGCGCGAGGAGCCCGACGTCGAGCCGCGCGGGCGACGCGCCGAGGAGCTCGTCGAGACGGTCCCGCTGCCCCGCGTTGTCGCACAGGACGTGGATCGTCTGCCCCTTGCCGTTCAGGTCCACGAGGAACCCGCGCACGAGGTCGAGGTTGCGCGTGAACGCCGGCTGCGGCGCGGTCGCGATCTCGTGCACGACGGCGGGATCGGCCGACTTTCCGGACTTCCGCGCGACCGGGCCGAGGAGCTCGAGGCGCGCGCGCGTCCCGCTTCCGGCCGACGCCTCGGCCCACGTCTCGAACAGCTCGGCGGGCGGCGAGACGAGCGGGAACTGGGCGAGTGCGCTCGCGTGCCGGGCTTCGACCTCGGTGTCGAGGTGCTCGCCCTTCTCGCGCAGCCGCTCGGGATCGTCGGTGACGACGACCGCGCCCGCGGGCACGTACGCCCACGGCGATCCCAGGTCCTGCCCGTAGTGCCCGGCGACGCGCTCCATGCCCTCGAAGAACAGCTCGCTCGTCGTCCGCTCGAGATCGCGCCCCTCGCGCGCCGCGGCCTCGGCCGCGCGGTCG
>Ga0315910_10005742_pt1 | contig 10136 bp, 6 predicted proteins | sample EdamamesoilMG_FD_204470 | JGI IMG/M metagenome (GOLD analysis project Ga0315910, IMG submission 204470) | Garden soil microbial communities collected in Santa Monica, California, United States - Edamame soil | ecosystem: Environmental > Terrestrial > Soil > Garden | place: USA: California... | reverse complement strand
TCGATCCGTCCCTCGCCCCGGCACGCGTCGCGCGCGCCGAGCGCGATCGGCTCCTCGTCCTCACCGCGCTCGATGCGCCGCCCCGCCCCGCAGTGGTGCGCGGCCGCCTGCGCCACGAGGCGGAGACCATCGCCGAGCTCCCGGCCGTCGGCGACTGGGTCGCGTTCGTCCCGTCGCCCGACGGCGACTCGCTCGTCCATGCCGTGCTGCCGCGCCAGGGCGCGCTCACGCGACTCGATCCCGCGCGCGAGACCCGCGAGCAGGTCGTCGCCGCGAACGTCGACGTCCTGTTCCTCGTCTCGGGGCTCGACGCCGACTTCAACCCGCGCCGGATCGAGCGCTTCGTCACCGCGGCGTGGGAGTCGGGCGCGCGGCCCGTCGTCCTCCTCAACAAGGCCGACCTCGTCGATCCCGCGCTCGCCGCGGAGCGGGCCGGGGCGATCGCCGCGGCCGCCCCGGGCGTTCCGGTGCTCGTCCTCTCGGCCGCGGAGGGCGCAGGGATCGACGCGCTCGCGCCGCACCTTCTGCCGCGCACGACCGTCGCGCTCGTCGGTTCGTCGGGGGTCGGAAAGTCGACGCTCGTCAATCGCCTGCTCGGCGACGCGCACGCCGAGACGGGCGCCGTGCGCGCGCACGACCAGCGCGGCCGGCACACGACGACGTGGCGCGAGCTCGTGCCGCTCCCGGGCGGCGCGATCCTCGTCGACACGCCGGGCATGCGCACGCTCGCGCTGTGGAGCGACGACGGCGAGGCGACGCTCGAACGCGGGTTCGCCGACGTCGAGTCGTTCTCCGCGCGCTGCCGGTTCTCCGACTGCGCGCACGAGGCGGAGCCGGGCTGCGCGGTGCACGCCGCCCTCGCCTCGGGCGAGCTCCCGGCCGAACGCTACGCGAGCTGGCGGAAGCTCGGGCGCGAGCTACGCGCGCTCGAGCGCCGGCAGGACGTCCAGGCGCGGCTCAAGGAGAAGAAGCTGTGGAAGGAGCGCACGAAGGGTGTGCGCGAGCACATGAAGCGGAAGTACGGGAAGTGAGGTCGCTCAGTTCGGCCAGGTGAACTCGCGCTCCCAGTCGGCGCAGCGCGCACGCACCCCGGCGAGGAACGGCGCCCAGCGCGGGTCGGCATGGAGCGGCCCGAAGAGATCTTCGCGCTCGTAGAGATAGAGCGAATCGTTGCCGAGCTGCGTCGCGCGGTCGAGGTGCGCGAACGCGGCGTCGAATTCGCCGAGCCAGCCCGCGAGCGCGGCCGAGTAGGCCGCGTTGTCCATGTCGTTTCGCGCGTGCGGTTCGAGTCGCTCGACGATGGCGCGAGCCTCGTCCACGCGGCCGAGCCGGAGGAGCGCGTACGCGAGTTCGACGAGACCGCGGCCCATCTCGCCGGCTGTCGCGCCGAAGCTCTCCGCCAGCGCGACGGTCTCCGGGAATCTCTTCTCGCCCAGCAGGATTGCCATCTCGAGCGCGACCATCGGCGCGCGCATCGGGAACCGCGCCCGCGCCTTCGCGGCGGTCGCCTTCGCGAGCTCGAGTCGACCCGATTCGACGGCAATCCGCCCGTGCATCCAGTACGGGAAGGGCGACCCGGGATCGGACTCCATGGCCCTGCGATCCGCCTCGAGCGCGGAGTCGACGCGGTTCGCGAGCCGCAGCACGTAGGCGAGGTAATGGAGCGCGTGCGATTCGTTCGGCCGCGCCCGCACGATCGCGACGAGCGCGTGGTAGGCCTTCGCCTTCCGGCCGCGGACGAGATCGAGCGAAGCCTGCGTGAAATGCGCGTAGGCGTGGTCGGGATCGAGCGCGAGCGCGCGGGCGACGGCCTCGTCCGCGAGCCCGAGCCATTTCGGATCGGGATCGTGGCCCGCGTCGTACATGCTCTGGCGCAGCTTGCCGAGCAGGGCCCAGGCATCCGCGTACTCCGGCGCCCGCTCGACCGCGCGCTCGAGGAGCGCGATCGCGCCCACGAAACCTTCGTGGCTCGCCCCACGAAACGGCTCGAGCGCGCGCAGGTACATCTCGTAGACCTCGGGCGGCGGAACGTACGCGCCGGCACGCCGCTCGGTGATCCGCGCTTCGAGCGCCTCGGCGATGCCGATGGCGACGCGGTCCTGCACCTCGAAGATGTCGTCGAAGTCCACGTCGATCTTCCCCGCCCACAGCGCCTTCTCCCCCGGGAACTCGACGAGCCGCGCCGTCGCGCGGAAGCGAGCGCCCGCGCGCTGGAACGAGGCGTCGAGCACGGCGTGGACGTCGAGCTCACGTGCGACGTCGCGCGGATCGACGAGCTTCCCCGCGTAGCGTGCGATCGACGACGTCGCGCGCACGACGAGGTCGGGCGACCCCGAGAGGCGCGTGATCACCGCGTCGGCGAGCCCGAGTCCGAGATGGTCGAGGTCCGGATTCCCGCCCAGGTTCTTGAACGGCAGCACCGCGAGCGCGCGCGCCGACGGCGATGCGGCGGCCCCGCCGGCGGCCGGCGCGCGCGCCGGGGCGCCTTGTGCAAGCGCGGCGGCGCACGTCTCGAGGTCGAGCTCGAACTCCCCGGCGTTCGCGTACCGGCGGGCCGGATCCTTGGCCAGGGCCTTCGCGAGGACGAAGTCGAACGCGGCCGGGAGGGCGGGCACCAGCGTCGAGGGCCCCGGGGGCGTCTCGTGGAGGATGCGGTGCATCGTGTCGACCGCCGTTCCCGCGTCGAACGGGTGACGCGCGGTGAGCATCTCGTAGAGGATCGTCCCGAGCGAGAACACGTCGCTCGGCGGGCCGGCCGGCTTCCCGAGCACCTGCTCGGGCGACATGTACGGCGCCGTGCCGAGGATGACGCCGGGTTCGGTGCGCAGCATCGTGGCCTGCTGCTCGCGCGGGCTCGCGCTCCGGGCCAGTCCGAAGTCGAGCACCTTCACGATCCCGTCCGTGCGGACCATCACGTTCTCGGGCTTGAGGTCGCGGTGCACGAGCCCGGCGGCGTGCGCGACGGCGAGGCCACGCACGGCCTGGAGCGCGAGTGCGGTGATCTCGGCGGGCGCGCGCTTCGCCTGCGCCGACCATGCCCGGAGCGTCGGGCCGTCCACGTACTCCATCGCCACGAAGAGCGAGCCCTGCTCCTCGCCGAGGTCGTGGATCGTGACGATGTTCGGGTGGTTGAGCGCCGAGGCCGAGCGCGCCTCGAGCCGGAGGCGCTCGCGCCGCTCGGCGTCCGCCGCGAACTCGGGCGGGAGGAGTTTCACGGCGACACGCCGGGACAGCGCCGGGTCCTCGGCGAGCCAGACGCGACCCATGCCGCCCTCGCCGATCGCCTCGAGGACCCGGTAGCGTCCGAACGTCGCTCCGATCACGCGCGCCCGCCGACCGCCGCGGAGGCGTGCGGACGCATGGCGAGGTCGAGGGCGCGCCCCTCGCGGGCGCAGATCGCCGGCAGCGCGGCGACGTCGGCGCGACCGGTGTGGATGTTCACGATGCACGCCCGGAGCACGTAGCGGCCGCCCGCGAGGACCGCGTTCGAGACGAACGCGTCGCCGCCCTTCTGCAGTCCGTCGAGCAGCGCCAGGTTGAGAGCGTTCAGGTACTCGGCCACCGCGGGCTCGGCCGCGCGCGCCGCGAGGTCGGCGGGGATGAAGCGGAACGTCGCGATCGAGAGCTCGAGGCTCGTCAGCTCGAGCTCGTCCGTCGAGCGCACCGCGTCCGCGAGAAGCGCTGCCAGTCGCATGTCGTCGCCGATCATGCGGCGGTACCCCGCGGCGCCGGCCTGCTTGAGCGCGAGCCAGACCTTGAGCGCGCGGAACCCGCGCGAGTTCTGCATGCCGAGGTCGACGAAGTTCGTCGTCTCCTCGTCGAGATGGAAATATGGCGGATGGTACGCGAACGCGCCGAGCAGGTCCTTGCGGTCGCGCACGAGCGCGCAGCCGGCCTCGAGCGGCGCGTAGAGCCACTTGTGCGGATCGACGGCGACCGAGTCGGCGAGCGCGAGCGCGCGCAGTTCGGCCGGAGCGTCGGGCGACGCCGCGGCGAGCCCACCGTACGCACCGTCGACGTGGAACCACAGCCCCTCGGCGCGCGCGATCTCGGCGATCGCGGGCAGGTCGTCGACCGCGCCGGTACTCACGGTGCCGGCCGTACCGATGACGAGGAACGGGCGGAGCCCGGCGGCGCGATCGGCCGCGATGCGCGCCCGGAGCTCCGCGAGGTCCATGCGCGACGCCGCGTCGACGCCGATCCAGCGGATCGCGTCGGTGCCGAGGCCCGAGAGGTCCGCCGCCTTCTGGATCCACGTGTGCGTCTCGGCCGAGGTGTACACGCAGAGCTTCGGCCCACCCGCCGCACCGGACTTCCGCAGGTCATGGCCGTCGCGCGCGGCGATCGCGGCGCGCGCCGCCCAGAAGCCGACGAAATTCGCCATGTTGCCGCCGCTCACGAGCAGGCCGCCGTCCCCCGGGAAGCCGATCAACTCGGCGATCCAGCGCACGGTCTCGACCTCGATCTCGGTGGCCGCGGGCGAGAGCGGGTACGCGCCCACGTTCGGGTTGACCGCCGCGGCGAGCATGTCGCCGAGGATGCCGATCGGAGCGGGCGACGACGTGATGTAGCCGAAGAAACGCGGATGTCCGTTGAACAACGAGTGCGCGAACAGGTCGCGCGTGGTGGTCTCGAGGAGCACGGCGGGATCGACGCCCGCCTCGGGCAGCGGGCCGCCCAGGCCGAGCGCCTTGCGGATCGCGGCGGGCGACTCGCCGCGGGTGACGGGGCCGTTCGGGACGCCGGCGAGGCCGTCGGCGACGAGATCGACGAGACGGTGTCCGAGCGCACGGAACGCTGCGGAGTCGAGCGCGAGGGGCGCTTCGCGGCGGAGCGGGAAGTCGGTCATGGCGGGAGTGTGCCCGAGCCCCCCGCCGCTGTCGAGCGGAGCCCGGCGAACAGGTCGTCCTCGCGGGCGCGGCCGCCGTTCACGGTGCTGAACACGCGGTAGTAGGTCTGCCGCCCCCACAGCCCCTCGTGGCTCTCCGGCGTCAGCGCGCCGAGCCCCGCGTAGTTCGCGATCTGCGAGTCGTGGCACGTCACCGCCTGCCAGACGACGGGCCAGTACGCGCGCGTGTCGACGGAGGCGGAGAGCTGCCACTCGGGCCACGGCCGGGCCTGGCGCACGACGCCGTCGACGTTCGACGTCAGCGTCTTGAATGCCTCCTGGTACGCCTTCCAGGTCGTCTCGGGCCAGGCGAGGAAGTAGAACTTGGAGACCGCGTGCGGCGCTTCGCCCTCCCGCGCGGGATCCGCCGCGGCGACGACCGCCGCCGCGGTGAGCTGTGCGATCGCGACGTGGTCGGGATGCCCGTAGCCGCCGTCCTGCGCGAACGTGACGACGACCTGCGGGCGGATGCGCCGGATGTGCGCGGCGATGCGCGCGACCGCCTCGCGCGGATCCGCGTCGTCGAGCCGGCCGTCGACGTAGCCGAGGAGCGTCGTCTCGCGCACGCCGAGCACGCGCGCGGCGGCGTCGAGTTCGCGCGCGCGGATCGCGGCGAGACCGTCGGCGCCGGGATGGCCGGGATCGCCGGGGCGCAGGTCGTGGAAGCGGCCGCTCTGCCCGTGCGTCGCGGTGAGGACGTAGGTGCCGATCCCCTCGGCCGCGTAGCGTGCGAGCGTGCCGCCGAACCCGAGGGTCTCGTCGTCGGGATGCGCGAGCACGGCAAGGAGGCGGAGGTCGGACATCGTGCGCGCATTCTGCCCCACGCGGGCGCGGCCGTCGAGGCCGCCCGCTCGCCTTGCGGCATCGGCGCAGCGCGCCTAGACTGAGCCCGACACGGCACGGGCCACCCCGTCCGCCGCCCCCTTCCCCGGAGGATCGCATGACCCCCGCCACCGCCGGGCGCCTCGCGCCCGTGAGCCTCGAGTCGCTTCCGCCCTACGCCCCGACCACGTACGTGAACTTCGACGAGCCCGCCCACCGGGCCGCGTTCGAGGCGGCGCTCGCCGAGGTGAAGGCGCAGCTCGGGCGCACGTATCCGCTCGTCCTCGGCGGCGAACGCGTCGAGGGCGAGGAGAAGGCGTTCACGTCGACGAACCCGGCGCGCCCCGCCGAGGTGATCGGCACGTTCGCCTCGGCGAGCCGTGCCCAGGCCGAGCGCGCGATCGAGGTCGCACACGCGGCGTTCACGGCGTGGTCGCGCGTGCCCGCGCCCGAGCGCGCGGCGTACCTGGTCGAGGCAGCGAAGCGCATGCGCGAGCGCCGCCACGTGTTCTCCGCCTGGATGGTGCTCGAGGTCGGGAAGTCGTGGGCCGAAGCCGACGCCGACACCGCCGAGGCGATCGACTTCCTCGAGTTCTACGCTCGCGAGATGCTGCGCTACGACCGCCCCGAGCCGCTCACCCAGCTTCCCGGAGAGCGCGACGTGCAGGTCTACCTGCCGCTCGGCGTCGGCGCGATCATCCCGCCGTGGAACTTCCCGCTCGCGATCTGTGTCGGCATGACGAGTGCCGCGATCGTGGCCGGGAACACCACCGTCGTGAAGCCGGCATCCGACTCGCCGGCGATCGCGTGGCAGTTCCACGCGCTCATGGAGGAGGTGGGTCTGCCCCCGGGCGTGTTCAACTTCCTCACGGGCGGCGGCGCGACGGCGGGCGACGCGATCGTGCGCCACGCGAAGACGCGCTTCGTGTCGTTCACCGGCTCGAAGGCGGTCGGCATCGGGATCAACAAGCTCGCGGCCGAGGTGCAGCCGGGCCAGATCTGGCTCAAGCGCGTCGTCGCCGAGATGGGCGGCAAGGACGCGATCATCGTCGACGAGGAGGCCGACCTCGATGCCGCCGTCGAGGGCGTCGCGCTCTCGGCGTTCGGCTTCAGCGGCCAGAAGTGCTCGGCCTGCTCGCGCGCGATCGTCGCGCGGCCGGTCTACGACGCGTTCGTCGAGAAGCTCCAGGCGCGCGTCGCGAAGCTCTCGGTCGGCGAGCCCGACCGCCACGGCGTGTACATGGGGCCCGTGTCGAGCAAGCGTGCGTACGAGACGATCCTGCGCTACGTCGAGACCGGGAAGAAGGAAGGCCGCCTCGTGAACGGAGGCGGCCCCGTGGAAGGTGCGGGCGGGTACTTCGTCCAGCCGACCGTCATCGTCGACGTGAAACCCGACGCGACGATCGCGCAGGAGGAGATCTTCGGCCCCGTCCTCGCGGTCATCCCCGTCGCCGACTTCGACGAGGCGCTCGCCGTGGCGAACGGCACCGAGTACGGACTGACCGGCGCGGTCTACTCGAGGAACCCGCAGAAGCTCGAGCGCGCGAAGCGCGAGTTCTTCGTCGGCAATCTCTATCTCAACCGCAAGTGCACCGGCGCGATCGTCGGCGCCCACCCGTTCGGCGGCTTCAACATGAGCGGCACCGACTCGAAGGCGGGCGGGCGCGACTACCTGCTGCTGTTCCTCCAGGCGAAATCGATCGCCGAGAAGATCGGCTGAGCCGCTAGCGGTACCGCGACTTCACCTGCCCCCACGTCGTCGCCTCGACCGGCGTCGCGCAGTACGCCTCGGGCGCGGGTCCGACGCGCGTCGCGCGCGTCGAGGTGCGGCGACAGTCGTCGGGGAAGAAGTCGCAACCCTTCCCGGTGCCGCTGTAGTCCTGCACGACGGTGTTCTGCGAGTGGAACGTCTCGCCCGTCCGCGTGCCCACGATCGTGACCGTCAGCGCGATGTTGCAGTCGGGGAAGATCTCCGCGTTGTAGGTGCACGTCATGTTGATCGTGGTCGGCGTCGTGCCGCCGGTGCAGTCGACCTCGATCCCCTCCTCCGGAGCCGGATCGATCACGGTGCCTGCGCACAGCGTGTCGAGGCCGCCGTCGATGTCGAGCACGTCGCCGGCGCAGGAGTAGGTCGTGTCGGTGTAGGACCACACGCCGGCCCACTCGGGCGGGACGACGATGTTCCCGTGGATCGCGTTCGGTGCGCCGCCGAAGACGCCGGGGACACGCGAGCGCGCACTGGAATCGGAGGCGCCGGAGGCGATCGCAAGGATCGCCGCGACGCCCGTGAACAGGAGGACGCGAGGGCTCATGGGTGGCTCCATCCGAATGGGAAAGGCCGGGGGGAGATCGTGGGGACCGCGAGGACTCTAGGCCTCCCGCCCGACCCTGTAAAGCCCGCCCGCCGCGGCCTCACCGATAGCGCGACTTGAGCCCTCCCCACGACGTCGGCCGCGCCGGCGTCGCGCAGTACGCCTCCGGCGCGGGCGCGATCCGTGTCCCGCGCGCGTACGTGCGGATGCACTCGTCGGGAATCTGGTCGCAACCGAGCGCCGACCCGTCGAAGTCCATCCGGAACTCCGTGGTGAGCCCGTAGGTGTCGCCGGTGCGCGTGCCCTGGATCGTCCAGTGCGAGGTCACGTCGCAACCGGGAAACACCTCGCTGACCGAGGTACACACGAGGTCGACCGTCGTCGCCGTCGCAGTGCCGGTGCACTCGATCACGATCGTGGGATCCTCGACGAACACCGGTCCGCCGGCACAGAGCGTGTCCTCGCCCGCGTCGGAGTAGAGGTACTTCCCCGCGCAGTCCGTCGTCGAGTCGTCGTACGCCCAGATCCCCGCCCACTCCGGCGGAACGACGGGGGCGCTTCCGCCGAGGAACCGTGTGAGTGCGCCCCGCACGCCCCCCGCGTTCTTCGTCTCCGCTGCCGTCGCCGGGGTCGCGGGCAGGGCAGCCAACCCGGCCAGCGCGACCGCCACGGCGAACGGCGCACCTCGCATCCATCGCACTCCCGTCATGATGCCCCCCTCAGTTTCGGGACGTGACGCGCACGAGGCGTCCCGTCGTCTCGAAGCCCTCGCCGGCGATGCGCACGAGATACACGCCCGCGGGTGCGGTGCGTCCTCCGTCGTCGCGACCGTCCCAGCGCACCACCTGCGGCCCCGCCTCGAATCGCCCCGGAGCGAGCGAGCGGACCGCGCGCCCGCGAACGTCATGCACCGTGACCCGAAGGGTCACGGAAGTCTTGAGAGCGAATTCGAGCGCAACGTCCGCATGTGACGGGTTCGGCCGGGCACGAAGCTGGATCGCGGTCTCGACGGCCACCGGCTCCACCCCGACCGGCGACACCGTGTCGCGGGCCGCGAGCTGGTTCCCGCGCTGGTGCGCGGCCGCGAGCGAGAACCACGGCGAGCGGGGGAAGAACGGCGAGCGGGCCTCGAGGCGCGCGCGCCAGTGGAGCGCGACGTCGCCGGTCGGCGGGTACACGCTCGGGATCGTGAACGCGAACGGGGGCGGCGTCGTGACCGCGGGCGGGATCATCGTCCACGCCGTGAGCGAGCCGTCGGACGGCTGGAACGGCTGCGCCGTCACGTTCTGCTCCCAGTGCAGGCGCACGCGGCCACCGCCGCGGGGCGAGCGGACGCGCTGCTCGAGGCGGTACTCGCCGAATCCGATCGCATTGTGGGCGGCGAGCGGACGGTTCTGCGTCTCGTGCAGCATGCGGAACCGCCGCGACGGAGCGAAGCGGCCGTTGCCGGCGAAGACCTCGATCCGGCCCTCGTCGAAGCCGCCGAGCACGTCGGCGTGCGGCGATCCGACGACGACGTCGGCGAAGCCGTCCCCGTTGAGATCCCCCGGCCCCGCGGCCGCGAGCCCGAGCCGCTGCTGACCCTGCGTTCCCTGGTAGATGAACGGCACGCCGGCGGCGAGGCCGCCCGCGCCGCCGCGGTAGACGAGCACGACGCCGGAGTCGACCCAGAAGTTGTCGGTGCGCGACGAACCGACGAGGACGTCGTCGTAGCCGTCGCCGTCGACGTCGCCCGCGCGGTCGAGCGTCTCGCCGAACCGAGCGCCGACCTGGTCGTTCGTCCACTGCACGGTCGCCAGCGGCAGCATCCCGCCCGCCGATCCGCGGTGCAGGTGGAAGCGGCCCTGGTCGATGCCGGCCGCACCGTCCCAGTACGGCTCGCCGACGAGGAGATCGCCGTAGCCGTCGCCGTCGACGTCGCCCGCGCCCGCGAGACGGCCGCCGAAGAATCCGAAGTCCTGCTCGCCGGCCCGCGCCTGGCTGGCCGCCGCGGGCGGCCCGTTCTCGCCGCCGTAGTGGAGGTACACGCGGCCCGCATCGGGGATGAGGCCGACGGGCTGTCCGAACACGAACAGCACCGCGTCGACGTTCGGCCCGCCGTACGCGACGTCGTC
>Ga0315910_10005741_pt1 | contig 10136 bp, 5 predicted proteins | sample EdamamesoilMG_FD_204470 | JGI IMG/M metagenome (GOLD analysis project Ga0315910, IMG submission 204470) | Garden soil microbial communities collected in Santa Monica, California, United States - Edamame soil | ecosystem: Environmental > Terrestrial > Soil > Garden | place: USA: California... | reverse complement strand
GCGTCTCCTGCGCGGACTTGAGCGTGAAGTTGACGGCCGGCAGCTCGTTGGCGAGCGCGTTGCCCGCCAGGTCGGTGGGCGCGGAGATGCGCACGTGGTAGGCCTCGGCCACGCCCTGGTTGTGCGTCAGCTCCAGCCGCGGCACGAAGCGATACTCCTTCAGGTCGACCGTGGGCAGGGTCTCCCCGACCACCAGGTTGGTGGCCGACACGACCGAGTTGGAGTCGCCACGCACGACGAAGAAGTTGTCGAAGGGCGACATCGAGCCCGGGTCCATCGGCTCGCTGAAGCGCGCCACGACCACGAGGTCGGTGTCGACGTCGGTGGTGGGCACGATCTCGGCCTGGGGCAGGAAGCTCACCCAGCAGCCGGACGAGACCGGGGCCTGCGGATCGAAGGTCGAGAGCATCGAGCCCGTGCCCACCAGCGCTCCCAGCCCCACGATGGGCGTGTCGGACAGGTTGCGCACGTGCACGTCGAGGACCTGACCGCTGAAGTTGGGGGCGGCCGCGGCCTGCGTCACCGACAGGGACTCGCCGCCGACGGCGATCACGTCGCCCTCGCCCGGCGCGCCGCGGCACACCGTGGCGAAGGTGATGTCGAGCAGGAAGTCGAAGCCCGCCTCCCCGGCCGGGTCGGCCACGGCGTGGTCGACCTGCAGCGGCCAGCTGCCCACGATCTCGGGCGGGTTGAGGTCGAGCAAGAACCCGTTGTTCTCGTCATCGGGGTTGCCCGAGCGCATCGCGCGCACCACGTCCAGCGTCAGGCGCGTGTCGTCGACCGGGCCGTTCTCGGTGGCCGAGAGCGGGACGCCCGAGAGCCCGCGCAGCACGTCGAACTGCCCCACGCCGAAGTCGGGGCGCGTCGGGATGTGGACGGAGACGTTGGGCGCCGTGGTCGTGACCAGGCTGGCCGGCAGGCCGATGGCGTTGAGGTCGAGCGCCACGGGCAGCGAGCTCAGCTCGGCCGACGTGATCGTCAGGTCGACGAGGACGCGCGTCGAGTGGAATTCGCCGCTCACCACGGCCCCATGGTTGGCGTCGAACAGGACGCGGCCGTTGAACGGCTCGGTGGGCGGATAGCCGGTCAGGAGGCGCACGTTCTCAAGCAGGCCGTTGCGCGCGTCGGGACCGTCCTCGAGCATGTCGTCGAAGATCAGCACCAGCACGCCGTTGCGCGCCGCGAGCGAGAAGGGACCGGGGTCGGTGCCGTCGTCGTCGTGGGCCACGATGGGCGCGAGCCCGGCCGCCGCCTCGGCCAGGAGGCTCTCGAACGAGCCCAGGCCGGTGTCCCCGGCGTCGCGCTCGCGCCGGATGATGAGGCGCGTGCGCTGGGTGATCGGGTTGGTCTCCAGCAGGTAGCGCGTGGCGTCGGTCCGGACGTTCTCGTTGATCGCGTAGTCGCGCATCACCGGGTCGACGCGCGGATTCCCGGCGGCGTCGACGTCGTGCACGTCCACCAGTCGTCCCCAGAACACCTGCGTCAGGTGCAGGCGCGTGGCCGAGCCGCCCTGGGTCGGGTCGACGAAGAAGAGCGAGCCGTCGGGCTTGGTGGTCAGCTCGCCGACCTGTCCGAGGGAACTGCCCCCACCTCCCCCGCCGCTGCAGGCGCTCGCGCCGACCAGGACGGTCAGCACGGTGGCGACGACGAGGGAAGCGCGCGGGATCCGTTGGGCAGCGGGGATGGCCTTCATCACGGTTGAACCGACGACGGCGTCGGAGACGGAATCAGCACCCTCCGGCTGAAGAGAGTCCGCGGGCAGGGGGATCGCGGAGGGGGCCAAGTGCGATTTTTTCATGGGGTGACCTCGTGGGTCAAGCCGTGACGGAGACGGGCGCTGCCGGGCGATCGGCCGTTCCGCCCGCTTCCCTGACCTGCAGGGCCTTGCCGGGTGGCGGCCGAACTACCTCGGAGCAGGCCGGCCGCATACAAACATCGTGCCCGTGGGGAGCCGCCGCGCCGGGTCGCCGGACAGCCTGCGCACGCCCTCGAGCGTGCGCTCCCAGCACGGCCTCGGGGTCGCGGCCGCCCCTTCCCGGTGCTTTTCTGGCCATCCGAGCGAAAACGCACGAGGGCCTCCCGGAGCCCTGGACGGGCGCGGAAAGCCCTCGTTTGCGAGCGGCGAGCGTCAGTTGGCGGCGAACGGGAAGGCGATCGAGTCGAGCTCGGCGTTCAACCCGGTCTGGATGTTGTTGATGAAGGTCATCCGCACCTGGAGGTGCCGGGCGCCGTTGCCGACGTTGATGTTGTTCGACCAGCTGCTGCCCCCGACGAAGTTGGGCGACTGCAGGGAGGCGGGCAGGTTGCCGTAGGCATCCATGAGGGAGGCATCGAACTGGGCCAGCGAGCCGCCCTGGGTGAACCCGCTCGCGGCCCGGTAGTCGAGCGACACGCTCGTCCCCGTGGGCTGGGTGGGCGGGTCGAAGATGGGCAGCTGCCAGGTGGGCGACACGGCCACGCCCACGTCGAGCCAGATCGTGTGGATGCGGCTGACGCGGATGATGGTGTCGAGCTGACCCTGGTAGAAGATGCTGTCGGCGTCCGTGTTGGTGGGCTTGTTGGGCGGCGTCGAGACCGGGTTGAATCCGCCCGCGGGGACGTCGGCGAGGTCGGGGTCGATCAGCACCGTCGCGCCGGCCGTGTTGATGCCGCCGGCCGTGTAGGACCGGAAGGCCGGCAGCGGAGCGGCGACGGCGTTCATGATGACGTCGAAGCGGTTCAGGCCCACGCCGCGGTCGGACGGGTAGCAGCGGAACTCGATCAGGAGCGGCAGGCCGAAGGTCGGCACCGCGCGCGGACCGGCGATCGTCCCGGCCAGGGGTTCCAGGCCCACGCCCGGCGGGAAGGCGTAGTTCGGCGGCGGGATGATCGGCCCCTCGATGGCGAGCGGGATGCCCGGCTGCCGGCTGTCGCCGTCCGCGCCCAGGGTGAGGATCGACGTGTCGCGCCAGGTGTAGGTCACGTCGGTCGCCACCGTGCGGTTCAACGGGTACGGAACCATCAAGGTCTGCGAGCTCGAGAGGAAGCGCTCGGCCGGATTGATCGCGTAGCCGAGCGAGCGGTTGTGCACGATCTTCGGGCCGATGCCGTCGGCCAGGTAGTTGTCGTTGAAGTTGTTGGGCGAGCCCGCCAGGCCCGAGTTGACCAGCACCGGCGGGCCGACCGGGGGAGCCTCGTCCGGCAGGAAGCGGCTGTGGCCGAGGCGGATCTCGAAGGCCTCGAAGAAGTCCGACTGCACCCCGCTCACGGGCGTCCAGTTCAGGCCGACGACGTCGAGGTTGTACTTGGTCTCGTCGCGCACGTTCCAGCCGGCGTCGCAGTAGCGCCACACCATCTGCAGCTTGGCGCCCAGCGGATTGAGCGGCGTGAACACGCCCGGCGCCAGGGCCGGGTGGCCGAGGGGCGGCGTGAGGCTCGCGTTCGGCACCGGGTTGGAGCGGTCGATCGGCCAGCCGCTCACGGCCACCTGGCGCGGGAAGATCACGCCGCGGTCCTCGTCGTAGAAGAACTGGCCGCGCAGGTCGACCTTGTTGTCGAGGCGCACCTCGTCCGTGGCGTTGAAGCGCAGCACGATCGAGCCGTTGGCCTCGTCGTCGTCGTTCGGGGCCAGCGAGAAGTCCACCGGCGGGAACTCGTTCAGCAGCTGGTTGCCCGCCAGGTCGCGCGCATCACCCAGCTCGACGTGCATGCTCTCGCTCGCGCCGTTCGCGTGCGGCAGCAAGGCCAGCGGATCGAGGGTGAACAGGTCGAGGTCCTGGCCCGGGATGAGCTGCCCCACGATCGTGTTGTCCGTGCGCGCCGAGGAACCGCCCGTGTTGGCGCCGCGGACGATCATGAAGTCCTCGAAGGGCGAGAGCGTGCTCGGATCCATCGGCTCGCTGAAGCGCAGGATCACCTGGGACGAGGTGTGGATGCCCGTGCCCGGGAAGACGTCCGGGGGCGGCACGAAGGTGACCCAGCAGGCGCGGTCGACCACGATGGCGGGGTCGAAGGGCAGCTCGAAGGTCGCGTTGCCGATCAGGTCGTCGGCGTCACCGACGGGCTCGAGCGAGCGCACGGGCAGGCTGAGCACCGATCCACCCTGGACCGGAGCCGTGCCGCGCACCTCGAGGAACTCGGAGCCGACCGTGATCACGTCCCCCAGCACGGGCGTGTTCTGGCACACCGTGGTGAAGGTGATGTCGACCAGGAAGTCGAGCCCGGCAACGCCGGCCGGATCGTCGATCGAGTTGTCCACCGTCAGCGGCCAGCCGCCGATGACGCGCGGGCGGTCGCTGTCGATCAGGAAGCCGTTCTGGGAGCCCGCCAGCGCGTCGTCGCTCTCGTTGGCCGCGCGGAAGGCGCGCACGACGTCCTGGGTGGGCACGTTCAGGTCGATCGGGTCGTTGTCGGTCGTGCTCAGCGGGATGCTGGAAACGTTGGTCAGCAGGCTGAACTGGCCCGAGCCCGCGTCGGTCTGCGAGGGCAGACGCAGCGAGATGTTGGGCTGGGGCGAGGCGGCCGCGCTGGCGGGCATGCCCACCGCGTTCACCGGCACGACGTAGGGCAGCTGGCCCTGCTCGGTCAGCGACACGGTCATGTCGACCAGCACGCGCGTCGAGTGGAAGGCACCGCCCACGACCGCGCCGTGGTTGGGGTCGAATACGATGCGCGTCTCGTAGGGCACGGTGGGCGTGTAGCCCGTGAAGACGAGCACGTTCTCCTTGAGCAGCACCTGGGCCTGCGCGTTGTCGAGCAGGCAGTCGTCGAAGCGCAGCACCAGGGCCGCGTTGCGCGGCACGGGCGAGAACGGGGGCGCCGAGACGCCCGTGTCGCTCTTGGGATCGACGAGCGGCAGCGCATTCGTGGCCGCCGTGAGCAGGTCGTCGAAGGCCGAGGTGTCGGGCACGCCGGTCTTGCGCGCCTGGATCGTCAGGCGCTCGCGTTGCGTCACCGGGTTACGGTCGATGCGGTAGCTGGCGCCGCTGGCGGGCGTGGTCGGCTCGATGACGAAGTCCGTGAAGACGGGCTGGGCCACCGGGTCGCCGTTGGCATCGATCTCGTGCACGTCCACGAGGCGCCCCCAGCGCACCTCGGCCAGGTGCAGGCGCGAGCCGCCGCCGCTCTGGTTCTCGTCGACGAAGAAGGTTCCGCCGCCGGGCTTGGGGCTCTCCTCGCCGACGTTGCCCGACTGGCCCCCCCCTCCGGAGGAGCCGCCGCAGGCAGCGGCCCCGAGGGTCAGGACGAGGGCGAGCGGCAGGGCGGGCGAACGCATCCACGGGCGACCGGACTCGAGGCCGAACGGAGCGCGAGGCGTCACGGACATGGCGATGGAGGAGGACGGGGACCGGTGATCGACCCGCTGGCGTGGAACGGGTCCTACAGGGGGCCGGACAGGATACAAACGGCATACCGCTACGGCTGCTTTCGGGGGACAGAACCGCCGGTTTTTTTCCTCCCCCCCTGCAGCGGGCCCGAGCGACCTCGGGAGGGTCGCGCCAGCCTTCGTGGAGCGGGCCGCGCCGCGCCAGAGCGGGCGAGCCCGCGCGCTCTCCGTGCGGTGGCCGCTCAGCTCGACGCGCGCTCAGCGGGTGGCGGCCGAGAATCCCAGGGCGCGCGCCTGGGCCTCGTCGCGGAAGAACACCAGGTGGTCGGGACGGATCTTCCGGGCCGTGGCCGAGTCGCGCGCGTGGAAGTGGCGCGTGGTCGAGCAGCCCACCAGGCCGATGGTGATCTCCTGCGAGCAGTAGCCGCAGGCCGCGCGCAGCGGATCGCGCGAGGTCAGCTTGAAGGCCAGGCGCTGGTGGCGCTTCTCGGTGTGCGTGACGCAGTTCGTGTTGGGGCACGGGTTCAGCCCGACCTCGACCGGGAACAGGCGCGTCTCGTGCTCGGTGGGCGCGGCCGTGAGCTCGAGGCCGAGCAGGAGCGAGAGGATGGCCATGCGCACGGGCACGCCGCGTGAAGCCTGCGTGAAATAGCGGCTGCGCGGGTCGTCGTCGAGCTCGGCCGCGATCTCGTCGCGCCGCGGCAGCGGATGCATGACGATCGCCTCGCGCAGGGGTGCCGCCGACATGGCGCTCTGCGAGAGACGCATGTAGCTCGCGGACATGTCGGCGTCGGCATGCCGCTCGGTCTGCGCGCGCGTCATGTACACGGCGTCGACGCGGTCGACGCGCAGGCCGCGCGAGTCGGTGAAGAGCGAGAGCTGGTGCGGCTTGTTGGGCGTCAGGTACACGGCGTCGGACTCGCGCGACAGGTCGCCCAGGTCGGTGGCGTCGGCGCGCACGGGCTCGGCCCCGTACTCCTCGCGCAGCCGGCGCACGACGTACTCGGGCAGCTCCAGGCCGCGGTGCGGCACGCACACGATGTTGGCGCCGAAGCGCGCCAGGGCGTAAACGAACGAGTGGATCGTGCGGCTGTAGCGCAGGTCGCCGGCCAGCACGACGTCCAGTCCCTCCAGGCGCCCCTTCTCGATCCACAGCGTGTACAGGTCGCACAGCGTCTGCGTGGGGTGCTCGTGGCTGCCGTCGCCGGCGTTGACCACGGGCACGTTCGAGAACTCGGCCGCCAGGCGCGCCGAGCCCTCGCTGGGGTGGCGCAGCACGATCAGGTCGGCGTAGGCGCCGCTGACGACGCGCACGGTGTCGGCCAGGGACTCGCCCTTGGCCGCGCTCGAGCTCGACATCTCGGCCGCCGTCAGCACGCCGCCGCCCAGGCGCTGCATGGCCGACTCGAACGAGAGGCGCGTGCGCGTCGAGGGCTCGTAGAACAGGCTCGCCAGGATGCGCCCGCGGCACACGTCCGACCAGGCGCGCAGGTCGGTCGCGTAGTTCTTGGCGCGCTGGAAGAGCTCCAGGATCTCGCCGGTCGCGAGATCGTCGACGGAGACCAGGTGGCGGATCCGGGTCATGCTGGTGCGCGGCGGGGCCCGGGTCCAGGGCGGCGGCCGACCCGTTGGACCCGGACGAGTGTATGCGATGTGCGCGCCCCGATCAACGCGCCGACGCTCGCCGAGTCAGGCGCGCGCGAGCCAGGGCGCGAGGCGCGCCTCGAGCTCCGCGCCGTCCGCGTCGAGCGCCCCGTCGAGCGCATGAGCGAGCTCGGCCGCGAGCTCGGGCACGAAGGGCACGCCCTCGCCCGCGCGCCAGGGAGCGCGCGGGAGCCGCAGAGCGCCGTGGAACAGCTCCGACACCTGCGCTCGCGCGCGCTCGGGCTCGCGCAGGGCCGAGAGCGCCGGCTCCGGGGCGCGCCCCTCGTCGGCCCGGCTGTGCACGACCAGCGCCCCGGGCGGCAGGGCGGTCGGCGCCGGCGCTCCCGGCGGGCGGAGGTACAGGACCAGCTCCGCCTCGGCGCCCAGGCGCCGGGCCAGGGCCTGGCCGGCGCGCTCGACCTCGTCGTCGGCGCCGCCGAGCTCGCGCTCCCCCGCCGTGTCGACCAGCTCGACCGCATAGGCGCCGAGCCGGGCGCGCTCGCGCACGGCGTCACGCGTCGTCCCCGACGAGGCGTCGACCAGGGCGCGCTCGTGCCCGACCAGGACGTTGAAGAGCGTCGACTTGCCCGCGTTGACCGGCCCGCGCAGCACGACGCGCGGCGGCCGGACGAGGGCGCGCCCGACGGCCGCGCGGCCGACGAGCGCGGCGAGCTCGACGCGCCGTTCCGCGGGAGCGAGTCCGGGCAGGCGCTCGAGCGCGCGCCGCAGCGCGCCGCGCGCCTGGTCGAGCAGCATGCGCGCCGCCGCCTCGCTAGCGCTCGCCGCCAGCGCCTCCTCGGCGCGCTCCTCGAGGGTGCGCGCGGGCGCCGGCGGCGCAGCACCCAGCTCGGCCAGGACGCGCCGCACGAGCGCGGGCGAGCCGTGCAGGCACAGCTCCACGCGCTCGGGCGACTCGACGCACACGACGGCCTCGTCGAGCAGCTCGTCCTCGGCCGAGCGCAGGCGCGCCAGGGCGAACGAGCGCGCGCGCTCCCCGAGGCGCGGCGCGCGCGCCAGGCTGCGCACGCGCGCCAGGGCGCCCGGACCTGCGAGCTCGATCACCGCGATGGCGCCGCGGCCGTGGGCGCTGAGCTCGCGCGCGACGAGCGCGCCCGGCGCGGCGTGCGCGGGCGCGGCCTCCCCGGGCGCACTCACGGCCGCGCCGCGCCGCGCCGGCGCGCCAGGGCCGCGACCAGGCCGCGGTGCACGAGCTCCTCGTCCACGGTGAGCGGCCGCGCGGTGAAGGGCGCCGGCTCGAGCAGGAAGGCGCGCGCGCCGCCGGTGAGCACCACCGGCGCGGCGCCGAGGCCGGCGGCGCGCGCCACCTCCTCGACCAGCTCGCGCGCCGCGCCGCGCAGCCCGACGCCGATGCCCGCGCGCAGCGCGGCCGCCGTGTCCGTGCCCAGGGCCGGTGCGCCGCTCACGGGCTCGACGCGGGGCAGGCGGGCGGTGCCCGCCGCCAGGGCCTCGGAGAGGAGCGCCGGACCGGGCGCGATGGCCCCGCCCAGGAAGATGCCGCGCTCGCCCTCGACCCGCAGGGCGTCCACCGTCAGCGCCGTGCCCGCGTCGACGACGACGCACGAGCGGGCGAGCCGCGCGGCCGCGCCGGCCGCCGCGTACAGGCGGTCCTGGCCCACGCTCTCGGGCGGGCGGCAACGGTTCTCGAGCCCGCTCGGCGGTGCCAGGACGAGCTCGACCACGAACGGCGCCAGCGCCCGCCGCAGGGCCGCGGTGCGCTCGCCCGCGGCCACGCTCGAGAGGGCGCCGAGCTCGACCCGCTCCGCGAACCAGCCCGCCAGGGGTGCCAGGTCGTCGCCCGCGAGGTCCAGGCGCGCCGTGCAGCGCGCGCCGTCCGCGCTCCAGCGGCGCAGCTTGGCGCGCGAGTTCCCCAGGTCGACGGTCAGCATCGGGCTCGGATCCGGAGCCCCATCCTAGGGATCCCCCATGGCCGCGGTCGAAACCGAGCCGGCTCGCGCTATTGGTCGGGCGAGTGGTAGATGCGCGTGAACTCGCGCCCCTGCTTCTCGAACAGCGCCACCCACGTGTCGGTGGTGTTGGAGTTGGCCTTCACGTAGGCGATGGCGTCGTTGACGCTCGTCACGCGGTGGCCGTTGATCTCCTTCAGAACCTCGCCCTCGGTCAGGCCGTGCTGGGCGGGCAGCGAATCGGGCGCGACGTAGTTCACCTTGATGCCCTCGGTCTGGCCCGTGCGCGGGTTCTTGTAGGTCGAGCAGCGCACGTCGCGCGACAGGATGGCCGGGTAGTCCTGGTCCAGCTGCCCCAGCGTCTTCGTGCCGATCTGGTACTCGTTCTTGCGGATCAGCGTGGTCTCGTCGGGCCGGTAGGGCTTGACGTCGGGACCGGCCGAGGTGACGTAGTTCGGGCGCTCGGGGATGATCGCCCCGCCCGGCCCGACCTTCACGATGCCGAAGCCGCTGCTGCTGGGCTGGTAGGGGCTGGGCGAGACGGTTTCCTTCTCGCGCGTGGCGTCCTCGAAGGCGAAGACGACGCCCTGGTCCGTGATCGAGTCGACGCGCGCGTACTGGTAGGGCTCGGGCAGGTGCTCGTCCGTGCCGAGGATCGTGATGTCCCGGTTCTTGGCCTTGTCGGCCTGGGTCTTCAGCTTGAGGTCGACGAACATGACCCAGGCCAGGCTCTTCTCGGGCTGGACCGTGTCCACCTTCAGGAACTGGACCTTGAGCAGGGTGGCGATGGGCACGACCAGGGCCGGGACGGGTCCCCCATCCGGTCTCTTCACCTCCTCGGGCGGGGGCTTGCCCGTCCAGTCGAGGTCGAAGAAGACGTTCTGGACGTTCTTCAGGTCGACCACGTCGGTCTTCTGCTCGGGCGGCTTCTTCACCGAGTCGAGCACGGCGGCCAGCCGGTCGGCCGCCAGCGGCTGGGCCAGGGCGTCCTTCTGGCGCAGGAAGTCGCTGACGAAGTAGACCAGGTAGCCGCCCACGGCCAGGGAAGCCACCCACACGAAGCCTTTCCAGCGGTGGATGTTCATGAGTCGCGCCCCTTCAGCCTAGCGTGCCCGCGCGCCCCGGGCACCGTTCGGCCGGGTCGTCGGGGGGGAGCTCGGGGGCTGGGCGGGCCGCTCGGACGACCCGAGGCGCGGACTATTCCCCGCCCGCCAGGCGCAGGCGCCCGGGGGGCTGGTTGGGTGTCGGCTGGTTGCCGCGGC
>Ga0315910_10005740_pt1 | contig 10137 bp, 7 predicted proteins | sample EdamamesoilMG_FD_204470 | JGI IMG/M metagenome (GOLD analysis project Ga0315910, IMG submission 204470) | Garden soil microbial communities collected in Santa Monica, California, United States - Edamame soil | ecosystem: Environmental > Terrestrial > Soil > Garden | place: USA: California... | reverse complement strand
ACGCTGAACCTCGCGCAGACGCGCGGCTACGGCACCGGCGGCACGGTGCACATCGTCATCAACAACCAGATCGGCTTCACCACCTCCGACCCGCGCGACAGCCGCTCGACGCTGTACTGCACCGACGTGATGAAGATGATCGAGGCGCCGATCTTCCACGTCAACGCGGACGACCCGGAAGCCGCGGTGATGGCGATCGAGATCGCCATGGACTACCGCACCAAGTTCAAGAAGGACGTGGTGGTCGACCTGATCTGCTTCCGCAAGCTCGGCCACAACGAGCAGGACGAGCCGATGGTGACGCAGCCGCTGATGTACAAGAACATCGCCCGGCATCCCGGCACGCGCAAGCTCTACGCGGATCGCCTCGCGGCGCAGGGCGTGATCGCGGCCGACGAGGCCGACAAGATGGTGGCGAGCTACCGCCAGGCGATGGACGGCGGCTATCACACCAACAAGACCATCCTGGCCAACTTCAAGCCGCCGTTCGCGGTCGACTGGTCGAAGTACAAGAACACACGTTGGAACGAGAACGACGACACCACGCTGCCGCTCGCCGACCTGCAGATGCTGGCGGAGCGCCTGACCGCGGTCCCGCAGGACTTCAAGCTGCATCCGCGCGTCGAAAAGATCATCGCCGACCGCCGCCTGATGGGGCAGGGCAAGCTGCCGGTGGACTGGGGCATGGCCGAGAACCTCGCCTATGCCTCGCTGCTGAAAGACGGCTTTTCGGTGCGCATCTCGGGCCAGGACGCCGGGCGCGGCACTTTTTTTCACCGCCACGCGGTGCTGCACGACCAGAACCGCGAGAAATGGGACGCCGGCAGCTACATTCCGCTGCAGCACATCGCGCCCAACCAGGGCGATTTCGTGGTCATCGACTCGGTGCTGTCGGAGGAAGCGGTCCTGGGCTTCGAGTACGGCTATTCGACCTCCGAGCCGAACGAGCTGGTGGTCTGGGAGGCGCAGTTCGGCGACTTCGTCAACGGCGCCCAGGTGGTGATCGACCAGTTCATCGCCGCGGGCGAGGTAAAGTGGGGCCGCATCTGCGGCATGGTGATGATGCTGCCGCACGGCTATGAAGGCCAGGGCCCCGAGCACTCGTCCGGGCGCCCGGAACGGTTCCTCCAGCTTTGCGCCGACTACAACATCCAGGTCTGCATCCCGGCCACGCCGGTGCAGATGTTCTTCCTGCTGCGCCGGCAGATGATCCGCCCGTACCGCAAGCCGCTGGTGATCTTCACGCCCAAGAGCCTGCTGCGGCACAAGGAATCGGTGTCGCCGCTGCCGGAATTCGCCGAGAGCAAGTTCAAGGCGGTCAACGGCGAGTGGGACGAAGGCATCAAGCCGGAGAAGGTCAAGCGCGTGATCCTGTGCAGCGGCAAGGTGTTCTTCGACCTGATGGCGGCGCGCAAGGAAAAGGGCATCCGCGACACGGCGATCGTGCGCATCGCGCAGCTCTATCCGTTCCCGCACGACGAATTCCAGGCGCAGATCAACCTGTACGCCAATGCGGGCGAGGTGATCTGGTGCCAGGAGGAGCCCGGCAACCAGGGCGCCTGGCACCGCATCCAGCACTATGTGCTGCGCCACATGCGGCCCGACCAGGTGCTCGGCTACGCGATGCGCAAGTCTTCGGCTTCGCCCGCGGCGGGCTACCTGTCGCTGCACATCGAGCAGCAGAAAGAGCTGGTGGAGGCGGCCTTCGCGCCGCTGACGGACAACCTCGTGCTGCCGGTGCAGGGCCTGGGCAGAAAAAGAAGGAAGAAATAATGCTGATCGAGGTCAAAGTCCCGCAGCTCTCGGAATCGGTCTCCGAGGCCACGCTGCTCGCCTGGCACAAGAAGCAGGGCGAAGCCGTGAAGCGCGACGAGAACCTGATCGACATCGAAACCGACAAGGTGGTGCTCGAGCTGCCCGCGCCCGCCGACGGCGTGCTGGTGAGCATCCTCAAGGGCGACAAAGGCACCGTGGTTGCCGGCGAGGTGATCGCGCGGATCGATACGGAAGGAAAAGCCTCTGCAGTCGCAGCGCAAAAAGAGGAAGTAAAAAAAGAGGAGCCAAAGGCCAAGCCGGCATCCGCCCCGGCCGTCATGCCCTCCGCCCAGAAAATCGCCGCCGAAAAGGGGATCGATACGGCGCAGATCCAGGGCAGCGGACGCGACGGGCGCGTGACCAAGGGAGATGTGCTTTCCCACGGCGAAAAACCCTCCGTCCAGAAACCCGCTCTTCAGCAGCCGGCTTCCCCGGTCAATACCGACAAACTGCTCGCGGGCCGGCCGGAGCAGCGCGTGGCGATGTCGCGCCTGCGCGCGCGCATCGCCGAGCGGCTGATCCAGTCGCAGTCGACGGCGGCGATCCTCACCACGTTCAACGAAGTGAACATGGCGCCGGTGATCGAGCTGCGCAAGAAATACCAGGAGCGCTTCGAGAAGGAGCACGGCACCAAGCTCGGCTTCATGTCTTTCTTCGTGAAGGCCGCGGTGCACGCGCTGAAGAAATACCCGATCGTCAACGCGTCCGTCGACGGCACGGACATCGTCTACCACGGCTATTTCGACATCGGCGTGGCGGTCGGCAGCCCGCGCGGGCTGGTGGTGCCGATCCTGCGCGACGCGGACCAGCTGTCCTTCGCCGGCATCGAGAAGAAGATCGCCGAATTCGGCAAGAAGGCGCAGGACGGCAAGCTGTCGCTCGAAGACCTGTCGGGCGGCACCTTCTCCATCTCCAACGGTGGCATCTTCGGCTCCATGCTGTCGACGCCGATCATCAACCCGCCGCAGTCGGCGATCCTCGGCGTGCATGCCACCAAGGAACGCGCGGTGGTGGAGAACGGCCAGGTGGTGGTGCGGCCGATGAACTACCTGGCGATGTCCTACGACCACCGCATCATCGACGGCCGCGAAGCGGTGCTCGCGCTGGTGGCGATGAAGGAAGCGCTGGAAGACCCGGCGCGCCTGGCCCTCGAGATCTAGCATGACCGCCTTCGACGTGGTGGTGATCGGCGGCGGGCCGGGCGGCTACATCGCCGCGATCCGCGCCGCGCAGCTGGGCATGCAGGTCGCCTGCATCGACGAATGGAAGGCGGCGGACGGCAAGCCCGCGCTCGGCGGCACCTGCACCAACGTCGGCTGCATTCCGTCCAAGGCGCTGTTGCAATCCTCCGAGAACTACGAGCAGGCCGGTCACCATTTCGCCGACCACGGCGTCAAGGTGAAGGGGCTGGAGCTCGACCTGAAGACCATGCTCGGACGCAAGGACAAGGTCGTCAAGCAGAACAACGATGGCATCACCTACCTGTTCAAGAAGAACAAGGTGACGTTCTTCCACGGGAGGGGGTCCTTCGGGTCTTCTCCTTCTGAGGTTTTAATTGATCAAAAAGAAAAAATAGCGGCCAAGCACGTCATTGTCGCCACGGGATCCAATCCGCGTGCCTTGCCTGGGGCGGATTTCGACGAAAAACTGATCCTCAGCAACACCGGCGCGCTCGCCATGGCCGAGGTGCCGAAGAAGCTGGGCGTGATTGGCGCCGGCATCATCGGGCTGGAGATGGGCAGCGTCTGGCGCCGCCTGGGCGCGGACGTGACGATCCTTGAGGCGCTGCCCGCCTTCCTCGGCGTTGCCGACGAGACGATCGCGAAGGAGGCGGCCAAGATCTTCGCCAAGCAGGGCTTGAAGATCGAGACCGGGGCCGCGATTTCGAAGGTGTCCGCCTCGAAAGCGGTAAAAATCGAATACAAGGCCTCCGATGGAGCTGCCAAGGTCCTCGAGGTGGACAAACTCATCGTTTCCATTGGCCGCGTCGCCAACACCGTCGGGCTGAACGCCGAGGGCATCGGCCTGAAGACGGAGCGCGGCATGATTAGCGTCGACGGCGACTGCCGGACCAGCGTACCGAACGTCTGGGCGATCGGCGACGCGGTGCGCGGGCCGATGCTTGCGCACAAGGCGGAGGAGGAGGGGGCGGCGGTGGCCGAGCGCATCGCCGGCCAGAAGCCGCACATCAATTTCAATACCATTCCCTCGGTGATCTACACCTCGCCCGAGATCGCCTGGGTCGGCCAGACCGAGCAGCAGGTCAAGGCGGCGGGGATCGCGTACAGGACGGGCTCGTTCCCGTTCTCGGCGAACGCGCGCGCCCGCGCGCTCGGCGATACCGGCGGCCTCGTCAAATTCATCGCCGACGCCGCCAGCGACGCCATCCTCGGCGTGCACATCATCGGCCCGATGGCCGGCGAGCTGATCGCCGAGGCAGTGGTGGCGATGGAGTTCGGCGGCGCCGCGGAAGACATCGGCATGATCTGCCACGCGCACCCGTCGCTGTCGGAGGCAATGAAAGAAGCAGCGCTGGCCGTAGACAAGCGTTCACTGAACATTTGACCGCCGGCGGCGGACGCCTCGACGCGCTCGCGGTCGCCGCCGGGATCTTCGTCGTGAGCGCCGAACGATGACCGCCAGCCTGACGCCGACGCTGCGCGGCATGCTCTGGATGGTCGCGACCGGGATCCTGTTCACGCTGCTGAACTCGACCATGAAGAAGCTTTCCCACGAGCTCGACCCCTGGCTGGTCGGTTTCCTGCGCTATGCGCTCGGCGCGCTGGTGATCCTGGCGCCGGCGCTGCACATGGGCGCGCGCGAGCTTTGGCCGAAAGCGCCGAAACTGCAGTTCGTGCGCGGTTCGCTCCATGCGGCAGGCATGCTGCTGTGGTTTGCGGCGCTGCCGACGGTGGCGATTTCGGAAATCACCGCCATCGGCTTCGCCGGCCCGATCTTCATCTGCCTGGGCGCGGTGCTGTTCCTCAAGGAGCGGATGACCGGCGCGCGCTGGGCGGCGGTGCTGGTGGGGTTCGCCGGCGTGCTGCTGGTGCTCAATCCCTTCGGCGCCGGGGGCTTCTCCGGCATCTCGACGGGGATGCTGATGATGCTGGCCTCGGGGCCTGTGTTCGCCGCGTCCTTCCTGGTCGCCAAGGTGCTGACGCGCCACGACCGGTCGGAAGTCATGGTTCTCTGGCAGCATCTGGTCGTGTCGATGCTGCTGCTCCCGTTCGCCGTCGTCCTGTGGGCCATGCCTTCGCCGGCCCAGTGGACCCTGCTGCTGGTCTGCGGCTTTCTCGGCGCCGGCGGGCACTACTGCATGACGCGCGCGTTTCGCGTCGCCGACATTTCGGCGGTGCAATCGGTCAAGTTCCTCGAGCTGCTATGGGCGGCGCTGCTCGGCTACCTGATGTTCGGCACCACACCCGAGGGTTGGACTCTGGTCGGCGGTACGGTGATCCTCGTCAGCACGCTCTGGCTCGCGCGCCAGGAATCGCGGTAGGCAATGCGGCCGGCATGAGCGACGTCGCGGCCCTCTACGAGCAGAGCCTCGCCAAGCGCGGCTTCGTCGCCGATGCCTCGCAGCGGCGCGCAGTCGAGCGCCTGCAGCGCCTGTACGAGGAGTGGAGCAGCTACAAGGCGCGGCGCGGCACGGCATTGCGGCGCATGCTGGTCAAGCCGCCGCTGCCCAAGGGCGTCTACCTCTGGGGCGCGGTCGGGCGCGGCAAGAGCTTCCTGATGGACGCGTTCTACCTGTGCGTGCCGCTGGTGCGCAAGCGCCGCGTCCACTTCCACCACTTCATGCGCGAGATCCACCGCGAGATGAACGAGCTGCAGTCGACCGGGGACGCGCTGGGCGCGGTCGCCGAGCGCACGGCCCGCCGCTACCGGCTGATCTGCTTCGACGAATTCCACGTCTCCGACATCGCCGACGCCATGATCCTCGGCCGCTACCTGGAAAAAGTGATGGACTTCGGCGTGCAGTTCGTGATCACCAGCAACTACCACCCGGACAGGCTGTATCCGAACGGCCTGCAGCGCGAGCGTTTCCTGCCCGCGATCGAACTGCTGAAGTCGCGCCTGGATGTCGTCGAGGTGGACGGCGGCACCGACTACCGGCGCCTGAAGATGGAAAAACTGCGCATCTACCACTCGGGTGCGGATGCCGAGGCGCAGGTGGCGCGGATCTTCGAGGAGCTCAAGGACACGGAAGAGGAGAAGCAGCCGCTGGATGTCGAAGGGCGGCGCATCGCGTACCGCAAGCGGGCGGGCGGACTGGTGTGGTTCGATTTTCCTGCGCTCTGCGGCGGGCCGCGCTCCTACGCGGACTACGTCGACCTGGCGCGGCGCTTCCACACCGTGCTCCTGACCGGCGTGCCACGCATGTCGCCGAAGAACGCCGATTCGGCGCGCCGTTTCACATGGCTGGTGGATGTGTTCTACGATGACCGGGTGAAACTGATCGTCGGCGCCGAGGCGCAGCCCGACGAACTGTTCGTCGGAGGGGAACATGCGGGTGGCGAGGAAAAGACCGCGTCTGCCGAGTTCGCGCGCACCGCGAGCCGGCTGATCGAGATGCAGTCGGCGAACTACCTGCAGGCGGAGCGGGTGCGGCGCTAGACGGCCCCCGGGCAAGGCGCACGGAGGAGGCAGGCATGGCGGACTCACTGCAGGACGCGACCATTGCGGCGCTGAGGGCCTATCCGCCCTTCGACCAGATGGGCGGCAAGTCCCTGCGGTTCCTTGCCGCGCGGCTCCAGCTTGCCTACTACGCGAAGGGCGCGGTGATCGCCGCGCCGAGTGGCGGACCGGCGCGTCACCTGCACATCCTCAAGCAGGGCCGTGTGCGCGGTGGCGCGGCGGGCGCGCCGCCGGGCGCCAGCGACGTGGTGATGGGCGCAGGCGAATGCTTTCCGCTCGGCGCGCTGGTAGCGCAGCGCGCGACGGCCTACGCCTACGGCGCAGAGGAGGACTGCTTCTGCTGGGAGCTGTCGGCCGCGGATTTCGGCCGGTTGATGGCGCGCAGCGCGCATTTTCGCGCCTTCTGCACGCGAGCCCTGTCCACGCTGCTCGAACGGTCGCACCGCGCCCTGAGCGCCGAGGCGGCCGAAGGCGTGGCCGGCGGCATGCTGCGGCCGCTGCGCGACATCGTGGTGCGCGCACCGGTGTCCTGCGCGCCGGACACGCCGGTACGCGATGTGCTGGCGCGCATGCACGACATGCGCATCGGCTCGATGATCATCGTCGCGGCCGACGGCGTGCCGCTGGGGATCTTCACCACGCTGGATGTGCTTGGACGCGTTGCGCTGCCCCAGCCGGACATGGGCACGCCGATCGCCACGCTGATGTCGTCCGACGTAGTCGCGCTCGAGGAGGAGTCGCCCGTCGTCGATGCCGCGCTCGCAATGGTGCGGCATGGCATCCGGCACGTCGTGGTGACGCGCGACGGGCGCCTGCGCGGCGTGGTTTCCGAGCGCGACTTGTTCGGCCTGCAGCGCAGCAGCCTGCGCCGCATCGTCGAGCGCATGAAGAGCGCGGCGACGGTGGCCGAACTGGCCGAGGCTGCGGCCGAGGTGCGCGGACTGGCGCGCTCGCTGCTCGCGCAGGGCGTCGGGGCGGAGCAGCTGACGCAGATGACCTGCGCGCTGAACGACGGCATCGCGCAACGCGCGATCGGGTTATTGGCGCCCGCGCACGCGCTGCCTGGACAGTGGTGCTGGCTCGCTCTGGGCAGCGAAGGGCGCCTGGAGCAGACGCTCGCGACCGACCAGGACAATGCCCTGATGTTCGCGGCCGGCGACGACGCCGGCGCCGCGCGCGCGCGCTTCCTGCCCTTTGCGCAGGAAGTCAACGCTGCGCTGGCCGCCTGCGGTTTCCCGCTCTGCAAGGGCGAGATCATGGCGCGCAATCCGCGCTGGTGCCTCAGCCTGGAGGAATGGCGCACCCTGTTCGACGGCTGGATCCGCAATGCACAGCCCGAAGCACTGCTGAACGCCGCGATCTTCTTCGATTTCCGCCCGCTCGCGGGCGAGGCGAAACTGGCCGGCGCCCTGCGCGAGACCGTGCTGCGCGCGGCCGCGGGCAGCGCGGCTTTCCGGCGCGCCATGGCGGAGAACGCGCTGCGCGTGCCGCCGCCGCTGGGCCTGCTGCGTGATTTCACGCCGGACGATGCCGGTGCGTTTCCGGGCACGCTCGACTTGAAGGGGGCGGGCGCGCGGCTGTTCGTGGACTTGGCGCGCCTGCTCGCACTGGCGCACGCGCTGCCGGCGACTTCCACGGCCGCCCGGTTGCGGGGGGCGGCCGCGGCAGGAGCCCTGCCGGCGTCGGAAGCCGAAGCCGCGCTAGAGGCCTTCCATTACGTCCAGATGCTTCGGCTGCGCCGGCAATACCTGGCGCAGGACATTGCACCCGGCGCGGAGAACCGCGTCGACCCGGAGCGCTTGAACGCGATCGACCGCCGCATCCTCAAGGAATCGCTGCGCCAGGCCGGCGTCCTGCAGGAGCGCATCAAGATGGACTACGCGCTATAGCTTTCGCCCTGTGCCCGGTTTCCTCGCACGCCTGCTCGGCCGGCGCGATCCCCGGGACGCGCTGCCGCCGCGCGCGCTGCGCTGGGTGGTGCTGGATTGCGAATCGAGCGGGCTCGATCCACGCAGCGACCGGTTGCTGTCGATCGGTGCCGTTGCGTTGCAAGGGGGACGCATTGCACATGCGGACGCCTTTGGCGCCGTGCTGCGGCAGGCGCGGGCGAGCGCGACATCGAACATCCTGGTGCACGGCATAGGCGCGGAAGCGCAGCTGGGCGGGCGCGATCCGGCCGCGGCGCTCGATGAGTTCGCACGCTTCGTCGCCGGCGCGCCGCTGGTCGCCTTCCACGCCGCGTTCGACGAAGCGCTGCTCCGGCGCGCAATGGCGGCGCGCGGTGCAGGATGGAATCCCCGCTGGCTGGACCTGGCGCAGCTTGCCCCGGTGCTTTTCCCGCAACGGGCGCAATCCTGCAAAACTCTCGACGATTGGCTGGCGGCTTTTGCGATCGTGCATCCGGCGCGGCATGACGCGATGGCCGATGCCTATGTCACCGCGCAACTGCTGCTGATCCTGCTTGCGGAAGCGGAGCGGCAGGGCCTCTCGGCGGCAGGCGAACTGTTCGCGGCCGCGCGCGAGCGCCGCTGGCTTGGCTAGAATGGGCGCCCGAATCCAGGAACAACCCATGGACAAATTCAAGGCCTACCGGCTCAGCGAAATCGACAAGAAGATCAAGGCGGAGTTCGTCGAGTGCACGCTCGATGACCTGGATCCGGGCGAGGTCGTGGTGCGGGTGGCCTATTCCGACGTCAACTACAAGGACGCGCTCGCGGCCACCGGCAAGGGGCGCATTCTGCTTCGGCCCGTATGCATCGGCGGCATCGATCTCGCGGGCACGGTGGTGTCTTCCAGTGACCCGGCCTTCGCCAAGGGCGACGCGGTGCTGGGCGTCGGGCACGAGATCGGGGTCAAGCACCACGGCGGCTACGCCGAGTACGCGCGCATTCCGGCCAAATGGGCGGTCAAGCTGCCGAAGGGACTCACCTTGTGGGAAGCCATGGCGTTCGGGACCGCCGGCTACACCGCGGGCCTGGCCGTCTTGAAAATGGAGCAGAACGGCCTGCACCCGGCCGGCGGTCCGGTGATCGTCAACGGGGCGACCGGCGGCGTCGGATCGATCGCGATCGCGATCCTGGCGAAACTGGGGTACGAAGTGGTGGCGCTGACGGGCAAGGCAAACGAGGTCGACTGGCTGAAACGCCTCGGCGCCAGGGAAGTGAAATTCCGGAAAGACATCGATTTGACGAAAATCAGGCCGCTCGACAAGGCGACCTGGCAGGGTGCGGTGGACAACCTTGGGGGAGAGATCCTTGCCTGGATGGCCAGCACCATGAAATTCAACGGCGTCATCGCGTCCATCGGCCTCGCGGCCGGCTTCGGCCTGAACACCACCGTGATGCCCTTCATCCTGCGCGGCGTCAGCCTGCTGGGCATCAATTCCACCGACGCGCCCAGCCCCGAGCTCGAGCGCAAGGTCTGGAACCGCCTCGCCGGCGACATGAAGCCGGCCGGGCTGAAGGACATGGCGAGGACCATTCCGTTCGACGACCTGCCCAAGGTGTTCGACGATTTCATCAACGCCAAGGTGACCGGCCGCATCGTCGTGGACCTGAACGCATGACCACGTACAGGGAACAGCATCGCCAATCGATCCTGGACCGCGAGGGCTTCTGGGCGAAGGAGGCGAAGCGCATCCACTGGCACAAGCCCTTCGGCAAGGTGCTCGACTACTCGAAG
>Ga0315910_10005737_pt1 | contig 10140 bp, 11 predicted proteins | sample EdamamesoilMG_FD_204470 | JGI IMG/M metagenome (GOLD analysis project Ga0315910, IMG submission 204470) | Garden soil microbial communities collected in Santa Monica, California, United States - Edamame soil | ecosystem: Environmental > Terrestrial > Soil > Garden | place: USA: California... | reverse complement strand
CGCCCGCGATGTCGACGCGAGGCCATTCGGCCTCGCTCCCCCACCCCCTTACCCCTCCCCGCCGGGGAGGGGGATGGTCTGGCGGGATCGGGGCCGTCGCTAAAGCCCGATCGCGTCGAGCAGCGGTTCGATCCACGCGCCGGTGGCCGGATCGCGCAGCGGCATCGTGTTGGTGTAGGCCCAGGCGCAGGCGTCGACCCCGGCTGCGGCGAAGGCGTCGTGCACGGTGCCGTACCAGGTCACGCGCTGGGCGAGCGCGATGCCTTCGTAGGCGCCGTACTCGCCGAGGAACAGCGGGCGGCCGGTGCGGGCGATGAACGCCTCGGCCTTGCGCACGTTGGCGGCGAGGTCGGCTGCGTCGGTGCCGCTCGGGAAGGTGCGCCCGACCGGCTGCGCGGGCGTGACCCACGGCGCGCCCTGGTGGGTGAAGGCGAACGGGTCGTAGTAGTGGAACGTGGCGACGAGGTAGGCGTCGTCGGGCAGCGGCAGCGTGGCGAGCGAATCGATCCCGCTCCACAGCTCGCCGCCGATCACCACCGGGCGCGTCGGGTTGGTCGCGCGGACCTCGCGCAGCGCGGGTTCGAGCACCGCGCGCAGGTTGTCGTGGGTCAGGCGGTCGTGCGGCTCGTTGAGCAGCTCGAACCAGACCTGCCCGTCCTTGTCGCGGAAGCGCGCGGCGACCTGGCGCCAGAGCCCGGCGAGGCGCGCGGTCTGGCCGGCGGGATCGGCGAACACGCTGCCCTGCGGATCGTCGTAGTGGTGCAGGTCGAGGATCACCCGGAGGCCGGCGGCGCGGGCGGAATCGACCACCTGCTCGACGCGGGTCAGGAACGCGGGGTCGATCGTGTAGGGCGCGGCGGTCGCGGCGTGGTTCGAGAAGCGCACCGGCAGCCGCACGGTCTGGAATCCCTTCGCGGCGATCGCGGCGAAGTCGTCGGCGGCGATCGCGCGGCCCCAGTCGCCCTCGTTGGGCGCCTCGAGATGGTTGCCCATGTTGAGGCAGGCGCCGATCCGGGTGTTGGCGTGCGTGAGCACCGGCGTGGCCGAGGGCGTCGGAGCGGGCGCGGGCGCCGGGGCCGGAGCAGGTGCCGGAGAGGGCGTGGGCGCGCCGCCGCCGGAGCCACCGCCCTCGCACGCGGTCGCCAGCATGAGGCAGGCGAGCGCGGTTCGAAGCTTCCAGCGGGAGCGGATGTCAGGCACCGGTCGACCTCTTCCGTGTTCTGTTGTTAGCGCTACCGTGCGCCTGTCGGTGCGGCGGTGTCAATCGCCGGGGGCGAGGGCGCTAGTACAACGGGCCGAGGCCGTCGGCTGGCGCGACGGCGAGCGCCGGGGGCTCCTGCGCCGCGAGGACTTCGGGCGGCAGCAGCTCGACCGCCGGCTCGGGCTGCTCGTCCGCGGGGATATCGGCGAGCTCGTCCGGGAAGCCGACGTCGACCGGGAAGTCGCTGTAGGTCCAGCTCGGATAGTGCGGTTCCCAGTCGGTCACGACCTCGTTCGCCCAGGTCGGGGCGTAGCTGTCGGGGCCGATGAACGGATCGAAGTCGGCGAGGACGCTCTCGGCCTCGTTCGGGGTGTCCGCGTCGGGCGCGCGCAGCGTGTGCGCCCACGACGGCTCCGGCGCGCGCTTCATCACCGGGTCCGCCGCCTTGCCGAGCAGCGCACCGAGCAGGATTCCGCCGGTCGCGATCGTCAGCACCATCTTGCCGATCGTCAGCATGCCGTCTCCAGATGCCTGCCCGTCGACCGATCCAACGCGCCGAACCGGGCGCGTGTTCCGGCGCCGATTGTCGCTTGCTGCGGCGCCGGCCTGCGTTACCTTGTGCAACGGGAGTTCGGGGGAGTTTCAATGCGGTACTTGCTGGCGGCGGTGGCCGCGCTGTTGCTTTCGACGCCGGCGCAGGCCGAGTGGCTCGAGGTGTCGAGCGCGCACTTCGTGGTCTACGTCGACGACAGCGAGCGCGACGCGCGCAAGTTCTCCGAGCAGCTCGAGCGGTTTCACGCCGCGATGGCCAACCTCACCGGGTTCGACGGCGCGCCGCCGAGCCCGTCGAACCGCGTCACGGTGTTCATGGTCAAGAACCAGCGGCAGATCGAGCGGATGGCAGGGAGCCGCAACATCGGCGGATTCTACATCCCGCGCGCGGGCAGCTCGGTAGCGTTCGTGCCGCGGGTCGAGGTCCGGACCGGCCAGCCCGACTGGTCGATGATCGCGTTGCTGCACGAATACGCGCACCATTTCCTGCTTTCGAGCAGCAGCTTTCCTAGCCCGCGCTGGTTCGGCGAGGGCGGGGCCGAATTCTTCGCCTCGGCCGAGTTCACCGCGGACGGCGGGGTGTCCGTCGGCATGCCCGCGGCGCATCGCGCGGGGGAACTCGTGTTGGCGCGCAACATCCCGGCCGAGAATCTCGTCGACAGCGCCTATCGGGGCCGTTCGAACGAGGATTTCAATTCATTCTACGGCAAGAGCTGGCTGCTCTATCACTATCTGGTGTTCACGCCGGAGCGGCGCGGGCAGATGCGGGCCTATCTGCAGGGGATGGCGGACGGCAAGTCCTCGCTCGAGGCCGCGCGGTCGGCGTTCGGCAACCTCGACCAGCTCGAGCGCGACCTGCAGAAATACATGAGGCAGCGGACGATGCTCTCGATGGTGTTCAAGCCCGACCAGCTCGAGATCGCGCCGATCGCGATCCGCCGGCTGAGCCAGGGCGAGGTCGAGATCATGCCGGTGCGCGTGATCTCGAGGCGCGGGGTCGACCGCGAGGAGGCGCTCGAGCTCCTGGTCGATGCACGCGCGGTTGCCGCGCGCTATCCCGGCGATGCCGCCGTGCTCGCCGCGCTGGCCGAGGCCGAGTACGACGCCGGCAACGACGCCGAGGCGATCGCGGCGGCGGACGCCGCGCTGGCGATCGATCCGACGCAGGTCAATCCCTACGTGCAGAAGGGGTTCGCGCTGTTCCGCGGCGCCGCCGAGGCCGACGACCAGGTCGCGGCGTACCGCGAGGCGGTCAAGCCGTTCATCGCGCTCAACGGGATCGAGAACGACCACCCGCTGCCGCTGGTCTACTTCTACCGCAGCTTCGTCGAGAGCGGCCGCGAGCCCAACGAGACCGCGGTGCGCGGGCTCGAGCGGGCGTCGGAGCTCGCGCCGTTCGACCTGCCGCTGCGCCTCAACGTGGCGATGATGCAGGTGCAGCAGGGCCGGATGGCCGAGGCGCGCGCCAATTTCCTGCCGATCGCCTACAACCCGCACGGCGGCCAGATGGCGGACAGCGCGCGGACGGTGGTGGAGCAGATCGACGCGGGCACGATCGTCGATGCCGAGAGCCTCGGGAAGGTTCTCGGCTCGGGCGCATCGGCCGAGGCCGCCAGCAAGGCGCCATGAGGGAACCGCCGGCCGATGGATGGGATTGATCGCGTATGAGCCGTCTCGCTTGCCTTGTCATGGGCCTTGCTTCGTTGCCGCTCGTGGCCTGCCAGCCCGAGGAGAGCGGCGCCGACGCCGCGCCCGCCGCGGTGCCCGCCGCCGATTCCCCCGAAGCCTACGACGACATCCGGCCCGACGAGACGCTGCGCTTCACGGGCACCGAGCCGTTCTGGGGCGGCGAGGTGACCGGCGGCGCGCTGATCTACAGCACGCCCGAGGACCAGGACGGCACCGCGATCGCGGTCGAGCGGTTCGCCGGGCGCGGCGGGCTGTCGTTCAGCGGCATGCTCGATACGGCGCCGTTCGAGATGACCGTGACGCCGCTCGAATGCAGCGACGGCATGTCGGACCGGACCTATCCGTTCACGGTTACGCTCAAGATCGGCGACGAGCTGCGCAACGGCTGCGGCTGGACCGAGCGCGAGCCGTTCGAGGGGCCTGCGCAACCGTGACGTTGGCGCGAGGTTCGCGCAGCCCCATATCTGCGCCATGACGACCCAGCCTTCGCTGTTCATCCCGCATGGCGGCGGGCCTTGCTTCTTCATGCCCGATCCGCGCGGGATGTGGGCGCGAATGGAAGCCTACCTGCGCGCGCTGCCGGATAGCCTGCCGGCGCCGCCGAAGGCGATCCTCGTGATCTCGGGCCACTGGGAAGCACCGGCGTTCGCGTTCACCGGCGCGGCGGACCATCCGGGGCTGATCTTCGACTATTACGGTTTCCCGCCCGAGACCTATCGCCTGACCTGGCCCGCGCCGGGCGCGCCGTGGCTCGCCGAGCGCGGTGCCGGGCTGCTGCGGGCCGCCGGGCTGCCCGCGGCGATCGATCCGCAGCGCGGGTTCGATCACGGGGTGTTCGTTCCGCTCAAGGTCGCGTTCCCGGAGGCCGAGGTGCCGGTGGTGCAGATGGCGCTGCACCAGTCCCTCGATCCGGCGCTGCACCTCGCGGCGGGCGAGGCGCTGGCACCGCTGCGCGAAGAAGGGGTGCTGATCCTCGGCTCGGGGATGAGCTTCCACAACCTGCGCGCAATGGGCGATCCACGGGTCGCCGAGCCATCGAAGCAGTTCGACCGGTGGCTGGCCGAGGCCACGGGGGCCCCGCGGGCCGAGCGTGCCGAGCGGCTCGCACTGTGGGCCGGTGCGCCGTGGGCGCGGCTGTGCCACCCGCGCGAGGAGCACCTGCTGCCGCTGATGGTCGCCGCGGGCGCTTCGGATGCCCTGGGCACGCACGACTACGGCGAGATGGTGCTCGGCGGCGCGGTCTCGGCGTTCCGCTTCGCCTGAGGCGAGGCGCCCGCCGGGCGCGGCGGGCGGATGGATCGAGTTCGGTAACCTGCCGTTGGGGCGGCGGAGGGCCAGTCCGGCCGCTCCAGCCAGGAGGCACCCATGCAGGTTTCCCAGATCATGACCCCCGATCCCGACACCGCGCAGCCGCAGGACACGCTGCAGGCCGTGGCGGCGAAGATGGACAGCGGCGACTACGGCTCGGTGCCGGTGGTCGAAGGCGGTCGGCTCGTGGGCGTGGTCACCGACCGCGACATCGCGGTGCGCGCGGTCGCGCAGGGCCTCGGCCCGGATACCGAGGTGAGCGAAGTCATGACGGCCGATCCGGTTTGCGTGACGCCCGACAGCGACGTCGAGGAAGCGGTCGAGATCATGCAGGACGAGCAGATCCGCCGCCTGTTCGTGACCGACGACGACGACCGACTGGTCGGCGTGGTCGCGCTCGCCGACGTCGCGCTCGAGGAGGACGAAGGCCTCTCGGCGCGCACGCTCGAGGAAATTTCCGAGGCCTGACGCAAGGCGGGGGCCGGTTGCGGCCGGCCCCCTGGCGTCCACAAGGGGGCAAGCCCATGGCGTACCGCCACACACAATGGCTCGGCATCGGCTTCGACGCCTGGCTCACCACGCTCGAGGCGATGAGCGTGATCTGGCTGCGCAGCTGGGCGCTCGCGCTCGGTGGTCCCGCGGCCGATCGCGAGGCGCGGCGGATGGTCGACGAGAAGCTCGCCGCCAACGCCGCGTTCGGGTGGCTGCTGATGACCGGCGGGGCTGGGCGCTCGCCCGAGGCCGCGGCGCGCAAGGCGCTGCGCCACTATGGCGGCCGGGTGCGGGCGAACCAGCGCCGGCTGACGCGCTAGCCTTCCGGCGGCTGATCCCAGGGCCAGCGAAACGGGCCCCGCGCGACGTCGTTCACCCGGTACCAGAAGCCGATCGCGTCGAGCAGGTCGCCGCTGCGGCCGAAGATGCCGATCAGCTCGGCTTCGCCGCCGCCGTCGGGGAAGGCGGTGAAGTCGACGTAGATGATATCCTGATCGAGATAGCGCTTCCCGCCATTTCCACCCATCGTGTCGACGAAGCGCACGACGTCGTCGGGGCCCTGTTCGCGCGTTGGCGCTACGGCCTTGATGCTGAAGCCCAGCGCGTCGACGTAGTCGCCGGCCTGGAGGTCGGCCGGCCAGAGCGTCTGCCCGGCGTCGATCGTGACGATCGTCTCGTCGCCGCCCTGGCCGCCGCGATAGGGGCAGTCGACCCTGGTGCCGTCGGCCGCGATGTACGAGATGCGGATGCCGTCGATGTACTCGCCGTGGCGGATCGCCACCTCGCAGATCCGTGCGCCGTCGGGAATGCGATCGTCGAACGGCTCGCCGCCGCTGCCGCCGAACTGCGCGCTCTGCTGCGCCGGGCCCTTGCCGGTCTCGGTCATCGCGTCACCCCCGGCTGTCGCTCGCTATTCCATCAGCTCGAGCGGCTGCGGCAGCCTCGCGAGCAACTCGTCGGAGAATTCCCCGGCGATGTGGAAGAACGCCATGCGGGTGACCTTGTCCGTGCGGTTCTCCCACGCGTGGTCGGTGCCGCGCTGGACCACGACCTCGCCCGGGCCGAGCACGACCTCGCTGTCGCTCAGCACGAGCACGATCTCGCCTTCGATCACCACCGCGTAGTCGAGTGTGCGGGTGCGGTGCATGACGGTGCGCTGGCCGCCCAAGCTCGGCGGGTAGATGTCGATGATCCGGATCAGGTGGCCCGCGGGCGGCATGATCGTGAACGGGCGCGCGGTCGGCTCGCCATCGGGCAGCGAGGCGAGCATGGGCACCGCTTCGGGTGTCGACCAGATCTCGAAGAAGTCCGCGCCGATCGCGGCGCCCTGCATCGGATGGTCCTGCGGCGGCAGGCCGTCGTCGATCACCACCGACTTCCCGTTCGCGTCGTGCCCCGTGACGATCCGCCGTGGCTTGCCCATCGTGCCCGCTCCCTGTCTGCCGGGCGGACGATAGGGGCCCCGGGTGACGGTTGAAACCCTAACTTCGCGCTCGCTCGCGCCTAGTAGGCTCCGGGCAGTTCGCGCTCGATCGTGCTGGCGGGCACCTCGCGCGTCAGCGGCCGGCGTTCGACCGCGACGCCGACGCGCGCGGTCGAGGCCGTGGCTGCGGCGGTCGCGCTGATCGGGCTGCAGGCGCGCCCGGCGAGGAAATCGAGCGCGACGCGCACCATCGTCTCGTTCGGATCGCCGAGCTGATGGCCGATGTCGTCGCTCGCGCGGCAGGTGTTGGGCACGGTCGAGGCAAGCCCGGTGAAGTATTCGCCCCGGTGGGCGGCGTTCTCGACCTTGAGCGCGACCGCGCGCAGGCGGTCGTCGCATTCGGGCTTGTCGAGCGCGATCTGGCCGACCGGCTTGCCGTAGGTGTTGCTGCCGACCAGCGCCATGTTGCCCCCGAGGTAGGGGACCATGCCGTTGATCACCATCTCGCTCGCCGAAGCGGTGCTGCCGGTGCCGATGAAGGCGATCCGCGTCGGTGCGATCGCCTCGGGCTGGGCGCGGAACGCGTAGCTCTCGTTCTCGCTCGATTTCGAATCGCGGAAGGTGACGTACTCGAAGATCTGCCCCGCGCGGCCCTGGGCCATCAGGTCGCCGAACAGCTCGGCGATCGAGATCAGCCCGCCGCCGTTGTAGCGCAAGTCGACGATCAGCTCGGTCACGCCCTGCGCCTTGAACTGGGCGAACGCGGCGCGCAGGTTCGGGTCGGCGGTGATGATGAAGTTGCGCAGGTTGAGGTACCCGACACGGCGCGCGCCGTCGACGATCACCTTGGCGCCGTAGCGGTCGGATATCGGATCGATGTCGAACGCGGTCTTGGCCAGCGACAGCGTGCGCTGCACGCCCGACAGGTCGCGCACGATCAGCGAGCGGGTCGTGCCGACGGTGTCGGGCCCGAGCGCCTGGATCACCCCCGCAGGCCCGTTCGCGGCCATCAGGCTGCTCACCGTCTGGCCGCCGATCTGGATCAGCTCGGTCCCGCGGTCGATGCCCGCGGACAGCGACGGACCGCCTTCGAACGCCTCGATCACGAACACCCGCCCGCCCGCATAGTCGTAGCCGAGGCGGAAGCCGAAGCCGGCGGTCTCGCCTTCCTCGTAGTAGGCGTTCTCCTCGGCGATCGAGGTCAGGTAGGTGAAGTAGCGGTCGCGGCTCTGCGCGCGCGCGGGCGCGACCAGCGCGTCGATGTAGTCGTCGATGTTGCTGTAGCCGGCAGGGTTGGTGCCGGACGCGAGCAGGGTCGGGAACAGGTACCATTCCTGGAGCTGCGCGAGCGCCCAGTCCTGCCGCGCGCGCAACGAGCACGCCGCCGAGGTCGCCGTGGGAGTGGGCGTCGGGGTCGGCGTCGGCGCGGCGCCGACCGGAGGTCCGCCCCCGCCACCGCCGCTCCCGCCGCCGCCGCAGGAGGACAACATCGCCAAGCACCCGGCGGCGAGCGCGAGGCGCTTGCCGCGAATCGAACAGAGGAATCCCGTCACTGCCGTAAACCTTGCGTCCCTGCGCGCAGCGTAGATGGGCGGTCCGGCGGAAACAAGCCGGCGCGGGTTTTCCACCATCCGGACGCACGCTCGGCGAATCTTAGACAGAAACCGCCGAGGGCGGCCTTGCCATCCTCGGGGCGAGCGGGCACAGCCGCTGACTTGTTCAAGGAGGCATGCCCTCGCAACGGGGCTGCGCCAGACCGGGATGAGGACGACGGGGAACACCCCCGCGTCAAGACTGCAAGGAAAGGGAACGTACCAATGGCCGCCAACAATGCGCTGACCAAGCCGGTCAACCTCTCGTCGGAGCTCGAGGGCGTCGTCGGCAAGGGCCCGATGACCCGCGCCGAGGTCACCTCGAAGGTGTGGGACTACATCAAGGCCAACGGTCTGCAGGACCAGACCGACAAGCGCCAGATCAACCCCGACGCCAAGCTCGGCGCGGTGATCGGCAACGCCCAGATCTCGATGTTCAAGATGACCGCCGCGGTGTCCAAGCACCTGAGCTGAGCCATCGGCGCGCACCGGCGCGCAGGAACTCGCGGCGGGCGGGGCGGCTTCGGCGGCTCCGCCCGCTTTGTTTCGGATACGCGAAACTTTCACGCATCCGTAATTTGACTTGTGGCAAAGCGTCCGTGCGTGCCAAAGTGGCATGCGAATGAGCACGCGCCCTCACCCGGCGTGACCGGAATTCGAGAGGAACGTTCATGGCCACGATCGTCGGCGGCATCGCCACGTCGCACACCCCCACCATCGCCTTCGCCAAGGACGCGAAGAAGTTCGACGACCCGGTGTGGAAGCCGATCTTCGAGGGCTACGAGCCGGTGCAGGCGTGGTTCCGCGAGAAGAAGCCGGACGTGCTGGTCTACATCTACAACGACCACATGACCTCGTTCTTCGACCACTACAGCCACTTTGCGCTCGGCGTGGGCGAGCGGTTCGAGCCGGCCGACGAGGGCGGCGGGCCGCGCGACATCCCGGCGATCATGGGCGATCCGAAGTTCGCCGAGCACGTCGCCAAGGTCATGGTCGCCGACGAGTTCGACCTCAGCTACTTCCAGGGCAAGGGGCTCGACCACGGCGCGTTCTCGCCGCTGTCGGTCATGGTCGACCATGACGCGGAGAACGGCTGGGCCGTGAAGCTGCTGCCGATCGTGTGCGGCGTGCTGACCGTGCCGCTGCCGTCGGCGCGTCGGTTCTACAAGTTCGGCAAGTCGCTGCGCCGGGCGATCCAGTCCTATCCGCAGGACATCAAGGTGGCGATCGCCGGCACCGGTGGCCTGAGCCATCAGGTCCACGGCGAGGGCTGCGGGTTCAACAACCCGGCGTGGGACCACGAGTTCATGGAGCTGCTCGAGAAGCACCCCGAGACGCTGCTCGACTACCCGATCGCCAAGCTCGCCGAGCTCGGCGGCTGGGAGGGGGCCGAGGTGGTCATGTGGCTGATGATGCGCGGCGCGCTGTCGGAAGAGGTCGAGGTCACCCACAAGACCTACTTCCTGCCCTCGATGTGCCCGATCGCGACGATGATCCTCAACGACAAGGGTGACGTCGCCCCGCCGGCCGAGAGCGACGCGGCGCTGCGCGAGCGGATCGAGTGGGACTACAAGGGCTCGGAGAACATGGAGGGGACCTACCCGTTCACGATCGAGCGCTCGGTGCAGGGCTTCCGGCTCAACCACTTCCTGCACTCGCTGACCCAGCCGGACATCCGCAAGCGCTTCCGCGAGGACGAGGAGGCGACGATGCTCGCCGCGGGCCTCGACGACGAGGAGCGCCGGCTGGTGCGGACACGCGACTGGATCGGCATGATCCACTACGGGGTGATCTTCTTCATGCTCGAGAAGCTCGGCGCGGTGATCGGCGTCGGCAACATCGACATCTACGCGTCGATGAAGGGGCTGTCGGTCCCCGAGTTC
>Ga0315910_10005735_pt1 | contig 10141 bp, 11 predicted proteins | sample EdamamesoilMG_FD_204470 | JGI IMG/M metagenome (GOLD analysis project Ga0315910, IMG submission 204470) | Garden soil microbial communities collected in Santa Monica, California, United States - Edamame soil | ecosystem: Environmental > Terrestrial > Soil > Garden | place: USA: California... | reverse complement strand
AGCTGGCGCGGAGCGCCCTCCACCACGCGGTTGAGCCAGGGCCGGGAGACGTCGAAATCCCTGCCGATGTCGGCCAGGCGCAGCAGGGGCCGGCTATCGGCTTGCATCGGCATACAGCCAGCAGGACGCCAGGGCATTGCCCGCCGGCAGCGGCTCGGGCCGCTCGACGGTGCAGCGCCCGAAGCGCTTGGGGCAGCGCGGGTTGAACGCGCAGCCCGGCGGGATGGCGTTCAGGCGCGGCATGGCGCCGTCGATCTGCACCAGGCGCGCGTGGCGCTTCACCAGGCCGATCTTGGGGATCGAGCCCATCAGCCCGACCGTATAGGGATGGCGCGGCTGGTGGATCACCTCGCGCACCGGGCCGAGCTCGGCCAGGCGCCCGGCGTACATCACCGCGACGCGGTCGGCGGTCTCGGCGATCACGCCCATGTCGTGCGTGATCAGCATCACGGCGGTGCCGTGGTCGCGCGCGAGGCGCTTGAGCAGCGCGATGATCTGCGCCTGGATCGAGACGTCGAGCGCGGTCGTCGGCTCGTCGGCCACGATGAGGCGCGGCTCGGCGCACAGCGCGAGCGCGATCACCACGCGCTGGCGCATGCCGCCGGAGAACTGGTGCGGGTAGTGGTCGATGCGCGCCTCGGGCGCGGGGATGCCGACCTCGGCCAGGAGCCGCAGCGCGCGCTGGCGCGCCTCGGCCTTGTCCACGTCCAGGTGCGTGAGGATCGTTTCCACCAGCTGGTCGCCCACGGTGTACAGCGGGTTGAGCGACGTGAGCGGGTCCTGGAAGATGGCGCCGATGCGCCGGCCGCGGACCTTGCGCATGCGGTCCGGCGGCAGGTTGTCGATGCGCTCGCCCTCCAGCCGGATCTCCCCGGCCGCGATGCGCCCGGGCGGCTCCAGCAGGCCGATGATCGCCATGCCGGTGAGCGATTTCCCGGCGCCGGATTCGCCCACCACGCCGAGCACTTCGCCGGGCGCAATGGCGAACGACACGTCGTCCACCGCCACCAGCGTGCCGCGGCGCGTGGGGAACTCGACGCGCAGGCCCTTCACCTCGAGGAGCGGGGTGGCGCTCACCGCAACTTCGGGTTCAGGGCGTCGCGCAGCCAGTCGCCCAGCAGGTTCACCGACAGCACCAGCACGACCAGGGCCATGCCGGGGAACACCGTGATCCACCATTCGCCTGAAATCAGGAAATCATTGCCGATGCGCACCAGCGTCCCGAGCGAAGGCTGGGTCGGCGGCACTCCCACGCCCAGGAACGAGAGCGTCGCCTCGGTGATGATGGCGGTGGCGATGTGGATGGTGGCGATCACCAGCACCGGGCCGGTGACGTTGGGCAGCACGTGGCGCAGCATGATGGCGAGCGGGTGGCGGCCGATGACGCGCGCGGCCTGCACGTACTCCTTGTTCTTCTCCACCAGCGTCGAGCCGCGCACGGTGCGCGCGTACTGCACCCAGCCGGACACGCCGATGGCCAGCACCAGCACGTAGATGGCGATCTCGTTGTGCACTTCGCGCGGCAGGGCGATGCGCGTCATGCCGTCGATGAGCAGCGCGATGAGTATGGCCGGGAAGGAAAGCTGGATGTCGGCGACGCGCATGATGAACGCGTCCAGCCGCCCGCCGAGATAGCCCGAGAGCAAGCCGAGGCTCACGCCGAGCGTGGCGGAGAACAGCACCGCGGCGAGGCCGACGCCCAGGGAAATCCTCGCGCCGTACATGATGGTCGAGAGCACGTCGCGCCCCTGGTCGTCGGTGCCGAGCAGGTACTTCGGGCTCCCCTTGTCGGTCCACGCCGGCGGCGTAAAGCCGTCCGACAGGTTCAGCGTCGCGCTGTCGAAGGGGTTATGCGGCGCGACCCAGGGGGCGAACAGCGCGCTGCCGACGCAGACCAGCGTCAGGAACGCGGCAAGGATGGTGACGGGCGAGCGCCGGAAGCTCCACGCCAGGTCGTGGCCCCAGGCGCGCCGCAGCCAGCCTGCCACCGCGGCGGCCATCGCCCGGACCTCCAGCCGTCAGTCGACGCGCGCGAAGCGCGATTCCGGACGGTCGTCCGCCTTGTGCACCGTGGTGACGTTGCGCTTCATCGCCCAGGGGCGCAGCTGGTGGTGCAGCGGCACGTAGTAGTAGTTGTCGCGCGTCGCCACCAGCGCCTCGCGCAGGATGCCGTCGCGCTTCTTCACGTCGGTCTCGGTCTTCAGCGCGTCGATCAGCGCGTCGAGCTTGGCGTCGCTGATGCGGCCGAGGTTGAAGCTGCCGTCGGCGCCGGTGGTCTTGGTGCGCACCAGCGACTGCAGCGTGTACAGGCCGTCGAAGGTCGCCACGCCCCAGCCCAGCATGTAGGCGTCGTGGTCGAACTTCTGGATCTTCTGGATGAAGGTGGCCATCGGCTGCGCGTTCAGCTTCGCCTTCAGGCCGATGCGTGCCCACATGCCGACCAGCGCCTGGCAGATTTCCTCGTCGTTGACGTAGCGGTTGTTGGGGCAGTCCAGGCCGAACTCGAAGCCGTTCGGGTAGCCCGCCTCGGCGAGGAGCTTGCGCGCGCCTTCGCCGTCCGCCGGCGACACCTTGTCGATGTCCGGGGCGTGGCCATGCACGCCGGGCGCGATCATGATCGCCGCCGGGATCGACAGGCCGCGCATGGTGACGCGCTTGATCGCCTCGCGGTCCACGGAGACGTTCAGCGCCTTGCGTACGCGGATGTCCTTGAACGGGTTCTTGCCCTTCACGCTGGAGTACTTCAGCTCGTCGCTGAACTGGTCCAGGCCGATGAAGATGGTGCGCACCTCGTGCCCGTCGAGCACCTTGAGCTTGGGATCGTTGCGCAGGCGCTGCACGTCCTGCGTCGGCAGGTCGGTGACGATGTCCACGTCGCCGGACAGGAGCGCCGCGATGCGCGTGGCGTCCGCCTTGATCGGCGTGTAGATCACTTCGGTGACGTTGCCGTCGAGCTTGCCCCACCAGTTCGGGTTGGCCTGCATCACCAGGCGCTTGTCCGGCTCCCACAGCTTGATCAGGTACGGGCCCGTGCCGTTGGCGTTGCGCGAGGCGAAGGACTCCTCCTTCGCAACGTAGTTCTGCACGTTCTCCGACTTGTTCTTCGCCGACCAGGCGCGGCTCATGATGCGGAAATCGACCAGGTTCCGCAGCAGGATCGGGCTCGGGCCGGCGAGGATCATGTCGACCGTGTGATCGTCCACCTTGCGCATTTCCTTTACGCCGGCAACGTAGATCTGCATGGTGCCCTGCGGTTGCAGGATGCGATTGTAGGAAAACACCACGTCGTCCGCGGTGAACGGCGTGCCGTCCTGGAACTTGACGCCCTTGCGCAGCGTGAAGCGGTAGTGCGTCGGCGAAATGAGCTGCCAGCTCGTGGCCAGGCAGGGCTCGACCGCGAAGTCCTTGGTGTAGCGCACCAGGCCCTCGTAGGTGTGCTGCATGATGCCGTTGGTGGTGGCGTGGTTCTGCGAATGCGGGTCCAGGGTCAGGATGTCGTTCTGCGCGCCCCACTTCAGCGTCGCGGCCTGGGTCGTGGCGGCGGCCGCGAACAGCGCAGCGGCCAGCAGGATTCTGAGTTTCATTGCGTCTTTCTCCCTTTTACTTGAGTGGCAGCGATTCCTCGGCCAGCGCCGCGAGGTAGGTGGCGCCGAGCGGAATCACTTCGTCGTTGAAATCGTAACCCGGATTGTGCAGGAAGCAGCCGCCTTGCGGACCGCCCTGGCCGAGGAACACGTAGGCGCCGGGCTTCGCCTGCAGCATGAAGGAGAAGTCCTCCCCCCCCATGGTGGGCTCGCCGTCGGTGACCACGTTGCCCTTGCCGAACACCTTCTCGCCCACCCGGGCCGCGAAGAGCGCCTCCTTCTCGGTGTTCACCGTGGACGGGTAGCCGCGCCGGTACTCCACCTCGGCGCTGCCGCCCAGGCCCAGTGCCACCGCGGTGGCGATCTCCTTGATGCGCCGCTCGGCGAGCTCGCGCATCTCGGGGGTGAAGGTGCGCACCGTGCCGATCAGTTCGACGTGCGCCGGGATGACGTTGAAAGCGCCCACCTGGCTGGTCTGCATGGAGCACAGCGACACCACCAGCGCGTCCACGGGCTTGGCGTTGCGGCTGGCAATGGTCTGCAGCGCCGTGATGATGTGCGCCGTGATCACCACCGGGTCCACCGCGAGGTGCGGCAGCGCGGCGTGGCCGCCGCGCCCGCGCACCTTGAGCTTGATCTCGTCGGTCGCGGCCATCATCGGCCCGGGCCGCACAGCGATCTGGCCCGCCGGCATGCCCGGCCAGTTGTGCAGGGCGTACACCTCGTCCATCGGGAACCTGGTGAACAGGCCCTCGTCCACCATCACCTTGCCGCCGGCGCCGCCTTCCTCGGCCGGCTGGAAAATGAGGTTCACGGTGCCGTCGAAGTTGCGCGTCTGCGCGAGGTAGCGCGCCGCGCCCAGCAGCATGGTGGTGTGGCCGTCGTGCCCGCAGGCATGCATGCGTCCAGCCACCTTCGACTTGTGCGCCACGTCGCCCGTCTCATGCATGGGCAGGCAGTCCATGTCGGCGCGCAGGCCGATGGCGCGCCCGCTGGTGGTCTTCTTGCCCTTGATCACGCCGACCACGCCGGTCTTGGCGAGGCCGCGGTGCACTTCGACGCCGTACTCGGCGAGCTTGTCGGCCACCAGTTGCGAAGTGCGCTTCTCCTCAAAGCCGAGCTCGGGGTTGGCGTGGATGTCGCGCCGGATGTGCACCAGCTCCGCATGGAACAGCCGGAGCATTTCGAGAGGGTCGTTTTTCATGGTTTCCTCAGTGTGCCGCGACCGCGCGGTCAATGCGCAGGCGCGGGTCGACGGCGTAGTAGAGCAGGTCCACTACCAGGTTGATGACGACGAAGAATAGCGCGATCAGGCACAGGTAGGCAGCCATCACCGGCACGTCGGCAAAGCCCACCGCCTGGATGAACAGCAGTCCCATGCCGGGCCACTGGAACACCGTCTCGGTGATGATGGCGAAGGCGATGATGGCCCCGAGCTGCAGCCCGGTGATGGTGATCACGGGCACCAGCGTGTTCTTCAGCGCGTGGCCGAAATGCACGGCGCGGTCGCTGAGGCCGCGCGCGCGCGCGAACTTGATGTAGTCGGTGCGCAGCACTTCCAGCATCTCGGAGCGCACCAGGCGCTGGATCAGCGTCATCTGGAACAGCCCGAGCGTGATCGAGGGCAGGATCAGCGACTTGATGCCGCTCCAGGTGAGGAAGCCCGTGCTCCACCAGCCCAGCATCACCGTGTCGCCGCGGCCGAAGGAAGGCAGCCAGCCGAGCAGCACGGCGAACACGAGGATCAGGAGGATGCCGATGAGGAAGGTCGGCAGCGACACGCCGACCAGCGAAACGGCCAGCAGGAACTGCGTCAGCCAGGAATTTCGTCGCAACGCGGTGTACACGCCCATCGACACTCCGGCGAGCAGCGCGAGCGAGGCGGCGACGAACGACAGCTCGAGGGTGGCCGGCAGGCGCTCGACGAACAGCTTCGACACCGGCTGCACCTGGCGCAGCGACAGGCCGAACTCCCCTTGCACCGCGCGGCCGACGAACTTCGCGTACTGCACATAGAACGGCTGGTCCAGCCCGAGCAGCTGCGTGATGCGCACGCGGTCTTCCGGCGTTGCGTCCTGCCCGAGCATGAACAGCACCGGGTCGCCGACGAAGCGGAACAGGGAGAAGGCGATGAAGCCCACCGTCAGCATGACGAGGACTGCTTGCCCGAGGCGGCGCAGGATGAAGGCGAGCATGGAGAGTAAGGAGAGTAACCGGGGGAATCATACAATGCCGCATGCAGGATTTCGCCTCCCGGCTCGCCGCCTGGCAGCGCCGCCACGGGCGCCGCGGCCTGCCCTGGCAGGGCACGCGCGACCCCTACCGCGTCTGGCTCGCCGAGGTGATGCTGCAGCAGACGCAGGTGGCGGCGGTGATCCCCTACTACGAGCGGTTCCTTGCCCGTTTCCCGGACGTGGTGGCGCTGGCTGTGGCGTCGCAGGACGAGGTGCTGCGGCTCTGGAGCGGCCTGGGCTACTACGCCCGGGGACGCAACCTGCATGCGGCAGCGCAGGCCGTGTCCGCCCGGGGCGGGTTTCCGACCACGCAGGAGGGCCTGGCAGCCCTGCCGGGCGTGGGGCGCTCCACCGCCGCTGCGATCGCGGTGTTCGCCTTCGGCCGCCGGGCGGCCATCCTGGACGGCAATGCGAAGCGCGTATTCGCGCGCTGCTTCGGCATCGAGGGCGACAAGCGCCAGTGGGCGCTGGCCGAGCGGCTGCTGCCCGCTCGCGGCATCCGGACCTATACGCAGGCGTTGATGGACCTGGGGGCGACGCTTTGCACGCGTGCCAGGCCCGCCTGCGATCGCTGCCCGGTGGCGGCGCGCTGTGTCGCGCGGATCGAAGACCGCGTCGACGAATTGCCCGGGCGGCGCAAGCGGGCGCCGCTGCCGTTGCGGCGCGCGACGTGGTACGTCGTGCTGCACCAGGGGCAAGTGCTGCTCGAGCGCCGGCCGGGCGCCGGGCTCTGGGGCGGACTCTGGACCTTTCCCGAGCGACGGATTCCCGGCCTGCGCCAGCTGCGCCGCCTGCCGCCGCTCGAGCACGGGTTCACGCACTTCAGGTTGCGCGCGCAGCCGGTGCTGTGTTCGGCGCGCAAACAGGCGCCAGGGCAGATGTGGCTGGAGGTGGCAGACGCCGTGCATGCGGCCGTGCCGACGCCGGTGCGCGCACTCCTGCGCGGCCTACTGGCCGCTTGAGCTGATCAGCCTGCGCAGGATCTCGAGGCGGTCGCGCGCGTCGTCCATCTCGAGCAGGCGCTGCTTGCTGGCGCCCGACAGCGGCAACAGTTCCGCCAGCCGCGCGCTCACCCAGGCCCCGGACTCATAGCGCGCGGGCGACTCGACCAGCCCTGCTGGCGCGGCATCGACGATCCGGCGCAGCACCCGCGCGCACAGGTCGGCCTGCGCGTCGAGCGGCGCTTCCGCTTCGGCCGGCAGCAGCGCGATCTCGGCGAGCGCCAACCCGCCGGCCTGCACGCGTCGGCTGCGGATGCGAAAGCGTTGCTCGCCATGCGCCACCACCTGCAGCAGGCCCAGCTGCGGCATGTCCCATTCGACGATGCGCGCCGTGCAGCCGATATCCTCCGGCACGGCCGGTTCGCCGACTTCGCCGCCTTCGCGGATCAGGCACACGCCGAACGGCGTGCCGTCGCGCAGGCAGGCCTTGGACATCTCCAGGTAGCGCTGCTCGAAGATGCGCAGCGGGAGGCGTCCGCCGGGAAACAGCACCGCCTGCAGCGGGAAGAGCGGAAGCTCCGCTGTCACTCTTTGGCGAGGCCGCGGTGGCGCACCAGCACGCGCCAATCCCCGGCGAAAGCGGCAGCGAGCTTCTCGGCCAGGTACACCGAGCGGTGCCGGCCGCCGGTGCAGCCGATGGCGACCGTGAGGTAGCTGCGGTTGTCCTTTACTGTCTCGGGCAGCCAGCGCGCGAGGAACGCGCGCACGTCCTCGCGCAGCCGCTGCACCTGCTCCTGCGCGTCGAGGAACGCAACCACCGGGGCGTCGCGGCCGGTCAGCGGGCGCAGCACCGGGTCGTAGTGCGGGTTGGGCAGCATGCGCACGTCGATCACCCAGTCGGCGTCGAGCGGGATGCCGTCACGGAACGCAAAGGACTCGAACAGGATGGTGAGCGAGCCGCCGGCGAGGCCCAGCATGTCGCGGATCCAGTTGCGCAGCACCTTGGGTTGCAGGTCGCTGGTGTCGATGCGGTGGCCCAGTTCGGCCGCGCCGCCGAGCAGTGCGCGCTCGCGCTCGATGGCTTCCGCCAGCGTGAGGCCTTCGACGGTGAGCGGGTGGCGACGGCGCGTCTCCGAAAATCGCCGCATCAGCGTTTGCGGGTTGGCTTCGAGGAACAGCACGCGGCAGTCGGCGCCGCCCGCCTTGAGGCGCGCCACGCTCTCGGGCAGGGCGGCGAGCGCCGCGCTGCGGGCATCCACGCTGACCGCCACGCGCTCGTGGCCCGCCTCGGCGAGGAAGCCCACCACGTCCTCGAGCAGCGTCGCCGGCAGGTTGTCGACGCAGTAGTAGCCGCCGTCCTCCAGCACGTCGAGCGCGATGCTCTTGCCGGCGCCCGACAATCCGCTGACGAGGATGAGCTGCACGCCGCAGCGTTCAGTCGCTCGCGTCCATCGCGCGCTTCTGCCGCGCGATGAACTCGGCGCTGGAATTGATGCCCCGGATCTGCAGGATGTAGTTGCGCACCGCCGCCTCCACGAGCACGGCGAGGTTTCGGCCGGCGGCCACCGGGATCACCACCTTGCGTACGGTAACGCCGAGGATCTCCTCGGACTGCTCTGCGAGCGGCAGCCGTTCGGTGCCGTCGCGCACGCCCGCGGCCGCGGGCTTGTCCAGGTGCACGATCAGCCGCAGGCGCATCTTCGGGCGCACTGCCGTCTCACCGAAAATGGTGCGCACGTCGAGCAGGCCGAGGCCGCGCACTTCGATGAAATCCTTCAGCACCGCCGGGCAGCGGCCTTCGAGCACGTTGGCCGCCAGGCGCGAGATCTCCACCACGTCGTCGGCCACCAGGCCGTGCCCCCGGCTGATCAGCTCCAGCCCGAGTTCGCTCTTGCCCACGCCGGAGTCGCCGGTGATCAACACCCCGAGGCCCAGCACGTCCATCAGCACCCCGTGGCGCTCGGTGCTCTCGGCGAGCGCCTTCGCCAGGTAGCGCGAGAGCTTCTCGATGACACGGGCGGCGGGCAGCGGGGTCGTGAACAGCGGCGTCCTGCTGCGCACCGCGCCGTCGAGCAGCGCCTGCGGCGCCGCCACGCCGTCGGCAATGATGAGCGCGGCCGGCGGCGGCGCGAACAGGCGCTCGGCGAGGCCGGGCAAGGTCCCCGCCTCGTAGGCGCCGATGACCTGGATGCTGTTGGGATGGGTGAGGTTGAGGTGGCCGACGAGCGCGGCGCTGGCCGCCGCTTCGCGGCGCACGACCGTGCTGCCGTCGCGTCCCGCCACCCACGCGAGCGCTAGGGCGTCGCGGTTGTCCTCATGCAACTGCGTGACGTTGACCTGCAGCATCGGGCTGCCATGCGGCGATGAGCTGGTGCAGGGCGCCGGCGTCCGGCGCAGCCGTCATCGCTTCGCGCAGCGCGCGATCGCTGAACATCTGCGCCAGTTCGGACAGGATCTGCAGGTGCTTCTCGGTTGCCTGCTCGGGGACCAGCAGCACGAACAGCAGGTTGACCGGCTTGCCATCCGGGGCATCGAAGGGCACGGGCTGGGCGAGGCGCACGAAAGCGCCAAGCGCGTCCTTCAGTCCCTTGATGCGCCCGTGCGGGATGGCCACGGCTTGTCCGAGGCCCGTCGAGCCCAGCCGCTCGCGCGCGAACAGGCTGTCGAACACGAGGCTGCGGGCAATGCCATGGTTGTTCTCGAACAGCAGGCCGACCTGCTCGAACAGGCGCTTCTTGCTCGAGACCTGGAGGTCGAGCAGGACATTGGCGGACGGCAGGAGTTTTGCGACGAGACTCATGATCCTGCGCCGCTAGTGGCGGCGCTGAGGGCGCGGATTATAGCCCAAGGCAGCTGCCGGCGCCGGGGGCGGGGCGGCGGTCAAACATTGTCAACATCGGCGGCACTGTCGCCGTCGGACCGCTGGTCGCGCTGCTTGCCCTTGTGCTTCAACACCTGGCGGTCCAGCTTGTCCACCAGCAAGTCGATGGCGGCGTACAGGTCCTGCTCCTCGCAGGCGCAGTGGATGTCCTTGCCGCGCACGTGCAGCGTGACCTCGGCCTTCTGCCGCAGCTTGTCCACCGAAAGAATCACGTGCGCGTCGATGACGTGGTCGAAGTGCCGCGTGACGCGCTCGAGCTTGCCCTGCACGTAGCCACGGATGGCGGGGGTGACTTCGAGGTGGTGGCCGCTAACGTTGAGGTTCATCTGCGCTCCTCTAAAGGCTCTTCCTCTGACTGACCGGCGGGATCTGCAAAGATTCCCGGTATTTGGCGATGGTGCGGCGCGCCACCACGATGCCCTGCTGGCCGAGGACCTGCGCGATGCGCGCGTCCGACAGCGGGCTGCGCGTGTCCTCGGCGGCGACCAGCTGCTTGATCAG
>Ga0315910_10005733_pt1 | contig 10143 bp, 10 predicted proteins | sample EdamamesoilMG_FD_204470 | JGI IMG/M metagenome (GOLD analysis project Ga0315910, IMG submission 204470) | Garden soil microbial communities collected in Santa Monica, California, United States - Edamame soil | ecosystem: Environmental > Terrestrial > Soil > Garden | place: USA: California... | reverse complement strand
CCAGCTCGTCCAGCTGCACGCGCTCTCCCGCGCGATCGCCGTACACGATCGACACCACGCGCCGCTTGATGCAGATCGGGATCAGCGCTGAGGGCTGCGACTGCAAGCGTTTCATCGCCAGCCCCAGCACGCGATCTTCATCTTTGCGCGACAGGTCGACCACGCGCGGCAAGAGCGTCCGGACCACGTCGTCGACGGCGCCCCCGCGCAGGATCGGCACGGACACGTCGCGCACGTCGACGACCGTCGTGAGGTTGTGCGCCTGCACGCCCCGCAGACGCTCGCCCTTGATCGAGAGCAGCAACGTACTGTCGAAATACTGCCGCGCGAAGCGGAAGAACACCTCCATCACGTCGTCGCGCTCTTGCGCGGTCTCGAGCGCCTTCTGCGCGACTTCGGCGGAGAGCGGACCTTGCGGCAGCTGCACGGCCGGACGCGGACGCGGATTGGGCCCGAGAGCTGCACGTGGCGCGGCACCGCGCGCGCGAGCGCTGCGGGGATCGGCGCCGGGCACGCTGCCTAGCTGCTCGGTCTGCGCGCTGCGGGCGCGCATGTCGTCGTTCGAGACCTTGCCGAGACGTCCGCCCAGAGGTCGCGTGGCGTCGTCGAACGAGTCGCGCTCGCGCGGCGGCGCGCCACTCACGCGCTCGAACGCGCTCTCGAGTACGGATTCGAAGTCCTCCGTCTCGTCGAACCCCGGCATGAGCTCCTGCCCATTGCTCGGCGGCGGCGCGTCGCGCAGCGCCTCGATGTGCACGAGCTCGCCGGCGGGCTGGGCGTCGACCTTACCGAGCAGCGCGGAGAAGCGCTTGGGCAACGGCTGACCGTAGAAGCGCTGCAACGCGGCGTGCACGCGCAGCTCACTCGTGATTCGCCACTCCACTCGGCGCCCGGTGTGCTCCGACAGCTCCGCCACTTGCGCAGCCGTCAGCGGCCGATGCGTCGCGACCACGAGGTTCTCGTCGTCGTGCGAGACCGGCGTGACGCGCAGCGACGCCGCCAGCTGCGGCGACACGAGCGCACGCGTCGCAGCGCCGGCGTTCATGACCTCGGCGCGGCTGGCCGGCCGCGCGCCCTCGCTCACGGCGCGATAGGCGATCAGCACGTTCTCGGGCAGCGCGCCCTGCTCCAAGAGCGCAGTGTCCAGATCACCGCCGTCCATCACCTGACGCTGCAGCGCGTCTTCGATCTGACGTACGGACACGGCATCATCACGTACGAGGAGAGAAGTCAGCGCCGACATGACATAACCGAACAGCCATCAGCATAACGCGCAAGCGCAGGGAGCGACAGCTCAAGCGCGCGAGCGCATCCGATCGAGGAGCAGCGCACAGCCGACGACGCACGCCGTCTCCACCCGCAAGATGCTGCCGCCGAGTGAGATGCAGCAGAGGCCGCGTTCCTGGAGCAGCTCCACCTCGCTCGGCGCAAAGCCGCCTTCCGGCCCCACGATGGCCCACACCGCGCGCGTACCTGCCGGCAGCTCGCGCGGCGAGAGCCCGGCCTGGCTGCGCTCGAGGAACGCACAGCGAAAGCTGTCCTCCGGGATGCTCGCGAGCGCCGCTGAGAGCGGCACAGGCCCACGGAGCAAAGGTGCGTACGCTTGCTCCGATTGAGCACACGCCTCGATCGCGATGCGCTGCAAGCGCCCGAGCTTTGGATCGCCCTCACTCCATTTCGGCACAGAGCGCTCACTGTGGACGAGCGAGAGCTCGTGCAGCCCGAGCTCGCTCGTCATACGCACGATCAACTCGAGCTTCGCAGCTTTCGGGAGACACACCGCGAGCTGCAGCCGCTCGGCGGGTGGAGGTATCAGCTCAGCCGGCGCGACCTCACACTCGAGCGCGCGCCGATCACAGCGCACTACGCGCGCGTCGGCCTCACGACCCAGCGCATCGAAGAGACGCAGCTCGTCGCCCACGGCGAGCCGCAGCACCTGCGCGTGATGGCGCGACTCGTCGTCGAGCGACAGGCGAGCCATTTGCGCCGGCAGCTCGCGCGCGTACAGGCGGCGCCGCGACATTCAAGGCCCTTTGCGCAGCACCAGCGCGCTCCATTCGCCCGCGGTCGGCTGTGCGACCACCTGAAACGCTGGATAGGCCTCGCGCACGCGCTGCACGTCCGCGTGCAACAGCCCGCTCAGACACAAGAGTCCGGCGTCGGCCACGCGCTCGGCCAACACCGGCGCGAGCGGCACGAGCACCTTGGCCTCGATGTTCGCGAGCACCAGCACAAAGCGCTCCGACACGGCCTCGAGCCCGGTCGTGCTCGCGTCGATCGCGTGGCTCACCCCGTTCGCCGCAGCGTTTTCGAGCGTGGCCGAGACGGACAGCGGATCGACGTCGATGGCCTTGACGTGCGTGGCCCCCAAGAGCGCACACGCGATCGCCAAGATTCCGCTGCCGGTGCCGACGTCGAGCACGCGCATGCCCGGCTGCACCTGCGCGGGCAAACCCGCCAAGAGCAGCTGCGTGGACTCGTGTGTGCCCGTGCCGAACGCCTGGCCGGGGTCGAGCGTGATGACGACATCCGTGGCCGCCGCTTCGAACGGCTCCCACGAGGGCTTCACCACCAGCCGCTCGCCGATGCGCAGCGGCTTGAAGTACGCGCGCCAGCCGTCGCGCCAAGCGTCGCCCACCACATGCTCGAGGCTCGCCTCGTAGCCGTCACCTCGCAGCTGCGTCTGAGCCTCGAGCGCGCTCGCGTCGTCTTCGAAGCTCGCGACCAGGGTGGTCGTATGGGCGCCCGCGCTCGATTTCAGGAGCGTGCTGGCGTCGCGCTCCTCGATGCCGAGCGCACCCAACGCGAACAAGCTGTCGGACAAGGCTTCGATGTCGGCAGCTTCGCTGCTCACGGCGACGTGCAGATAGGGATAACGCGGCTCGGTCTGGCTCATGACACGAAGCTGCTTAGCACGAGATAGGCGACCAACACGACGAACCAGAGCACCGAGGCCACGCGCGGGCCGACGCGCAGCGCGATCAACGCTGCGAGCGGCGGCAGGCACGCGAGCCCGCGCAGCAGGCCCGGCACGCTCTGCGCACGCAGCGTGCAGAGCCACAGGAAGAGGTGCAGCACGACCAGTACAGCGCCCAGCGTGATCAGCGCCACGAACACACCGAGGTCACGATAGGAGCCGGTCATTTACACTCGCTCGCCGGTGTCCGCAGATTCCTGCGGTTGCAGTTGCCGAAGTGCCCACCACGATTTAGCCTCCCGCGACTCAGGAGGCCAACTTGCGAAACATCCGGATCGGGCTGATCGGCTGCGGCGTGGTCGGCCAAGGCATCATGCGGCTGCTCAAGGAGAACGCAGCCAGCATCGAAGGGCGGCTCGGCGGCACCATCGAAGTGCGGCGCATCGCCGCGCGCGAGCCGCGCAAAGAGCGCGGGCCCTATGTGCCGATGCACCTCCTGACGTACGACCCGGACGAAGTCGTGAACGACCCGAGCGTCGAGCTGGTGGTCGAGGTCGCGGGCGGTGTGGAGCAGACCTACGGCTATCTCAAGCGCGCGCTGGAAGCGGGCAAGAGCGTCGTCACGGCCAACAAAGCCCTGCTCGCGGCGCGCGGTCACGAGCTGATCGAGCTCGCCGAGACGCGCGGCGCCGATCTGTACTTCGAGGCAGCCGTCGCCGGCGGCGTGCCGGTCATCCGCGTGCTGCGTGAGGCCTTCGCCTCCGATCGCATCGTGGCCGTCCGGGGCATCATCAACGGCACCAGCAACTACATCCTGTCGCGCATGAAGGAGTCGGGTAGCGACTTTGCGCCCGCGCTCGCAGAGGCCCAGGCCGCGGGTTACGCGGAGGCCGACCCCACGCTCGACGTCGGCGGCGGCGACGCCGCACACAAGCTCGCCATCCTGGCGACGCTGGCTTACGGGGCGAAGCTCGAGCTGTCTCAGATCGCCACCTCCGGTATCGACGAGGTGAGCGCGGTAGACATCCGCTTCGCCGACCGTTTCGGCTTCGTGATCAAGCCCTTGGCCGTGGCGCGCGCGCTGCCGGACAACTCGCTCGATCTGCGCGTGCATCCGGCCCTGATCAACAAAAAGAGCGTGCTCGCCAGCGTGAACGGCGCGCTCAACGCGGTCTATATCGAAGGCGCCGCGGTGGGGCCGTGTTTGCTCTCCGGTCTCGGCGCCGGCGCCCTGCCCACGGCGGTCAGCGTGGTCAGCGACATCGTCGACGTGGGCCGAAACCTCCACAGCGCCGCCGGCGGGCGCGTCCCGCAGCGGGCGTTTCGTGGCGACCGGGTGACCGTGCCGCGCGTCCAAGACATCCGCGAGCATCGCTGTCGCTACTACCTGCGCTTCCTGGTCCCCGACCGCAGCGGCGTGCTGGGCAAGCTCGCATCGGCCCTCGGCAACCACGAGGTCTCGATCGAGCAGATGGTTCAGGAAGGCCACGGGTCGGCGGAGCCCGTAGCAGTGGTGATGCTCACGCACCCAGCCCGTGAAGGCTATGTCCGAAACGCGCTGCGGGAGATCAGCGCCCTGGATCTCGTGACCGCGGCCCCCCAAGCGCTGCGTATCGAAGACCTCTGACGATCGCGCGTCGCGCACCGGCGGTCACACTGCTAAACTGCGCCCATGGCGGAGCGCGACGCGAGCAGTGTGAGCGAGCTGCAAGCACTGCTAGGCCCCGGAGCCCAGTTCGAGGGCACCCTGGTCTTCCAGGGCAGGATCCGCATCGAGGGTAAGTTCCGCGGCAAGATCTCGAGCAGCGACGTCCTTATCATCGGCGCTGCCGCCGACATCGAGGCCGACATCGACGTAGGCGCGTTGATAGTCCGAGGTGGGACCTTGCGCGGGGCCGTACGCGCGCGTCAGCTCGTAGAGATCTACGCACCGGCGAGTGTGCGCGGCGATATCGAGGCGCCGCAGGTTTTTCTGGAGAAGGGGGCGCTCTTCGACGGGCAATGTACCATGGGCCAGGAGGCGTCCGTGGCTGCGCAGTCCGATACTTGCGCAACTGCGCCGGCCACTGCCTCTTCGGTTTCCAATCTTCCGACGTGAGTAACGCGGCCGGGCAGGCGTCAAAAGTTTGCCCACCCGGCCACAGGGTCCGTGCTGCGGACAACGAGGTGTTCCCCCATGCAACGACTCTCCCCCCTTTCCGTGCTTTTTCCGGTCGTGTTGAGCAGCGCCGCGCTCGTACCGCCTCCAGCCCGCGCCGAAGGTCAGCAGAACAGCGCCCACGCCGACAGCCAGGAAAACGGGGCGAGGGGTAAGGGCCCGACCTCCAATCTCAAGAGCGACGAGATCAAGCTCACGCGCGTGAGTCAGCCGGGGAGCTCGGTCAAAGCGGGTCGTGCCGAGGGCATCGTCAACGCACCGCTGGCCTCTGTGCAGAGTGTGGTCGAGGACTACGCCGGCTACGAGAAGTTCATGCCGCACTTCCGCGCCTCGCGCGTGCTCAGCCGGCGCGGATCAAGCGCGCTCGTGTACATGCAGGCCAGTATCGCGAAAGACACGATGACCCTGTGGGCGCAGCTGAAGATCTCCGCCAAGGCGAACGCGGGCAAGACCCGGGTCATCGAAGCGAAGATGGTCCAGGGCAACATGGACGCCATGTTTGCGCGCTGGGAACTGACCGCCGTGGATAACGAGCACACCCTCGTTGCGTTCCAGGTGTTGATGGACCCAAAGGTTCCGCTGCCAGCTAGCCTGGTCTCCGACGAGAATGAGAAAGCCAGCCACAAGACGATCCGCGCGCTCCGGCGCGTGGTGGCCGAGCGCACGACGCTCGCCGCCAACGAGCAGCACTAGGCTCGTTAGCCGTCTGTGTATCTTGACCCAACCCGGCGCCGCTGCTAAGCAGCGCGCCCTTACCACCACTTAGCGGGGGCGCGTAGCTCGACGCCGAGTGAAGTCTTGCGCGTTCGCTGCGTGCGAGCGCGGGACAGGAAGAATCCGATGCTGTCCTTGTTCGCATTGGGCGTGCTGTTGTCCGGTGGATCCGTGATCGATCTGGACGCCTCGTTGTTCGTCCAGATGGGTATCTTTTTCATCGCGTTCTTCATCCTGAAGAGCCTGGTGTTCCGCCCAACCATGGCGCTGTTCGACGCGCGCGATAAAGCCATCGACGGCGCGAAGGCCGAGGCCAAGGCGATGCAGGAAGATGCCGCGCAGAAGCGCGAGCACTTCGAGAGCGAGCTGCGCAAGGTCAGCGCCCAGGCGAACGAAGAGCGCGAGCGCTCTCGGAGCGAGGCGCAGCGTCTGGCGCGTCAGCTGACGGAGAAGGCCCGCGGCGAAGCCCTGAACGCCCAGAAGTCCGCCAAGGAGCGCTTGGATGCGCAGGCAGCCGACGTGCGGAGCAAGGCGCTGGCGGAGGTCCCGGGTATCGCTCGCGAACTCACGAGCAAGCTGCTCGGAAGGAGCGTCCCATGATCACGCGAATGACTCGCTACGCCGGCAGCGCGAACAAGGCGCTGTGGCTCGCACTCTTCCTCACCTGCGCGGGTTTGACCGCGAGCGGCGCCCGCGCCGACGAACACGCCGCCGAGCACGCCGGCGACGCGGAGACCGAGGGTGACCACGGCCATCACAAGCCCGTCACGCTGCACGAGATCATCGCGGGCGAAGAGAGCCTTCAGTTCTGGGGCGCCGTCGTCAACTTCGCGCTCCTCATCTACGTCGTGCGCCGCCTGGCCAAGGCGCCGCTGCACAACTTCCTCACCGAGCGCAAGGCCTCCATCGAGCGCGGTATCAGCGAAGCCGCCGAGGTGAAGCGCGCCGCGGAAGCTGCGTTCAACACCTACACCGAGCGTATGAAGACGCTCGATGCCGAGCTCGCGCAGCTCCGCAAAGACGTGACCGATGCCGCCGAGCGCGATCGCGCCCGCATCGTGGCCGAAGCCAACGAGACCGTCGCCCGGCTCAAGGCCGAGACCGAGACCCTGATCCAGCGCCAAGCCGAACAGCTCGAAGCGCAGATCCGGCGCGAGGTCGTCGCCGCCGCCGCCAGCGCTGCCGAGAAGGCAGTGCGCGAAGTCTCGACGCCCGAGGATCAAAGCCGGCTCGCAGACGCGTTCGTCCGCGAGCTGTCCAAAGTAGCCGCTCAGAATGAGGAGACGCGGGCATGACCATCGGGATCTTGGGCCGTCGCTACGCCACGGCGCTCTTGTCGCTCGCCACCTCGGCCGGAAATGTGGACAAGGTCGGAGGCGACCTGAACGACTTCATCGCCACCTGGAACAGCAGCCGCGACCTGCGCAGCGTGTTCGAAAATCCCAGCGTGGGCGTGCAGGCGCGCCGCAACATCCTGCGCGATATCGCCGAGCAAACCGGCATGCAGCCGGTGCTGCGCGATACCTTGCTGCTCCTGTCGGACCGCGGTCGCCTGCGGTTCGTCGGTGACGTGGCCGAGGCGTACACTGCGCTGGCCGAGGCGCGCTCCGGGCGTGTTCGCGCCGAGGTCGTCAGCGCGTCCCCCTTGCCGGAAGCCTACTTCACCGAACTGCAAAAGACGCTCGAACGCGTCACGGGCAAACAGGTGAGCATCGGGCATCGCGTCGATGCTTCGCTGCTCGGCGGTGTGGTGACCCGGGTCGGCGATCGCGTGTTCGACGGCAGCTTGAAGAACCGACTCAAGGAGCTCACGCACGAGCTCTCCCGCTGAGCACGCCCCGACACAGCCTGAACGCCGCACTCCGCAGGGACCGTAGGTAGGCAGTCGTACAGTCCGAATTCCCCCATCCACGTTAGCGAGTATTGCAGGGCCGCCATACACGGCCCTAACGAGGTAGCCGATGCAGCTCCGCGCCGAAGAGATCTCACGAATCATCCAGAAGCAAATCGCCTCCTACGACAAGACCGTCGAGGTCATGGAGACGGGCACCGTGCTCACCGTCGGCGACGGTATCGCGCGTGTCTACGGACTCGACAGCGCGATGGCCGGCGAGCTGGTCGAGTTCCCGGGCGAGCTGATGGGCATGGTGCTGAACCTCGATGCCGATAGCGTCGGTATCGCGCTCATGGGCTCCGACCGCGGCATCCGCGAAGGCGACACCGTCAAGCGAACGGGTCGCATCTTCGACGTGCCCGTGGGCGAGGCGCTCGCGGGTCGCGTGGTGAACGCGCTGGGTGAGCCGATCGACGGCAAGGGCCCCATCGAGAGCCCGCACCGCCGCCGCGTCGAGATCAAGGCGCCCGGTATCATGGCGCGCCAGCCGGTCGCCGAGCCGCTGCAGACCGGCATCATGGCCATCGACGCGATGATCCCCATCGGCCGCGGCCAGCGCGAGCTGATCATCGGCGACCGTCAGACGGGCAAGACCGCCGTCGCCGTCGACACCATCATCAACCAGAAGGGCAAAGGCGTCTTCTGCTTCTACATCGCCGTCGGCCAGAAGCAGTCGACCGTCGCCGCGGTGATGGATCGTCTCGCGCGCTACGGCGCCCTCGAGTACACGACGATCGTGTGCGCCGGCGCGTCGGAGATGGCGCCGCTGCAGTTCATCGCCCCCTACTCCGGCTGCACCATGGCCGAGTACTTCCGCGACAGCGGCCGCCACGCGCTCGTCATCTACGACGACTTGTCGAAGCAAGCGACCGCCTACCGTCAGTTGTCGCTGCTCTTGCGCCGCCCGCCCGGACGCGAAGCGTATCCCGGCGACGTCTTCTACCTGCACAGCCGTCTGCTCGAGCGCGCCGCGAAGATGGCCGAAGAGTGGGTGGTGGTGCCCGTCGGACAAGAGCCGAAGCGCCCGGCAGGCCGCAGCTCCGATCACTTCGTGGGCAAAGAGGCCAAGCACGAGGCCGAGGCGCTCGCGAAGGACAAGGGCGCCGGCTTCGAAGCCAAGAAGCTGCCCGACTCGGGCGGCTCGCTCACCGCTCTGCCCATCATCGAGACGCAGGCCGGCGACGTGTCGGCGTACATCCCGACCAACGTGATCTCGATCACCGACGGTCAGATCTTCTTGCAGTCGGACTTGTTCCGCTCCGGTCAGCGCCCCGCGATCGACGTCGGTATCTCCGTGTCGCGCGTGGGTGGTGCCGCGCAGATCAAGGCGATGAAGCAGGTCGCCGGTACCATGAAGCTCGACCTCGCGCAGTTCCGCGAGATGGAGGCCTTCGCGCAGTTCGCGTCGGACCTCGACGCCGCGACCAAAAAGCAGCTCGCCCGCGGCCAGCGCCTCACCGAGGCGCTCAAGCAAGGCCAGTACGTCCCGATGGACGTGGTCGAGCAGGTCGTGCTGATCTACGCCGCCAACAAGGGCTACATCGACAACTTCGAGCTGGCCTCGATCCGCCGCTACAAGAGCGAGCTGCTCGAGTACTTGAAGACCACGCACGGCGCCGTGCTCGAAGCCATCGGCACCAAGAAGGCCCTCGACGCCGACCTGGAAACCAAGCTGCAGGCCTCACTCAAGGCCTTCTCCGAGGTATTCGACCCGAAGAAATGACGCCGAGCGTCACCGCGTAACCGCGACGCACGTCACTTCCTTCAACCGACTTACTGAGAAAGCAGCGAGATGGCGAACCTCAAGGCGATCCGCAAGCGCATCACGAGCGTCAAGAACACACGCAAGATCACGCGTGCCATGAAGCTCGTGGCGGCGGCACGCTTGCGCAAAGCGCAAGAGAACATCGTGCGCATGCGCCCGTATGCCGAGCACACGTTCCAGATCATCTCCTCGCTCGCGGCGCGCGTCGGCGAGGAGCCGCATCCGCTGCTCGCCCGGCGCGAGCCGCAGCGCGTGGCGCTGGTGGTGCTCACGAGCGACCGCGGTCTGGCCGGCGCGTTCAACACCGGCATCAGCAAGGCCGCGTTTCGCCAGTACACGCAGCTGGTCGCCGAGGGCAAACACGTCACCGTCGCGGCCATCGGCCGCAAGGGCTCCGACTACTTCCGGCGCCGCGGCGTGACCATCGCGCACTCGCTCGGTCACGTGTACGAGTCGCTGAGCTACGCGAAGGCGCGCTCGATCGGCGAGCTGCTCATCAACGAGTACACCGAGTCGAATCTGGACGCGGTCTACCTCTGCTACAACGAGTTCAAGAGCGCGATCAGCCAGAAGATCGTGATCGAGCGCCTCTTGCCCATCGAGCTGCCGCAGGAAAAAACCAGCGAAGAAGGCGAGACGGGCGAAAAGAGCGAAAAGGCCCAAGCTCAGCTCGAATACGTGTATGAGCCGGACCA
>Ga0315910_10005732_pt1 | contig 10144 bp, 4 predicted proteins | sample EdamamesoilMG_FD_204470 | JGI IMG/M metagenome (GOLD analysis project Ga0315910, IMG submission 204470) | Garden soil microbial communities collected in Santa Monica, California, United States - Edamame soil | ecosystem: Environmental > Terrestrial > Soil > Garden | place: USA: California... | reverse complement strand
CTCGGGACAATCTGCGCTTAAGATTTGGGAAAGTGATCCGGTCAACATCCACTTGGTGCTGTTGGACATGGTCATGCCCGATGGTTTATCCGGCCGACAGGTGGCCGAGCAAATGCGGGCGAACCGGCCGGATTTGAAAGTCGTCTACACCAGCGGCTACAGCCCGGAGATCTTTGGCAAGGACTTTGTGCTGCCCGCCGGCAGCCGGTTTGTTCGCAAGCCATTTGACACAGCCAGACTGCTCTTCGCCATGCGCGAATGTCTCGATGGTAAGGCTTGACGCGCCACCGGACCGCAAGATCACCGGTGGCAAACCGTTCGGCTCACTGGCCTTCCTTAACTGATATCACCTTTGCCGAGACAGCGGTCTTCTCGATGACCAGCGCGCGGAATTTCCACCGGCCACCGGCGTCCAGGTTTGCCTGATAATCCTTGGCTGAACCACACGGCCTCCCTTCGCGGTCAAACAATCCGATTGCGATCTGCACTCCGAAGCGTTTGCGGTTTGTAATGTCGTTGACGGTTCCTACCGCGTAAACCAGCGAACTGCCGCCGGTCTTTTCCAAGGTGACCGGTGACACTTGAAAGCCAGCTTGGGCAATCGGATCAGCAGGACTGGCGGGTGGGGTCTGGCTGACGGGTTTGGCGCTTTGCCCGGTCATCCGTTTGGCGCGATTGATGGCCAGTTGTGCGGCGATCACGCCACCGATCAAAATGACAAGGGCGATGATGACGAAGACGAGGGCACGAGTCTTGAGCGGGGATTTTTCCTCCGGCGGCGCAGCGAGGTGCAGGGCGGTTTCCTGCCGGCAATGCGGGCAGGTCGCGGTCTCACCAGCTTGTTCGGCGGGGAACTCGATCAAGTTCCCGCAATGTTCGCAATTTCCGTGTAGGTTCTTCGTCATGTTCTGGCCCAAGCCCTGCAATTTGTGAAACCTGACGCTCGCCTTGGGCGTCAAACTGGATGTAATTTTAGAGCCATGAGCACCGACGACAAGCACAACGACGGCCACGAACCGCAACTGACGGACTTTTTTCAGACGCGCCGCCAGTTCCTGCGCCGCACGGGCATGGGGTTTGGGGCGCTCAGTTTCGCGGCCTTGTTCGGCGAGAACCTGTTTTCCACGGCCAGCGCGGGTGAGATTGCAAACATCCTGCCGCGGTCGCCGCATTTTCCGGCCAAAGCCAGGCACGTCGTCCACATCTTTGCGCAAGGTGCCCCATCGCACGTCGACACCTGGGATCCGAAACCGGCCTTGACGCAGTACGACGGGAAATCACTGCCGGGCCTTGAGGGCGTGGCGATGGCGTCGCCGTTCAAGTTCGAGAAAAAAGGCGCCTCGGGCATCGAAGTCAGCGAAGTGTTTCCAAAGCTCGGTGAAATGGTGGACGACTTGTGCGTGGTGCGTTCTTGCTACACGGATATTCCGGCGCATGAGGTGGCGACGGTGTTCATGAACACCGGTTCGTCCCGGCTTGTGCGGCCGAGTCTCGGCTCCTGGGTGCTTTACGGGTTGGGGACGGAAAATCAAAACATGCCGGGATTCGTCTCGCTGCGACCCGGGGGCACGCCGCCGGGCGGGAGTTCCAACTGGCAGGCCGCGTTTCTGCCCGGAATGTTCCAGGGCGTGAGCATCAACACGAAGGTCGCCTCGGTCGACTCGTTGATCGAGAACATCCGCAATAAGAACATTTCGCTGACGGAACAACGCCGGCAGCTTGATCTCGTGCATCAACTAAATGAATTGCACGCGCAGAATCTCCAGAAGGACGCGGCGCTGGAGGCGCGGCTGCAGTCCTATGAGATGGCGTTCAAGATGCAGACCGAGGCGACTGATGCGTTTGACCTGAGCAAAGAACCCGCAGCAGTGCGCGAAGCTTATGGGCGTACGAATCAGGGCAACCAACTACTGCTGGCGCGGCGGCTGATTGAGCGCGGCGTGCGGTTTGTGCAAGTGTGGGCGGGTGGTTGGGATCATCATCAAGACCTGGAGGACCGCCTGTCCGAGCGCGCCCGCGATATCGATCAACCGCTGGCCGCGTTCATCGCCGACCTGAAGCAGCGGAATCTTTTCGACGAGACGTTGGTGATCTGGGGCGGTGAATTCGGCCGTAAGCCGGTCAAGGATCGCAACGGGAATGACAATCCCGGGCGCGACCACAACGCCAAGGCATTCACGACGCTTTTCGCCGGTGCGGGTGTGAAACGTGGGACGGTTTATGGCGCCACTGATGAATTCGGCAACGCAGCCGTCACCGACAAGGTGCATGTTCACGATCTGCATGCGACGATCCTGAATCTGCTTGGGTTCGATCACACCAAGCTGACCTATCGCTACAACGGGCGTGATTTCCGGCTGACTGACGTGGCGGGAAACGTGGTGAAAGGAATCCTCGCGTGAGAGTCGTGCGACAATTGCTTCTTGCTGGATTGGCTCCGGTCATTGTGCTTGCCGGTGATTTGACTCCCGCGCAGACGGAGTTTTTTGAGAACAAGATCCGTCCGGTGCTGGCGGACAATTGCTATAAATGTCACAGCGTCAACTCCGAAAAACTCAAGGGCGGTCTGTTGCTGGACTCGCGCGACGGGGTCCTCAAGGGCGGTGACACCGGCCCAGCCATCGTGCCGGGAAATCCTGACAAGAGCCTCCTCATCAAGGCGGTTCGCTACACTGATCCGGATCTGGAGATGCCGCCCAAAGGCAAGAAGCTCTCCAGCCAGCAAATCGCCGACCTCGAAGCTTGGGTGAAGATGGGAGCGCCTGATCCCCGCGTGGCGACTGCAGCGCAAAAGAATTGGGTGAATCCGAACCAAAAACATTGGGCCTGGCAACCGTTAATCAAACCGGCCGTGCCCACGGTGAAGAACCCGGCGTGGAGCAAGAATCCGGTGGACAATTTCGTGCTCGCGAAGCTGGAAGAGAAGGGCATGAAGCCGAATCAGCCGGCCGACAAGCGGACTTTGATTCGTCGCGCGTCGTTCGATCTGCTCGGACTGCCGCCCACGCCGGAGGAAGTGGACGCCTTTGTGAATGACAATTCGTCGGACGCCTTCGCGAAAGTGGTGGATCGCCTGCTGGCATCGCCGCACTACGGCGAGCGATGGGGTCGTCACTGGCTGGATATCGCCCGTTACAGCGATACCAAGGGCCAGATCCGCCGGCAGCGTGAGGATCCGAATTATCCCTACGCCTGGACGTATCGCGACTACGTCATCAAGAGTTTCAACGACGACAAGCCCTACAACCAGTTCATCATCGAGCAGATCGCAGGCGATCAAGTGCCGGCCGTGCGCAAGAATCCGACGAATCTGACCGCGCTGGGATTTCTCACCGTCGGCGACCGTTTCATGGGCATGCAGAACGACATCATCAACGACCGGATCGATGTCGTGACCAAGGGATTTCTCGGCCTGACTGTTTCCTGCGCGCGCTGTCATGATCACAAGTTCGATCCGATTCCGACGGCAGACTACTATTCGCTGCACGGAATTTTTGCGAGCACGACGCAGCCGGAGGTGGAAACCGTCGTGGAGAAGATCACCAACACACCCGATTACCTGGATTATTACAAGCAACGCAAGGACCTGGATAACGACCTGGAAGCCGTAGAATTGCGATTGCGCCAGGCTGCGCGCGCCCGCGAGCGTGAGAACGTCCGGATCCTCCAGCGCGAATTGCGGCAGAACCAGAGCGCCATCGCCAAGCTTGAAATGACGCACGAAGGTGCGCCCATCCGCGCGATGCGGGTGCAGGACAGCACCCGGCCAAAGGACTCGCCGATCTTCATCCGCGGCGAAGCCGGCAATCGCGGCAAGACTGTGCCGCGTCAATTCCTTGCCGTGCTCTCACCGACCAATCGCGTGGCGTGGACGAATGGCAGCGGCCGGCTCCAATTGGCGCACGCCATCGCCGGACCCGGCAATCCGCTTACACCGCGCGTGATGGTGAATCGCGTTTGGCAGCATCACTTCGGCGTGGGTTTCGTGCCGACGCCGGACGATTTGGGGACGATGTCCGAGCCACCGAGTCATCCAGAGTTGGTGGATTATCTTTCGTCACGCTTTGCTTCCGAGGGCTGGAGCCTGAAGAAGTTGCACCGGCTGATCGTGCTTTCGAACACGTATCAGCAGAGTAGCGCGAACAACCCGCGGTACGCGGAGATCGATCCGGAGAACCGGCTGCTCTGGCGGGCGAACATCCGCAAGCTGGAGTTCGAAGTGGTGCGTGACTCGTTGCTGGCCATCGGCGGCACACTTGACACCAACATGTTTGGCCGGCCGGTGAATCTGGAGACGAATCCCAAATCCACCCGCCGCTCCATCTACGCGTTCATCGACCGCTCCGATCTGCCGGATGCAATGGTAAATTTCGATTTCGCGAATCCCGACATGCCGAATGGCAAGCGCTATGACACCACTGTGCCGCAGCAGGCGTTGTTTTTCATGAACAGTCCGGTGGTCATCGAACAGGCGCGGCGATTGGTCGCGCAGGATGGCTTCGGCGATTGCACGAACAGCCAGCAACGCGTGCAGTATCTCTACGAACGTATCTTCCAACGCCTGCCGCAACCGACGGAACTGGAACTGGGCGTGAGTTTCGTGCTCGACACGCCTCGCGAGAAAGAGGTTGCTCCCTCGTCATCGATCGCAGTTGGCGACCAACGTAACCAGAAACCGCGGCAGATCCGGCAGCAGGAGATCGCCCGCCGCAACGCCCCGGCGAAGCCAGCACCGCTCAGTCCGTGGGAGAAATACGCGCAGGCTTTGCTCGAGGCCAACGAGATGGTGTTTGTGAACTGAGCGTAACGCGCGGCACTACTCTGGGAGGTCGAATGATGTCTGATGGTGCAAAATGATTTTACGCGTCAACAGTTGGGATTACCTCTTTTAGCTTTCATAGTGCCAAAAGAACCATCGAGAATGGAATCAGGTGAAAGGATCGATGTATCCCGAGCGATGAATAATCAAAATGTAAGAAAATTCCTTTGGATCGTCTTGAGTATTGCTTTGGGCGTTCTTACAGCTTGCGATTTTCCATCGCGAAACCGTTCCGCGCTTTCTGCCCATGTGAGCTGCAAAGTTGTGCTCACCAATTCATCGATGGTTACGATCCGGTTCATGAACCGTTCCTCCAAACCTCTGACAATCCGGGAATATGACACGCCATTCTATATCCAAGAGAGAATGACAATCTCACTAGTGGTTGATAATCGGTCGCGGACGCCAATTCCCATTAGGCCACTACCTGTGCATCCGCCGTTTATGGAAGTTGTTTTGCAGCCGCTTGAAAGTTTGGAGCAGAACATAGATCTTAACCTATATTTTCCAGAATTAGCTATTCACCAGAAATATTCAGACATCTTGTTACTGTGGGCCTATCGGCCGCCAACGAATGGGCCAACCAAGCTCGGAGATTTCACGGGCGTACTAGTTTTGCCGAAGCAGTGATTTGATCGTTTGAAGATTGGGCTTTGAGAGCAGCCCGAGTATTACTCGCTATGGACTTGCTCGATTTGGTGGGCAGAGATTACCGACTAGGGACTGCGTAACCGGTAATATCGTTGCGGTTGCGAAATCGCAGGATCGGACACCGCTCTCGAACTGTTGGTCGCGAAAGCTGGCAGGTTAGTCAGGATCTGCCAGCCACCCGTTGTCGCTGCATCCCGATATTCCACGGCGTAGGTTTTGTTCGAGGCCGCATCGAAGCGGATCCGCATAGCCGGCGCCGAAGAGGTTTGAGCGGTGATCGTCACTGGTGCGTCAGGGATGTTGAAGTTTAGACGATAGAATTTCGGACCTGCCGACAGGAGATCAGAAACTGTCAACCAGGTCTGATTGGTAAAGGCGGGAAGATTCGTCAAGCTGGTCCAGGTCGCAGTGGGATTGCTCGCGGTTTCGACAACGGTGGGAAGTCCGGGCGCCAGCGCCAGACGGAGATTCACGTTCGTCCCGATCTTTTCAATCCGCTCGATGCGCTGCGCTGGCGCCGGCAGGGCATAGCGGGTGACGCGAAATTCAGCGGGAGCGAGGCCCGGTCCGTTGTAAGTCAGTGGCACATTCACCGCGGCGAGCGTGACGTTGGTGATTATGGTCCACGGACCGCTGGTCAAACTGGTGCGCGACTCGACCACGTAACTGCGTCCGGCGTCCCCGCTGAACGTCAGGTTGAAGAACCCATTCGAGACAAGGCGAGAGACGATGGCCGGCGGCTGATAGGGCAGGGTGAGATTGCGGATGCGGTAGAACCTCTGCAAACCGAGCGCGGCATCACGAGAAAGTACGGGAAGACTTGCCGGCGGTGCGATTACCTCTCCTAGTTTCGACCAACTCCCACCGCCAAGTGGACGCGATTCCACGACATACGTGTAACCCGCCGGGCCGGTGAATTGCACGGTCGTCGTCCCTTGATCGCGGGCGATGCTGGTGATGCGCAAGCTTTGTGCGTTCACGGCGCTGACGGTGATCTGGAAGCTCTGAGTGGCGCCGAGCACGGGCTCGCCGTTGTCCGTCACTTTCAGGGTTACTGGATAATTCCCGGCCTGACCGGCTGAAGGCGTCCAGGAAAAGACACCGCTGGTTGACAGCGTCGCATTGGCCGGGGCACTGACGAGCGCAAAGGTCAGCGTATTGGTCGGCAGATCGGGATCCGTGGCGATGTTGGTGATGATGAGTGTGTTCAGTTCGGTCACTGACTGATTGTTCACGCCGAAGAGCACAGGCGGTGAATTGTATTCAGAAACCACCACCTGCCAGGTCTGCGTCGCACTCAAGCTGGGCGTGCCGTCGTCTTGAACCCTGACCGTCACATTGTGAGTGGCTGGACCCTGACTCTCTGTGGGAACCCAAGTGAACACACCGTTGGTGGTCAACGAAGCACCCGCGGGCGCGTTGAGCAAGGTGAAGGTCAATCCGTTGGCTGGCACATCCCCGTCGATGGCAAAATTGGTGACTGTGATCTGGCTGCCTTCGAGCACGAACCGGGTGTTGATGAAGGTGAGCACCGGAGCGGAATTCAATTCGGCCACCACAATCGAATACGATTGCGTGGCGCTGAGGTTGGGCGTGCTGTTGTCCTGAACCTTCACCGTCACCGGGTAGGCGCCGGGACCGTGGGCTTCGGTGGTGGTCCAATTCAACACGTTACCCGTGAGGTTGGCGCCCGGTGGGGCAGAGAGGAGTGAAAACGTGAGATTGTTTGCCGGCACATCAGGGTCGGTCGCGGAATTAGTAACAGTAACGGTGCTGCCTTCATTGACGAACTGGGTTCCCAGTGGCGTCAGCGTCGGCGGGGTATTCACAAAGACAGTGACGCCCGCGCTGCTGTTGGTGTTGTTCGATTCCGGCGGGTTCGCAGCGATGCGTGCAGTGTTCGTAAAGTTACCGCCGATCGTCGGTGTGGCTTGGATCGCTACGGTCACAATCGCGCCGACACTCAGAGTGCCAAGGTTGAATGTCACAAGATTCGCTCCGGTACTAAACGAACCCTGAGTGGTGCTGGCAGAGTTGAAAGCAAAGTTCGCCGGCAGCGTGTTGGTCAGCATCACGGAACTCGCTGTGATCGGACCGAGATTGGTGGCGCGTAAGGTAAAGGTGACAGGCTGGCCGGCAGCGACGGCTGCCGAATCCGCCGTCACGCCGATGGCAATGTCCGCCGCCGGCAACACAGTGAACGAAGCGGATGTGCCGGCATGCCCGGGAACATCCGTGGCACGTAAGGCGGCACTGGCTGCTGGCTGGGAAATGACGACGCTGCCTGACCAGACGCCGTTCACGAAATTCGAGGCGAACTCCGGGCTGGTCAGCAGCGGCTTGGTGCCCGCAAAGGGCAAGGTGAGTTCGGGGTTCATCGTGCCGAGGTCCGGTGTCCCGGCAATGAAATCGCCATCCTGATGGGTGTCGCTGCTGCCGGTCCGACGATAAGTGAGCGCCGGGTTTGTGTTGGCGATGATGGGCGCTCCGGTCCACTGTGCGCCCGGAATGAAAATGGGTGAACTGATTTCATTTGGATACGCGTCCACCGCGCAGACGAAATCTATCAACCGGCCATCGGCATCGCGTAGCAGTATGGCGACCATGTTCGTGCTGTCATCGTTGGTCCAGAACAGGTTTTCGCCGAGGGAAAAGTTGGGATAATCGCCAGGCGCAGTTCCATTGTCGGTGATGGTGAACACTGCGTTCGCGTCACAGACGGTGCCGGGTGGCACGATGAAACTTGCCGCCGGCGTGGGCCACCTAAACCAATCGTAAAACGTCACCTGCCAGCCCGAGACATCGATCGGCGAGTTCGCGACATTGGCGAACTCGACGGCATCGTTGGCGTCGGTGTCGATTTCTGTGATGACGACGGAGACATCTGATCCACTGCCGGTGATGGCGCTCAGTTTCGCCGGTCCCGTGAACGTGGTGGCGATGTTGTTGCCGATGTCCCGGGCGGTCACCGTCACCGGAATCGGTACGCCCACGTACTGGGTGGTGCTAACTGAACTCCAGGTGAAGGACTGGACCCTCTGTGGTAGTCCGTCGTCGTTGCTGATGGTGCCGAGCGCCGAACCATCCGCCAGCAGGGCATTGGTGAAGCCGGTGATCTGCACGGTGAGCGTTTCGTTGCCCTCAACGGCGATATCGCCGGACACCGGGACGGCGATGAACACGTTAGTCACCCCGGGCGGGAACGTGATGACATCAGTCGTGGTGAGATAATCGGTGTTGGCAGTGGCCGTGCCGGGCGCGGTGGTGAATGAGGCGGTCACGGGCATGGCGTTGGTGCGGGACAATGTCACGTTGAACAGCAGATTGCTGTTGCCCCAATCGCCTTCGGCCATGGTGGCATCGGCAACTTGCAGCAGCGGCGCCAACTGACTGATCGTGCTTGGAGTGCTGGCGGTGTTATTCGCAAGATCCGGGTCAACCTTGTCTGATTGAACCATGAAGGCATTTGTCTTCGTACCGAAAGTTGTGGGCCGGACGACAAACGTCACCGTGACCTGTACGCCGACGCCGACGGTGCCGAAGTTGCCGGTGATCTGTGTGGCATTGGTGGTAAGTGTGCCTTGTGACGAAGCGACTGAGATCAAACTGACACCGGCGGGTAGGAGGTTGGTGAACACCGTGCTGGTGGCACCGGCGGGTCCATTGTTGATGATGCGCGCGGTGTAAGTCAGGTTGCTCGTAGCGATGACGGGGTCAGGGGAATCGGTGACCGTGACGGACAGATCCGAGTTGCCGCCGGTGCAACAAATCAAATTCGAGAGCGTCACGCTCAATCGCCAGCCGCCATTGATCGCGCCCGCGCCTCCGGCCGAGTCGTCATAGGCATAGAGTGACCACGTGCCGTTGGGATTCAAACCGTTGAACACGCTCAACGCGGCGCCATACGGCCCGCCCGGCGCCGGACCGGTCAGCACATCGGTGGTGACATAATCACTCGGCCGAAAAGAGCCGGAGGAAAGCGGGCCCGAATCTGACAATTCACTCACCGCCGAGTCATCGAAGGTGAAGTTGAGGTTATTGATGGAATTTCCACCACCGCAATCGGACAACAACATGACGTTCTGACCAGATGGCCCGACCAGCAGGATGTCAAAATCGTCCGGGAATGAATGCGTCACACCTGCAAGTGTGGCGGTGACTTTCACGACGTTGCCGACAAGTCCGGAGAGTTCAATCTGCGTGGGATACGGTTCGGCTGCGCCGGAGAGCGCGGCCGTGATGGGAGCGTTGTTGGTGAAGGTCAGGGTGCGCGTTTCATCATCGAGAATCGTGGCCAGCGCCTGCGTGCGGACGAGCGTCACGTTGACCGGGTTGCTCAGGCGCAGATTGAAATTTTCCGTGCCCTCGATGTTCGAATCGGCATTGACCGGAACGACGAGCGAGAGATTCGTCACGCCGGGCTGGAATGTGAGCGTGCCGTTGGTGGTCGTGAAATCCGATCCGCCGTTGGCAAGGCCGTTGATCGTCTGGAAGTCCACCGTCAACGCCCGGCCGCTGAGAGTGGACAACGTCACCGGAAAAGCCGCGGTGGAACTGCCGCCCGTGCCTTCCAGCAGGGTGACGTCGCCAATGTTGAGCGCGGGCAGGGGATCGTCATCCACTATCGTCGCCGTCGCCGGGCCTCCAGGCAGGGTGGCATTGATCGCATTGGTG